>Ga0210040_10001190_pt1 | contig 40090 bp, 42 predicted proteins | sample CryGeyCG12114_NA_FD_185462 | JGI IMG/M metagenome (GOLD analysis project Ga0210040, IMG submission 185462) | Groundwater microbial communities from aquifer - Crystal Geyser CG19_WC_8/21/14_NA (SPAdes) (version 2) | ecosystem: Environmental > Aquatic > Deep subsurface > Groundwater | place: USA... | reverse complement strand
GCGCGGCCAGGGCGCTCATCTCGGCAAAGATCGTGGTGCCCGGGGTGCCGTCGTCGTTGAGCAGCATGGCGCCGCTCGCGGCCCGAAGCCACGCTCCTCGTACGCTCATGCGCCCACCGTACCCGGCGGGGTGCCGCGCATCGCCGCCATCACCCCCATGCGACTGTGGAAAGACCTGTCGAGTGGACGCCCGTCTGCTCTACCGTTTCGGGATGGGGACTGCGCTGCGGCATCCGAATGGGCTGGTGCCGGTCGCCGCTGCCCTGACGCTCATACTCGCGGCGTGCACGTCGCCCGCGCCGGAGCCGACGCCCACCAGCTCGCCCGTCGCCACCCCGGTCTTCGCCTCGGACGAGGAAGCACTCGCGGCAGCCGAGAAGGCCTACGCGGACTACCTGGCGGTCTCCGACGAGATCGCCCAAGATGGCGGTGCTGACCCCGAGCGCATGGAGACGGTCGCGATAGGCCGAGGCTTGAAAACGGCGGTAGATGAACTACGCGAATATCAGGAGCGCGGCGTTCGAAGTATCGGCCACACTAGCTTCACCGCCAGCAGTCTCGAGTCCGTCCACCAGTCCGGGAACGTAGTCGAGGTGCGCTTCTACGTGTGCGATGACGTCTCACAAGTGGATGTGGTCGACAACACAGGAAAGTCCATCGTGCAACCCGGTCGACCGGTCAAGTTGCCGTTCCAGGTGACAGCCTCCGCCGATGAAGCTCGTCTTCTAGTAAGTGAACGGGGCTTCTGGGAGGGGGTCGACTATTGCGCCTCCTGAGCCTGCGGCTCGCGGCGATCGCTGTGTTGGTCCTCACCTTCATAACCATTACCGAATGGGTTGCGATCACTCCTGCTTTCGCGTGCACCAAGCTCGAGTCCCAAACCGGTACCTGCCCGGAGCGGGCGACCACTGACGTAGGCGGCGGACAAGTGGTCATCGAGGACTCTGTCACGCGGACAACGCCGGGCACGCCCGGCGCGTCCGGCGGGCGAGGAGGAAACGCTGGGGTCGGGCAGCCCCCGGGCAGTGGCAGTGGCAGTGGCAGTGGCAGTGGCAGTGGCAGTGGCAGTGGCAGTGGCGGACCCGTCGCGCCCGCGCCGCCGCTGGTGCGGCCCCTCGTGGGCTGCGGGCTGAATGCCGACGGGCTCGGCTGCACCACCGCGCCGGCACCCGCGGTCCCCGCGCCCGACGAGGCCGCACCGGGCGAGCCTCTCGCGCCGACGCCGCCGCGGGTCATCACCGTGGCCGACCTCGTGGGCTTCCGGCCACCCGTCGCGACGGCGCACATGGAGCCGAACGGCTGGGCCGTCGTGCGGCTGCCCGCCAACTTCTACGCGACCGTGGAGGGTCCGCGGGTGCAAACCGGCACGCTGCTCGGCCAAGCGGCATCCGTGCGGTTCACCCCGGTGGGGTTCACCTGGGACTACGGCGACGGAGCGCGTGCGACCGTGGCCGTCGCCGGCTCGTCGTGGCAGGAGTCGTCGCTCCAGGAGTTCACGCGCACGCAGACGAGCCACGAGTACGAGGACCCGGGAGACTACCGCGCCTCCCTCACCGCGCACTACGCAGCCGAGTATCGGTACGCCGGGAATGAGTGGATCCCCGTCGCGGGGATCCTGCCCGTTGCGAGCGGCGTGCTGGCGCTCTCCGCAGGCACTGCTGAGACGGTGCTGGTAGAACGGGAGTGCACGCAGAACCCGCGGGGGCCGGGATGCTGATGTCATAACGTTCGGCCAGACGCCTCCCAGTGCCGTCATAGAGAACGCTTAGGCAATGAGCGGATGCTTGCGTGCAGTTGAGAGGAGCACCACCACATGACCGACAGCCACAGGGATCCTGAAGAGACCCGGCAGGTCCCCGCTTCCGGCGCATCGAACAATGCGCCCACTCCGTCGAATCCGCCCGCCACGGGCGACGCATCCCACGGGGGAGCCGGGGCGACAGCGCCCCTGCCGTCCTCGAACCAGGCGGCCACTGAAGGCTTCAGCCGCGCCGGCGACCCCTCGCAGCAAGGTGCCCTGATCGCCTCTGCCTCGCAGGGCGCTCCGCAGGGCGCCCCTCAGTACAGCGCCCCGCAGGGCGTTGCGGAGGGCGGCCCTCAGTACGGCGCGCCTCAGGGCGACCCCCGGTACGGCACGCCCCAGTACGGTGCCCACCCGCATGCGACGCACACCGCGGGCGCCCAGCCCGCCGGCACCGCGACCACCGGTACGACCACCGCGAAGCGGCGCACCGCGCCCCTCCTGCTGGCGGGCGTCGCCGTCGGCGCGCTGCTGGGCGGCGTCGCGGGTGCCGGTACGACGGCGCTCCTCACGAACGACGACGCGCCGGCCGCGACGAGCAGCACGTCGGAGTCGCCCACCAACGTCATCGTCAACGACCCCAGCGACGCGACCGTCGTCACCGAGGTCGCCCAGAAGGCATCGCCGTCGGTCGTGACCATCTCGGTCGCGGGCGCGCAGGCCGGGGGCACCGGATCCGGCGTCATCCTGTCCGCCGACGGCTACGTGCTGACCAACACCCACGTCGTGACCCTCGACGGCCAGACCGGCTCCGCCGAGATCCAGGTCACCACGACCGACGGCAGGAACTTCGCCGCGGACGTCGTGGGCACCGACCCCATCGCCGACCTCGCCGTGGTGAAGCTGCGCGACGCGAGCGGACTGCCGGCCATCGACTTCGCGGATTCCGACAGCCTCAACGTCGGTGAGATGACGGTCGCCATCGGCGCCCCGCTCGGGCTCTCCAACACCGTGACCAACGGCATCGTGAGCGCGCTCAACCGCAGCATCCAGGTGGCGTCGTCGGCCGTGCCCGAAGAGGACACGAACAGCGGCGAGTCCAATGGTCAGACTCCCTTCGACTTCTGGGAGTTCGGGGACGAGTCGCCGAGCCAGCCGTCGGCGCAGACCAGTGCCATCTCGCTCGCCGTCATCCAGACGGATGCGGCGATCAACCCCGGCAACTCCGGCGGCGCCCTGCTCGACTCCGACGGCAAGCTCATCGGCATCAACGTCGCCATCGCTAGTGCGGGCGGTTCGTCCGGCTCGTCCGGCAACATCGGTGTCGGCTTCGCCATCCCGTCCAACCTCGCCAAGCGCATCGCGGACGAGATCATCGAAGACGGCCAGGCCAGCCACGGGTTGCTCGGCGCCGCCGTGAGCGACGCCGACGCGGACGGCAACGCCCTGCCGGTGGCCGGCGCCTACGTTGCGCGCCTGACCAACGGCGGCGCCGCCGCGAACGCCGGCCTGCGCGCCGGCGACATCATCACCGGGATCAACGGCGTCGGCGTCATGAGCTCGACGGACCTCACGGCGCAGGTCCGTGTGCTGCCGGGCGGCGCGGAGACCAAGATCACCTACGTGCGTGACGGCAACGAGACCACGGCGGACGTCACGCTCGGCACCCTCTAGCCTCGACCGGCCCGCGACGGGCGAACGGCCCGAGAGGGGCGACCGACCCGGGAGGGGCGGCCGCCCCGGCAGGCGTGGCGGAAGCTGACGGAGACGGCGGCGGGCGCGAGTGAGGACTCGCGGACCGTCGCCGTTTCCGCGCGCCCGGGACGCTCCGGACCGGCTGATAAACTGCGAGCCGGGCCACGCCCGCGCCAGAACGGCGGAACTCGACACGAGGGATGAATGGCGCAGCAGGCACCGGGCGAGGCGGCGGGAATCGACCCCGACCTGCCGGCCGTGTCGTACGTGATGCCGATCCTCAACGAGGCGGACCACGTGGAGTCCGCCGTGCAGAGCATGCTCGACCAGGACTATCCCGGCGAGGTGCAGATCGTGCTCGCGCTCGGTCCGAGCACCGACGGCACCACCGAGCTCGTGCACCGGATGTCGGCACGCGACCCCCGGATCCAGAGCGTCGACAATCCCACCGGATCGACCCCCGGCGGTCTGAACGCGGCGATCCGCGCGACGGTGCACCCCATCGTGGTGCGCGTCGATGCGCACTCCGTGCTGCCCCCCGACTACACGCGAATCGCGGTGGAGACGCTGCAGCGTACCGGCGCGGACAACGTCGGTGGCCTGATGTCCGCGGAGGGGAGAACCCCGTTCGAGAAGGCCGTGGCGCGCGCGTATCGCACGCGCGTCGGCCTCGGCGGCACCGCCCACCACGTCGGGGGCAAGGAGGGACCCGCGGAGACGGCGTACCTCGGATCGTTCCAGCGGCACCGCCTCATCGAGGTTGGCCTGTTCGATGAGGGCATCCGCCGCGGCCAGGACTGGGAGCTGAACCGTCGTCTGCGGGCGACCGGCGGAACCGTCTGGTTCACCCCGCGCATGAAGGTGACCTACCGTCCCCGTTCGGGCGTGCGACCGCTGGTCAAGCAATTCTTCGCCACCGGCCTGTGGCGGGGCGACCTCGCCCGCCGCTTCACCCGGTCGAACTCCGTGCGGTACTTCGTGCCGCCCGTGATGGTCGGCGCGGTCGCCCTCGGCACCGTGCTCGGCGGCGCCGGGCTCGTGGCGGCGGCTCTCGACGGCCCGCTCGCCTGGCTCAGGGCCGCGTTCGTCGTCCCCGCCGGCTACTCGGTGTTCGTCGTCGTCTCGACCGTCGTCGTGGCCCCGAAGGATGGGTTCGCATCGATGCTGCGCTTTCTTCTAGTGTTGCCCTGCATCCACTTCAGCTGGGGGGTCGGGTTCATCTTCGGTTTCTTCCGGCTCACCGGTGACCTCACCGGCCACACCGGGAGATAGAACCATGAGCGCCCGAGACCGACCGCCGCCGACCAGCCCGCCCCGCAGCATCGAGGAACTGCGCCGGGTCACTCAGCCGCCGGAGGTCCGCACCCGGCGCAACGCGGAGCACTGGACAGCGCACCTGTACCTGCGCGACCTGTCGCCGTACGTCACGTGGCTGCTGCTGCGCACCCGGATCAGTGCCAACGGGGTCACTGTGCTCATGATCCTCACCGGCTGGCTCACGGCGGCGGCCCTGCTTCTCCCGGGCGTCGCGGGTGCCCTTCTCGCGCTGATTCTCGGGCAGCTGCAGATGCTGCTGGACTGCTGCGACGGCGAGGTGGCCCGGTGGCGGCGCACGTCGTCGCCGGTCGGCCACTTCCTGGATGCGGTGGGGCACTACTCCACGGAGACCCTGATCGTGCTCGCGCTCGGCGTCCGCGCTGCCGGCTACCCCTTCGAGGCGCCCGGGGACTTCCTGTGGACGACGCTCGCCTTCGCGCTCGCGCTCCTCATCGTGCTCAACAAAGCACTCAACGACCTCGTCCGCGTGGCGCGGGCCAGCGCGGACCTGCCGAAGGCGCCCGCCACGGAGGCGACCGTCGCGGCGCGGCAGCGCCTGGTCGCGGTCGCCCGCCGGGCCGTGCGCTACTTCCCCTTCCACCGGATGTTCCACTCGGTGGAGCTGACGATCGTCACGTTCGTCGTCGCGCTCATCGGCATCGTGGCCGGGCATCCCGAGACCGACCGCGTCTACCTTGTGGTGCTCGTGCCGCTGGCCGCGCTCGCGCTGGCGGGGCACTTCCTCATGATCGTCAACTCGCGACGGTTGACCGCCGCGTGACGGGGCCGCTCGCGCCGCGGCCGATCGAGCACGTGCCGTCCGTCGGCGTCGTGGTCCTCAGCCAGGGAACCCGGCCGAGGGAGCTGGGCGCCGCGCTCGCCAGCGCGCTGGCGCAGACCGGCGTCACGGTCGATGCCGTCGTGGTGGGCAACGGATGGACCCCGGCGAACCTGCCGCACGGCGTGCGCGCCGTCGCGCTGCCGGAGAACGTCGGGATCCCCGCCGGGCGCAATGCGGGGGTGGCTGCCGTCGCGGGGGAGTTCCTGTTCTTCCTCGACGACGACGAGTCCGTACCGAGCCCGCGCTTCCTCTCCGACGTCATCGCTCTGATGCGGCGCGACCCGAGCATCGCCCTCGTGCAGCCGCGCATCGTGGATCCTCGCGGCGGAACGCTTCCGCGCCGCTGGGTGCCGCGCATCCGCAAAGGCTCGCCCGAGCGGCCGAGCGCGGTCTTCTCCGTCGTCGAGGGCGCGGTCGTGATCCCGCGTGCCGTCTTCGAGCGCGCCGGGCGCTGGGCGGGCGAGTTCTTCTACGCCCACGAGGGCATCGAGCTCGCCTGGCGGGTGTGGGACCAGGGTCTGCGCGCCTGGTACGCGGGCGACCTCGTCGCCCACCATCCCGCGGTCGCCGTCACCCGGCACGCGGAGTTCTACCGCCTGAACGCCCGGAACCGCGTGTGGCTCGCCCGCCGCAACCTGCCGCTGCCGCTCATCCCGCTGTACGTCGGCTCCTGGACGGCCGTGCAGCTGCTGCGCAGCGCCCGCAACCGCACCGGGCTGCGGGACTGGTGGGGCGGCTGGTTCGCGGGCTGGCTGCAGTCGCCCGGGGAGCGCCGCCCGCTCCGCTGGCGCACGGTGCTGCGCATGACGCTCGCCGGCCGGCCTCCTGTCATCTGATCAGGGCGGCGTCCCGATGCGAGGGCGCGCCCTCGTCGGCAGCGGTCACGATTCGCTCTCGGTCTCCACCGAGGGCCGCCGCCCGCCGGGCCGGCGCCGGGGCCGTCGCTACGCTCGAATCCATGGGATTGGTGAGTGACGCGCGCCTGGGGGTGCGGGCGATCCGCAGTCTGCTGGATCAACGGCGGGCGCGGGGAGCCCTGCAGGGCAAGCTGGCGAGCGCGGAGCCGCTGCCGCGCGGACGCTTCCCGATCGGGGTGTACTTCGCCGACTCCGCCGTCAACCTGTATCAAATCCGGCAGTGGTACCGCCCGCTCGTCGAACTCGCGAAGACCTGGCCCGTCGTGATCCTCACCCGCAGCCCGAACGGCGCGAACGCCCTGCTCGACGAGTCGCCGCTGCCGGTGGCGTACGTGCGCCGGGTGGCCGACCTCGAGCGGGTCATCGCCGAACAGGACCTGCGGATCGTCTTCTACGTGAACCAGAACGCACGCAACTTCCAGATGATGCGCTACGGGCGGCGCTGGCACGTGTTCATCAATCACGGCGAGTCCGACAAGATGTACATGACCACCAACCAGTTCAAGGCCTACGACTACAGCTTCGTGGCGGGTGACGCGGCGCTCGCCCGCCTGGGCAAGGTGCTGTGGGATTACGACTTCGACCGGCGCGCCATCGCCATCGGCCGCCCGCAGGCCGACCATTATGCGGGCGCGCTGCCGTACACGCCGGACGAACGCGCGGTCGTGCTCTACGCGCCGACGTGGGAGGGCGACCGCGCCGCCGCCGCGTACGGGTCGATCGCCTCGCACGGCGTCGCGCTCGTGCGCGCCCTGCTCGCGACGGGGCGGCACCGCGTCGTATACCGGCCGCACCCGCGCAGCGGGGTCGTCGACCCGGCGTACCGGCGGGCGAACCAGGAGATCATCCGCATGATCGAGCGGGCGAACCAGGCCGATCCCGCCGCGCAGCACGTGTACGACGACCGGCCGGAGCTGGGCTGGCAGCTTGCGGCGGCGGACGTCGCGATCGTCGACATCTCAGCCATGGTCTACGACCGGCTGGCCACGGGCAAGCCGCTTCTCATCACGCGCCCCGCGAACCCGGACGCGCAGATCGACACCGGTGGGTACCTGTCGGACTGCGAGTGGCTCACCGTGGAGCAGGCGACGGACGTCCCCGGGCGGCTGAGCGCTCTCGCGGCGGACGACGCGGCAGGCGGCCGGCTCGCCGCGTGGGTGCGGCACTACTTCGGCGACACGACCGCGGGTGCCGCGACGGCACGGTTCGCGGCCGCCGTGCAGCTGCTCATGGACCGGTGGGAGGAGCACGCCGCGCTCCACGCCCGGGACGACTCCGAGGCACCCGGGCCGGGCGACGCCGACCCGCGCGACGAGGACGACGCGGACGACGCCTGATCCCGGGCCGCATTCGTCGTCAGGGGCGGCACCGGGAGAACACGCGGCGCCTCCCGGGTCTGCACCAGCCCGGTCCGTGCACCGGGCTTACCCCGGGACCGACGGCGGGGTAAGGGTGAAGGAAGCGCGGGGGAGGGCGAATGGACTGGACGGGATGGTTCGGCGGCGACGACTACGAATTCGCCCGTGAGGTCCTTCAGCGGGGGACCGCCGCTCTCTACGTCGTCGCGTTCGTCTCTGCCGTCAATCAGTTCCCCGCGCTGCTCGGTGAGCGCGGACTGCTGCCCGCCCCGGCGTTCCTGAGGCGGGCGAGGTTCCAAGACTTCCCGAGCATCTTCCACTGGCGGTACTCCGACCGCCTCCTGCTCGCCGTCTCCTGGACGGGCGCCGTCGTCGCCGCCGCGCTGATGCTCGGCCTGCCCCAGCTCGGCCCGGCATGGCTGCCGATGCTCGCGTTCCTCGTGCTCTGGGCGCTGTACCTCTCCATCGTGAACATCGGTCAGACCTTCTACGGCTTCGGCTGGGAGAGCCTGCTCGTGGAGGCAGGCTTCGTGGTCGCGTTCCTCGGCTCGAGCGACGTGGCCCCGCCGATCCTCATCATCTTCTTCCTGCGCTGGCTGCTGTTCCGCCTGGAGTTCGGTGCGGGCATGATCAAGATCCGCGGCGGCAGCGAGTGGCGCGACCTCACCGCCATGTACTACCACCACGAGACGCAGCCGATGCCGAATCCGGTCAGCTGGTTCGCGCACCACAACCCGAGGTGGTTCCACCGCTGCGAGGTGCTCGGGAACCACTTCGTGCAGCTGGTGGTGCCGTTCTTCCTCTTCGCGCCTCAGCCCGTGGCGTCCATCGCCGCGCTGCTCATCATCGGGAGCCAGTTCTTCCTCGTGCTCACCGGCAACTTCTCCTGGCTCAACTGGATCACCATCGTCATCGCCTTCGCCGGCATCAGCGACGGGGTGCTGCGGGCCGTGTTCCCCTGGGCCGGGTTCTCAGGCCGGTTCGACGCGGACCCGGTCTGGTGGGTCGTGCTCGTCGTCACGGCCTTCCTGTTCCTCGCCGTGCTGAGCTATCGCCCGCTGCGCAACCTGTTCGCGCGTCGTCAGCTCATGAACGCGAGCTTCAACCGGTACCACCTCGTCAACGCGTACGGGGCCTTCGGCACCATCACGCGTGAGCGGAACGAGGTGGTCATCGAGGGCACAGCCGACGAGGTGCCCGACGGCGACGCGGTCTGGCACGCGTACGACTTCGCCGGCAAGCCCGGCGATCCCGCGAGGATGCCGCCGCAGGTGGCGCCGTACCACCTCCGCCTCGACTGGCTCATGTGGTTCCTCGCGCTCGGATCACGCGACACCCGCTGGTTCGAGGTGCTGCTGCTGCGCCTGCTCGAGGGGGATCGGCGGACACTGCGGCTGCTCCGCTCCAACCCGTTCCCCGACGACCCACCGCGCTGGGTCCGGGCGCGGCTGTACCTCTACCGGTTCTCCACCCGCCAGGAGCGTCGGGAGCAGCACGTGTGGTGGGTGCGAGAGCCGCTCGGGCTCGTCGTCGCGCCCGTGACGCTCGGGCCGAGCGCCGGGCGGTAGGGGCGAGCGCCGTCAGTGACGGTGCCGGCGGCGGAGGTGCTCTCCGGTCAGGATGCCCCGGGCACGTCGGACCGCTGATCCTGTTCCCCGGCGTCCGATGCCTTCCTCCGGCCGGGCAGGAGCGCGAGGGGGCCACGCCGGCGTCCGGCGACGGCGTCATCCGCCTCCGCCTTCGCCGCCTTGGGGTCGAGGATCGCCGGGAACGTGGCGGGCGGCGGCCCGAACGCGTCGCGCGAGCTCGCGATGACCTTGCGGCCCAGCATGTGGTTGCCGGTGCCGCCGACGACCGCGCCGATGCCGAACGGAATGGCGCGGCCGATGGCGCTGCCACCCACGCGCGCGGCGAACCGCTTCACGAAGGTGCGCTTGATGCGGTCGACGATGGGGCCCATGGCGAACTGCGGCACACCGGTCGTGATCATCCGACCCCAGAAGCGGTTCCGGTCCGGGGCGGTGCCGTTGACCGAGCCGGTGAGCTGACGGACGAGATCGGAGCCGGCGGAGCCGAGCAGCATGGTCATCACAAGGGCGCGGGCGCGCTCGGGGTCCTCGATCGCGATGCCGTGGACCTCGGTGACCGACTGCGCGAAGAGGGCGCTCACCTCGAGGAAGCCGATGGTCTCCGCGCCCGTGAGGGCGATGGACGCCCCGGTGCCGATACCGGGCACGACCGCGCTCGCGCCGACCGCGGCGCCTCCCGTGGTGACGGCCGCGAGGTAGTCGCGCTCGAGGATGGCGATGAGCTGGGCCGGTGTTGCGCCCGGATGCCGACGGCGGATGCGACGGAGGTGGGCGAGCACGACGGGCCGCTGGATGGCGAGGACCCGGTCGATGCCCTGCATGACCCGGGGATCGAGGGACTGCTGATCGGTCATTTTCCCGAGTGTACGGGGCGGTGTGCGGCCGTGCCATTCCGGGTATATATGCCTCACTCTTGTGGCGTCTGGTTGCGTCGCGGGGAGGCCGATAAGCATGACGGGTGTCAGATGCGCAGTCCGAGGCCTCCCGAGTGCTCGGGGGTCGCGTGCGCGATGCCCGCGTCGCCCTCGCCCTCAGTCAGGAGGAGACCGCGCACCTGGCCGGCATGAACGTGTCCAACTACGGCAAGATCGAGCGCGGCATGGGCAACCCCAGCCTGCACACGATCGTGCGCATCGCCGCCGTTCTCGGCGTCGACCCCGGCGGATTCGTGAGCGAGCTGCGTGGTGATCAACTGCCCGAGCGCCGTGCGGTGTACACGGCCGCTGACTACGTGCGGGAGAGGGAGCGGGAACGGGAAGCTCGACGTCCCTGAGGGAGGGGCGTCCCGGCGGGGATCAGAAGCTGACCCGCCACAGGTACTCGTCGCCGTCCGGCCGGAACCAGCGGACCACCAGCACCGTGTTCAGGGCGAGATCATCGGCGCGGATCACGATGCGCACCCGATCTCCGGGGCGCATGGTGATGGGTGCCCGGCACAGCATGGTGCCCGACCCGAGCAGGTGCAGGGAGATCGCGTGCAGCACCTCTCCGCCGGCGTTGGTGAGCGCGAACAGCGGGGGACCATCGGTGCGGTCGAATACCCAGGGCACGGCGTAGGCCGGGGGCGGAACGGTCCCCGGGGCAGGACCGTGCGCGGCACCGGTGCCGAGGGAGGCGGGGTCGGGCGGCAGTGGCGGAACGAGGCGGATCATGCCGGCAGGGTACGGCTCGGGTCGGACACCCGCCCGGCGCGGACGGTGGACAGCGACCCCTGTGGAGGAGCGCTACTTCGGCTTGGGCGGGTGGTAGTCCGCGTTGTACGCCCCGAGCACGTCGGCGATGGGCCCGTCGAGCACGAGGGCGCCCTTGTCCAGGTACAGCCCGCGCGTGCAGAAGCGGCGCAGATCCTTCTCGTTGTGGGACACGAAGAAGAGCGTGCGACCGCCCGCGAGCAGCTCCTCGATGCGTTGGTAGCACTTCTCTCGGAAGGCCCGGTCGCCCACCGCCAGCACCTCGTCGACGAGCATCACGGGCTCCTCGAGCCGCGAGATCACGGAGAAGGCGATGCGCACCTTCATGCCGCTAGACAGGTGCTTGTACGGCGTGTCCACGAAGTCCGCGATCTCGGCGAACTCGATGATCTCGTCGAACCGGGCGTCGATGTCCGCACGGGCCATGCCGTGCAGTCCGGCCGTCAGGTAGACGTTGTCGCGCACGGTCAGGTCGTTCACGAAGCCGCCGGTGATCTCGATCAGGGGCGCCACTCCGGCGTCGACGCTGACGGTGCCCTCGTCGGGCAGGATCACCTCGGCGACGAGCTTCAGCAGCGTCGACTTGCCCTGCCCGTTGCGGCCGACGACGCCGATCGCCTCGCCGGGACGCGCGTCGAAGCTCACGTTGCGCAGCGCCCAGAACTCGCCCGGTCGCGAGCGGCGCGAGCTGCCCGCGAAGAGATCCTTGAAGTTGCGGCGTCCGCGCCGGTTGCGGCGGAACCGGATGCCGGCGCCGCGCACCGAGATGACGGGCGCTCCGGCGGGTGCGGGTGCGGGCACGGTCAGATCTCCTTCAGCACGGCGCGGATGCTGCGCCGGAAGACGACCAGCCCGACGCCGAGGAGCACGAGCGCCATCCCGGCGCTCACGACGACGTAGAACCAGTCGAGCTGCTCCGCGAAGAAGGCGGCCCGGTAGAGGCTGAAGATGCCGCTCAGCGGATTGAACGCGGCCCAGAAGTGGAAGGCCGGCGGCAGGTTGCTCGACGCGTACACGATCGGGGAGGCGTAGAACAGGAACCGGAGCACAAGCTTGACCGCGCGTTCGAGGTCGCGGAAGAAGACTACGAGCGGCGCGACGACCAGACCCACGCCCATCAGCAGGATCGTCTGGAGCACGAAGGCCAGCGGCCAGAGCAACACGTTCAGGTTCAACTGGGCGCCGAAGGCTATCGCGAAGAACGCGAGCACCGGCAGGCTCGCGAGGAACTCGAAGCCCTTGGCTGCAATGAGCCGGAACACCCAGATGGTGCGGGGGATCTTCGTCGAGCGCACGAGCTTGGCCTCGGAGAGGAACGCCCGCGTGGCGTCCGACGCGGCGCCGCTGAACCACATCCACGGCAGCAGGCCGCAGAGCAGGAACACGATGTACGGGTCCTCGCCGATGTCCCGCTTGACCACCTGGGTGAAGACGAACCAGTAGATCCCGGACATGACGAGGGGGTCGAGGATCGACCACAGGTAGCCGAGCGCGGACGTCGAGTAGCGGACCTTCAGGTCACGCGTCGTAAGGAGCCACAGGACGTGCCGGTACCGCGACGCTTCCGAGCGCTGAACAGCGCCCGCGGATCCAGCCACGTGTCAGGGGTTCCATTCCATCAGCACCCCGGCGCGTGAGCTACACGAAGAGGTTGGCCCGCTCGAGGTCTTCAGCGAAGTCGACCTCGACGGCGTAGAGGTCGGAGATGTCCACCGGCTCGACGAGCAGGGAGTCCTGCTCGATCGCCAACTCTATGCCACGTTCGAAGTAGTCCTGATCGCCCACACGAGCCAGCTGGCGCACCAGGGTCGCCTTGTCGCGACTCGAGACGTAGTTGATGCCCACGGCCTCGCCGAGGCCGCCCTTGACCGTCTTCGACAGCTCCTTGATGTAGCCCTCGGCCGTCGTCGTGTACTTGACCTCCTCGTCCGACACCTTGCTGGTGTTCACGGTGACGAAGGTCTGGTCACGGGCGACGAGCTTGGCCGCGCGGTCGAGGATCGCGGGATCGAAGACCACGTCGCCGTTCATCCACAGCACGCCGCCGGCCGCTGACGCCTGGAGGGCGCGGAGCAGGCTCTTCGACGTGTTCGTCTGGTCGTACTGCTCGTTGTAGACGAAGGACGCCTGGGGGAACGCTTCGATGATGTGCTCGAGCTTGTAGCCGACCACGACGGTGACGCCGGCCCCGGCGCCGAACGTGTGCCGGATGTTGTCGAACTGCTGGCCCATGATGGTACGACCGTCGCTCAGTTCGGTGAGGGGCTTCGGCAGGCTTCGCCCGAGGCGGCTGCCCATCCCGGCAGCGAGGATTACGACCTGGGTCACGATGATCTCCTTGAGTCACGACTGATCGGGGGGACCAGGGATCCGGGCTTCCAGCATGCTGGTCTCCGGAGTTCGCCCATAGTTCACCCATGAGTGGTTCACAGGACACTCCGTCATGCCTCCTCAAGCTTAACCTGACGCCCCTTCGCTCGGCCAGGATTTCGGCTGAAGTCGTTCTCCTTTCGTGATATACCGGCTGCGCCGGCAATCCTGGCGCGATCCGGCGCGCACCCCGTCGGACCCGGCGCCGCCGCGGGGCTGCTTGATACCGTTGTGCGGTGAGCAACGTGACCGACGGGGATGACGGTGCCGCTTCGATGACGGCGAAGAAGCCCGCCGTGGGCGCCCCAGTTGCGGCCGACGCGCCGCCGGCCGGGGGCGCGGCCGTTGTGGATACGCCTTCCGTCGTTCAGGATGTGCCCGTGATCGAGGACGCACCCGTAGCCGAGCGGTCGACGACGACCCCGGCTGACGGCGCACACCAGGCACCGCCCGTCGCGGCGCCGCCGCCCGGAACCGACGCGCCGTCGGCGGAGCACGCGAGCGAAGGGCCGGGCGCGGCCGTGCTGCGGATCAGCGGCCTCCGTAAGCGGTTCGGCACGACCGTCGCGGTCGACGACATCCACCTGGAAGTCCCCGTCGGGTCGTTCTACGGCATCGTCGGCCCGAACGGCGCAGGCAAGACCACGACGCTCTCCATGGTCACGGGCCTTCTGCGACCCGATGCCGGCCGCATCGTGGTGCACGGCATCGACGTGTGGAGCGAGCCGGTGCGGGCGAAGCGCAGCATAGGCGTGCTGCCGGACCGCCTTCGGCTCTTCGACCGCCTGACCGGGGCGCAGCTGCTCTTCTACTCCGGCACATTGCGGGGCCTCGATGTGAAGACGGTGCGCCAGCGGTCGGCGGACCTCATCGCCGCGTTCGGGCTCGAGGACGCGGTCAACCGGCTCGTGGCCGACTACTCGGCCGGCATGACGAAGAAGATCGCCCTCGCAGCGGCGATGATCCACTCGCCCCGGCTCCTGGTGCTCGACGAGCCGTTCGAGTCGGTCGACCCCGTGTCGGCCGCCAACCTCATCGACATCCTGCAGCGGTATGTCGAGAGCGGCGGCACCGTCGTGCTGTCCAGCCACGGCATGGACTTCGTGCAGCGGGTCTGCGACCACGTCGCCATCATCGTGTCCGGCCGGGTGCTCGCGGCGGGCACCATGGCGCAGGTGCGCGGCGATGGAACGCTCGAGGACCGATTCGTGCAGCTCGCGGGCGGCCGGAAGGCGGCGGAGGGCATGGAGTGGTTGCACACTTTCTCCGACTGAAGCTCGCCATCCTCGGCAACACGTTCCGTCGCAGCCCGTGGCAGATCGTCGCCCTCGGCATCGGCCTCCTGTACGGGCTCGGCGTCTGCGTGCTCGCCATCGTCGGCCTCATCGCCTTGCGCATCGCCGACGTCGAGACGGCGCGCAACGTCGTCGTCATCGGCGGCTCGCTCGTGGTGCTCGGCTTCCTGCTCGTTCCGCTGGCGGTGGGTGTCGAGGACACGCTCGACCCGCGCCGGTTCTCCCTGTTCGGGATGCCGAACGACACCCTCGCGCTCGGGCTGCTCGTCGCCGCGTTCGTCGGGGTGCCGTCGCTCGTCATCGCGTCGGTCGCCGCGTCCACCGTCGCCACCTGGTCGCGAGGGGTCGGTCCGACGCTGCTCGCGATCGTCAGCGCCGCCCTCGTCACGGTCACGTGCGTGCTCACGGCGCGGGTCACGACCTCCGTCGCGGCGCTCGTTCTCGCCACCCGCCGCGCGCGCGAGACGACGGGCCTCGTCGCCATCGTCGCGCTCGTGCTGCTCTCGCCCGTGATCTCGGTGCTGGCCAACGTCGACTGGGGACGGGACACGATGGCCGTCTTCTCCGCTCTCGCCGGGACCCTCAGCTGGACGCCCCTCGGCGCGGGCTGGGCTGTGCCCGCTGACGCCGCCGCAGGCGACTACGGCGCCGCCCTGCTGAAGCTCCTCATCGCGGCCGTCGTCGTCGCCGCCCTCGGGCTCGCCTGGCGCGGCATCGTCGCACGCATGCTCGTCACGCCCGAGCGCGAGGCGCACGTCAAGACCTACGGCGGTCTCGGCCTGTTCGACCCTTTCGGGTCGACGACGACCGGTGTCATCGCTGCGCGCAGCCTGACCTACTGGCTCCGCGACCCGCGCTACCGCGCGTCCCTCGTGATGATCCCCATCCTCCCGGTCGTCCTGTTCGTGCCGCTCAGCATCGCCGGGGCGCCCGTCGAGGCCCTGTGGCTCATGCCGCTGCCCGTCATGTGCCTGTTCCTCGGCTGGTCGATCCACAACGACGTGGCCTACGACAGCACGGCGGTGTGGCTGCACGTGGCCTCCGGAACGCGGGGGACGGCGGACCGGATCGGCCGCATCGTGCCCGTCGCGCTCGTCGGCATCCCGCTCATCATCATCGGGGCCATCGTGAGCGCCCACTTCCACGGCAATGACGACGTGCTGCCGTCGCTCATCGGCGTCTCCTCGGCGATCCTGTTCGCGGGCGTCGGCATCTCGAGCGTCATGTCGGCTCGCTTCCCCTACCCGGCGGTGCAGCCGGGAGACAGCCCGTTCCAGCAGCCGCAGTCGAGCGGCGCGGTCGCGGCGCTGCTGCAGTCGGTGTCCTTCCTCGTGGCCGTCGTCATCGCGTCGCCCGCCATCGTGTTCGCCGGCCTCGGCATCGTGTACGGCGAGGACTGGGCGCAGTGGTCGCTCGCCTCGGGCATCGCGATCTCCGTGATCTCGGTGTGGGGCGGCGTGGTCTGGGGCGGCTACATATTCGAGCGCCGCGGTCCGGAGATCCTCGCATTCGCGACCCGCAACTCCTCGTGATGCATCCCTCGGCCCCGCCGTACACTGAGGAGATGTTTTCGATGAGCATGGTTCCCGAGGCGCCGCGCGAGGGCGGCGGCACCGACATCCTCGATCGCGAGCTCGAAGAGCTCCTCGAGCAGGAGCACATCGAGCCGGGCGACCACGAGCGCTTCTCGCACTACGTGAAGAAGGAGAAGATCCTCGAGTCGGCCCTCACCGGCAAGCCCGTCGTCGCGCTGTGCGGCAAGAAATGGCTTCCCGGCCGCGACCCGCAGAAGTTCCCCGTGTGCCCCGACTGCAAGAAGATCTACGAGCGCCTGAAGGACTAGCCCGGGCCGGTGATCAGTCCGCGTAGACCGTGGGGATGGCGGGGTCGCCGCCGCGCAGCCGGAACGCCTCGGGTGTGAGCTCGGCGATCGCAGCCGCGTGGTGCTCGCGGGCGCGGCGCGTGCCCTCGATGCCGAGGAAGCTCTCGTCGACCTCGCCGGCCACGACGAGCGGGGTGAGCAGCTCCCGCTCCGTCGCGCTGTCGTCGGGGACGTCCCCGACGTGGATGCGCTCCAGCAGGGCCTTGCCGTGCGCGTCGAGCCGGCGCACCGGGAACTTCCGCCCGCCGATCGACTGCTTCTGCGCCGACTTCTTCGCCACCGAGACCCACTCGCCGGCGGCATCGCGATGGGCGACGAGCTTGAACACCATGCCGGCGGCGGGCGCCCCCGAGCCGGTGACGACGCTCGTGCCGACACCGTAGGCGTCGACGGGTGATGCCGCGAGGGCCGCGATGCCGTACTCGTCGAGGTCGTTCGTGACGGTGATCCTCGTCCGGGTGGCGCCCAGCGAGTCCAGCTGGGCGCGCACCTCGGCCACGAGCGTGGGCAGGTCACCGGAGTCGATCCGCACGGCGCCGAGCTCCGTGCCGGCGACCCTGACCGCAGTCGCGACACCCTCCTGCACGTCGAAGGTGTCGATGAGCAGCGTCGTGCCGGGCCCCGCGGCGTCCACCTGAGCCCGGAACGCCTCCTCCTCGCTGTCGTGCAGCAGCGTGAACGCGTGCGCCGCGGTGCCCATCGTCGGCACACCCCAGCTGCGGCCCGCCTCGAGGTTGGAGGTGGCGCTGAAGCCGGCGATGTACGCGGCGCGCGCCGCGGCCACGGCGGCACGCTCGTTGGCGCGGCGGGAGCCCATCTCGGCGACGGGACGCCCCGTGCTTACCGACACCATCCGGGCGGCCGCGCCGGCGACGGCCGAGTCGTAGTTGAGCACGCTGAGGGTCAGCGTCTCCAGGATGACGCCGTCGGCGAAAGGGGCGTTGACCACGAGGATGGGGGAGCCCGGGAAGTACAGCTCGCCCTCGCGGTAGCCCCAGATGTCGCCTTGGAAGCGATAGTCCGCGAGCCAGTCGAGCGCGGCGGAGCCGATGACCGCGTTGTCGCGCATCCACTCGAGCTCCGCGTCGCCGAAGCGGAAGTCGCGGATCAGCTCCAGGAGCCGGCCCGTTCCCGCCACGACGCCGTAACGCCGCCCGTTCGGCAGCCGGCGGGCGAAGACCTCGAACACGCAGTCCCGCTGGTGGGTGCCGGCACGGATCGCCGCGTCCAGCATCGTGTACTCGTACCGGTCGGTGAGAAGCGCTGTTGAGCTGGCCACCCGCCAAGCCTAGGGGGGCGGTGGCCGCGCGGCGCTCCGGCCCCGCGGAGGAGCGGACCGCACGCCCGGCTACACTGGGTCCCCGTGAGCGACGCGCCGATCGGAATCTTCGACTCCGGCGTCGGCGGGCTCACCGTGGCTCGGGCGATCATGACGCAGCTGCCCCACGAGTCGATCATCTACATCGGCGACACCGCCCACTCGCCCTACGGCACGAAGGCCATCGCCCAGGTGCGCGAGTACGCGCTCGAGGTGCTGGACACCCTGGTGGAGCAGGGCGTGAAGATGCTGGTCATCGCCTGCAATACGGCGTCGGCCGCCATGCTGAGGGACGCGCGCGAGCGGTACGACGTTCCGGTCATCGAGGTCATCCAGCCGGCGGTGCGCCGGGCGGTGTCCGCGACCCGCAACGCGCGCGTCGGGGTCATCGCGACGCAGGCGACGACCACGTCGCGGGCATACGACGACGCGTTCGCGGCGGCGCCGCACCTGCAGCTGTTCAGTCAGGCCTGCCCGAGGTTCGTGGAGTTCGTCGAGCGCGGCGAGACCCACTCGCCGGAGCTTCTCGCCGTGGCCGAGGAGTACCTGAGGCCGCTCGTCGACGCCGGTGTCGACACCCTGGTTCTCGGCTGCACGCACTACCCGTTCCTGAAGGGACCGATCTCCCTGGTCATGGGACCGGAGGTGACCCTGGTGTCAAGCGACACCGAGACGGCGAACGACGTGTACCGCGAGCTGGTCTCGCACGGGACGCTGCGCACGTCCGCCCTGCCCGCGACGGTGCGGTACGAGGCGACGGGCGGCAGCGCCGACGAATTCCTCGCGCTCGCCGAGCGCTTCCTCGGCCCCCGGGTGTCGTCCGTCGAGCTCATCCGCACCGGCGCCATCCCGCTGCCACGGCCGTAGCGTTCCCGCCGGACGCGCTCCCGCTCCGCCGGAGCACCGCACGAGATCCACACCGAGAAACGGAAGAACCCATGACGTCGATCACACGCAAGGACGGACGGGCGGCGGACCAGCTGCGCGAGGTCTCCATCGAGCGCGGCTGGAGCGCACAGGCGGAGGGGTCGGCGCTCATCTCGTTCGGCAACACGCGCGTGCTCTGCACCGCGTCCTTCACGCCGGGCGTGCCGCGCTGGCTCTCCGGCAAGGGCAAGGGCTGGGTCACCGCGGAGTACGCCATGCTGCCCCGCTCCACGAACGACCGCATGGATCGCGAGTCCGTGAAGGGCCGCATCGGCGGGCGCACGCACGAGATCTCCCGCCTCATCGGCCGCAGCCTCCGCGCCGTCATCGACACCCGGGCGCTGGGCGAGAACACGATCGTGCTGGACTGCGACGTGCTCCAGGCGGATGGCGGCACCCGCACCGCGGCCATCACGGGCGCATACGTCGCGCTCGCCGACGCGATCGAGTGGGCCCGGACGAAGAAGCACATCCCGCAGCGTGCGAATCCGCTGGTCGACAGCGTCGCCGCCGTATCGGTCGGCATCATCGACGGCACGCCCATGCTCGACCTCGCATACGTCGAGGACGTCCGTGCGGAGACCGACATGAACGTCGTGGTCACGGGCCGAGGCCTGTTCGTCGAGGTGCAGGGCACGGCGGAGGGCGCCCCGTTCGACCGGAGCGAGCTCGACGCGCTCCTCGACCTCGCGGTCACGGGCGCGGGCACGCTCACGGAGCTGCAGCTCGCCGCGCTCGCGGCGTCACGATGACGAGGGTCGTGCTCGCGACCCACAACGCGCACAAGGTCGAGGAGTTGCGGCGCATCCTCGGCCCGCGCCTCGAGAGCTTCGAGCTCGTGGGTTATGACGGGCCGGAGCCCGCGGAGACCGGCACGACGTTCGCCGAGAACGCGCTCCTCAAGGCGCGAGCGGCCGCGCGGCACACCGGCCTCCCCGCGCTCGCCGACGACTCCGGCATCGGGGTGGATGTCATGGGCGGCGCGCCCGGCATCTTCTCCGCGCGCTGGAGCGGTCCGCGAAAGGACGCGGGGGAGAACCTGCGTCTGCTGCTGTGGCAGCTCACGGACGTGCCGGCAGAGCACCGCGGTGGTGGGTTCACGTGCGCGGCCGCGCTCGTGCTGCCGGTGACGGGCGCCGAGCACGTGGAGACGGCGGTGTGGCGCGGGCGCATCCTCGACGCCCCCAGGGGGGACTCGGGTTTCGGCTACGACCCGATCTTCCAGCCTGAGGGGTACGACGTGTCCGCGGCCGAGCTGCCGCCGGCGGAGAAGGACAGGGTGAGCCACCGCGCGACGGCCTTCGCGCGCCTGATGACGGTCCTCGCCGACAGGGTTCCGTCGACGTAACATTTCGGTGTGCCGAAATCTCCTCCGTCCGCGGTGAGGAAGACGCGCGGCCCTCTCGCGGCGGCCGTGGCGATCGCGGCCGGCCTCGTGCAGGCGCTCTCCGGCTGCGCGGCACCTGCAGCGGAGGCGGCCCGCCCGGACGACCGGCCGCTCGTGCTCACGACGTTCACCGTGCTCGCCGACATCGCGCGGGAGGTGGGCGGCGGGGAGGTGCGCGTCGAGAGCCTGCTGAAGACGGGCGCCGAGATCCACGGCTACGAACCGACGCCGTCGGATCTGGTGCGTGCCTCGCAGGCCGATCTCATCCTCGACAACGGCCTCGGGCTCGAGGGATGGTTCCAGCAGTTCCTCCGCACGGCTGACGTACCGCACGCGGTCCTCAGCGACGGCGTTGCCACCGTGCCCATCGCCACCGGGCACTACACGGGGGAGCCCAACCCGCACGCCTGGATGTCGCCCGTCGCGGGACAGGCTTACGCGGACAACGCCGCGGCGGCGCTCGGCCGGTTGCTGCCCGACCGGGCCGACGTCTTCGACGCCAACGCCAGGGCGTACCGCGAGGAGCTGCAGTCGGTCGCCGACCGCCTCCGGGTCGCCGTCTCCGGTCTGCCCCGGCAGTCGCGCGTGCTCGTGACGTGCGAGGGCGCCTTCAGCTACCTCGCCCGTGACGCCGGCCTCGACGAGGGCTTCCTCTGGGCGGTGAACAGCGACAACGAGGGCACACCGCAGCAGATCGCGGCGACGACGAGACTCGTCGCCGACCGGAACATCCCGGCGGTCTTCTGCGAGTCCACGGTCACCGACGCCGTGCAGCGGCAGGTGGCGCGTGCGACGGGGGCGACGTTCTCCGGACCGCTGTACGTCGACTCCCTCTCCGGCCCGGATGGCCCCGTGCCCTCCTACCTCGCCCTGCTCGAGCACGACGTCGACCTCATCGTGCGGGGGCTCTCCCGTGAGTGAGCCGGTCGTCGACGTGCGCGGGGTGTCCGTGCGGTACGGCGCCGTGCAGGCTCTCGACGACGTGTCGCTCGAGCTGCAGCCGGGCCGCATCGTCGGGCTCCTCGGCGTGAACGGGTCCGGCAAGTCCAGCCTGTTCGGCGCGATCATGGGCACGGTTCCCATCGCCGCCGGCCGGATCCGGCTGTTCGGCGGCGAGCCGGCGGCCGCGAGGAAGCGCGCCCTCGTCTCGTACGTGCCGCAGGCCGAGGCCGTCGACTGGGACTTCCCGCTCACGGTCCGGGACGTCGTGCTGATGGGGCGCTACGGGCGGATGGGGCCGACCCGGCGGGCGAGCAGGCAGGATCGCGATGCGACGGAGCAGGCGCTGCAGCGCGTCGGCCTGCGGGACCTCGCCTCGCGTCAGATCGGCGAGCTGTCGGGCGGGCAGCGCAAGCGCGTGTTCATCGCGCGCGGCGTGGCGCAGGAGGCGAGCCTCCTGCTGCTCGACGAGCCGTTCGCCGGGGTGGACAAGGCGTCGGAGCGCGTCATCGTCGAGCTCCTGCACGGCCTGCGGGACGAGGGCAGGGGCATCCTCGTGTCGACCCACGACCTCGCCGGGGTGCCCGAGCTGTGCGACGAGGTCGTGCTCCTGCAGCGCCGCGTGCTGTTCCGCGGTCCGCCCGCGACGGCACTCGCCCCAGAGGCCCTGGCCCTCGCGTTCGGCGGCGGAGTGGCGGTGCCGCGATGACGCCGATCGAGTGGCTGGCCGAGCCGCTGCGCTACGCGTTCATGTCCCGGGCTCTCGTCGTGACGGTCGTGGCCGCGGTCACCTGCGCGATCCTGTCCTGCTGGCTCGTGCAGATCGGCTGGTCGCTCATGGGTGATGCGGTGTCGCACGCAGTGCTGCCCGGCGTCGCGATCAGCTACATCCTCGGTATCCCGTTCGCGGTCGGCGCGTTCGTCTTCGGCGCGGGTGCGGTCGCGCTCATCGGTGGCGTACGGGCCACGACGAGGATCAAGGCGGACGCGGCCATCGGCGTCGTGTTCACGACGCTGTTCGCGTTCGGCCTCGTGCTCATCTCCGTCACGCCGAGCCAGACGGACCTGTCGCACATCCTCTTCGGCAACGTGCTCGGCGTGAGCGACTCCGAGATCGCGCAGGTGCTGGTCATCGGTGTAGTGGCGAGCACCGTGCTGCTGCTCAAGCGGCGCGACCTCACGCTGTTCGCGTTCGACCGCAGCCATGCGAACGCCATCGGCATCAACACGCGGTGGCTCTCCGTCCTGCTGCTCGGGCTCCTCGCGCTCACTGTCGTGGTGGCGCTCCAGGCGGTGGGCATCATCCTCGTCGTCGCCATGCTCATCACGCCCGGCGCGACGGCGTACCTGCTCACCAAGCGCTTCGACCGGATGATCGCTCTCGCGGTGCTCGTGACAGCGGTCGCGGCCCTCGCCGGCGCCTACGCGAGCTTCTACCTCGACGTGTCGACCGGCGGCGCGGTCGTGCTCGCCCAGTCGGCCGCCTTCGCACTGGCGTACCTCTTCGGCCTGCGCGGCGGCGTCGTCACCGCCCGCGTGCGCCTCGCGCGTGCGCGCAGGCGGGAGGCGGCGGCGTGAGCCGGGAGGGGAGCGCGCCGCGGCCGGCAGCGCGGGACGGGTCCGCCGCGATGCCGGTCGCCTTCGAGGACTACGTCAAGGCGATCTACGCGCACACCGAGTGGCAGCCCGAGCCGGTGACCCCCTCGGCGCTCGCGGCCCGGCTCGGCCTCGCGGCATCGTCCGTGACCGAGATGGTCAAGAAGCTGTCGCGGGTCGGCCTCGTGACCCATCGGCCGTATGGCGCCGTGACCCTCACCGGCGAGGGAACGGCCCTTGCCCTGCGCATGCTCCGCAGGCACCGTCTCATCGAGACGTGGCTCGTGCGCTCGTTCGGCTACAGCTGGGACGAGGTCCACGACGAGGCCGAGGTGCTCGAGCACTCGCTGTCCGACCGGCTGCTCGAGTCCATCGCGGAGCAGCTGGGACAGCCGCAGAGCGACCCGCACGGGGATCCGATCCCCGCCGCGGACGGCACGGTGCGCCGACCGGACGCGGTGCCGCTCTCCGATGCGCCGGTCGGCCACGCCGGGGTGATCGTGCGCATCAGCGACCGGGATCCCGCGCTTCTGCGCCACCTCGCGTCCCTGTCCGTCGGCGTCGGAAGCGCGGTGACCGTCATCGGGCCGACGCCGTTGCGCGACGCGGTGAACCTGCGGGTGGCCGACGGTCCGCCTCTCGAGCTCGGCACGCCCGCGGCACGCGCGGTGTGGGTCTCGGCCTGACCCGAGGAACGGGCTAGCGGTCGGTGACCTCGCCGTGGTAGCCGGGGCTCGGGTGCTGGGTGAAGTCCTCCGGGTCGAGCAGCAGCTCGCCACGGTCGCGTGCGGGGGAGGCCGCGGCCGCCTTGGCCTTCCTGCTGGACTGCACGTAGTGGATGGCGGTCGGCACGATCGTCACGACGACGGCGCCGATCAGGATGATGTCGATGTACTCGCTCACGAAGTCGCGCAGAGGCGGGATGTACCCGAGCAGGTAACCCGCGAACGTGAGGCCGGCGCCCCAGAGCAGCGCGCCGATCAGGTTGTACAGGGAGTACTTGCGGTAGTCCATGTGGCCGACGCCCGCGGCGAGGGGGGCGAAGGTGCGGATGACGGGCACGAACCGGGCGAGGATCACGGCGAGACCGCCGAAACGCTCGAAGAACCGGTTGGTGCGCACCACGTTCTCGCGGCTGAAGATCCCGCTGTCCTTGCGCTCGAACACCCTCGGCCCCGCCTTGTGGCCGATGAAGTAGCCGAGTTCGCCGCCCACGAACGCCGCGAATCCGATGGCGAGGCAGACCCACCAGATGTCCATCTCGATCACGCCGGAGAACGTGAGGATGCCGGTGATGACGAGGAGCGTGTCGCCCGGCAGCAGGAAACCGACGAAGAGGCCCGTTTCGGCGAACACGATGAAGCAGATGCCCAGCAGTGCGAACGCGCCGAAGCCCTGGATGAGCTGCTCGGGGTCGAGGAAGGGGATGAGAGCGGTGGGCGCCACGGGTTCGGGTTCTCCAGTTCGCTGGTTCGCGCGCGAGGCGACCGATAGGGGTATCCTGCCGCCGCGCAGTTCCCCTCACCCTAGCGCGCGGGGTGGGCGGAATACCGAGGGTTTCCCCCCCAAAGCGGGCGCCCCGTCGAGGTGTGCGCGACCGAGGGGGAGAACTCCTAGAATGAGGGCATGAACATCGTGGCTTTCGTCGTCTCGGCGCTCCTCTTCCTCGGCGGCGTGTACCTCATGGGTGCGTCTTTCGCCGTGCCGGGCTGGGAGATGCTCGTCTTCTTCATCGGCATCCTCGCCGTTGCCGCCGCGTTCTTCATCCCGGTGCAGGTCATCGGCGCGATGGAGCGCCGGCGCTAGCGCCTCTCGGGCGTACGAACCTCGGCTGCGGCGGACCATCGGTCCGCCGCAGCTTTCGTTCGTGCGGGAGAAGGGACTTGAACCCTCACGCTCGAAAGCACAGGAACCTAAATCCTGCGTGTCTGCCAATTCCACCACTCCCGCGAGCGGTTCCCAGTGTACGGCCGCCGCCTTCCCGCCCTCGGTCGATAATGCTCAGCCCGCCGGGTGTGCGGCCCTGGAGTGCGACACCCGGCTGATCGGCCCGCGCGGGCGGGGCCTGTGGAGAGTCGACGCGGCCGGTGCGGACCGAGCAGCAGAATGCTGCCGTGTCGTCCGCCGCCGAGATCATCGCCGAAAGGGTGCGCGAGCGCGTGCGACGGGACGGCGCCGACCTTGCCGAGGCCGCCCAGGCGAACCGGTACGTGCGGGACGAGGTGCGTCGATACAGCGAGCGCGCCCTGGGGGGTGCGACGCCGCTCGTCTCGGACGAGGCCGCGGTCGCCCGTCAGGTCGTCGACACGCTGACCGGCTTCGGGGCGCTGCAGCCCTTCCTCGACGACCCTTCGGTCGAGGAGATCTGGATCAACTCGCCCACCCGGGTGTTCGTCGCGCGGGACGGCGTGCCCGAGCTCACCGCGACCGTGCTCACCGACGGCGAGGTGCGCGACCTCGTGGAGCGCATGCTGCAGTCCACCGGCCGTCGCGTCGACCTGTCATCGCCGTTCGTCGATGCATCGCTGCCCGACGGGTCGCGGCTGCACGTGGTGATCCCGGATGTGACCCGGCGGCACTGGGCGGTGAACGTGCGGAAGTTCCCCCGCCGCATCCGTGAGCTCGGCCAGCTCGTCGAGCTCGGGTCCCTCACGCCCGCCGCTGCGGAGTTCCTGCGGATGTGCGTGCTGGCCGGGGTGAACATCCTCGTCTCCGGCGCGACGCAGAGCGGCAAGACGACGGTGCTGAACGCACTGCTCTCGGTCGCGCGGCCCGCCGAGCGCATCGTCACGGTGGAGGAGACGTTCGAGCTCGACCTCACGGGCCGCGACGTCGTCGCCCTGCAGTGCAGGCAGGCGTCGCTCGAGGGAACCGGCGAGATCACGCTGCGGCGGCTCATCAAGGAGGCGCTGCGCATGCGGCCCGACCGACTGGTCGTGGGCGAGGTGCGCGAGGCGGAGAGCCTCGACCTCCTCATCGCGCTGAACTCCGGCCTGCCCGGCATGAGCAGCATCCACGCGAACGGACCCCGGGAGGCCCTGACGAAGCTGTGTACGCTGCCGCTGCTCGCCGGCCGGAACATCGACTCCTCCTTCATCGTGCCGACCGTTGCGGCGTGCGTCGACATCGTCGTCCACCTCGAGCTGCAGGCGTCCGGACGCCGCAGGGTCGGCGCGATCGGCGCGGTCCACGGCGACGGAGCGGACGGGACGATCGGCGTGACGGAGATCTTCACGAGCCCCGACGGAGTGCTCCGGCCGACCGGCGCCTCACCCGGGCGCGAGCGCCGCTTCGCCGCGGCGGGCCTCGATCCCTCGGCCGCGCTGCGGGAGCGCTGATGGCCGTTCTGCTCGGCACGACCCTCGGGCTGGGGCTGCTGATGATGGCCACCCCGCTGCTCTGGCCCGAGCGGCGTCGGCGGTCGGTGTCCGCACCGTCGCGGCCCCTTGCCCGTCTGCGAGACCGGCTCGACCGCGCAGGCCTCGACCGCGTGCCGCTTCCGGCCTTCCTCGCGCTGTCCTGCGTCACCGCGGTCTCGGGGTTCGCGCTCGGTGGCGCACTCTCGGGCGTCTCGGCCGTGGCGATCGCAGCAGCGGCCGCCGGGCTGGTGGCACCCCTCCTCATCGCCGGCTGGCGTGCCCGCGCGGTGCGGCGCGGCCACCGCGGCGCGTGGCCGGATGTCGTGGATCACCTCGTGTCCGCGGTCCGCTCGGGGGCGTCTCTGCCCGACGCCGTCTCCTCGCTGTCCCGCGTCGGCCCATCCGATCTGCGCGTGGCATTCGCCGCCTTCGAGCGTGACTACGCGGCCACGGGAAACTTCTCGGCCTCCGTCGACGGGGTGAAGGAGCGACTCGCGGACCCCACCGCGGACCGCATCCTCGAGATACTCCGGATGTCGAGGGAGGTCGGCGGGAGCGAACTGACGGCTGTGCTGCGCAACCTGTCCTCGTACCTGCGGCAGGAGGCGGCGATCCGGGGGGAGGCGGAGGCGCGGCAATCCTGGGTCGTCAGCGCGGCCAAGCTGGCCGTCGCCGCCCCGTGGCTCGTGCTCGTGCTGCTGTCGACGCGGCCGGAGGCCGCTGCCGCGTACAACTCGAGCGGGGGCGGCCTCCTCATCGCGGGAGGCGTCGCCGTGTCCGTCGTGGCCTATCAGGCGATGCTGCGGCTCGCCCGCCTGCCCGAGGAGCGGCGGTGGTTCCGGTGACCGTGGCGGTGTCCTGGGCGGTGCTCCTGGGTGTCGCGCTCGGGCTCGGCACCTGGTCGCTGGTCTCACTGCTGCCGAGAGTCGGTGCGCTGCCACTCACCTCCCGCGTAGCCCCGTACCTGCTCGACGTGTCGGAGCACGCTCGCAGGCTGGTCGCGCGGCGGCCGACCGATCCGCTCCCGGTGCTCGGCGCTCTGCTCGCGCCGGCGTTCGTGCGCGCTCGACTCGGCCTCGAATCCGTGCTCGGCGGGGCCGACCGGCTTCTGGTGCGACTGCGGCAGTCGGGCTCACCCCTCACCGTGGAGCAGTATCGGGCGCAGCAACTGACCTGGGCGATCCTCGGCGTCGCCCTCGGTGTCTGCGCGTCGATCGTCGTCTCATGGGATCGCGCCGTCCCGCTCGCGGTCTCGATCGCGCTGCCCGTCGTCGGCGCGCTGCTCGGCGTCGTTCTGCGGGATGTGCTGCTGCAGCGGGCGGTGCGCGCCCGGTTGGCCCGCATCGCCGACGAGTTCCCCACGATCGTCGAGTTCCTGACGCTCAGCGTGTCCGCGGGTGAGGGGGTGCTCGACGCACTGCGTCGCGTCGCGCGCGTGACGTCGGGCGAGCTGTCCCGCGAGATCGGCGTCGCCGTCTCCGACGCCCGCACCGGCATCGGCCTCGTGGCCGCGCTCGAGGCGCTCGACACACGGCTCGGCGTGCCCTCGATCGGCAGGCTGGTCGAGCAGATGGTCACGGCGCTGGAGAAGGGCACGCCGCTGGCCGAGGTGCTGCGAGCCCAGGCGCAGGACGCCCGGGAGGTGACGAAGCGCGAGCTGCTCGAGGCGGCGGGCAGGAAGGAGGTCGCGATGCTCGTGCCGCTCGTCTTCCTGATCCTGCCGGTCACGGTCGTGTTACCCAAGAACCAAATAGGGGTAGGTAGCAGAAGTGCGGTCAACCTCCATTAGCGTAAGCGCATGAGATTCCCGTGGTTTCGGTTTCGGTGGTTGTTCGGCGAACGCATCTATACATCGCCGCCAACCGATCCGCCGCGTGTGACCCACTTCTGGTCCCTCGTACTTGATCTCGACACAGTGATCGACGCGGTTGACGCCATTCGTCGCGCGTTACCCAGTGCCACGGTCAGGTACAAGATCGGCGAACCAGAAAGCGAGGGCTTCCGCATACTCGCTGAGGAGAAGCTACGGAACCTAGGCGATCCTGACCGCGCTCGCCTGTGGATCGACGCGTATAAGGACCAGAGTGTTTACTACGGGATGATTGAACTAAGGGACAGAAGGCGTCCTTTCGTTCAGTTCCCACAGCATCCGGAAGTGGAAGAAGAAGTCCGGAACATCCTTCTGGACAACGGTGCACCAAGGATTGAGTGGCGTGCTCTGAATCGCTTCGTGCCAGGCGTGCTCCTCCTGCTGTCCATCGTGACCTTCGTTTGGCTATGCACAACAGTTGCAATCCCACTACCAGCGTTCGTGCTCGGTTTTCTCATTCTGACTGGTTGTGCATATGCTGTCGCCCTACGCATCAAGTATCTATCGCTGCTGACTTTCGATCGAACCGTCCCAGGTTGCCGCATACGGGGGGACTCGCGAGAGGATTTACGACTCCGAAGGGCAGAATCGAAGCGCGACTTGAAGATGATTGTCCGTACGGCAGTGGTGACCATTCCTGGCACACTTATCATCGCGTACTTAGGGGGCCTGCTGAAGTTAAGTCCCATCTTCTAGCAGGCTTTGATCTTCACTCCCCGGTTGAATCCGGACGCTGCACGTCTACGGGACCGGTGAGCGTGGAAGGGGCTTGAGCCAGCAGGAGCTTGTTCTCCTCCTGCAGACGCGTTACCTCATTCGTCAGCTTCGAGAGCGTCCCGTTGGTCTGCTTCTCGATAGTCTCCAGCTTGTCATTCTGCTTCCCGAAGTTGGCGAACGTCGTTGCTGCAACTGTCCCCAGACCAAGAATCGTTACGAGGGTGTTCACGAGCACCCCTAGAGAATCAGGCTTGAGCAGGATAATGGTGACCGCGCCCACGATGCCTAGAGCAATGAGGGTGAAATACGCGATTGTGATAGCTGTCTTGTTCATTTCTTGTTTCTTATCTCTAGTTGAAGGATGCTACTCAGGAGCTTGCCGGGCGGTAGGAGAATTGAATAGACATAGCCGATCCAGGACCCCACGTCTGCGGAGTAGTCGAGTTGATGTTGATGTAACCGGAAGTGTTGGGCGCGAGCGCAAACAGGGTGACTTGCGTCTGAGAGGTATTGCGAGCGAGCACGAACAGGGGCGCGACAGAGCCGCCGATGAACGTGCCACCGGTCCCGGCGTACGCGGCGAATGCGTGCAGCGGCACGACGGCGGGAACCGGGAGCGTGAATCCTGGGTCGGTGCCCATTGACCAACCGCTGCCGCCGAACACGACGGAGAACTGCACGGTGACTTCGTTCTCGTCGCCGCGCCAGAACCCCTTGACCTTTCCGATGCCGGAGTTCATGTTCAGCAGAGTGGGAACGTACGGTGTCCACGAAGTATCAGCGAGGTTGTCAATGCGGGTATTCACCGTGTCAATCGCGGTGCTAACCGAACGCTGCCCCTTGTTCTCGAACTCGGAGAACGGCGTTACCACGTCGGCCTCGTCGTAGATGTAAATGCCATTGCCATTGATGTAGCCCATGAGGTACTGCCTTTCCTAGTCGCGCTCGACGTTGCGGGTGGTGACGGTCATCTCGTCAGCCGGGAGGTTCCACGTGACGGACGCCACGCGGGAGGTCTGTGTGTAGGTCTCAGGGAGTCCGAGAGTGGCTGTCATGCCGGGGCGGAGGGTGTAGTTCGACATGGCCTCGACGGTGACCTGACGGCCTCGCGCCTGAGCACGGTTCAGAAGGAGCTGCGCCCCGATGCCAGCGTTCCCTACGCCCTCGTACGTGACGGTCAGCGTCTTAGTCGGGGCAACGATCCCCGGTGTCTGCGCCGTGGTGTAGTTGGTGTGCTCCACGTCGAACTCGTCGCGCCACTTGTAAATTGCAACCACAGAGTCGTACCAAGCATCAGAAACCTCAGAGGAATCCCTGCTGATGCTGTCTGTCAAACCAGTGATGTTGCTCGTGATAGTCAGGTTCACGGCTTCGGGACGGTTGTACGTCGCAGGCACGAGCCTCCAGCGGCGGGTTTCGTCGCAGAACAGGCGAAGGCCAGCGTCCTGAAGGATCGGCATGAGGTAGTCCCATGCGCTCGTCCCCGGTTCCCATCGGAGGGCCTCATCGTCAGCTACGTCAGAGTCGGCCTCAGGGGTGCCGAGGTACGCCCCGATGGTGGCGAGCGCGAAGCGAACAGCCGACGCCACAGTGCCACCCTGGGGGTAGAGGGCGTCGGTCTGCACGAGCGCGTAGTCCTGCAGCAAGGCCTCGTCGGATGCGAGCGTGTACGTGGCTTTCCCCGCTGCCCAATCGATACGGCGTGAGCGGAGGGTTAGGAACAGCGACGTTGAACGCGGGAGGAGAACTTGTGTGTCCCTGTACGGCTTGAAGTGGAGGCCGGTAAGGGTCGCTGCCGTCTTGCCCTGGAAAGCGCTCGTGAGGTCCGCTGCGGTCTGCCCGAAGTGCGCTGCGGTAAACGTCGATACAAGATCCGAAGCTCCGAAGTCCTCGCGGAGGTTGACCTGCACACGGACGTTCTTGCGAGGGTCTAGTTGCGCTAGTTCGTCCTCAGTCGGGAGAGGCCCAGTGAGGGTGGCCTGCACGTAGGGACTCCACCCTTCATCCAGCGTCGCGTTGAATTCGGATGGGGTGATGGTCACGCGCTTGTCGATAAGGGAAATCGAGCGCGCAGTAACGGTCACGTCGTCCACGTAGACGATGGTGGAAGCTGCTGCCGTGGTGTTCTTGAAACGGAGGTAGACACCGGCTGCCGTGGTGAGAGTGATCACGAGCTTGATGCGCTGCCAAGTCAGCGTTGGCTGCACGAACAGAACAGGGGTCGCGGTCGTCGGTTCGAGGCCGATGCGCTGAACCCATGCGCTCACACCGTCACCGTTGCGATTTGCGCGCACCCAGAACTCCACGGTGTACTCCGTGGTCCCGGTCCCGGCATCAGGAAACGTGCCCTGTACGGTGTCTGTGGACGGCTTGAAGCTGAGGGAGTAGGCCCCGCTGTATGCCTCCGTCGTGCTGCGGATTCCACCTGTCCAGGCTGCACGTTCAGTCTCGAAACTGGTGCTGTACGGGGTGCGCTCTGAGGTTACCGTGGGAACGCCGATGGTGGCGTCAGGGAGCACTTCAACGGAGTGACTAGAGACGGTGCTCAAAACTGGCTCACTTCCTGATATCCGACAGATAGAAACCAGACTGTGTGCGTCTCGTCATCCAGACGGCGGCTGATAGTTCCTGTAACGAACGCCATATCGAGGCTACTCACGTCGGTATTGCTGATATGGAAAACTCCCGGCTTGCAGAAGGCATTTTCAGCGTCTACCGCTTCACTCTCATGCAGGAACACCAACTCAAGCGTGCCCCTCCGCAGAGCCGGTGGCTTCAAAGTAATATTAGGTGCGCTCTGACCGATGAGTTGGTGAACAAGATTGCGAGACTCCCTGCTCGATTCAAAGCCTGAAACAAGAAATGGCTCGATTGTTCCGCTACTGGTCTCGATAGTTGTTGAACTCATTAGGGAATACCCATTCCTCCCCGAACACCGTTCGAGGCGTAGTTGTTGACGCGGGCCTCGATGTTCGCCACGCGCCGCTGAGCGACGAACGCGGCCATCTGGGAGTTCGCGGTGCGGAGGTCTACGGACGGACTCACGACGGGTCCGGCCATGGTGTCCGGGATGCCCTGCTCAAGACCGCGGGTGTACGTTCCCGAGTTGCTGCGGGCGGCCTCGGACCAGATCCGATCGAGCGCGCGCTGCTGATCTGGGGCGGCGGACTGGTATCCGGCGAGGAACGTTGCGGCGGACTCGACACCCTGCTCCTGCAACCACGCCTTGGCGTCGGCCGATAGGGGCGTGCTGGCGAGCGTCTGCTGGTAGTTGCGGATCGCGTCCTCACGGGCCTGCATCGCGCTGATGTAGCCCGCCACGTCGAATAGCCCGGACTCGTCATCGATGTAGTCCTGGACGCCCTCAGCGGCTTCGTCATACGCCTCATTGACCGACTCGACTGCCTGAGCACGACGATCGGCTGCCTCGGTCGCGCGAGCCTGCGCTGCCGTGTCCTCCTCGGTGATCTCGGTCAGCAGCTTGTTTGCGGCGGCGGCGTCGTCCGTCACGCCGGTCATGTTCTGCAACGCGCTGATCTGGTTCTTGAGCGCGGTCTCCCGAGCGCTCAGAGCGGCGTTATCGCTGAACCCCGCGAAGATGTTCTCGTCACGGTTCTGGCGTGCCTGCTCCTGGACCTCCTGCAACTGCCCCTTGAGGTTGTCGAGCACAGCGAGGGTGGCGTCCATGTCGTAGCCCGACATGGCACGGAACATCGTCTTGATGTCCACCCCGAAGTCGTCAGCGGCCGCGCTCGCCTTGTCGAGGTTCGAGACCGCGCTGCGCTGCCATAGCTCCCAGAACTCCTTGGAATCAGCGACCTCCACGCCCCACTCGCGCATCTTCGCGCCGAGGTCAATCTGGTCAATATCGCCGCCTACGTCGTAAAGCTCCTGCGCAAGTTCGCCCGTGCGCTCCTTCGCCTCGTTGATGGCGTCGGCTGCCTCCTGCCCCGCGGTGATCGCAAGGCCCATCCCGATCGCGACAGCGGCACCGGCGACGAGGCCAGCAGGACCGAAGCCTGCAAGCGCGTTCGCGGCGAGTTCCTGGATGGCGTCCAGGCCGTCCTCGACGGACGAGAAACTAGCGGCCATCTCCTTACCGGTGGACGCTGCCTCGTCGCCCATCTCCTCGATGCCCTTGGACGCGCCGTCCGTGCCGTCCTTGAGGTAACGCTTAGTGTCCGCTCCGGCCTTCTTGGTCTGAGCATCAATAGTGTTCGCAAGCGCCTTGTACTCATCGGACAACTTCTCAGTGTCGCCCTGGGCATCTTTCATAGAGCGCTCGATCTTGTCAGCGCCGTCCTCACTTGCGTCACCGATCTGGTCTAGCGCTTTCTCAGCATCCTCTAGAGGATCGATAAGGCCAGACTTGATTCCACGCTCGAACGCGCTTGTATCAGCGGTCACGCCAATGCGAATGTCATTAGCCATCAGTTGCTCCTTTCGAATGCTTCATGAATAGATCGAACGAACGTCTGCACCCAAAGAGATGCGACGCGGGGAATGGCACGAGAGGCAGCGGGATAGACCACACGACCCCTGGGTGCGAACTTGGGCAGTTGTCGCTGCGTGTGACGCTTGTAGCGCTTCCCCTTGGTAGAAGTGGCTGGACCGAAGTACTCAGTGTTAGCGCCGAACTCAGCGGCCTTAGCGAGGGTGGGAGCCGAACGGATAAGGCTTCCCTTCCCTCCAGCAATCAGAGTGATGCGGTTATCACGAACTTGCACAGTGGCGGTGCGGACAAGCGTCTGATTAGCCAACGCCCCCGCACCAGCACCGCTGCGAGTCACTTCCTCTGTCCAAATGGTCTTCGCAACCCTGGAGGTCTGCTGACGGATCTGCTTACGCACATCTGCGGGCAGCTTCTTGACAGACAGTACGACCGCCTGAAGCTCCTCAGATGCGAATACGGAGATCCCTAGTGCCATGTGATCAGGCCGCCGCTGGGATGATGACTGGCTTGCCGTTGACACCAAGCGTCACAGAGGACACAGCATCAGCGTCAGCAGCGCCACCGACGTTGGGAGCCACCAAGGTCACGTCAACTGAGAAGCCGGGTCCACCGTCAAGAGGAGTGACTACGGCGTTGACTGTGATGCCCTCGTCCGCAAAGAGCTTGTTGCTGAGTGAGCCAGGGGTTACCCAGTCCTGCGCAAACGTGATGTTGAGAACCCAAGCGCTCTTTCCAGCGAAGGTGTAATTGCTGCCGTCAATCGCCTTGAACGTGCTTGAGGTCGATGTAGGTACGAGTTCCGCACTGGAGATGAGCGCTTCGTAGTTGTCAGCGCCTAGCATCAGTGTTGCATCTGTGATCTTGAATGGGCTACCGCCGATTACTGCCATGATAATTCTTCTTTCTAGTTTGTAGGAACGGGACGTGCAGTGGAGATAAGTACAGTCATTTCATAAAACAGGTTCCCGCCTTCTTCGGCAGGAAGGATGCCCTTCTCAGCGGAGGACCATGAAAAGTCAGACCCTAGAGTTTCAATGGCCCAAGTGAGTGTGTTCACTTCATCGTCTAGTTCGTCCTCCCAGTGCTCCAAGTCACCCGAGGGTGCGGTAACCGTTACAGTGAAAGTCGTCTGTCGGGCACCCAGAGGGGCATTAGGGTGGCGCTCGATCTTGCGTTGCGAGAGGCGCACTATTGGATGCTGATGGTTCCCTACGCCCTTCTCGGAATTCAAAATCTTCCATGTAGCAGGAAGGAGCGGAGTTAGGGCCTCAGCGAATTGTGAGCGGACACTAGTAGACACGGAGCCTCCCAGTCTCAGGACGTAGGAGCTGCTTCACATGCCAGTCGAGAGGGCGCGGAGCATACGAAAACTCTCCGTTACCGAAATCGCCAGAAGTGCTCACTGTCCCGGCGTTGTGAATGTTGCGGGCCTGCACTACCTGCGCGTAAACGTAGTTGGTAGGGACAGGGACACCTGCTGCGAGCGTTGGTGCAAAAGCAATGACGCTCACCTTTGCCACTTCGAGAAGTACAGCAAGAATGTCATCATCCGGTGCGTCAGGCCAGAACACGCGAGCAGACTCAACTGTGTGCCAGCCGGAAGTTCCTGCTGCGTCCTCTACAAAGGCATAGAGGCCTGGGTGGTCCGGGTCTTCTACGAACGCACTCATATAAGTCACTCCCAATTGAACCGAATGTGGTGGATGGATGGTGAGCGGGCACGTATTGTCAGCGCCCGCCCACCGGACTGTTACGCCGTGTAAGGAGTGACCAACTGCAGAGCAGAGGCCTTCTCGATGACAACGGCAGCGGCACCTACGAGGAGAGTGTCAACGCCACCACGAGCGAAGTCATAGCCCTGCAGACGGAGCGGGGTACCAGGAAGCTCCAGCACGCGTACAGCAGCACGAGCACCAACCAGGATGTTTCCGGCAGGAACCAGCGGGCTGGACACGAGGCGGAAGTTGGCAAGCTGTCCCTCCTCAAGACCAAGAGCAGCGCTGAGGTAACCCAGAGTGTCCTTAGAAGGAGTCTTGGCAATCAACTTCCATACGTCGGGGGCGAGAATCGCGAAGGTGGGCACATCATTCCCAGCGATAACAGCAGCAGCACCGTCGATAAGTGCGCTCATGCCGGAACCGATTGAGAGGCCAGCAGGGTTATCAGCTTCAATAGAGGTTGAGCCAGCCAGAACGTCAGTGAGAACAACAGTCTGGTCAACCCAGCGGGCGTAATCCTCCGTCATGGCCTGGAAGTAGCTTTCCCAATATCCGGGGACATTGAACAATCTGAACTCAATCGCGTGGTCGTGACCACCAGCCCACATCTTTGCAGTGGTGTTGTACTGCGAAGTGGTGGGAACGTTGCTTGGAACATTGCTCTTGTTACCCGCGAAGGTTCCACCAGCAGGCTTCACACCCCAGCGGAAACCAGCAACGGTGCGGGAAGTAAGGTCGCCGTGGTTGAACAGCGGGACAACTGTCTGCTGGTAGGCGCGGCCAGCGTAAAGCTCACCAAGCCACTGAGGAGCGCGCGCGTCGGGCTGGATAGAACCAGTGCCCGAGTACTTCACGTCGCTGAGTGCGAAGAGGGCGGTCGTTGATCCTGCCTCCTGCAACTTGGCAGACACAACCTCCTGTCCGATCTCTCCACGGCTGAACTTGTTGAAGAGAGCGAACATTTCGTTCTTTGTAGGGGCAGTAGCGTTGGCAGAGTTTGCGTCCGCCAGAGTTGGGGAAACCTGGTTCACAGGACTTACCTCATCTTCCTTGTTTTGTACCGGGAGTTCCGGCTGGGTTACTTCATCGGCGGACGCCTTTGAAGGGGCTTCTGTAACGGCTACGGCTGCTTCTGCTTCCTGCAGTTCAGCCTTCAAGCGCTCGACGCGCTCTTCTGGGGTCTCATCAATGGCAAAGAGGCCAGCAGAGGCGAATGCACCCTCCGGAACGAAAGCTGCCCCTGTGAGAACAGCGGTTGCCTTGAGACCGGTGCGCACAATGTTGCGAACTTCTGCGCTTAGCTTCTTGAGCTTCCCTGTCTGGTACTGCTCCAGGAACTCGTCACCTTCCGGGTTTCTCGAAATTGCGAATTCAGCAACGAGACCACGGTCTGTGTCCTCGACTGCAGTGAAGCGGCCGATGGGGTCATGGCGGTCGTGGTTGCGGTTGGCATTGAGTGCACTGATATCTGCGGGCACCTTGAGGGCACCACGGTCGAACATCAGCGGATCAGAGGTCACGGACTTACGTGACTTCTCACCCCAGGGCATGAGCAGGCCGCGAACAGTGCGGGCTTCTACGTCTACCGAGAAGTCACCGGCTTCTAGAAGTTCAGTCATCGTTAGTCCTCAGTTACGGGGCCAGTAGGAGTGGGCAAATTCTGTGATTCATACTTATCGAAGCGGACGCGCTGACCCCTAGGCACAACCTGTGATAGGCGGGCCTCGATTGGTGCGATCCAGAACGGGAGGTCAAACTCATAGAAGGCGTTTCGTTCGCCCTGCGCTGTGGTGTATGTGAGGGAATCAATCGAAGATGTGCCGTCCAGCATTGCGGAACGAATACTGGTGAGCTGACCCACGTTGGTGACTACCGCATTGCGACCCTCTACAAGAAGGTCAGTCTTCACGTCGCCATGGAAGTTAACGGTGACACCTTCAGGGAGCAGGGCAACAGCGCCCTCTGGGTCCCGGCGCGCCTTCTTCCAAGATTCGAGAATCGCGCGCTCTTCTTCCTCAGTGCGCTCAACGCTGTCAGGAAGCGTGATGACAGTTGCAGGAATATGGTTTCGGGTCTTCTGGTCGATATCAATTTCGAGATTGCGTGCGTGACGCAGAGTGCGAGAGCCGATATTCAGTAGTCCCGGGTAGCCGGGGATCTCGAAGAGAATGTAGTCAGTTTCAGAGATAGCGTTGTCCCTGACAGTTACAGCGCCCTCGGTGATCTGCCAATGCTTCTGAGGCAGCCACTCTGCTGCGGTGATCTGGTTATCCGCCCCACGCTCCACAAGCCACAGTGAGCGGCCAAAGAACAGCAAGTCATCAACCGTCATCGTCATGCGGTAGAGAGGAGACTGCGGTCCGTCGTCACGCTGTAGGAATGTGGGCTGCGTTGCAAGCGGCTCTGCTGTGCCTGCTGCATAGGCTTTGAGGGGGAATGCTGTGATCGTGCTGATGAGCACTGAGCGTGCCTTATTTACAGCAGGAATGGTCATCGCCTCCTCGCGAGACAAGGGCAGGTTTTCTAGACCAGAACCCCCTTCGTGGGCGAAGAGATCGGATACGATAATCTGAGAAAGGCTGCTGTTGTCTGCGAATGGGGATGCCACAGACATTGCAGGAGAGGTCAGAAAGTCCAACCTGTCCTTGCCGAAGCCTAGTCTGTCGAGTAGTCCCAAGAGCCTGCATTCCGTATGTGATGGCCATAAGCCGATAAGTGACTTATCCGCTATCACAATTGTAAAGCACTTGCAAGCTTTATGTGTGCACAAAACGCCTATTAGGTAATAATTCTTATGGGCTTTTTGGCGGGCTTGGAATCGAAAGCACTAAGGGCCAGCATCCCTGCCTCTAGGGGAGTGATATCGTCCTCATCATTCTTTCCTCTACCCAGTGACCACTTAGACGAGTTGGGTGTACCGCGCTTAGTGACAATCGCTGCAGCGGCGTCCAGACCCGGCTGACGGGAATGCTTGAGGTTCGTGCCCTTGATTTCAGAAATGAGAGTTGCAGCAGCAGTGGATACCTGATTCCACGACATTGGATTGAGGTTGGGTCTTGGCTTGGCCCTATTTAGAGCCTCGACAACGGACAGCGCTCCATTGTTAGTCCCGTCATACGTGATATCTACTCGATGCTTACGGGCGACCGCCTTCAGCTTCTCAGCAACCCACTTGAGTCCCGGCTTCTGTTCGATGATCTCAAGGTAGGCAACCCCGTTTTCATCCCTCCATGCGGCAACGATGGAAGCAGAGGACTGGTTGAAGTGGACGGCTACTGCCATACCGAAGCTGGAGGGCATAGGAGGGAATGTGTCGAGAGCACAGGCATCCCAAGTGGCAGCAGGGATGAGCGACCCCTTGCCCGAGGTAGGCCAAATTCCTAGATACTCCTGGGCGAACTTCTTCGCCGTCATCGAGTCGTGATTGCGCTGTACGGCTGCTAGAGGCGTCAAATTCCCGATTCCGGGGTGAGCGGCCGTCCAGACTTCTGGGTCCGCTGATGACCCCTCTACAGGCCCGTCTGACGCGTCCTCCCAGATACGCAGAACAGGGTCAGCGGCGTACTCCACGATGCCCGCCTTACCTTGTCTCCCTAGCTCTAGGTTGTCCCAGAACAGCCCACCTTGGAACTCCCCAGCAGTACCGATGAGAACTAGCTGACCAGCGGGCTTCCCGTTGATGGTTCTCGTGTCGAAGGTAGGGAGGATGCCCTGCACTAGATCCTCTGACTCATCCCCGGCTTCAACCTCCTGGGCCTCATCGATGATCGCCATGTCATACGCATCTCCTCGGAAGGATTCACCATTAGGAGGGAGGATATAGATTCCCCCGCCTGTCGCCTTGTGCACCACTGAGGAGGAAGCCATTCCAATGTTGATCTTGAAGGGGGAGGAGTTCTTGTCCGGGTAGCGACGCTGGAGCGGCTCCACTACATCTTTCACGAATCGCTGACGTGCCTTCACTCCTGTCTGCGCTGTGAATCCGACTTGATAGGCGTCCCTCTCGGGGTTGGTGATTCGTCCCAGTGCCACGGCCCACACCGTCGTAGTCTTCGTAGCTCTTCGAGGAATGCAGAAGGAATTGATGACGTGAATAGGAGCGCCATCTTCATCACACGCTTGCAGCACATCAGCTACAACGTACTGCTGAGGCAAGAGAGGCTTTCTCTCCGTATTGAGGCCCAGAAGTTCAGCTCCCCTGATGAACTCCTCCCTACCTCTCTCGTATCCGGTGAAAGTAGAAACGTGTAGGGGCTTAATCCCTGTGTGTTCGGGAATAGTCTGAGCGTTTCCTTGGGAAAAACCTGCATCGCGAAAAGCGGGGGTTGGCTCGTCATCTATCAAAAACTTGTTTACCATTCTCGGATTCTTTTCTCTTCGTGACTTGTCGCTCTCCTCTTTGTGTTGACTACCTTTGCTCCCAACTTCCCGCCTGCCTTTGAGTTGCATGCCACATGCGAAGGGCCAAGGTTATCTGCTGTGTTAGTGGACTGAGGATCTGATACCGGGATGATGTGACCCACACTCCACTTCTGGTCTGGATACACAGGGCGGTGACAGTCCACACAAGGAGCGGGGAGTATGGCTGCAATGCGCTTACGCCACAGCGCTGCAGTCTGTGTGTCCCATTTCTCCCTGTGATGCTGACTCATGGCTACTGCTGTCTTTCATCCAGGAGGCAGGCAATCTGTGCTGCTGCTTCTGCATTCAAGCGAGCGTGTGTATTGGTTAGCTCGACCATGATCCTGATTACTTCTTCTGCCTTGCTCATCCCCAAACCTGCTTATAGTCCTCTGGGTCTGTGGTGTACCAATTGCTGCAGGCAACCTGTGCTTCAGTCATGGTGACGAAGCGTGACCCCTTGTCGATGCACTCTGCGAAGGTAATACGATCAGAGATAGGGGAGTAGTTGATTACTCCCACTGTTCCTGCTGATCCCAGGGTGAGGCCGGCTACGAGAGCAACGGCGATCTTATTTCTTGTTTTCACTCTGGGTATCTCTGCCTTAGATCTTCGATTGCCTCTGCTACGAATTCCCAGTAGAGGATTGAGTCTGCAAGGGTGAAGGGGTAGTTCCCTGCCTCCTGTGCGGATACACACAAGTAGAACG
>Ga0210040_10001189_pt1 | contig 40107 bp, 37 predicted proteins | sample CryGeyCG12114_NA_FD_185462 | JGI IMG/M metagenome (GOLD analysis project Ga0210040, IMG submission 185462) | Groundwater microbial communities from aquifer - Crystal Geyser CG19_WC_8/21/14_NA (SPAdes) (version 2) | ecosystem: Environmental > Aquatic > Deep subsurface > Groundwater | place: USA... | reverse complement strand
CCGACGACGATGCGCTCGAGGTCCTCGACGGTCTCGGCCGTCGTCAGCTGCAGCGCCACCTCGCCCAGGCGCGCCAGCCGGCGGGCCGCGACGTCCTTGGCGTCCTGCGCGGCGCGCAGCTGCTGCATCCGCTGGTAGAGGTCGGCCTCGACCACCTGCACCCGCTCCTGCCAGGCACGACCGCGCGCCACCTCCGCCCGCCGCCCCTCCTGCTCGCGGACGTAGTCGGTGACGTCCTCGACGCGCTGGAGGACCAGCACGGTCGCACCGTCGGCGTCCAGCAGGGGCGCGCTGATCAGGGACCAGTGCCGCACGACGTCCTCGCCCGTGGCCGAGTCGCGCACGCTGTAGCGGAACAGGGGCATGACGTCGGGCTGCCCCGTGTCGCGCGCCCGCTCGAAGGACGTCTGCAGGGGGTTCTGGCCGTGGGCGTCCAGGGTGTCCGGAGCCGGGGGGAAGGCGTCGAACACCGGGCGCCCTACGAGCTCTGCGCGCGTGCGGCCGAGCAGGTCGAGGTAGGCCTCGTTGGCCTCGGCGATCACCAGGTCCGGCGTCATCACCAGGTAGGCGGTGGGCAGGCCCTGGAAGAGCTGCTCGTGGTCCACCCGCACGTCGCGGTCCTCGGGTGGTGCTGGTGCCACGAGCCCTCCACGGCGTCTGCGTCCCGCTGCGGGCTCCGGCGGCGTGTCCGCACGGAGGGCCAGCATGACAGGCCGCAGGATCCCAGCCCACTAGCGTGACCCGCGCGAGGTGACCGGCAGCAGGAGGAGGGCGCGGAGTGGACGGGTCGCAGTCATCGGCACTGGTCGAGGGTCCGGGGTCCGTGGACCTCTCCTTCTCCCTGTCCGGGAGGGTCGCGGTGGTCACCGGGGGCGCCTCGGGCATCGGCGCCGCCATCGCTGTCGCGTTCGCCGAGAAGGGCGCCCGCGTGGCGATCCTGGACCTGCTGGCCGAGGCCGCCGCGGACGGCGCCCGGGCCCTGGGCCCCGACCACCTCGGGCTGGCGTGCGAGGTCACCGACGCCGCCTCCGTCGAGGCCGCCGTCGCCGCGGTGCACGAGCGCTTCGGGCGCATCGACGTGCTCGTCAACTGCGCCGGCATCGTCGCCCTGGGCCCCGCGGAGGACCTCTCCGCGCAGGCGTGGGCCAGGACGATCGCGGTGAACCTCACGGGCACCTTCCTCGTCTCCCAGGCGGCCGGGCGCCGCATGCTCGAGGCGGGGAGCGGCCGGGTGATCACCCTCGCCTCGCAGGCGGCCAGCGTCGCGCTCGACGGGCACGCCGCCTACTGCGCCTCCAAGGCCGGTGTGGTGGGCCTGACCAGGGTGCTCGCCTCGGAGTGGGCCGGTCGCGGGGTCACCGCCAACACGATCTCCCCGACCGTGGTGCTCACCGACCTCGGCCGGGCGGCCTGGGACGACGAGAGGGGCGTGGCGCACCAGGCGCAGATCCCCGTCGGCCGGTTCGCCGTCCCGGCCGAGGTCGCCGCAGCCGCCGTCTTCCTCGCCTCCGACGCCGCGGCGATGGTCAACGGCGCCGACCTCCTCGTCGACGGCGGGTACACCGTCCGGTGAGGGGCCGCCGCAGGGGCCGGGTGGGACGGTCCTCATGAGCAGCTCACCGCGCCGGTTCCCCGCACGGGTCTACGGCAGGGGCAGCGAGCCGGACCCGCGCTTCTCCCTCGCGAACGAGCGCACCTTCCTCGCCTGGGTGCGCACCTCCCTCGCGCTCCTGGCGGCCGGCGTCGCGCTCGAGGCCCTCGACCTGCCGGTGCACCCCGGGCTGCGCGTCGCCGCGTCCCTCGTCTTCCTCCTGCTCGGCGTCCTGGCACCGGTCCAGGCCTGGCGCGGGTGGGCCGGTGCCGAGCGGGCGCTGCGCGAGGGGCGGCCGCTGCCCGCGCCGGCGCTCGCCGCGCCGCTCGCCGCGGGCACCGTCGTGGCGGGGATGCTGCTCGTGGTGGGAGTGCTGCTGGCGTGAGCGCGCCCCTGTTCGACCTCGGCCTGCAGCCCGAGCGGACCGCTCTGGCCTGGCGTCGCACGGCCCTGGCGCTCGTCGCCGGGTCCCTCGTCGGCGCCCGGGTGCTCGCTCCCGCCCTCGGCGCGCTGGCCGGGGTGCTCGGCGCCTGCGGGGTGGTCGCCGGGCTCTCGCTGGGGCTCGCCGCCGCGCGGCGGGCGAGGGCGGTGGACGCCGCCCTGCGCGCCGACGCCTCCCTGCGCACCGGGCCGGGCGCCGGCGTCCTCGCCGCGGTGGCGGCCGGGTGCCTCCTGCTCGGCGTCGCGGCGCTGGTGGCCGTGCTCACCGGCTCCCTCTGAGCGGGCCGCCGGCGCTGTCGGGGACCGCGCCTACGCTCGCGCCCGTGGTCACCGTCCACGGGCTCTGGTCGCGCCGGCAGGTCCTGTGCCTGTGGACCGACGCCCCCGTGCTGCCCGCCGCCCGCGAGGCCCTGGCCGCCCGGGCGCCGGCGCTCGCCGCGGCCCTGGGCGCGCCGGCGCGCGGGGTGCTGGAGCTGCTGCTGCCGACCGCGGACGGCGTCCCGAGGCACGTGGACGGGCCCGTCGACGCACCGGTGGTCCTCGCCCCGTGGCGCCTGCGCGTGGTCGCGCTCAACCCCGACCGCGCCGCGGCCGTGCTCGCCGAGGTCACCGCCCTCGGTCCCGAGCCCGAGCCCGGCCCCGCGTTGGTCCTCGCCGACGACCTGCGCCACCTCGCCGAGGTCGCCGCCTGCGTGCGGGCCCGGGTGGACGCCGCGCACGTGGTGCCCGACCTGGTGCACGACGACGGCGCCTGGTGGGGGCGGTGGGCACCGCTGCCGGACGCCGCGTGGCGGGCGTGGCGCTCGGGCGCGGCCGCCGCGATGCCGCCGGTCCTGCGGGCGGAGGTGACCGGCGAGCGCGCCGAGGGCGAGCGGCAGCGGGGGCGCAGCGCCGTCGCGGTGGTGGACGAGCTGTGCGCCGAGCTGACCGACCTGCTGGTGGCCCGGCGGCTGCGCGAGGCGGGTCTGCTCGCCGAGCCGGAGCTGGGCAGCGACGCCGGCCGCGAGCCCGCCACGGGCGGCGACGCCGTCTCGGCGTGGGTGGCCTCGCTGCTGTCCGGCCAGGAGGTCGCCGGGGCCCCGGCGGTGCTGGCCGACCTGGCGGCCCGGGCCCGGCGGTGGCGGGGGAGCGGCACGAGCTCCCCGGTCGAGCTCGTCCTGCGGGTCACCGAGCCGCCGGACCCCGACGACGACGCCGCCGGGACGACCGGCGGGCCGCTCGCCCCCAGCGGCTGGACGCTGCAGGTGCGCCTGCGCTCCCTCGACGACCCGAGCCTGGTGCTCACCCCCGAGGAGGTGCGGGCCGGCGTCGGCGGGGTCGACTGGCCGCTGGAGGCCGACCCCTGGGCGTACGCCCTGACCGAGCTGGCCCGCGCAGGCGCGGTCTACCCGCCGCTGCTGGAGGAGATCGGCGCCCAGCCGGGCGCCGACGCGAGCATGGGCGTGCAGGCGCTGCTCGACCTCGTCGGGCGCGGCGCGCCGCTGCTGTCCGAGGCGGGCGTCGCCGTCCAGCTGCCGGGGCGCTGGCTGCGCCCGCAGGTCGGGCTCCGCCTGCACGCGCACACCTCGGCGGCCGCCCAGGAGGGCACCGCGGTGCCGCAGGCCGCCGACGCCGCCGGGCGCCTGGGCGCCGACCAGCTCGTGGAGTACTCCTGGAAGGTCGCCCTGGGCTCCGAGGAGCTGACTCAGGCCGAGCTGGAGGCGATGGTGGCCGCCAGGTCGCCGCTGGTGCGCCTGCGCGGGCGGTGGGTGGAGGTCGACGCCGAGCGCGTCGCCCGGTCGCTGCGCTTCCTGCAGCGCGCCGGCACCGGGAGCGCCGGCCTGGGCGGGGTGCTCGGCCAGGTCGCCACCGCGAAGGACCTGCCCGCTCCGGTCACCGGCATCACCGCGACCGGGTGGCTGGGCGACCTGCTCGACGGGCGGGGCGAGCAGGCGCTGGAGCCGGTGCCGCCGCCGGCCGGCCTGCGCGCGCAGCTGCGCCCGTACCAGGAGCGGGGGGTGGCCTGGCTGGCGTTCATGGCCCGCCACGGCCTGGGCGTGGTGCTCGCCGACGACATGGGGCTGGGCAAGACGGTGCAGCTGCTGGCCCTGCAGCTGCACGAGCAGGAGGACGCCGCCCGGCGCGGGCAGGGCGTCGCCCCGACGCTGCTGGTCTGCCCGATGTCGGTGGTCGGCAACTGGCAGCGGGAGGCGGCCCGGTTCGCGCCGGGCCTGCGGGTGCACGTCCACCACGGCCCCGAGCGCCTGCACGGCGAGGCGCTCGCGGAGGCGGTGGCGGCCAGCGACCTGGTGCTCACCACGTACGCGCTGCTGGCCCGCGACGCCGACGACCTCGCGCCGGTCGCCTGGCGGCGGGTGGCCCTGGACGAGGCCCAGCACGTGAAGAACCCCGGCACCCGCGCCGCCCGCGCGGTGCGCTCCGTGGCCGGCGCGCCGTGCCCGCCCGGTGGCACGCACCGGGTCGCGCTCACCGGCACCCCGGTGGAGAACCGGCTCGGCGAGCTGCACGCCCTGCTCGACTTCACCTCGCCCGGCCTGCTCGGGTCCGCGGCCGGGTTCCGCGAGCGGTTCGCGGTCCCGGTCGAGCGCCACCGCGACGCCACCGCGGGCCGGCTGCTGACCACCCTGACCCGCCCGTTCGTGCTGCGCCGGGTCAAGACCGACCCGAGCGTCATCTCCGACCTGCCCGAGAAGCTGGAGATGGTGGTGCGGGCCAACCTCACCGCCGAGCAGGCCTCGCTCTACCAGGCGGTGGTGGAGGAGATGCTGGCCCAGGTGGACGCCGCGGACGGCGTCCAGCGCAAGGGGCTGGTGCTGGCCACGCTGACCCGGCTCAAGCAGGTGTGCAACCACCCCGCCCAGTACCTCGGCGACGGCTCCTCGCTGCTGCGCCGCGGGCAGCACCGCTCGGGCAAGCTCGCCCTCGTCGACGACGTGCTCGACGCCGTCGTCGCGGACGGCGAGCGCGCCCTGTGCTTCACCCAGTACCGGGAGTTCGGGTCGATGCTCGTGCCGCACCTGAGCGCCCGCTACGGCGCGCCCGTGCCGTTCCTGCACGGCGGGGTGCCGCGCGCGGCCCGCGACGCGATGGTCTCGCGGTTCAGCGCCGACGACGGGCCGCCGGTGATGCTCCTGTCGCTGAAGGCGGGAGGCACCGGGCTCAACCTCACCGCCGCCAACCACGTCGTCCACCTCGACCGCTGGTGGAACCCCGCGGTGGAGGCCCAGGCGACCGACCGCGCGTACCGGATCGGCCAGCAGCGCCAGGTGCAGGTGCGCAAGCTGGTCTGCGTCGGCACCGTGGAGGAGCGCATCGACGCGCTGATGACGAGCAAGGCCGAGCTCGCCGACCTCGTCGTGGGCACGGGCGAGGGCTGGCTGACCGAGCTGTCCACCGACGCCCTGCGCGAGCTGCTCGTGCTCGGCGCCGACGCGGTGGGCGACTGATGGGCGAGCAGCGGCCCCCGGGCCGCACCCCGTGGGACGGCTCGTGGCCGCCGGGGGAGCGGATCCCGGCAGACGGCATCCGCGCCCGCTCGCGGCGCGGCGCCTTCGCCACCACCTGGTGGGGGCGGCGGTTCGTGGACGCCGTGGAGCAGGTCGCCGGGCCCGGGCGGGTGGCCCGCGGGCGCACCTACGCGCGCGCCGGGCAGGTGCTGGGCCTGGCCGTCACCGCCGGCCGGGTCACCGCGCAGGTGCAGGGCAGCCGCCCCACCCCGTACGCCACGGAGCTGGGCTTCGCGACGTGGGACGCCGAGACGCGGGCCGAGCTCGCCGACGCGGTGGCCGCCTCGCCCGCGACGCTGGCCGCGGTGCTCGCCGGGCAGATGCCGGAGGGCTTCGAGCAGCTGACCCTCGACGCCGGCCTGGCGCTGTTCCCCGAGTCCCTGGCCGACGCGCGGTTCTCCTGCACGTGCCCGGACTGGGGCGACCCGTGCAAGCACGCCGCCGCCGTGGTCTACCTGCTGGCCGAGTGGCTCGACACCGAGCCGTTCGGCGTCCTGACCCTGCGCGGGGTCGACCGCGACGAGCTGCTGGCCGCCGTGGCCGCCCGCCAGCGGGTGCTCGACGCGCCCTCGCCCGGCGCCGGAGCCGCCCCCGGCGCCGGGGGCAGCGCCCCTGACCCCGGCGGCGTGCGCGAGGTGCCACTGGCCGACCTCGTGGCCACCTGGTTCACGCGCTCGGGGCCGCTGCCCGTGCTGGCCGAGCCCGCGCTGCGCCCCTCAGGCCACACGGTGCTGGACGACCTCGACGCCGCGCTGCTCGGCCCCGGCGGCGAGGGCCTGCCCGACCGGCTGCGCGCCGCACTCGCAGCGCTGGACCGCCGTGGCGGCCAGAGCGGCGAGCTGTGAGGCGCGCGCGGCCTCGGCGGGGGTGAAGGGCTCGCCGTCGCGGGCGAGGGCGATCGGCGCCGTCCACGGGGAGGGCACCCGCAGCAGCGTCGGCGAGCCCGGGCGCCAGGCCGGGTCGGGCGCCCGCAGGGCGTCGGTGACCAGGTGCGCCCCCAGCAGCTCGGCCACGGCGGCGGGCAGCTCGCGCGGGTCGGCGCTGACCCGGGCCGCCAGGGCCAGGGCGCGCGTCGGCTCGTCGGCCAGCGCCTGGGCCGAGGTCGGCAGCAGCGAGGCCCCGCGCCCGCCGCCGTCCTCGACCGCGTCCAGCAGCACGAGCGAGCTGACCCGCTCCGGCACCGCGAGGACCAGGTCGTCGCGCGCGCCGCCGGCGAGCGGGTGCACGTGCAGCGCCAGGATGTTGGCGTCCAGGTGGGCCAGCGCCGCGGTGAGCCGCTCCAGGGCGCCGGGCTCCTCGGCCACCGTGACCCGCAGGCGCCACAGCCGGCGCTCCCCGGCGTCCTCTCCGCGGCAGTCGCGCGGCGCGCTCCCGCGCGCGTGCGTGCTGCCTGCGTCCCCGCGTGCGTCCCCCACCTGAGCAGCCTGCGCCGCCCGTGCACCGCGGGGGTTACAGCGCGGTGACGCCCGTGCTGCGCGCGGGCGTCCGCGCGGGGGCGGCCGCGGACCGCACGACCAGCCGGGTGAGGGTGCCCGCCGCCAGGAACACCACCGCCAGCACCGCCCAGCCGGCGGCGCCGTGCTCGATGGCGGTGGCCGTCACGACCAGCGGCGCGAGCATCGAGCCCACGGAGTACCCGGCCTGGCTGACCCCCTGGTAGGCGCCTGCGCTGCGCTCGTCGGCCAGCTCGAACGCCAGCCCCCAGCTGCCGGCCTCGCCCACCATCTCCGCGGCGGTGTGGGCCACGGCCGCGCCGACCAGCAGGACCACCGCGAGCACGGCACCCCCCGTGCCCGCCGCCGCGTACAGGGAGCACGCGAGGGCGAGCAGGACCCCGGCGCGCAGCACGGCCCGCCCCGCGGACCCGATGTCGTCGGTGCCGCGCGCGGCGCGGACCTGGAAGAGGGCCACCAGCACGGTGTTCAGCACGAGCAGCGCCGCGACGGTGACGGCGGGGGCCTGCGTGTGCGAGGCCACCCACAGCGGCACGCCGACCGTCTGCAGCCCGAAGTGCATGGCCATCACGGCGTTCAGCGCGGTCACCGCCAGGTACCGGCGGTCCCGCAGCGGCGACCGGCCCCGGTCGGGTGCTCCTCCCGCTCCGCCGGTGGGCGCGGCGGCGCCGGAGGGCGCAGCGATGCCAGGCGGCGCAGCGGTGCCGGAGGCGGCGGCGTCGGAGGCGGCGCCCTGCCGCCGCACCAGCCCGACCAGCGGGGCGCACGAGGCGACCACCAGCAGGCCGGCGGCCACCATCGCGGTGCGGTAGGCGGTGGCCGTGTCGGCCAGCAGCGCGACGCCGGCCGCCACCGTGCCCAGCCCGATGAAGACGTTGGTCACCACGCGCAGGCGGGCCCGCACCACCACCCGGTCGGCGCCGGTGAAGGAGCGCGCCAGCAGCGCCGAGCGCGCCGTGCCCTGCATGGACCGCAGTCCCACCGCGGCGCAGGCCGTGGCGACGAACGCGGGGGTGCTGGAGGCCAGCACGTAGACCAGCAGCGCCAGGCCCTGGCCGAGGGTGGCGGCGAGCAGGACGCGCGAGGCGCCCAGCCGGTCGGCGAGGCGGCCGGCGGCGAAGGAGCCCGCCACCCCCACCGCTCCGGCGACCGTGAGCCCCAGCCCCACGGTGGTGGCCTCCAGCCCGACCGACCGGGTGAAGAAGAGCGCGCTCACGCTGTAGAACAGGCCGCTGCTCAGCGAGGAGGTCATGGTCGCCCAGGTCAGCGGCCGGGCCACGGGGTCGGTCGGGGCGAGCGTCGAGCGCGCGGCGGCCAGGGCCCGTGCGCCGGCTCCGGGTGCCGGCCGGGGCGGCGGGGACGTCGTCTGCTGCACCCCGGAGTTGTGCCACCTGCCGGCGGTCGAGGGCCACCGCGATAGCGTTGTGCTTGATGATCCGGTACGAGCTCGCCGGGATGGACCTGGCCGACGTGCGCTTCGCGGTGTCTCCGCTCAACGAGCTGGTGCTCTCGCTGAGGGCGCTGCGCGACCCGGGCCGCTACCCGCTGCACCTGCCGTGGCTGCGCCGGGTCGACGCCGCCCGCGCGGGGCTGGACGCCGAGGTGCTCCTCGCCCTGACCGACGAGAGGCTGTGCACCCCCGACTTCCTGAGCCCCCGCCCGCGCTCCCCGCTCACCCGGATCGAGGACGAGCTCGCCGACCTGCGCCGCACGCCGCCGCACGTGCTGCGGCGCGACCTGGCCGCCGTCCACCCCTGCCGGCCGCTCCCGGCAGCGCTGCGCGGCCCGGACGACGCGGTGCTCACCCGGGTCGTCGACGCCCTGGCCGACTACTGGGACCGCTGCTTCGCCGGGCCGTGGCCGCGGATGCGCGCCGTGCTGGAGGCCGACGTCCTGCACCGCGGGCGCGAGAGCGCCCAGCGGGGCCTCGCGTCCATGTTCGCCGGCCTGGCCGAGACGGTGTCGTTCGCCGACGGCGTGGTCAGCGTGCGGCTGGCCGCGCCGGTGCACTACGCCCGCAGCACCAGCGGCGTCGGGCTCACCCTCGTCCCGACCCTGTTCACCCGCAACGCCTCCACGCCGATCTCCCCGGACGAGCCGCCGCTGATCATGTACGGGGCCCGCGGGCGCGGGACGCTGTGGGAGGCCGAGCGCGCGCCGGCGCCGGGCGCCCTGGTCGGCCTGGTCGGCGCCGTGCGGGCCGGGCTGCTCGGCCAGCTCGCCACCCCCACCTCCAGCACCGAGCTCGCGGTGCGCTCGGGGGTGACGCCGGCCGCGGTCAACCAGCACCTCGTCGCCCTGCGGGCGGCCGGCCTGCTGACCTCCGCCCGCACCGGCCGCTCGGTGCTCTACCGGCGCTCCGACCTCGGCGACCGGCTGCTGGGCGCCGCCGGTGGGGCCCCGTGAGCCGCGGCTGGGACCTCGGCGCCCCGGGAGTGCTGCGCCTGCCCTCGGGCCGGCTGGTGCGCGGGCGGGCGCTGCGGGCACCGCTGCCGGACGGCGACCGGCCCGACCTCTCCCTGCTCCTGCGCGGCCGCCGCCCGGCGGAGCCGCCGTGGGAGTCGCGCTGGGTGCGCTGGCCGGACTTCGGCCTGCCCAGCGACCCGGCGTCCGCGGCCGCCGCGCTGCGCGAGGCGTGGGAGCGGGCCGCGCACGAGCGCGTCGAGGTCGCCTGCGGGGGCGGGCGCGGGCGCACCGGCACGGCCCTGGCCTGCCTGGCGGTGCTGGACGGCGTCCCGGCGGGGCGGGCGGTGGCGCTCGTGCGCGCCGGGTACGGCCCGCGCGCGGTCGAGGTGCCGTGGCAGCGCCGGTTCGTCGAGCGCTTCCCCGGCTAGGGGCCTGGAGCCGGGTCCGGTGCCCGTCCCGTGTCGCCCACGGTGGCCGTGAAGACCTCGGCGAACAGGGCGTCGGTGCGCGCCTGCACGCGGTCCAGGTCGCGCCGCCGGTCGGCCCCGCGCCGCAGCTCGACCAGGGCCAGGGCGGTGCTCAGCGAGTCGGCCTGGCGCACCCACTCCGCCGCCCGGTCCGCGGAGACCGCCGAGCTCGCGGCGTCCCCGCCGCCCGCGCCGTCGCCGGCGCGGTCGCGGGCCCGGACCGCCTCCCCGCGGAGCGCCGCGACGGTGCGCCGCAGCCGCTCCTCGGGGGAGCGGCCGGCCCGCGCCTGCGCCAGCTGCTCGAGCAGCTGGCGGCCCTGGCGCACCGCCTCGGGATGGGTCGCCAGCAGCGGCGCGACGCGGGCGACCGTCTTCAGGGCGCCCGGCCCCAGCGTCCGGGCCAGGGCGAGCAGCGGGGTGAGGCGCATGGCCCACTGTGCCTCGCGGGCCCGCCCGCGGGCCAGCGGGAAGCGGGACCCAGCGGGACGCGGTGAGCCGGCCAGCCGTCAGGCCGGCGCCTCGCCGGTGATGATCGCGCGCAGCACCGCCACGGGCAGCTTGGGGCGCCGCTGCTCGTCGAGCAGGCCGTTGGCCTCCTGCATCGTGTCGGTCAGCTGGGTGTAGCAGAAGCCGGCCAGCGGGGAGCAGGCGCGGACGGCGTCCAGCAGGTCGCGCAGGCGCGCCTCGAAGTCCTCGGCGCTGCTGGCGGTGGAGTACCCCCACGTGCCGTCGGCGGAGGTGGCGCCCGGGGTGAAGCGGACGCCGCCGAACTCGGTCAGCAGCACCGGCTGCCCGCGGTCGCTGCCGCCCGGGAGTCGGATCCGCCGCCCGGCGGGTCCGGAGGAGGCGAGAAGCGCCGCCACGGACTCGGCGCTGCCGTACCGCTCGCGCAGCTCCGCGCCGCGCTCGGCGTAGTCGTGCACGGTCCACAGGTCGGAGTCGGTGTGCTCCCAGCCGTCGTTGGAGATGACCGGTCGGCTGGGGTCCAGTGCGCGGGTCAGCGCCGCCAGCGCCGTGGCGTAGGCCTGCTGCGCCGGCTCGGTGGCGATGTGCTGCACGCCCCAGCTCTCGTTCAGCGGCACCCAGGTGACGACGCTGGGGTGGCTGGCGTCGCGGTGGACGAGGTCCATCCACTCCGTCGTCAGGCGGCGCACGGCCTCGGGCGTGAAGGCGTAGGCGTTGGCGGTCTCGCCCCACACCATCACCCCGAGGCGGTCGCACCAGTGCAGGAAGCGGGGGTCCTCGGCCTTCTGGTGCACGCGCACCGCGTCGAACCCCAGCTCGACGAGCAGCTCCACCTCCCGGCGCAGCCGCTGCGGGTCGGCCGCCAGGTGGGTGTCGGGCCAGTAGTTCTGCGCCAGCACCGAGCGCAGGTAGCGGGGCCGGCCGTTGAGCAGGAAGGCGCCGCCGCCGACGCCGGCCGAGCGCAGCCCCAGGTAGCTGTCGACGTCGTCGAGCACCTGGCCGCGCTCGTCCAGCAGGCGCACCCGGGCGTCGACCAGGCGCGGGTGCTCCGGCGACCACAGCAGCTGCTGCTCGCCCTGGCCGTTGGCCAGCTCCGGCACCGCCACGACCAGCGCGCTGCGCTGCTCCTCCACCCGCGCGCTGAACTCGGCCAGCACCCGTCCGGCCAGCTCCAGCCGCACGGCGACCGTGACGGGGGACGGCGGCGGGGCGCTCAGCTCCAGCCCGAGGCGCACGACCCCGGCCGGCACGTCCGGGGTCCAGGCCAGGTGCTCCACGGCGAGCGGGGGCACCACCTCGGCCCACACGGTCTGCCAGATGCCGGAGGTGCGCAGGTACCAGATGTCGTGCGGCTCGTCCTGCCAGTCCTGCTTGCCGCGGGGCTGGGTGACGTCGCGCGGGTCGTCCTCGGCGCGCACCACCAGCACGTGCTCGCCGGCCCCGGTGAGGTCCAGGGCGTCGGTGACGTCGACCGCGAACGGCGTCTGCCCGCCCTCGTGCTCGGCGACCAGGGCGCCGTCCAGCCACACCCGGGCCCGGTGGTCGACCGCGCCGAAGCGCAGCACCAGGCGGTGCCCGCGCTCGCGGACGGCCTCGGCGCCGGCCACGTCGGCGAGCCGCAGCGCCCGGCGGTACCAGAGCACCGGGTGCGGGCCGGGGTCGCCGATGCCCGAGGCCTGCGACTCGGGCGGGTAGGGCACGGTGATGTCGCGGGAGAAGACCGAGCGGTCGGTGAGGGCGTCCGCACCGCCGGCCTGCCAGCGCTGCGCGCTGCCCACCCCTGCGTCGTCGTGGGCGAACTGCCACGGGCCGCCCAGGTCGGTCCACCCCAGGCGCAGCAGCTGGGGGCGGGGGTGGGTGCCGTCCTGGGTGGTGGCGCGTGCGGGCACGGGACTCCTCGGGTGCGGGTGGCGCGGGGGCGGGATCAGGAGGGGGTGGAGGAGCTCTCCCTGACGACGAGCTCCGAGCGCGCGACCACCCGGCGCCCGGGGGCGTCGAGGCCGTCGACGCGCTCGGTGAGCATCTCCACGGCGCAGGTGGCGATCTGGTGCAGGTCCGGGCGGACGGAGGTCAGCGAGGGGCTGGTGTACGGGGCGAGGGCGATGTCGTCCCACCCGACGACCGCGACGTCGGCGGGCACGTCGAGCCGCTGCTCGGCCAGGGCCCGCAGCGCGCCCACGGCCAGCAGGTCGCTGGCGCAGACGAGGGCGTCGAAGCGGACGCCGCGCGCCAGGGCCTCCAGCACGCCCGTCCGCCCGGCGGCGAAGGAGAACTGCTCGGCGGGCAGCCACAGGTCGTCGCCGGCGTCCAGGCCCGCCCGGGCCAGGGCGCGGGACCAGCCGGCCAGGCGCCAGGTGGAGGTGGCCAGCGGGCCTGGGGCCTGGGCACCGAGGAACGCGACCCGGCGGCGTCCGGTGGCGACCAGGTGCTCGGTCGCGGCGTCCGCGGCCGCGGCGTCGTCGATGCCGACGTGGTCGACGCCGGACGGGCGCGGGCCCTCGCCCAGCAGCACCATCGGCACCTCCCGGCGCCGGGCCTGCAGCTCCTCGGCGCTCATCGCCACGGGGCTGATCACCAGCCCGTCGACCAGCCCCGCCTCGCGGGCGTCGACCAGGGCCCGCTCGGCCTCCAGCGACCCGCCGGTCTGCTCGATGAGCACGGTCAGCCCGGCGGCGCCGGCGGCGTCCACGACGCGCCGGGCCAGCTCGGCGAAGTAGGGGACGTCGATCTCGGGCACGGCCAGGGCGATGCTGCCGGTGCGCCCGCGGCGCAGCTGGCGGCCCACGGCGTGGGGGCGGTAGCCGAGCTCGCCGATCGCGGCCTGCACCCGGGCGCGGGTGTCCTCGCGCACGTGCGGGTGGGCGTTGACCACGTTGGAGACGGTCTTGATCGACACCCCGGCGAGGGCGGCGACGTCCTGCAGGCGGGCGCGGGCCACGGTGTCCCCCCTCTCAGCTCGCCGGTGCGCTGGCAGGACTGTGCCCCCTCGTTTCCATCGTTGCAAGTTCCCTTCCAACGTTGTAGGAAGGGGCGCAGCACCCGTGGAGGAGTCGACGATGACCCGAGCACGACCGCTCACCCCGCTCTCCGGACCGAACGCCGGAGCAGCCCGTGAGCCGCTCCCCGGACCGCCCGGCGGTCCGCTCGCCGCGCTGGGCGGCGCCACCCTCAGCCGGCGCCGACTGCTGACCGGCGGGCTCCTCGGCGGCCTGGCCGCCACCCTGTCCGGCTGCGGCAGCGTGGCCGACCTGGGCGGCGGCGGGAGCGCGACGCAGACCGTGCAGTTCTGGAACCTGTTCCAGGGCGCCGACGGCGCGAACCTGCAGACCATGATCGACGCCGCGGAGGAGGTGGTCCCCGGTCTGGGCGTGGACTCCACCGTCCTCGCGTGGGGCTCGCCGTACTACACCAAGCTCGCGATGTCCTCGGCCGGCGGCCGCTCACCGGACATGGCGATCATGCACCTGTCGCGGCTGGCGGGGTACGCCCCCGGCGGGCTGCTCGACCCGTTCGACCTCGACCTGCTGGCCGAGTTCGGGGTCACCGAGGCCGACTTCCCCGAGGCGGTCTGGCGGCGGGCGCAGTACGACGGCCAGCTGTTCGCGGTGCCGCTGGACACCCACCCCTTCATCGTCTTCTACGACCGGGCTGTCGCGGAGCAGGCGGGCCTGCTGGACGCCGCCGGGCAGCTGGTCCCGATCACCAGCCCGGAGGCGTTCCTGGACGCCGGCCGCGCGCTCGCGGGCGTGACCGGGGGCACCGGCGTCGCCTACGGGTTCCAGGGCGACACCGGCCAGCAGTGGCGCCTCTTCTACGCGCTGTACTGCCAGGCCGCCGGAGAGCTGGACCTGTCCGGCGGCAGCGTCGAGATCGACACCGACGCCGCCACCAGCGTCGTGGACCTCGTGCGCACCATGCTCGACGGCACCATCGCCGACCCCTCCGCCAGCTACCAGGCGGCGCTCGCGGACTTCACCTCCGGCCGCGCCGGGATGATCCTGTCGGGGGAGTGGGAGCTGCCCGCGCTGGCGGCGTCGATCGAGGACCTGGGCGCCTCGCCGTTCCCGACGCTGTTCGAGACCCCGGCCAACTACGCCGACAGCCACGCGTTCGTCCTGCCGCACCAGGACTCCCCGGACCCCGCGACCCGCCGGGAGACCCACCAGGCGGTGGCCGAGCTCCTGCGCCAGTCGCTGACCTGGGCGGAGGCGGGGCACATCCCCGCCTACACGCCGGTCCTGGACGAGCCGGGCTACGCCGACCTCAAGCCGCAGTCCGACTACGCGGCGGCCGCCGAGGTGGTGGTCTTCGACCCCGCGGCCTGGTTCACCGGGGCGGGCTCCAACTTCCAGGCCCAGTGCTCGACGGCGCTGACCCGCGGCTACACCGGCGCCGCGACCTCGCAGGAGGCCGTGGCCGACCTGGTGGACGTGTTCGACCAGATGCTCGACCTCCCCGACCCGGAGGCGTGACCACCATGAGGCTCGTCGAGGAGACCGCGCGATGACGACGGCAGCACAGGTCCCCGCCACCGCCGGCACGCGACCCCGGCACCCCGGTGCGCCCCTGCGGGAGCACGGCCGCCGGAGCTCGGGCCAGAGCGCCGGCTTCTGGTTCACCGTGCCGTTCCTCGTGGTGTTCGCGGGGTTCCTGCTGTGGCCGGTGGTCTACGGGCTGTGGCTGGCCTTCACCGACGCCAGCCTCACCGGCGCCGGCGGGGACGTCGTCGGGTTCGCCAACTTCGGCGAGGCCCTCGGCGACCCCCTGGTGTGGCGGACGCTGCTCAACACCCTGTACTTCACGGTCGCGAGCACCGTCCCCCTGGTGGTCGTCCCGCTCGTCATGGCGCTGCTGGTGCACATGGGCCTGCCGGGTCAGTGGCTGTGGCGGCTGGCGTTCTTCGCGCCCTACCTGCTGCCGGTGACCGTGGTGTCCCTGACCTGGGTGTGGATCTTCCAGCCGCAGCTGGGCCTGCTCAACGACCTGCTGGGCGCGGTGGGCATCGGGCCGGTGCTGTGGCTGCAGCAGGAGTCGACCGCCATGTGGGGCGTCGTCATCGCCACCGTGTGGTGGACGGCGGGCTTCAACTTCCTGCTCTACCTCGCCGGCCTGCAGAACATCCCCGGCCACGTGTACGAGGCAGCCGCCATCGACGGTGCGGGGCCGTGGCGGCTGCTGCGCTCGATCACGCTGCCGATGCTGGGCCGCACCACCGGGCTCGTGGTCGTCCTGCAGCTGCTGTCCTCGCTGAAGGTCTTCGACCAGATCTACCAGATGACCCAGGGCGGCCCGAACGACTCCACCCGCTCGGTGCTGCTCTACGTCTACGACCAGGGCTTCTCCGGCTACCGGCTGGGCTACGCCTCGGCGATCGCCAACATCTTCTTCCTCATCATCGTCGTCCTGTCCGTCGCGCAGCTGCGGCTGTTCAACCGCCGGGAGGCGTGAGCCATGGCCACCACCACCTCGACCCTGACGGCTCCCGCGAGCGGCGGACGGGCCGACCCCCCGGTGCGCACCGGCGGTCGCACGGGGGACGGAGGGGTGCGCCCCCGGCTGCCGCGCGCGGTCGGCTTCGCCGCCCTCGCCGTCCTGGCGGTGCTCTGGGTGCTCCCGCTGGTCTGGGCCGTGGTCACCGCGCTGAAGTCCGAGGCGCAGGCCGCGGCGCTGCCCCTGCGGTGGATCCCCGAGGGCGGCTTCACGCTGGAGTCGTTCCGCACGGTCCTCACCAGCTCGAACCTGCCGCTGTGGATGCTCAACAGCGCGCTCACCTCGGTGGTCATCACCGCCGTCACCGTGATCATCTCGGCGATGGCCGCCTACGGCTTCTCCCGCACGAGCTTCCGCGGCCGCAAGGTCCTGTTCGCCCTGACGATCGCCGCGATCATGGTGCCGCCGCAGATCCTCATCGTGCCGCTGTTCCGCGAGATGCTGGCGCTGCGCCTGGTCGACACCTACTGGGGGATCATCCTCCCGCAGCTCGTGGCGCCAGTGATGGTCTTCGTGCTCAAGAACTTCTTCGACGCCATCCCGGTGGAGCTGGAGGAGGCCGCCCGCGTGGACGGCGCTGGGCCGTTCCGCATCTTCTGGCAGATCGTCATGCCGCTGTCGCGCTCGGTGCTCGCGGCCGTGTCGATCTTCGTGTTCATCGGCGCGTGGAACAACTTCCTGTGGCCCTTCATCGTCGTGAACGACCCCGAGCTCATGACCATGCCGGTGGGGCTGGCCACGGTGCGCAACGCCTTCGGGGTGACCTTCGCCGCGGACATGGCCGGGGCCACGATCGCCGCGCTGCCGCTGCTCATCGTGTTCATGCTGTTCCAGCGGCAGATCATCAAGGGCGTGGCGACGACCGGCCTGGGCGGTCAGTGAGGCGCTGCGCTCAGGGCCCGGGCACCGGAACGGGTCGGCCATCCGCCGGCGGCGCGTCCTCTCCGCCGGAGGTGTCCACGGTGGTCGCCCGGACAGCAGACCTGTGGACGCCGGGCTCCGCGCGGGCCGTCGTCCACAGCGACGGCCCGCCTCGCGACCACCGTGGACACCCCGCTCGACGAGCTTCCGGCTAGGGCTCCTTCAGGGCCTGGGCACCGGGTTCACCGGCGGCTCACCGGCGCCCAGGCGGCGCACGTTCTCCGCGACGTCGCGGGCGCGGGCCAGGAAGGTCTGGCGCGTGACGCCGGAGGAGTGCGGGGTGAGCAGGACGTTGTCGAGGTCGCCGAACGGCTGGCTGCTCGGCTCGCCCTCGGCGCCGGCCCTCGGGTAGCGCCACCACACGTCGAGCACCGCCCCGCCGATCGCCCGGGTCGCCAGCGCCCCGTAGAGGGCGTGCTCGTCGACCAGCGGCCCGCGGCCGACGTTGACCAGCACGGCGTCCGGGCGCATCCGCGCCAGCTGCTCGGAGCCGACCATCCCGCGGGTCGCCGCGGTCAGCGGCGCGGAGACCACCACGACGTCGGACTCGCCCAGCAGCCGGTCGAGGTCGGCGGCCGTCGTGCCCGCCCACGCCAGGCCGTGCGCGGCGGCGTCGGTGCTGCCCGAGCCGGTCACCGCCGCGCCGCTCGCGCCGAAGGCCCGGAACAGCCGCCAGGTCGCCGTCCCGATGTGGCCGAAGCCGACGAAGCCGACCCGCGCGCCCTCCAGCGACGACGGCTGCGCCTGGTCGGGGTCGTAGGTGGAGGACGCCCAGCGGCCCCGGCGCAGCTCGGCGTCCAGGCGCACCAGGCCTCGGCGCAGCACCACCGTGCTGGCCACCACCTGCTCGGCCATGGACCCCTCGTGGTGGAAGGTGTTGGCGACCGCGACGCCCTCGGGCACGGCGTCGAAGGCGATCCCGTCGACCCCGGCGCTGGGCGCCTGGAGCAGCCGCAGGCTCCCGGCCGCCTCGCGCAGCCCCCGCGTGTAGCGGCTGGAGACCAGCACCGCGGCACCCGCCAGGTCGGCCCGCACGGCGTCCTCGTCGTAGGCGCGGTGCCAGACCACCTCGGCGCCCGCGGGCAGCCCGGCCTCCAGCTCGGCGCGCACGGCGGGCAGGTTCTGGTCGACCACGACGATCTTCACGGGCCGAAGGCTGCCACGGATCCTCAGAGCGGGGTGAGGGCGGCCAGGTACACCGAGCGCCCGCCGGTCGCCGGCGCCCGGTCGATGAGGAAGCGGCACTGCACCTCGTCGCCTGCGGCGTGCAGGACCGGCAGCGACACCTCGACGCCCAGCACGTGGGCCTCGCCGGTGACCTGGTGGCGGGTGAAGCCGGCGACGTGCGCCTCGCGCAGCTTCGGCGGGATGAGCGTCACCACGCGCCGGCCCACGAGGTCGTGCGGCGCCCAGCCGACCAGCTGCTCGACCGCGGGGCTGACGGCGATGACCCGGTTGCGGTCGTCGACGGCGATGACGGCGCCGGGCGCCGCCTGCACGGCCGAGTCGTCCCACGGGGGCAGGACGGCGTCCGCGGGCGCGAGCGCGTCGAGGTCGCCGGGGTGCTCCCAGGCTGCCGCCGGGGAGCCGCCCGCCTGGGCGATCAGCTGGTGGCAGCACCAGTCCCGCAGGGCGACCACCTCCGGCAGGGCCGGGTGGATCAGCAGGCGCTGCTCGCCCGCGAGGCGGTCGGCGTCGTCCAGGGCCTCGGCCAGCGCCGCCAGGGAGCCGGCCAGCGCGGGCACCAGCGCCACCGGGACGTCGACCGCCGCCGGCAGGGCCGGGACGGGGGAGGGATGGCCCGGCGGCAGGGGCACGACGGGGACCCCGGCGGCCAGGGCCGCGGCGAGCGCGCGGTCGACCGCCGTGGCCAGCGCGGTGTGCCCGGCGTCGGCCGCGGCGTACCAGGACGACGGCCCGTCGCCGGCCGGGGCGGACGCGCCCCGGGCGAGCACGAGCTCGCGCAGGGCGGCGTCGTGGTGCTGGTGCGCGGCCAGCCACAGCGCGACCGGCAGCCCTCGCAGCACGCCGGTGGGGGCGTCGTCGGCGCCGGGACTGGTCGCGCTCGGCTCGTCGGCCAGGCCCCACTCCTCCAGGCCCCACTCCGCCAGGTCCAGCTCGCCCTCGCCCGCGGCGCCGGCCGGGTGGTCGACCACCCCGGCGCCGCCGGCCCGCAGCAGGGTGAACCACACGGTCTTGCCGGTCTCCCGCGCGGTGACGCCGAGGTCGTCCACCAGCGCGCGGACCATGCTCAGGCCCCGCCCGGTCGTGGCCTGGGCCCCGTAGGAGCGCACGACGGGGAGGTCGGCGCTGAGGTCGCCCACGCTGACCCGGACCCGCGCCTCGTCGGCGTCCACGGTGACGTCCACCGCCGTGCGCGCGTGCAGCACCGCGTTGGTCACCAGCTCGCTCACCGCGAGCACCGCGCCGTCCTCGAGGTGGCCCAGGCCCAGCTCGTCCAGGGCGGCCGCGACGAAGCGGCGGGCGTCGCGCGAGCTCGCGCTCACGGGCGGGAGCGTCAGCACGGCGAGGGCGGTCGGCTGCGGCAGCACGGCTCCTCCTCGGGGCGCTCGTCGGGCGGCGGCGGCCGTCGGCGGACGGCGAGCGATGACGGACGGTACCCGCATCGGCGCGCCGCGGTGCGGCCTTGAGCACCACCGGCGCGGCCCGCCCGCAGGCGCCCCGGTGGGTGTGGCCGTGCGGCGCAGGGGTAGGAAGATCACATGAGCGACGTCCCGAACATCACCCTGAACGACGGCCGGACCATCCCGCAGCTCGGCTTCGGCGTCTTCCAGATCCCGCCGGCCGAGACCGCCGACGCGGTCACCAAGGCCCTGCAGATCGGCTACCGCCACATCGACACCGCGGAGATGTACGGCAACGAGGCCGGCGTCGGCGAGGCCGTGCGCACCTCGGGCCTGGACCGCGGCGAGCTGTTCATCACGAGCAAGCTCAACAACGGCTTCCACCGCCCGGACGACGCGCGCAAGGCCTTCGACGACACGATGGCCGCGCTCGACATGGAGTACGTGGACCTGTTCCTCATCCACTGGCCGCTGCCGACCCTGTACGACGGCGACTTCGTCTCCACCTGGAAGACGCTGGAGGAGTTCTACCGCGACGGGCGCGCCCGCTCGATCGGCGTCTCGAACTTCCAGCCCCACCACCTCAACCACCTGCTGGCCGAGACCACGGTGCGGCCCGCGGTGAACCAGATCGAGGTGCACCCCTACTTCACCAACGAGGACGCCCGCGCCGCCGGCGAGCAGCACGGCATCGCCACCGAGGCGTGGTCGCCGATCGCCAAGGGGCAGGTGCTGACCGACCCCACGGTGACCGAGGTCGCGAACCGCATCGGCCGCACCCCGGCGCAGGTCGTGCTGCGCTGGCACATCGAGCGCGGCGACATCGTCTTCCCGAAGTCCACGACGCCCTCGCGCATGGAGGAGAACTTCGCGCTGTTCGACTTCGAGCTCTCCGGGGCCGACATGAGCGCCATCGCGGCCCTCGACAAGGGCGAGCCCGGCCGCACCGGCCCGAACCCGGACACGTTCGACTACATCCCGAGCTGATCCCCGCTCGGTCCTCGCGCGGCGCCGTCCCTCTCCTGGGGCGGCGCCGCGCGGCGTCTGGGGGTAGCGCCTACAGGTAGGTGCCGGTCAGCGGGGCCGCGCGCCAGCGCCCCTCGGCGACCACGGCGCGCAGCCGCGGCGTGGTCAGCTCCCGCCCGTGGGTCAGGACGGCGCGGCGCACCACCTCGCGCAGGTCCGCACCGGTGAGGCCGGCGGGCAGGGACGCCGCGACCGCGGTCGTGTCGACGTCGGGCACCGCCCCCAGGTAGCGGTCGAGGATGCGCGCGCAGGCCGTGCGGTCGGGCGGCTCGAGGTGGATGACGGTGTCGAAGCGCGCCGAGCGGGTGGCCGCGGCGTCCAGGGCCCGCGGGTCGTTCGTCGAGGCGATCGTGAGCACGTCGGTGTACACCTCGGTGCCGTCGAGCACGGCGAGGAAGTCGGCCAGCGCGGTGCCCCGGGCCCCGGCCTTGCGGTCGCCGAGGTAGAGGTCGACGTCCTCCAGGACGACGACGCACGGCCCGAGGTCGACGGTCTCGCGGTAGACCTGGCGCAGCACCGACGTCGCGGCGGCGGCGTCCACGATGATCACCGTGAAGGCGCCGGCCAGCTCGCGCGCGACGACGCGGCTGAGCGCGCTCTTGCCGACGCCGGGCGGCCCGGTGAGCAGCATCCCGCGGTTGGTGCCCAGGCCGAGCTCGCGCAGCAGCGGGGCGCGGGTGGTCAGCGCCGCGACGTTGGCGTCGACCTCGGCCCACACGTCGGCCGGCAGCACGAGGTCCTCGCGCCCGCCGGGGCCGAGCGTCGTGGGCTGCAGGCGCAGCGGCAGGGTGGCGCCGGCGTGCAGCACGCGGCCGCGGAAGAAGCCCTTGTCGCGGCGGGCGGTGGCCAGCAGGTCGTCGGCCAGGGCGCGGGCCGCGGTGTGGTCGGCCGGGCGGGCCACCACCCGCAGCGACGCCGGTTCGGGCTCGAAGTCGTGCTCGACGAGCTGCACGACGACGTCGGCCGGGCCCGCGGTGCCGGCGGGGAAGGACGCCGCGGCGGCGCTGGGCACCGACAGGTGCTCGCCGTCGAGGTCGATGCGCGTCCAGGTGGGGGCCTCGTCGTCCTCGACGGGTCCGAGGCGGGCGCCGTGCGCCGCGACCAGGTCGGCCAGGGCGGCGCCGACGGAGACGGCCTGGGTGTGGGTGAGGTCGACGCGCTCGACGACGAGAGAGGTGTGCGGCTGCCCGAGCGCGGCCTCCAGGAAGCCGCTCGCGGTGGCGGACGTCGTCGCGGCGCCGCCCAGCAGCTCGCCGAGCAGGGCCAGGGTGCGGGCGACGGCGGGCGGCTCGCCGGCCAGGCGGGTGGCGAGGTCGGTCGCAGCGCGGGGGGGAGGGCCGGTCGGGTCAGGAGTCATCGCCGCCCATCGTGCCCCCTGGGGCGGTGACCTCAGGCGGTGCGCGGGTGCAGGTGCAGGTGCCGGCGCGGTGCGGCCGCCGGGGGAGCGGTGCGGGCGGCGCGCTCGGCCTCCAGCTCGGCGGCGTGCGCCGCGACGAGCGCCGTGGCCTCCCCGAAGCGGGTGCCGCGCGGGGCGACCAGCGCCGGGGCGATCTCGCGGCCCTCCGCCGCGACGCGGCCACCGGCTGCCAGGGCGAGCAGCGCGGCGCCGAGGGGGCCCGCGGCGAGGCTGGTGGCGGTGAGGACGAGGGACATGGCTGCCTCCGGTGCTGCGGGCCGCCGGGCCGGGCGCCCGGCGGTGCACCCAGCGTGCGCCCGCACCGGTGCCCGGCGCGTCCCCCCGTGTCCGGATCCTCCCGTCCGTCCCCGGGTGGACGCCGCCCCGCCGGCGCTGGCCGTTCGTCGCCCACCGGCCGCCCGGGCCGCCGGTGGGCGACGATGGAGGCGTGAGCGACGCGGAGCAGCTGCTGCTGGGGGCGCAGGCGGGCGGGGCCGGGGTCGGCGACGCCGCGCTGGAGGAGGCGATCCTGGACCTGCTGCGCCGCTTCCCGGCCGGGCTGCGGCGCGCGGACCTGCGCCGGGAGCTCTCGGGGCTGTACGCGGGGCGGCTGGCTCCGCAGGACCTCGCGGTCCTCGACACCCGGATCGGCCATGCGCTGCGGCGCCTGAAGACCGCCGGTGAGCTGCTGCACCACGAGAAGCGGCAGCTGTACGCGCCTCGGCCGATCGGTCAGGACGGCGGCGTCCGCGACCTCGACGCACCCCCGGTCGGCGACCTCACCGGCCTCGACGACGCCGAGCAGGCACCGCTGTTCTGACGCGGCTAGCCTCGCGCCGGTGCCCGCCCGCGAGCTCGTCGTCCTGGGCACGGCCTCCGCGGTGCCCACCCGCACCCGCAACCACAACGGTCACCTGCTGCTGTGGGACGGCGCCGGGCTGCTGCTCGACCCGGGCGAGGGCACGCAGCGCCAGCTGGCCCTGGCGGGGGCGTCGGCGTCCTCGGTGAGCGCCATCGCGATCACCCACGCGCACGGCGACCACGCGCTCGGGCTGCCCGGGCTGCTGCAGCGGATGGCGCTGGACGGCGTCACGCGCCCGGTGCCGCTGCTCTTCCCCGCCGCGGCGGAGGAGTACGTCGCCCACCTGCTCGGCGCCGCCGCCCACGCAGCGGTGCTGGCCGCCCCGCACCCGGTCCCCGGCGACGGGCCGGTGCTGGCGCTGGGCGGCGCCGTCCTGGAGGCCGTCGCGCTCGACCACCGCGTCCCCTGCTGCGGGTACCGCCTCGTCGAGCCCGACGGGCGCCGCATGCTGCCTGAGGCGCTCGCCGCCCGCGGGATCGCCGGGCCGGACGTCGGGCGGCTGCAGCGCGAGGGGTCGCTGGCCACGCCCGGCGGCGTCGTCGCGCTGGAGGACGTCAGCGCCCCGCGGCGCGGCCAGCGCTTCGCGCTCGTGCAGGACACCCGCTGGTGCGAGGGCGCGCTGCGCCTGGCCGAGGACGCCGACCTGCTGCTGTGCGAGGCGACGTTCGCCGACGACGACGCCGCGCTGGCCGCTCCGTACGGGCACCTCACCGCCCGCCAGGCCGGGCGGCTCGCGGCGACCGCGGGCGCGGGGCGGCTGGTGCTCACCCACTTCTCCGCCCGCTACGGCGACCTGGAGCCGCTGCTGGCGCAGGCGCGCGAGGAGCACGACGACGTGGTCGTCGCCCGTGACCTCGCGCGGATCCCGCTGCCGGCCCGCCGGGGGGCCTGAGCCCAGCGCCGCCGGCGCCAGCGAGGGCTCGGTCGGCGTCCGTCGACGCCCGCGCCGACCTCACACCCGCGCGGCCTGCGTCGTCAGGTGCACCGGAGGGTCGCAGCCGGCGGCCGCGCGAGGGGAGCACCGATGAGCACGTCGCAGGCCGAGCACCACGTCGTCGTCCTGGGCGCCGGGTACGCCGGCGTCCTGGCCGCCAACCGGGTCCTGGCCTCCCTCGCGCCCGTCGAGGCGGCGCGCGTGCGGGTCACCGTGGTCAACACGGAGCCGGACTTCGTCGACCGCGTCCGCCTGCACGAGGTGGCCGCCGGCACCCGCGAGCACGCCCGGACGCCGCTGGCCGGCGTCCTGCACCCGCGCGCCGGGGTGGTCGTCGGCACGGCCGAGCGCGTGGACGCCGCGGCGCGCGTCGTGCACCTGGCGACGGCTGCCGGAGCTCACGACCTCGGCTACGACACCCTGGTGTGGGCCGTGGGCAGCCGGGCGAGCGCCGCCGTGCCGGGCGCCCGCGAGCACGCGCACCTGCTCGCCGACGTCGCGGGCGCCGAGGCCGCCCGCGACCACCTCGCCCGCCTGCCCCGGGGCGCGCGCGTCGTGGTCGTCGGGGGAGGCCTCACCGGCGTCGAGGCCGCGGCGGAGGTGGCCGAGCGGCGCCCGGAGCTGGCGGTCACCCTGCTCTCCGCGGGCGTGGTCGCGCCCGGCCTGGGCGAGGGCGGGCGGCGCCGCGTCCTGCGCCGCCTGCGCGCCCTCCGGGTCGAGGTGCTCGCGGGCGCACGGGTGGAGGCGGTGCGGGCGGGTGAGCTCGTGGTGGCCGACGGCGCGGTCCCCTTCGACGCCTGCGTCTGGGCGGCCTCCTTCGCCGTGAGCGACCTCGCCTCCCGCAGCGGCCTGCCCGTCGACGACCTCGGCCGGCTGCGGGTCGGCGCCGACCTCACCGCGCTCGGCGTCCCGGACGTCGTGGGCGCCGGCGACGCCGTCGTCCTGCCGCCCGAGGTCGGCGCCCACCTGCGGATGAGCTGCGCCGCGGCGCTGCCGCTGGGCGCCGGCGCTGCGGCGACCGTGCTCGCGGGGCTGCGCGGCGAGGTGGCGCCGGCCGTGTCGGTCGGCTTCGCCGCGCAGTGCGTCAGCCTCGGACGGCGCGGTGGCGTCGTCCAGCTCGTGCGGGCGGACGACGCGCCCCGGCAGCTGGTCGTCGGTGGCAGGGTGGGCGCCGTGATCAAGGAGCTGGTGTGCCGGTACGCCGCGGGCAGCCCGCGCTGGGAGCGCCGCCGGCCCGGCCTCTACCGCCCCGTGCCAGGGCCGGCGCCGCGCAGGGCTCCGGGGGCGGTCGTTGCGGAGGCCGCCCGGTGAGCGTCGCGGTCGACGACGCCGAGCGCCGCCGGCTGCTCGGGGTGGCCTACCGGATGCTCGGCTCCCTCCACGACGCCGAGGACGCCGTCCAGGAGGGCCTGGTGCGCTGGCAGCAGCTCGGTGACGAGGGCCGGGCGCAGGTGCGCGAGCCCGCGGCCTGGCTGACCACGGTGGTCAGCCGCGTCTGCCTGGACGCCCTCGGCTCCGCCCGCGCCCGGCGCGAGCGCTACACCGGCGTCTGGCTGCCCGAGCCGGTCCCGGGCGCGGTGCTCGGCGACCCCGGGGTCGGCCCGGCCGCCGGCCCGGACCCCGCCGACGTCGTCACGCTCGAGGAGTCGGTGTCGATGGCGCTGCTCGTGGCGATGGAGCAGCTCAGCGCCGCCGAGCGGGTCGCGCTGATCCTCCACGACGCGTTCGGGCTGCCCTTCGACGACGTGGCCGAGGTCGTCGGGCGCACGCCGCAGGCGTGCCGGCAGCTGGCCACGAGCGCGCGCCGGCACCTGCGCGGCGAGCCGCGCTACGCCGCCTCCGGGCCCGACCGCGACGCCGTGGTCGCGGCCTTCGCCCGCGCCTGCGAGGACGGCGACCTGGCGGCCCTGGCCCAGGTGCTCGACCCCCGCGTCGTCGTGCGCTCCGACGGCGGCGGCGTCGTGAGCGCGGCGCGGCGCGCGGTCACCGGCCGCGACGACGCCGCCCGCTTCCTGCTCGGGATCGCCGCGAAGGCGGTCGCCGGCGGGCTCCCCGTGACCACCGAGGTCGCCCTCGTGAACGGGCGCAGCGGTCTCGTCGTCCGCACCGGCGACGCGGTGGCCGCCGTCGTGGACGTCGCCGTGGCCGACGGGCTGGTGCGCGAGGTCGCCATCGTGGTCAACCCCCACAAGCTCGCGCCCTGGGCCGGCTGAGCGGCCGGGCCGCCCTCAGGCGAGGCCGAGCAGCTCCTGCGCGGAGGGGGAGCCGAGCAGCGGGTCGGCCGGCGCCGACGCCCGCCGGCCGGCCACGAGGTCGGCCAGCTCGGCCGCGGCGCGCTCGACCCGGGCGCTGAGCGGCGCACCGGAGCCCTCGCCGACGCCCCAGTCCTCCGGGGCGGCGAAGACCGCGGTCGGCACGACGAGGGTGCGCAGGTAGGAGAACAGCGGGCGCATCGCGTGCTCGAGCACGAGGGAGTGGCGCGCCGTCCCGGCGGTGGCCCCCATGAGCACGGGCCGGCCGGTGAGGGAGACCTTGTCCAGCACGTCGAAGAACGTCTTGAACAGCCCGCTGTAGGAGCCGCTGAACACCGGCGTCACGGCGATGAGGCCGTCCGCACCGGTCACGGCCTCCTGCGCGGCGGCGAGCCCCGGGCCGGGGAAGCCGGTGACGAGGGCGTCGGCGAGGTCGCGCGCGTGCTCGCGCAGCTCGACCACGTGCACCTGGGCCTCGACGCCGCGCTCGGCCAGGGCCTGGACGGTCGCGGCGACGAGCCGGTCGGCCAGCAGCCGGGTGGAGGAGGGGGTGCTCAGGCCCGCGGCCACCACGGCCAGGGTGCGCGTCGTCATCGTGCTGCTCCGTCCGCGGGCCGGGGCCCGCCGGTCGATCCGTCCACCGTCGCCGACTGCAACACCGCGGGGCCGCTCCGTGTGCCCGCGACGGCCGGCGACCACCTGGTCGCTGCTTGCACGCGGGGTGAGCGCGCACCTACGGTTGGCACAACATCTGGTGGTCTTCCCCGCGGACGCCGCCCACCGCTTGTGAGAGGTCGTGGAGACCGTGCACTGCCCGTTCTGCCAGCACCCCGACTCCCGGGTGGTCGACTCGCGCACCTCCGACGACGGCACCTCGATCCGGCGGCGGCGCCAGTGCCCCCACTGCGGGCGCCGGTTCACGACGGCGGAGACGGCGAGCCTCACGGTGGTCAAGCGCTCGGGCGTGGTCGAGCCGTTCAGCCGCGAGAAGGTGATCACCGGGGTGCGCAAGGCCTGCCAGGGCCGGCCGGTCACCGAGGACCAGCTCAAGCTGCTCGCCCAGCAGGTGGAGGAGGCCGTGCGCGCCTCGGGCCGCGCCGAGCTCGACGCGCACGACGTCGGCGTCGCCGTCCTCACCCCGCTGCGCGCCCTCGACGAGGTGGCCTACCTGCGCTACGCCTCGGTCTACCAGGCGTTCGACTCGCTCGAGGACTTCGAGGCGGCCATCACGCTGCTGCGCGCCGAGCGCGAGGCCACGGGCGTCGAGCCGGCCCTGGACTCCCTCGCCTGAGCCGCACGCCCGCCCGAGCGCGGGCGGCCGGCGACGAGCGCGACCGCGGCCAGCACCAGGCCGGCGGCCGCGACGGCCACGAAGCCCCACCGCGGGTCGCCCGCGTCGACGACGAGGCCGATGACCGGGGCACCCACAGCGCTGCCGATGGTGAGCGCGGAGCTGTGGACGCCCAGCGCCAGGCCGCGCACGGCGGCCGGCGTGGTGCTCGTGAGGACCTCCGCGGTCAGCGACATCACGGGTGCGCAGAACAGCCCGGTGGGGACGACGAGCAGCGCCAGCGCCGTCCAGGAGTCCGCGAGGGCCGCGGGCAGGGCGGTCACGGCGAGCAGGGCCAGCACCGTCGTGGCCCGGGGGCGGCGTCCGCTGGCGCCGAAGACGAGGCCGCCGACGAGCGAGGCCAGGCACCACAGGGCCAGCACCAGGCCCAGGTGCTCGACGCTGCCGAGGGAGGTCATCACGGCGGTCATGGCCGTCTCGGTGCCGGTCACGACCATCGTGGAGGCGAGGGTGACGACGAGCAGCGCCGCCACCGGGCGGGTCAGCCACGGCGGACGCGCCTCGCCCGCGCTCCTCGGCGCCGGCGGGGCGAGCCGGTCGGCGGCGGGCAGGCGGGGGTCGTGCCCGTGCACCGGCGGGTCCAGGACCACCAGGGCGGCGCCGGAGACGAGGATCAGCGCCGCGACGGCGCGCAGGGTCGTGGTGGCGCCGGTCGCCGTCATGAGCGCGATGCCGGCCGCGGGGCCCACGGCGAAGGACAGCTCCACGCCCACGGAGTCGAGGGAGAAGCCGGCCCGGCGCTCCTGCGGCGGCAGGGCGGCGCTCAGCGCCTGGCGGCTGAGGGAGAACACCGGGATGGCCAGCAGCCCCGCGGTGAAGGCGGCCGCGACCAGGGCGCCGAAGCCCAGCGCGGGCGCCGCCAGCCAGAACGCGGCCTCGACGAGCGTGGTGGCGACGACGACCGGGCGCAGGCCGAGGCGGTCGACGCCGCGGCCGAGCAGCGGCGCGCCCAGCGCCCCGCCGACGGCGAAGGCGGCGCCGATCAGGCCCGCGGCGGCGAAGCCGCGGTCGAGGTCCAGGACGACGTGCAGGGTCAGCACGAGGGGCGCCGCCGTGATCGGCAGGCGCGCGAGCATCGTGATGACCAGCAGGGCGGGGATGCCGGGTCGGGAGAGGACGCGGCGGTACGGGGCGAAGGACACGGCAGGTGGATCCACTTCGGGCACGACGAGCGGCCGGGAACTCACCCCGGCGGTGGGCCGACCCGGTGCAGGGCAGCCCTCGCACAACCTCGCCGGGGCGCCGGCTGTTCCCGGGCGGCGCCCTTCCGCCAGGCGACCTCACCGGGCGACGCAGCCGTCCCCGCCCCACAGGGCGATGACCCGCCCGGTCTCCCCGGCGGCGTCCAGGACGCCGCTGAGCTGGCCGACGGCGAACTCCTCGCCGAGGCTCGTGCTCTCCACGGTCACGTCGTACACCGCCTGCAGCGCCGTGCCGGTGGAGCCGATGCCGATGCCGCTCGCCGTGGTCAGCACGTCCGCCGCGGGGGAGCCCGGCCGCAGCGTCCAGCCGAGGAAGAGGCCGTCGCGCGCGTGGACGACGAGCCCCTGCGGCCACACCCAGGAGTCGCGCTGGTCCAGGGTGCAGGCGGTCGGGTCGAGCTCGGGCGGCGTGCCGAAGGCCGCCAGCCCCACCGCCAGTGGCGCGTCGACCGGGCCGCCGAGCACGGCGCGCGAGACGGAGCCGCTCAGGGGGTCGACGAGGCCGAGGCCGTCCTCCAGCAGCAGGGCGGGGGTCGCCGCGCTCGTGCTCGACGAGGACCTCGGCGACGGGTCGGCCGGCGCTGCTGACGGCACCGAGGACGACGGTGGGGCCGGGGGCGCCGGCGTCGACCCGCCGTCCGCGCTGCACCCGGCCAGGGCGCCTGCGGTGCCCATCGCGACGGCGGCCAGCGCCAGCCGTGCTCGTCGTCGGGCACCTGGGCGCGCGGAGGTGGTCACGCCGTCCATGGTCGCGCCTGCTGGCTACGGTGGGCCGGTGCCCCGCCGACTCAGCGATCCCGCCGTCCTCGCCGAGCAGCTGGCCCACCTCGACGACGAGCACGTGGCACCGCTGAACGCGCTCGTGGCCCGGCTGCGCGAGCAGCACGCCCCCCGGCCCGTGCCGGCCGTGGCGCCGCTCGGTGCCGGGACGGGCGCCCGGGTGCTCGCCCTGGTGCGGGCCCCGGCAGCGTCGTCCGCCGGCGCCGGCCTGCTCTCCCTCGAGGACGACGACCCCGGCGCCGAGCGCCTGCACGCCCTGGTCACCGGAGCCGGCATCGACCCGGCGCTGGTGCTCCCGTGGGGCGCGGCGCCCTACCCCGTGCCCGGCGAGGAGCCGCTGAGCACCCCGGACGTCAAGGCAGGGCGGGCGGCGCTGGAGGGCCTGGTGCCCCTGCTGCCGCGGCTGCGCTCGGTGGTGCTGCACGGCAAGGACGCCGAGGCGGTGTGGAGCGCCTACGCGGGCGCCAACCGCTCGGCGCTGCTGGGCGTGCGCGTGGAGCCGTGGACGTTCGGCACCGACGACGAGGCGCTGAGCAAGCACCGGGCCAGCCGGCTGCGGCGCCTCGCCGCGACCTACGCCTCGGTCGCCGACGCGCTGCGCTGAGCAGCGGGCCCCTCTGCGCCCAGGCCGCGCGCCAGGGTCTCCCGCAGCGCCTCGGCCGACATCGCGAAGTGCGACCGCGCCACCTGCCCGGCCCGCTCGACCTCGCCGCCGGTGATGGCGGCGACCAGGTCGGCGTGCTCGGCCAGGGCGCGGGTGAACACCTCCGCCCGGTAGGGCTCCAGCGGCAGGCCCAGGCCGACCCGGCCGAGGAGGTCGCGCCGCAGGGCCACCAGGTGCGGGTTCGCGGTGACCTGCAGCACCGCGTCGTGGAGCCGGCGGTCGCTGGCGTGCTCCTGCGCGGGCCCGCGGGCCGCGGCGAACGCGGCCAGCGCCTCGCGCAGCACCGCGGCGTCCTGCGCGGTGCACCGCTCGGCCGCGGCCCGGGCGACCATCTCCTCCACCCGCGCCCGCAGGTCGAACAGCGGCTCCAGGTCCGGCAGGGCCGGCTCCAGGGTGCGGCGCACGGCGCTGGCCGAGGCCGGCGTCCAGCTCGCGAGCACGAACGCCCCGCCGGAGCGGCCGCGGCGGGTCTCCACGAGGCCGGCCTCGCGCAGGCGGGCGATGCCCTCGCGGACGGTCGAGCGGCTCACGCCGAGCATCGAGGCCAGCTCGCGCTCGGCGGGCAGGTGCTCCCCGGGCGCGAAGGCGCCCACGGCCACCGCGGTCACGAGCCGGTCGGTGACCTCGTCGGCCACGCTCGGCACGCGCACCGGCTCCAGCAGCACGTCGGGATGGGTCGGGGTGGCCACGCGGCCTCCGGCGCGTCGGGGTTCAGGGTGCGGCGACCGTAGCGGCCGCGCGGGCCGGCGGCGAGCGCCCGGACCGCGACACATCCGCGCAACACGTCGTAACGAAAGGTCCCTTGTCCGGACCTTTGAGCGCCCCCACAGTCAGCACACCCGCTGAGCCCCGTGGAGGTCCCATGCACGACGTCGCGACCCTGCCCGACGCCACGACCACCGGCACCGCGCCCTTCGGGGAGTGGCAGACCTGGTACCGCGTGACCGGGGACCTGGAGGCCACCCTCGCCGCGGGCAGGGCGCCGCTCGTCGTCCTGCACGGCGGACCGGGCGCCACCCACGACTACACGCTGCGGATCGCCCGGATCGCCGAGAGCGGGCGCGCGGTCGTGCACTACGACCAGCTCGGCTGCGGGCGCTCGACCCACCTGCCCGACCAGCCCGCCGACTTCTGGACCGTCCAGCTCTTCCTCGACGAGCTGGACGCCCTGCTGAGCCACCTCGGGATCGCCGACCGCTACGCCGTCCTGGGCCAGTCCTGGGGCGGGATGCTCGGCGCCGAGCACGCGATCCGCCGCCCGGCGGGGCTGAGGGCCCTGGTGATCGCCGACTCCCCGGCGTCCATGGAGCTGTGGGTCAGCGAGGCGAACCGGCTGCGTGAGCAGCTGCCCTCGGAGGTCCAGGCGACGCTGCTCGCGCACGAGAGCGCGGGCACCACCGACAGCCCCGAGTACCGCGCTGCGGAGGAGGTCTTCTACGACCGCCACGTGTGCCGGATCGTCCCCAACCCCCCGGAGGTGGCGGCGTCCTTCGCCGCCCTGGACGCCGACCCGACCGTCTACCACACGATGAACGGGCCGAGCGAGTTCCACGTCATCGGCTCGCTGCGCTCCTGGTCGGTCGTGGACGAGGTCTCCGCGATCGCCGTCCCGACGCTCGTGGTCACCGGCGCCCACGACGAGGCCACCCCGGCCACCGTCCAGCCGTTCCTCGACGCCATCCCCGACGTGCGCCAGGAGGTCTTCGCCGACTCCAGCCACATGCCGCACGTGGAGGAGGAGGAGGCCTACCTGCAGGTGGTGGGCGCCTTCCTCGACCAGCACGACCCCGTCACCCCCTCCCCGTCCTCGCAGAACCGGAGCCAGAGCGCATGAGACCCCGACTCCTCCTCAGCACGGCCGTCGTCGCGGCGGTCGCCCTCACGGCGGCCTGCGGCAGCTCCTCCAGCTCCTCCTCCAGCAGCAGCGAGTCGTCCAGCGGCTCCGCGGCGGTCTCCACCGAGTACCAGGAGGAGCACGCCGGCGGGACCCTCAGGCTGACGGCGCACGCCGCCGCGGGCTCGATCGACCCGAAGGTCAACTACACGCTGCAGTACTGGCAGCTGTTCCAGGCGATGTACGACGGCCTGCTGGCCTTCAAGAAGGTCGGGGGCGAGGAGTCCTTCGAGGTCGTGCCCGACCTGGCCGAGGCGATGCCCGAGGTCAGCGCCGACGGCACGAGCTACACCTTCACGCTGCGCGACGGCATCAAGTTCTCCACCGGTGCGGACGTGACGACGGCCGACGTGGCGGCGTCCTTCAAGCGCATCTTCCTGGTCTCCACCCCCACGGCCGGCACCTTCTACAACGGCATCGTCGGCGCCGAGGGGTGCCTGGCCGACCCGGCCACCTGCGACCTGTCCGCCGGCGTGGTGGCCGACGAGGCCGCCGGGACGGTGACGATCAACCTGGTCGCCCCCGACCCGGAGTTCCCCTACAAGCTCGCCGTGCCGCACGCCGTCATCGTCCCGGCGGACTCCCCGCCCACGGACGCCGGCGACCAGGCCCTGCCGACCACGGGCCCGTACATGGTCGAGTCCTACGACCCGAACACCAAGCTGCGCCTGGTGCGCAACCCGCACTTCACCGAGTGGTCGCGCGAGGCGCAGCCGCAGGGCTACCCCGACGTCATCGAGGAGACCTTCGGCCTGACCGTCGAGGCCGAGGTCACCGCCGTCCAGAACGGCGACGCCGACTGGCTCTTCGACCCGCCGCCGGCGGACCGCCTGGCCGAGATCGGCACCGAGTACGCCGACCAGGTCCACGTCAACGACCTCACCGCGATGTGGTACCTGGCGATGAACACCAACATCGCGCCGTTCGACGACGTCAAGGCGCGGCAGGCGATCAACTGGGCCGTCGACCGCGCGGCGGCCGTGCAGCTCTACGGCGGGGACAACCTCGCCGCGCCGGTCTGCACCTTCCTGCCCCCGGGCTTCCCCGGTCACGAGGACGACTGCCAGTACACCGCCGGCGGCGGTGACACCTGGACCGGCCCGGACGTGGAGAAGGCCAAGCAGCTCGTGCAGGAGTCCGGGACCGCGGGCCAGGAGGTCGGCATCGTCACCTCCGACGACGAGGTGAACCAGGCCATCGGGGAGTACGTGCAGAGCATGCTCACCGAGATCGGCTACAAGGCGACGCTGAAGCCGATCAGCTCCAACATCCAGTTCACCTACATCCAGAACACCGACAACGACGTCCAGCTGTCGCTGACCTCCTGGTACCAGGACTACCCGGCGGCCTCGAACTTCCTCAACGTCCTCGCCTCGTGCGCCTCCTTCCACCCGGGCAGCGACTCCAGCATCAACATCGCCGGCTTCTGCGACCCCGAGATCGACGCGCAGATGCAGCAGGCGCTGGTCACGGGGCAGACCGACACCGGCGCCGCGGACGCCCTGTGGACCCAGATCGACCAGGCCGTCATGGCCGAGGCCCCGATCGCCCCGCTGTTCACCCCGAAGATCGTGGACTTCACGTCCGAGCGGGTCGGGAACTACCAGTTCAGCAAGCAGTTCTACATGCTGGTCAGCCAGCTGTGGGTGCAGTGAGCGCCCGCACGGGGGCGGGGAGCGGCTCGCGATGAGCTCGGTCCTCGACGCCGCGGGGTCGGCCTCGGCGCCCGTCGCCGACGCGGTCGACCCCGCGGTGCGGGGAGCGGGCGCCGGGCCCTGGCGCACCGCGCTGCGCCAGCTGGCCCGCAACCGCTCCGCGATGGCGTCGCTGGCGGTGCTGGTGCTCGTCGTGGCCGCCTGCGTGCTCGCGCCGCTGTACGCCTCGGCGGTCGCGCACACCGACCCGTTCACCTCGAACGTGTCGGGGACGACGGTGGTGGACGGCCAGCCGACGCCGCTGCTGGCCCCGACCGAGGGCGGGCTCGGCCTCGGCGTCACCCCGATCGGCCCCACCTGGGACCCCACCCGGTACTTCCTCGGCGTGGACAACCAGGGCCGCGACGTCATGGCGCGCCTGCTCTACGGCGGTCGCACCAGCCTGCTCATCGGCGCCTCCTCGGCGCTGCTGTGCTGCCTGGTCGCCACCGCGGTCGGGGTGGTCGCGGGCTACTTCGGCGGGATCGTGGACGCCGTCCTGGCCCGGCTGCTGGACGTCGTGTGGGCCTTCCCGGTGTACCTGCTGGCGATCTGCCTGTCGGTGGTCCTGCTCACCAGCGGCCTGGACGTCGGGCCGGTGCACATCGGGGCCGGCAGCCTGTGGCTGCCCGTCCTCATCATCGCCGTGGTCTACGTGCCCTACGTGGCGCGGCCGGTGCGCGGGCAGGTGATGGCGCTGAGGGAGAAGGAGTTCCTGCAGGCCAGCATCGGGATCGGCGCCTCGGACCTGCGGGTGATGCGCCGAGAGGTGCTGCCCAACGTGGTGCCGACGGTGGTCGTCTTCCTGCCGCTGATGACGGCGCTGAACATGCTCACCGAGTCGGCGCTGTCGTTCCTGTCGATCGGCGTGCAGGCGCCGGACGCGAGCTGGGGGACGATCATCAACGACGGCCTCGGCCTGCTCTACACCCGTCCGGCGGTGACCCTCGCGCCGGGCATCGCGATAGTGGTCACCGCCGCGGCGCTCAACCTCCTCGGCGACGGCGTCCGCGACGCGCTCGACCCCCGGGCCCGGCTGCGGGGCACCGCGTGATCGGCTTCGCGGCCCGGCGCGCGGCGTCCGCGGTCTTCGTCCTCTTCGCGATCAGCGTGCTGGTGTTCCTGATCTTCTTCGCCACCCCGGGCGTGGACCCGGCGGCGCGGATCGCCGGGCGCAACGCCAGCCCGGAGACCCTGGCCCAGGTGCGGGCGCAGTTCGGCCTGGACGAGCCCCTGCCGGTCCGCTACGCGCTGATGATGAAGAGCCTGTTCTGGACGCAGGACCTCACCTCCTACGTCAACCGGGGCACCGAGGTGATCCCCCAGGTCCTGCAGGCCGTGCCGGTCACGCTGTCGCTGGTGCTCGGCGCCGCCGTGCTGTGGATGGTCCTCGGGATCGTCATGGGCACCCTCGCCGCCGCCTGGCGCGGCACCGCGGTGGACCCGGTGATCGTGCTGCTCGGCGTGGTCGGCGTCTCGATGCCGGTCTACTGGCTGGGCGAGGTGGTCAACCTGATCACCCAGAGCCGGCTGCACGACAGCGTCTTCTCCTGGGTGCCGCCGCTGGGCTACGTCCCGATCACCGAGAGCGTGGGGCAGTGGGCGCTGCACCTGCTGTTCCCGTGGCTGACCCTCTCGGTCCTGTACGCCGGGATCTACGCCCGGGTGCTGCGCGCGGAGCTGCTCGGGGCGATGGGCGAGGACTACGTGCGCACCGCCCGCGCCAAGGGCGTGTCCGAGCGCCGCATCCTGGTCAAGCACGCCCTGCGCTGCTCCCTGATCCCGGTCGTGTCGCTGTTCGGCCTGGACCTCGGGGCCCTGGTCGGCGGGGCCGCGCTGCTGACCGAGGTCGTGTTCGGGCTGCCCGGCGTCGGGCGGCTGACCTTCAACGCCCTCCAGAACGTCGACCTTCCAGTGATCATGGGGTGCGTCATGTACGCCGCGTTCTTCGTCGTGCTGGCCAACGCGCTGGTCGACCTCGTCTACGCCGTCCTGGACCCGCGGGTGCGTCATGCCTGAGCCGCTGCTGGAGGTCGAGGACCTGCGGGTCACCTTCCGCTCGCGCGGTGGTGCCGTGCCGGCCGTCGCCGGGCTCAGCTTCACCCTGCACGCCGGGGAGGTGCTGGGGATCGTGGGGGAGTCGGGGTCGGGCAAGAGCGTGTCGATGATGAGCCTGCTGGGGCTGATCCGGAACACGAACTGCCTCGTGGAGGGCACCGCCCGCTTTCAGGGGCGGGACCTGGTCTCCATGCGCGACGGCGAGCTGCGCGCACTGCGCGGCAAGGACGTCGCGATGGTCTTCCAGGACCCGATGACCTCCCTGACGCCGGTCTACACCGTGGGCTGGCACATCGCCGAGCAGATCCGAGCGCACGAGCCGGTGTCCAAGGCGGTGGCGCGGCGGCGCGCGATCACGCTGCTGGAGGAGGTCGGCATCCCCGACCCCGCCCGCCGCGTCGACGACTACCCGCACCAGTTCTCCGGGGGGATGCGCCAGCGCGCGGTCATCGCGATGGCGCTGGCGAACAACCCCACCCTGCTCATCGCCGACGAGCCCACCACGGCGCTGGACGTCACCACGCAGGCGCAGATCCTCGACCTGCTCCAGCGCCTGCAGCGCGACCACGGCTCGGCGATCGTCATGATCACCCACGACATGGGGGTGGTCTCCCAGGTCGCCGACCGCGTGCTGGTCATGTACGCCGGGCGGGCGGTGGAGGAGGGGCCGCGCGCGGAGGTCTTCCGCCGACCCAGCCACCCCTACACCTGGGGGCTGCTCGGGTCGGTCCCGCGCGTGGGCGCGGAGCGCCAGCGCCGGCTGCCGACCATCCCGGGCTCCCCGGTCAGCGCGGACGCCGTCCCTCCCGGCTGCCCCTTCCAGCCGCGCTGCCGCTACCGCCACGACCGCTGCGCGCAGCGGCCGCCCCTGGAAGGACCCGGAGACCACGTGGACGCCTGCTGGCTGCCCCAGGACCAGCGCCCGGAGCTGCGGGCGCGCGTGGACGCCGTGGCCGTGGCTGCCGGCGACCCCGAGAGGGGGGCCGTCCGGTGAGCGCCCCCGTGCAGGTGCAGACCGGCGCCACCGGCGGCCGGCGCGGCGACGTGCTGCTGCGCGCCATCGACGTGACCAAGCACTTCCCGGTCGGTCGCGGCCGGCCCGGGCGGGCGCGCCCGGTCGTCCACGCCGTGGACGGCGTGTCCCTGGAGGTGCTGGCCGGGGAGACCCTCGGCGTGGTGGGGGAGTCCGGCTGCGGCAAGTCGACCCTCGGGCGGTGCCTGACCCGGCTCACCGACCTCACCTCCGGCTACGTGGAGATCGACGGGCGGGACGTCTCGCGCCTGTCCCGCCGCCAGCTGCGGCCGGTGCGCCGCGACGTCCAGATGGTCTTCCAGGACCCCTACGCCTCGCTCAACCCGCGCCGGCGGGTGGGCGACATCGTGGCCGAGCCGCTGCTCGTGCAGGGCCACGGCGACGCCGCGGCCGTGGCGCGGCGGGTGCGCGAGCTGTTCGACGTCGTGGGGCTGGCCGCCAGCCACGCGGACCGGTTCCCGCACGAGTTCTCCGGCGGCCAGCGCCAGCGGGTCGGGATCGCCCGCGCCCTGGCGATGTCCCCGAAGCTCCTCGTCGCCGACGAGCCGGTCTCCGCGCTGGACGTCTCCATCCAGGCCCAGGTGCTCAACCTCTTCTCCGACCTGCAGGACGAGCTGGGGCTCACCTACGTCTTCATCGCCCACGACCTGGGCGTGGTGCGCCACGTCTCCGACCGGATCGCCGTGATGTACCTGGGGCACCTGGTCGAGGTCGCCGACGCCGACGCGCTCTACGACGCCCCCGCCCACCCCTACACCGAGGCGCTGCTGTCCGCGGCGCCGGACCTGGACGACGGCAGCGACGTCGTCCGGCGCCAGCGGATCGTGCTGACCGGCGACGTGCCGAACCCGGTCGACCGGCCCTCCGGGTGCCCCTTCCGCACCCGCTGCCCGTTCGCGCAGGAGGTCTGCGCGCAGCAGCGGCCACCGCTGGCGGAGGTGGCGCCCGGGCGGTTCACCGCGTGCCACTTCCCGCGGGTGGACGCCGCCGGAGCTCCCGTCGCGGGGGCGGTGACCGCCCGATGACGCCGTCGAGGGCTCAGCCGCGCGCGGCGGCGCCCCGGTGGCCGAAGAAGGACCGCTGCACGATGAGCTCCGCGACGGCCGGCGGCACCATGTCCTGCCACGTGTCGTCGTCGGCGGCGATCCGGCGCAGCACGTCGCGGCTGAGGATCGGCAGGTAGTCGGGCCGGTAGTCGGCGAGGTGGACGAAGCTGCCTCGCTGGGCCAGGTAGTCGAACAGCGGCTGCAGCGGGGGGTCGACGCGCAGGTCCTCGACCGTGACGACCTCCCCGTCCGGCATGCGCCTCATCGGGTAGACGAAGAGCTTGAGGTCGTTCTTGAATAGGCGCCCGAAGCTCTCCAGGATGCCGCCCTGCATCTGGGTGTGGTTGGCCTCGTCGAACAGGTCCACCAGGCTCGGCACGCCCATGACGATGCCGATCCGCTCCTGGGTGCGCTGGGAGAGGTAGGTCGCGAGCCGGCTGTACTCGAGGAAGTTCGAGATGAGCACGGTCGTGCCGCAGGCGGCCAGCAGGTCGGCGCGGGCCAGGAAGTCGCGCCGGTCGACGGCCGAGCGGCCGTCGAGCAGGTTGTGCATCGTGAGCTCGGCCAGCGCCAGGACCGGCCTGCCGGCCACCGCCGGGTCGGTCTGGAAGGCTGCGCGGGCGCAGTCGAGCATGTCGATGTTCACCACGGTCGGCGGGCGGAAGCTGCCGCGCTCGACGAGGACGGCGTGCTTGCGCAGCGCCTCGCTGGGCTGCAGCACCTCGCGGTCGGGCCCGAACATCGCCACGCCGCTCAGGCCCAGGTGCACGAGCTCCAGCGCCATGAGCCGGTTGTCGACGTGGCGGAACTCGATGCCGGAGAAGTGGATCATGTCGATCTCGATCCGGCCGGTGGAGAGCCGGTCGAGCAGGCTGGACACGAGCCGCTCGGGCTCCAGCCGCTCGAAGAAGGCGGCGTGCAGGAGGTTGACGCCGACGACGCCCAGCGCCTCCTGCTGCAGGCCGGCGTCGTCGTCGAGCATCCGCACGTGCAGCACGATCTGGCTCGGCTCGTCGTGGGGGTGGGCCTGGAAGCGCACGCCCATCCAGCCGTGGCACTCGTTGCCACCGGCGTAGCTGCGTGCCACCACCGTGTCGGCGAAGGCGAAGAAGCAGGTGTCGTCGCCGCGGCGGGGGCCCAGGCGCTCGGTGTTCAGCCCCAGCTCGTGGTCGAGCATCGCCTGCAGCCGCCCGCGCGAGACGTAGCGGTCGGACTTGCCGTAGACGGCGTCGCTGACCGCCATGTCGTAGGCCGACATCGACTTGGCCATCGTCCCGGCGGCCCCGCCCGCCCGGAAGAACCAGCGCGCGACCTCCTGGCCGGCGCCGATCTCCGCGATAGTCCCGTACCAGCGGGGGTCGAGGTTGATGCGCAGGGCCTTCTGCAGGGTGTCCACCGCTGCTTCCACGCCGGGATCATCTCCCGCGCGGTGGAGTGCGTCGAGGGGGTGCGCGCCGATGCGTCCGGGCGGGCTGCGCGCTGTGCCGCAGACGCGCGCGCCCGGGCACCGGAGGACCGGTGCCCGGGCGGGCTCGTGCGGGTGTTCGTAGGGAGCAGGGCGCCTCAGTAGGTGAAGCGGGCGACCGTGGAGCGCAGGTCCGCGGCCATCCGCGACAGCTCGTCCACGGCGGTGCGGGTCTGGGTCAGGGCCTGCGTGGTGGCCTCGGCGGCCGAGGACACCCCGGTGATGTTCTCCGCGATCTGGCCGGAGCCGCCGGCGGCCTCGGAGACGGAGCGGGCCATCTCCGCGGTGGTGGCGGTCTGCTCCTCCACGGCCGAGGCGATGGTGGTCTGGAAGTCGCTGATCCGGGCGATGATCTCGCTGATCCGCCCGATCGCCTCGACGGCGCCGGAGGTGTCGCCCTGGATGGCGGTGACGCGGCGGCCGATGTCCTCGGTGGCGCGAGCGGTCTCCTGGGCGAGCTCCTTGACCTCGTTGGCCACGACGGCGAAGCCCTTGCCGGCCTCGCCGGCGCGGGCGGCCTCGATGGTGGCGTTGAGGGCGAGCAGGTTGGTCTGCTCGGCGATGGAGGTGATGACCTTGACGACGTCGCCGATCTCGCGGCTGGAGACGCCGAGCTTGGACACCGTCTCGGTGGTCGCCTGGGCGACGGTCACGGCCTCGGCCGCGACGCGGGAGGCGTCGTTGGCGTTGGAGGAGATCTCGCGGATGCTCGCGCCCATCTGCTCCGCGCCGGCGGCGACGGTCTGCACGCTGAGGGAGACCTCCTCGGCGGCGGCGGTCACGACGCCGGACTGGGCGCTGGTCTCCTCCGCGGAGGCGGAGATCTGGGCGCTGGAGGCGGACAGCTCCTCCGAGGACGCCGCGACGGCGTCGGCGGAGGAGACGACGGTGCTCATGACCGAGCGCAGGGACGCCGTGGCCTCGTCGAGGGAGGCGGCCATGCGGCCGACCTCGTCGTGGGAGGTGACCCCGGCGCTGCGGGTCAGGTCGCCCGCGGCCAGCGCCTCGGCGACGGCCTGCACCTTGCGGATCCCGCCCACGATGGTGCGCGCCACGACGAAGCCGAGGGCGAGGGCCAGGGCCAGCCCGGCCACCAGGACGACGATCACGAGCGTGCGGCTGGA
>Ga0210040_10001187_pt1 | contig 40201 bp, 38 predicted proteins | sample CryGeyCG12114_NA_FD_185462 | JGI IMG/M metagenome (GOLD analysis project Ga0210040, IMG submission 185462) | Groundwater microbial communities from aquifer - Crystal Geyser CG19_WC_8/21/14_NA (SPAdes) (version 2) | ecosystem: Environmental > Aquatic > Deep subsurface > Groundwater | place: USA... | reverse complement strand
GGACCGAGGGCGACCTCGGTCTGCTCCGGCAGCTCCTCGACCACCGAGAACGGGGTCCGGGCGAAGCGGCGCTGCGCGTCGGCGACCTTGTTCGAGGCGATGGCGTAGACGAGGGCCGCGAACGGCGCGCCCTGGTCCTGGTAGCGCGGCAGGACGTCGACCACGGCGAGGCACACCTCCTGGGTGACGTCCTCCGCGACCTCGGCGCCGCCGCTGTAGGTGGACAGGCGGGCCCGGCAGTAGCGGTGCACCGCCTTGCGCACGGCGGCGATCAGCAGGTGGATGGCGAGGGCCTCGCCGTCGCGCGCACGGGCGACGAGGTCGTGGTCCGAGAGGGCCTGGCCCAGATCGGTGCTCATGAGGGACTCCATTCACTCCCCGAGTGGATGGTGGGTGGTCGTGCCCCGCGACACCTCGTGGCCCCCGCCGCGTCGTCACAGGTCCTGCGTCGAGCCCGTCCGCTCCCCTGAGCGGTCCCCCCGAACGACTCGATGACTACTGTCTTCGACCCCCGGACGCTCTGTCTGGACAACGACGAGTTGTGACCGAACCGTTATCGCTCATCTGTTGCGCTACTTCATCGGACCATTTTCGTGTTCTCGAAGGCGAACGCGGACGAGGCCGCCCCGCCGGTGGCGGGACGACCTCGTCGTGGTGCTCAGCAGGCCTCGGAGGGCCTGCGGACGAGCTCAGTGCGCGTGACCGTGACCGGCCGCGGCGGGCTCCTCCTCCTCGGGCTTGTCCACCACGAGGGTCTCCGTGGTGAGCAGCAGCGCCGCGATCGAGGCGGCGTTGGCGAGCGCGGAGCGCGTGACCTTCACCGGGTCGATGACGCCGGCGCCGATGAGGTCGCCGTACTCGTCGGTCGCCGCGTTGTAGCCCGAGCCGGGCTCCATCTCGGCCACCTTGGCGGTGACGACGTAGCCCTGGACGCCACCGTTCTCGGCGATCCAGCGCAGCGGCTCGACGGCCGAGCGACGGACGATCCCGACGCCGGTCTTCTCGTCGCCGGTCAGGCCCAGGTCACCCTCGAGCGCCTTGACGGCGTGGATGAGGGCCGAGCCGCCGCCGGCGACGATGCCCTCCTCGATGGCCGCACGCGTCGCGGACACGGCGTCCTCGATGCGGTGCTTCTTCTCCTTGAGCTCGACCTCGGTGGCCGCGCCGACCTTGATCACGCAGACGCCGCCGGCGAGCTTGGCGACCCGCTCCTGCAGCTTCTCGCGGTCCCAGTCGGAGTCGGTCCGCTCGATCTCGGACTGCAGCTGCGCGACGCGCGCCTTGACGGCGTCGCCCTCGCCCGCACCGTCGACGACGGTGGTGTTGTCCTTGGTCACCACGACGCGCCGGGCACGGCCCAGCACCTCGAGGCCGACCTGGTCGAGCTTGAGCCCGACCTCGGGCGCCACCACGGTGCCGCCGGTGAGGATCGCGATGTCCTCGAGCATGGCCTTGCGACGGTCACCGAAGGCCGGCGCCTTGACGGCGACCGAGGTGAACGTGCCGCGGATCTTGTTGACCACCAGCGTCGACAGCGCCTCGCCGTCGACGTCCTCGGCCACCACGAAGAGGGTGCCGGACGCGCCGATGACCTTCTCCAGCAGCGGGAGCAGGTCCGACATCGAGGAGACCTTGCCGGAGTGCACGAGGATGTACGGGTTGTCGAGCACCGCCTCCATGCGCTCCGGGTCCGTGACGAAGTACGGCGACAGGTAGCCCTTGTCGAACTGCATGCCCTCGGTGAACTCGAGCTCGGTGCCCATGGTGTTGGACTCGTCGACGGTGATGACGCCGTCCTTGCCGACCTTGTCGAACGCCTCGGCGATCAGGGCGCCGATCTCGGCGTCGCGCGCGGAGATCGTCGCCACCGACGCCATGTCGGAGGTCGTCTGGATCTCACGGGCGTCGGCGTGCAGGCGCTCGGTCACGGCCGCCACGGCCGCGTCGATGCCGCGCTTCAGACCGACCGGGTTGGCCCCGGACGCGACGGCGCGGAGGCCCTCGTGGACGAGGGCCTGGGCGAGCACGGTCGCGGTCGTCGTGCCGTCACCGGCGACGTCGTTGGTCTTGGTCGCGACCTCCTTGGCGAGCTGCGCGCCGAGGTTCTCGTACGGGTCGTCGAGCTCGACCTCACGGGCGACGGTCACGCCGTCGTTCGTGATCGTGGGTGCGCCCCACTTCTTGTCGAGGACCACGTAACGGCCCTTCGGGCCGAGCGTGACCTTCACGGTGTTGGCGAGGACGTCGACGCCACGCTCGAGAGAGCGGCGCGCCTCCTCGTCGAACTGGAGGATCTTGGCCATGTGTGCTGCCTCTGTTCTCGGTTGTGCTGGGACGCGCGGACTTACTTGGTGACGACCGCGAGGATGTCGCGGGCGTTCAGCAGCAGCAGGTCGTTGCCGTCGTAGCGCACCTCGGTGCCGCCGTACTTGCTGAAGATGACGACGTCGCCCTCGGCGACGTCCAGCGGGACGCGCTGACCGTTGTCGTCGATGCGGCCGGGGCCGGTCGCGATGACCTTGCCCTCCTGCGGCTTCTCCTTGGCGGTGTCCGGGATGACCAGACCGAAGGAGGTGGTGGTCTCGGCTTCGAGCGGCTGGACGAGGATGCGGTCCTCGAGCGGCTTGATCGTGCTTGCCATCTCAGGTCCCTTTCGCGTTCGTGTGCAGATGTCAGGGTGGTCGGGGCGTCGTCGCGGTGCCGTCCCGTCCGCCGGCGCTGACCGTCGGCCGGCGCTGGCACACTCCGGGTCGGAGTGCTAAGCCGACATTAGCACTCACCCAGAGCGAGTGCCAGAACGTGATCGGCCGCGTCCGGGGTCCAGGGCCGCACGCCAGCTTCGCCTGGACGGGGCGCGGAGCTGGGCGCCCGAGCCGGACGATCCCGGGATGCACGACGGGGGTCACGCGTCCGCCCGACCAGCTCACGGGCGGTCAGGTCCCCCACCGACCGCGGGGCCGGCTCCCGGCTCCGCCGGGCTCGCCCGGTGCACGACGAGCGCGACGGTGCCCGTCGGCGTCCGGCTGAGCAGCAGGGTCGCCGAGGCGTCGCCCCGTGGGCGCAGCTCGCGGCGCAGCTGCGCGGGGTCGAGGTCGAGACCGCGGCGCTTGACCTCCAGCCGCCCCACCCCGGCCTCCCGCACCCAGCGGCGCAGGGCCTTGGGGTCGTAGGGCAGGACCCGCTCGACGGTGAAGGCCGTGGCGAAGGGCGTCTCGACCAGCACGTCGGAGGTGAGGTAGGCGATCTGCTCGGCGAGCAGCCCGGCTCCGAGCCGGTCGCCGAGGGCCGCCACCGCGCCCGAGCGGATCACGGCGCCGTCCGGCTCGTAGACGACGGCGCCCGGGGTCCGGACGTCGAGGCGGTCGGGCCCGGCCACGAGGCGCCGGTCGGGCCACAGCAGGGCGCTCCGCCGACCCGGGACGCTGCCCGGGCCGCTCCAGAGGGCGACCTCCACGACGTCGCCGTGGTGGCTCACCCACTCGGCCTCGGCGTCGGGGGGCACCAGCGCGTGCGGCAGCGCAGGCCCCAGCTTGAGCCCCAGCACGCGTTCCCCGTCGGCCAGCGCGAGCAGCGGGGCGAGGTCGGGGCTGAAGTCCTGCGTCCGCCAGACGCGACCGCGCGCGTCCCGTCGGGCCGGGTCGGCGAAGACCCCGGACCCCGGCTCGATCCCGGCCGCCAGCACCTCCGCGACGTCGGCCACGACCACCTCGGCCCGGACGCGGTCCCCGCCGGCGGCGACCGCGACGTCCAGGTTCGCGCGGGCCACGGCCGCGGTCACGGGGTCGCGCTCGACGGCGAGCACGTCCAGGCCCGCGCGCACGAACGCCGAGGCGTCGGTGGCGATCCCGCAGCCCAGGTCGACCACGCGCCGTACGCCCGCCGCGACGAACCGGCGCGCGTGCAGGTCGGCGACCTCGGGCCGGGTGGCCTGCTCGAGCCCGTCCCGGGTGAACCACAGCCCCGCGGCCGCCTCGCCGAACTTGGTGCGCCCCCGACGGCGCAGGGCGGCCTGGGTCAGCGCTGCCGCCGCGAGGTCGGGTCCGAAGCGCATCCGCAGCCGGGTGCCGGCCGCGAGGGACCCGGGGTCGGGCTCGGCCTCCGCCGCCACCAGGGCTTCCGCCGTGAGCCCGTACGGGAGCGCGTCGCTGGGCAAGGAGTCCTCAGACCAGGATGCGGCTGACGGGCAGCGACGAGTCGGCGCCCAGGTCGGGCGAGGACGGCCGGCCGCCGGCGCGGACCACCTCCGCGCCCAGCACGGCGATCATCGCCCCGTTGTCGGTGCACAGCGCCGGTCGCGGGGTCCGCAGCGCCACCCCGGCGGCCTGCGCGCGCTCGGCCAGCAGCGCACGCAGCCGACGGTTGGCGGCGACCCCGCCCCCGATCAGCAGGTGCTTCGCGCCGGTCGCCGCGCACGCGTCGATCGCCTTGGCGCTCAGCACGTCGCAGACCGCTTCCTGGAAGCTCGCCGCGACGTCGGGCAGCGGGACGGGCTCACCGGCCCGCTCCCGGGTCTCGACCCAGCGCGCGACCGAGCTCTTGAGGCCGGAGAACGAGAAGTCGAAGCGGTGCCGCTCGAGGTCGCGCCCCGAGGTCAGCCCGCGCGGGAACGCGATGGCGCGCGGGTCGCCCGTGGCGGCACGGTCGATGACCGGCCCGCCGGGATAGGCCAGGCCGAGCAGCCGGGCCACCTTGTCGTACGCCTCCCCGGCCGCGTCGTCGATGGTCGAGCCGAGCTCGGTGATCGAGCTGGCGATGTCGTCGACCCGCAGCAGCGAGGTGTGACCGCCCGAGACCAGCAGGGCGACGCAGGGGGTGGGCAGCGGACCGTGGTCGAGCAGGTCGACGGCGACGTGCCCCGCGAGGTGGTTGACCCCGTAGAGCGGCTTGCCCAGCGCGTAGGCCAGCGCCTTGGCGGCGGCCACGCCCACGACGAGCGCGCCCATCAGCCCGGGTCCGGCGGTGACGGCGATCGCGTCGATCTCGGTCAGGTCGACGTCGGCGGCGGCGCAGGCGCGCTCCAGGGTCGGCAGCATCGCCTCGAGGTGGGCGCGGCTCGCGATCTCGGGCACCACGCCGCCGAAGCGGGCGTGCTCCTCGACGCTCGAGGCGACCTCGTTGGCCAGCAGCTCGTGGCCGCGGACGATCCCCACCCCGGTCTCGTCGCAGGAGGACTCGATGCCCAGCACCAGGGGGGCGCTCACCGTGCCTCCCCAGCCCCGGGTTCCGGGAGCGCCAGCGACCGGACCCCCGCGGGGGGTGTGGGGGGTCGTCCCCCCTCAGGACACGCCCCGGGTTCCGGGAGCGCCAGCGACTGGAACCCCGCGGGGGGTGTGGGGGGGCGTCCCCCCTCATGAGACAGCTCGGTCTCCTGCGGGATGCCCGACCTCTCCGCCTGCAGGTCCGCCTCGGTGGCGCGGACGGCCTCGACGAACCGGTCCGGCCAGGTCTCGAGGTCGTACAGCCGGAGGATGAGCGCGTCCCGGCCGGGACCGTAGTAGTCCCGCCGGACCCGCACCTGCTCGAAGCCGAGCCGCTGGTAGAGGGCGATGGCCGGCAGGTTCGTGAACATGACCTCGAGCATCACCACCCGCGCCCCCAGGTGCCGGACGGCGAGCAGCCCGGCGCGGACCATGCGCAGGGCCAGCCCCTGGCGGCGGTACGCCGGGGCGACGACCACGCGGTGCAGGTCGGCCACCTCGCCCACGGTGGAGAGCGCGATCACGCCCGCGGGCTGAGCGCCGCGGGCGAGGAGCACCGTACGACCCTCCCCCAGCAGCTCTCCGGACCAGCTGCGCTCGCTCCACCGCTCGTCGGGTCCGAAGCCCTCGGCCTCGAGGCGCAGGATGGCCGGGAGGTCGTCCTGGCGGGCCGGCAGCAGGCTGAAGCGCAGCGACTCGAGGGTCGGTTCGAGGTCGCTCATCGCCGCACCGCCTGCCCGGGGGGCAGCCGCAGCACGGACTTGCGTCGGGCGGGCTCGGCCGCGTCCGGTCGGCGGAGGTAGAGCGGCTCGGTGCCCGCGGAGGGCAGGTCGAGACCGTGGGCCGCGAGGAGCCCGGCGTCGAGCGTCCGAGGGCCGGGGACGACGTCGAGCCGGTCGACGTACAGGTCGGCGGCCGGGCCCACCGTGGGCAGGCGCGGCACGGTGTCGGGGCTGGAGACGTCCGGACCCTCGAGCCGACGACCGTCGGCCGCGTAGCGCGCCCAGTAGACCTCGCGGCGCCGGGCGTCCGTCGCCACGACGAACTCGCCCTCGGGAGGGGAGGTGTGAAGGTGGGCCAGGGCGACGACGTCCAGGCTGCAGACGCCGTGCAGGACGGCGTGCTGGACGTGGGCCAGGACCTGCGCGGTGACGATGCCGACCCGCAGCCCGGTGAACGGTCCCGGCCCGAGCCCGACGACCACGTGCCCGACGTCGGCCAGCGAGGCACCCGCGGCGGCCAGGCAGCGGTGGACGAGCGGGACGAGCTGCTCGACGTGGGCCATCCGGTCCGTCACGCGGTCGCTGACCAGGACCTCGTGGCCCCGGGCGACCCCGACCGTGACGTCGGTCGTGGTGTCGAGGGCGAGGACGAGGTCAGGCACGCGCCGCCTCCTCGCACGGGGGGACCGTCAGGCTCGCGAGGTCCTCAGCCGTCCAGCGGTCGCCGACCGGACGGAGCAGCGCGATGCGCCCACCCTCGGGTTCCTGGAGCAGGTCGATCTCGAGCCGGTCGTCCCAGGCGTGCTCGACGAGGCCGCGGCCCCACTCGACGACGGTCACGCCGGTCGGCGCACTGAGGTCGAGGTCCAGGTCGTCGAGCTCCCCGGGCCCACCCAGCCGGTAGGCGTCGACGTGCACCAGGGTCGGGCGGCCGTCCGCGGTGGGGTGCACGCGGGACAGCACGAAGGTCGGGGAGATGACGGCGCCGGTCACGCCCAGGCCCTCGCCGAGGCCCTGGGTCAGGGTGGTCTTGCCCGCGCCGAGCTCACCGCTCAGGACGAGCAGGTCGCCGGGGCGGACGAGGTCGGCGAGCCGACGGCCCAGCGCCCGGGTGTCGTCGGCGCCCGCGAGCACGACGGCGTACGGCAGGCGCTTGCTCAGCACCACCCCGTGCGGGGCGAGCCGGGCGACGCGGAAGCCGCGGTGGCTCCAGAAGGCGATCAGCTCGGCGAACTCCTCGCGGGCGAAGAGGTCGACGCGGTCGTGGCCCTGCAGCGCGGCGAGGTCCTCGGCCGCAGCGACCATCGCGGAGGCGATGCCGTGCCGCTGGAAGTCGGGGTGCACCGAGACGCGGGCGAAGGTCGCGGCGCCCTCGGAGGTGCTGCCGACCAGGATCGCCCCGGCCGGGCGACCGTCGACGGAGGCGTAGACGCCGCCCCCGCGACGGAGGGCCTCGGCGACGGACTCGACGGTCTCGGCCCCCGCCGTCGACGGCGGGTCGACCGCGGGCCGGGCACCGAACGCCGCGTGGACGACCTCCACCATGGCCGGTGCGTCCGCCAGGGACGCCACGACCACGACGGGTTCGGGCAGGGTCGCGCTCACCCGGTCGAGGTTACTGATCGACGGCGGCGGTCGCCGACGCGTTCCGCCCGGGGCGATGCATGGGGTCTCACCCGCAGCTGCAGCCGGACGTCGTCGGTCCCCACATGCCACTGCCTCCCCCGACGTCAGGACGTCGAAGGAGGCAGCGGAAGCAGGCTCGCCGGGTGGCGCGAGGACTACCGGGCGGAAGCGCCCCAGGTCTCGCTGCGCTCGCCGCGGTCCGTACGCGGACCACGCCGAGCCGGACGCGCGCCACGAGGGCCGCTCTGGCCGCCACGGTTGGCCGGTCGACCACGGCTCGGACGACGGACCGGCGGGTCGACGATGGCACGGAACTGCGCGTCACCGATCGAGGCGCCGGACGGCGTACGACCACCGGTGATGGCCTCGAGCTCGGCCGACCCCGCCGTGCCGGTCAGGGCGTCGGCGTGGACGTCGGCCTGGCTCAGGAAGCGGGTCATCTCGCGCCGCTGGTGCGGCAGGACGAGGCTGACCACGACGCCGGTGCCGCCGGCACGCGCCGTACGACCCGCGCGGTGCAGGTAGTCCTTGGAGCTCGCCGGCGGGTCGACCTGGAGGACCAGGCCGACGTCGTCGACGTGGATGCCGCGGGCGGCGACGTCGGTGGCCACGAGGACGGGCAGCTGCCCCTCCTTGAAGGCCTCGAGGATCCGGGTGCGGGCACCCTGGGTCAGGCCACCGTGCAGCGCGCCGGCGAGCACGCCCGCGTCGCGGAGCTGCTCGGCGACCCGGTCCGCGCCGCGCTGCGTACGGACGAACACGATGGTCCGACCCTCGCGCGCCGCGATCTCGGCCGTGACGGGCGCCTTGTCGTGCGGGGCGACCTGGACGAGCAGGTGCGACATCGTCGTGACGCTGGCCTGGCCCGAGTCGACCTCGTGGGTGGCCGGGTCGTTCAGGTACTTGCGGACGATCCGGCCGACGCCGGAGTCGAGGGTCGCGGAGAACAGCAGCCGCTGGCCGTCGGCCGGGACCGTGTCGAGGATCGTCGTCACGGCCGGCAGGAAGCCGAGGTCGGCCATGTGGTCGGCCTCGTCGAGCACGGTCACCTCGACCTGGCTGAGGTCGAGCTCGCCCTGCTCCATGAGGTCGATGAGCCGACCCGGCGTCGCGATGACGATGTCGACCCCACGGGAGAAGGCCCGCAGCTGGGGGACGTAGGACATGCCACCGGCGATGAGGACGGTGGACAGCCCCGCGAGGCGGGCGAGCGGCTCGAGCGCCTCGTTGACCTGCATGGCCAGCTCGCGGGTCGGGACGAGCACCAGGCCACGCGGCGGCTTGCCGCCCCCGCCGGTGAGGTTCGCGATCATCGGCAGGCCGAAGGCGAGCGTCTTGCCCGACCCGGTCTGACCGCGCCCGAGCACGTCGCGCCCGGACATGGCGTCGGGGATCGTGGCCGCCTGGATCGGGAAGGGCGTGGTGATGCCCTGGGCGTCGAGCGAGGCCACGATGTTCGCGGGCACGCCGAGGTCGGCGAAGGTCCCCTCGAAGGCGGGCGTCGGGGTTGCTGCTGCTTCGGTCGTCACGTTCTGTGCTGCCTCGGGCTCACGCTCGGCGTCGCGCTCACGCGGCGGCCGGACCTTGTTGATGTTCGGGCTGGACGCGTGGTGCGCCCGGTCGGACCGGTCCGCGTACGCGCGGTTGCCGGCCTTCTTGTCGTCGTAGGAGTCGAAGAAGGACGGACGTCCCGACGAGGTGCGCTGGGGACGGTCGTCACGCTGCGGACGGTCGTCCCGGTTGTACGAGGGACGGTCGTCACGCTGCGGACGGTCGTCGCGGTTGTACGCAGGGCGGTCGTCGCGGCTGCGCTGCGGACGGTCGTCCCGGTTGTACGCCGGGCGGCTGTCGCGCTGCGGACGGTCGTCGCGGTTGTACGAGGGGCGGTCGTCGCGGCTGCTGCGCTGGGGCCGGTCGTCCCGGTTGAACGAGGGGCGGTCGTCCCGGTTGAACGCCGGGCGGCTGTCGCGCTGCGGACGGTCGTCCCGGTTGTAGGCGGGACGGTCGTCACGGCTGCTGCGCTGGGGCCGGTCGTCGCGGTTGAACACCGGACGGCTGTCGCGCTGCGGACGGTCGTCCCGGTCGAACGAGGGGCGGTCGTCACGGTTGCGCTGCGGCCGGTCATCACGGTTGAACGAGGGGCGGTCGTCGCGGCTGCGCTGCGGCCGGTCGTCCCGGTTGTAGGCCGGACGGTCGTCACGCTGCGGACGGTCGTCCCGGTTGAACGAGGGACGGTCGTCCCGGTTGTACTGCGGACGGTCGTCACGCTGGGGACGGTCGTCGCGGGGCGGACGGGTCGACCACTCGCCGCTGACGCGACCGGTGCTGCTGCTGCGCGAACCGCTGTCGCGGGCGGGCGGGCCGCCGCGCAGGGGCTTGCGGGGCACGCCGCCGCTGCGACGCGCGGTGTGGCCTCGGGCTGCGCGCTCGGCGGCAGACCAACGCTTCTTGGGGATGCCGTCGGCACCCTGGGACTTCGGGGACATGCAGGTCTCACTTCTCGCCCCGGGTACGGGGCCGCTCGGTCAGGTACGTCAACGACCGTGATCGACTGCAACGACTCTGTACGCAGGAGAGGGAAGACGAACCCAGGTGCGCCACTCTCGGTGGAGGGCGCGGGTGTCCCGAAGGTGAAAGTTCCGCTCGGGTTGCCCTCAGCCTACATCCCCTCGCCCGCGAGACGAAACGCACGCCCTGCCCCCTCCCGTACGCACACCTCCAGGTGCAGCCGCACAGGTCCGCGCGGACCCGCATACCGCCGGGCCAGCCGCACAGGTCGCGACCTGTGCGGCTGGCTGCAAGGTGTGCGGCTGCTGCCTGGACGGGCGCGGGACGGCCCGGGACGGAACGCCGCGTCAGTCGACCAGCGTGACCAGCAGGTCCGCGCGACCCCGGCCGCGGGCGACGACGTCCGCGTTGGCCTGGTCGCTCCCGAGCGCCCAGGCGACCGCCTCCTCGTGGTCGCTGCCGTAGCCCTCCCGCCGGCGGACGAGGCGGTCGACCCGGACCGGGTCGGGGAGCTGGACGTACCAGGTCTCGTCGAGCAGGGTCTGGACCTGCGCCCACTCCCCCTCGGCGCTGAGCAGGTAGTTGCCCTCCGTCACCACCAGCGGGACGTCCCGCGGCACGGGCAGGGCCGAGCCGAGCGACGCCTCGAGCGCCCGGTCGAACTCGGGTGCGTGCACGAAGTCCTGCTCCTGGTCGCGGAGCCGCTGCAGGAGCGAGACGTAGCCGCCGACGTCGAAGGTGTCGGGTGCTCCCTTGCGCGCCCGGCGTCCCCAGGCGATCAGCGTCGGGTCGGCCAGGTGGAAGCCGTCCATCGGCACCAGCGACGCCTGGTCCGGTCCGAGCGCGTCGACGACGGCCCGGGCCAGCGTGGTCTTGCCGGCTCCCGGCGGGCCGGTGATGCCCAGCAGGGTGCGTCGTCCGGGAACGGCCAGTCGACGAGCTCGTCCGACCAGGTCGGCGACGCTCAGCCGGACGGGATCTGCGGGGGTCGTGGTGCCGATCGGTGCCGGCGAGGTGCTCATGGCTCCACCCTCCCACCGCGAGCGGCGTACGGCGGCCGGACGATCTTCGCGTACAGCTCCTCCACCGCGCTGGAGAACACGGCGTGGTGCTCCATCAGCCCGAGGTGGCCGCAGCGCTCGACCCGCGTCGACGCGGCGTCCGGCAGCAGCCCGATGATCGTGTCGGTGTGCTCGATGGGCGTGATGACGTCGTCGACGCCGCTGACCACCGCGCAGGGCACGCGGGCCAGCACGGCGAACGCCTCGTACGCGTCGAGCTCGGAGAACGCCGGGTAGAAGTCGGCCACGACCTCCAGCGAGGTCTCGCCGAGCATCTCGGTCGTGAGCTCGACGTAGCTCGCCGGGACGTCGGAGCCGAACGCCATCCGCCGCGTCACCACGTGACCGAGGTCGGTCCCGGCCTGGCGGCTGCGCCGGACGAGCTCGGGGACCCGGTTCAGCCCGGTCAGCAGCAGCGGCACCACCCGGGAGAACACCCGCCCCGGCACGACCCGCAGCGGCGAGAAGTCGGCCAGCGAGCCGGCCGACGTCGAGAACAGCGCCACGGCCTTCACCTGGGGCCCGAACAGCTCGGGGTACGACAGCGCGAGGTGCATGATCGTCATCCCGCCCATGGAGTGCCCGACGAGCACCACCGGACCGTCACCGGTCACCTCGGCCAGGACCTGACGCAGGTCCTCGGCGAGCTGCGGGACCCGGCAGCCTGCCGCGGCCGACCTGCCGGACCGACCGTGCGAGCGCTGGTCGTAGAGGACCTGACGCACCCGGCCGCGGAAGTGCGCGCGCTGGAAGAGCCAGCAGTCGAGGCTGAGTCCCCAGCCGTGCACCAGCACCAGCGTCGGCGCGTCCGGAGGCAGGGGTGCGTCGGCTCGGTCGGACGGGGTGCCGTCCGCCGCGCGCGGGTCGTCCACGCGCTCGTCGACCTCGGTGTGCAGCGCCACGCCGTCGGGCGTCCGCACGGTCGGGCCCGACGAGCGGGGCACGTCGAGCTTCGGGCCGGCACCGGCTGCGCGCCCGAGCCGCCGACCGACCACCCGCTGCTCGAGCTCCAGCCCGGCCACGACCCCGCCGGCGGCCAGGGCGAGCACGCCGACGACCAGGCCGGTCCCGGCACGGCGGACCGGCATCAGGGCCGCGGCTGGCTCGCGTGCAGGTGGTGCCGCGGGACCCGGGCCCCGACGCGGGTCACGATCTCGTAGCCGATCGTCCCGCACACCTCCGCCCAGTCCGCCGCCGTCGGTGCACCCTCGCCGGCCCCGAAGAGGGTGACCTCGTCACCCGGCCGACCCGGTGACCCGGGGCCGAGCTCGACGACGAGCTGGTCCATGCAGACCCGTCCCCGGACCGGCGCGCGTCGACCGCCGACCTCCACCTCGGCGACGTTGCCGGCGTGGCGCGGGACGCCGTCCGCGTACCCCAGCGGCACGAGCCCGACGACCGTGTCGCTCGGCGCCGTCCAGGTCCAGCCGTAGGAGACGCCGGTCCCGGCGTCGATCCGCTTGACCAGCACCAGCTGGGCGCGCAGCCGCATCACCGGGGTGAGCCGTACGCCGGCCAGCGCGGCCAGACCGGGCGCGGGCTCGATCCCGTAGGCGGCGATGCCGACCCGGACGAGGTCGAAGCGGGCCCCGGGCAGGACGAGGGCCCCGGCCGAGTTGGCCAGGTGGCGCAGCTGCGGCTTCAGGCCCGCGAGCCGCGCCGCCGCGTGCGCGCGGTCGAAGGCGGCCAGCTGGAGGGCCACCGAGGGGTGGCCGGGCTCGTCGGCTGCCGCAAGGTGCGACCAGAGCCCGACCAGCTCCAGCGCACCGGCGCCCTCGGCCTCGACCGCGGCGGCGAAGAGCTCGTCCCACGCGTGCTCGGGCGACCCGTTGCGGGTCAGGCCGGTGTCGACCTTGAGGTGCACGCGGGCCACCCGTCCGGCCACCGCGGCGGCCGCGGTCAGCCGGGAGATCTCCTCGGCGCCGGAGGCCGAGACGTCCACGTCGGCGGCGACGAGCGGGCTGAGGTCCTCGCTCGGCCCGTAGAGCCAGCAGAGCAGCCGGCCGGTGTCGCCGGCCGCGCGCAGCGTGAGCGCCTCGGTCGGGGTCGCGACGCCGAGCCAGGTGGCCCCGGCCACCCGGGCCTCCCGCGCGCACGCGGCCATCCCGTGCCCGTACGCGTCCGCCTTGACCACGACCATGAGCGCGGCGGGGCCGACGTGCGCGGCGAGGGTGGCGACGTTCGCCCGGAACGCGGCCAGGTCGATCTCGGCGCTGGCGGTCTCCGGGTCGATGCCGGGCGTCGCTCCGTACACGGTCCCGCGGTCGGTCCCGGGATCCTGGTCGGCGCTCACCGCTGCCGCCCCTGCCACCACGCGCCGAGCTGGTCGGCGCACCGTTCGGCGAGGACGTGCGGCGGCAGCGGTCCCGGGTGGGCCGCGGCGGTCACCGCCTGCAGCGACGCGGCCAGCACGGCCGCCTCGTGCGCCGGCCGGCCCGCCGCCAGGACCGCGGCGCAGAGCCCGCCGAGGGTGTCGCCGGACCCGGCCTGCCCGGTCCAGGCCGGACCCGGCACCGCGAGCTCGACGGTCGTGACGCCGGGCCGGGCCACGAGCTGGGTCGAGCCCTTGAGCAGGACCGTGGCGCCCGTCCGCTCGACGCCCGCGCGCACGGCGGCCAGCGGGTCGTCCTCGACCACGGAACGTTCCACGCCCAGCAGCCGGGCGAGCTCGCCGGCGTGCGGGGTGAGCAGCCAGGACCCGGGCAGCCGCTCGGGACGGTGCCCGATGCCGTCCGCGTCGAGCACCCCGGGCACCCCGGAGGCGACGGCCTCGGCGACGGCCTGCGCCCCGTCCGGCCGGTCGCCCCAGCCGGAGCCCAGCAGGTGGGCCTGCACCCGGCCGGGGGCGAAGACGACGTTCGGCAGGTTCGTGGTGAGCACCGCGTGCGCCGCCTCCGGACCCAGGAACCGCACCATCCCGGCCCCGCCGTGCACCGCGCCGTACGTCGCCATGATCCCGGCGCCGGGGTAGGTCTCGGAGCCGGAGTCGACCCCGACCACGCCCTTGGCGTACTTGTCGCTGCGCTGCGCGGGCCAGGGCCACGCGTCGGCGACCCGGTCGACGTCCCAGGCGTCGATCTCCGGGGTCTCGGTGCTGGGGTCGAGGCCGATGTCGACGAGCACGAGGCGTCCCGTACGGCTGCGCGCCGGCTCGAGGAGGTGGCAGACCTTCACGACGCCGAAGGTCACGGTGACGTCCGCCTGCACGGCCGAGCCCGGCACGGCGCCGGTGTCCGCGGCCACGCCCGAGGGCAGGTCGACCGCGACCACCGGGACGCCCGCGGCGTCGAGCCTCGCCACCAGGTCGGCCACGTGCTGAGGCAGCCCGGGCCGGCCGCCGATGCCGAGGATCCCGTCGAGCGCGAGGTCGTAGCCACCGAGGTCGGCCGGGACAGACCCCTCGAGCAGGCGGCCACCGGCAGCCAGCAGCGCGGCCAGACCCTCGGCGTGCGGCGTACCGAGGACGCTCACGGCCACCACGCGTACGCCGCGTCGCGCCAGCCGCGCGCCGGCCCAGAGGGCGTCGCCGCCGTTGTTCCCGGGGCCGACCAGGACGAGCACGCGGGCGCCGTAGACCCGGCCCCTGCGTCCTGCGAGCTCGGCGGCCACCACGACGGCCAGCCCGGCGGCGGCCCGCTGCATCAGGGCGCCCTCGGGCACCTCCTGCATGGCCCTCGCCTCGAGGCGACGGACCTGCTCGACGGTGAAGGCCTGCACGACCGCGACCCTATCCAGTGCCGCCGGACCCCCGACGAAAGATCGGGGTGGATCCGACCGCGTCTGCCCGGTCAGATCCACCCCGATCTCCCGGATCCGGTGGCTCAGCCCTCGCAGACGACGACGGCGGACGCGATGCCGGCGTCGTGGGACAGGCTCACGTGGATCGAGCTGATCCCGGCGGCGCTCACCTGCGCGGCGACGGTCCCGCGGACGACGAACGTCGGCCGCCCGGCCTCGTCGGTCACGATCTCGGCGTCCTGCCAGGACATCCCCTGCGGCGCGCCCAGCGCCTTGGCCAGCGCCTCCTTGGCCGCGAAGCGGGCGGCGAGCGAGGCCACGGGACGTTCCGCCTCGGCGGGCGTGAACAGCCGGTGCACCAGACCCGGGCGACGTTCCAGGGTGGCCCCGAAACGTTCCACGTCGCAGACGTCGATGCCCACGCCGACGATCACCGGCTCACGCCCCCCGAGCCTGGACGTCGTGCGCCGAGCGACCACACGAAACTCCCACTCAACACAGCAGATCTGCCGTGCTCAGTGACGGTTTTGCACGTTTACGTGCGAGACCGGCGCAGCGCAAGCCAGTCAAGGTCCTCACTCGACCGTGACGGACTTGGCCAGGTTGCGGGGCTGGTCGACGTCGTGGCCCTTCTGCGTCGCGAGCTCGCAGGCGAACATCTGCAGCGGGACGGTGGCGACCAGCGGCTGCAGCAGGGTGGAGACCTTGGGCAGCGGGACGAGGACGTCGGCGTACGGCAGGACCTCGTCGTCGTCGGCCTCGGCGAGCACGACCGTGCGGGCGCCCCGGGCGCGGATCTCCTGCAGGTTGGACAGGACCTTGTCGTGCAGCTGGTCGCGCCCGCGCGGGGGGATCACCACGAAGACCGGCAGCCCCTCCTCGATCAGCGCGATCGGGCCGTGCTTCAGCTCGCCGGCCGCGAAGCCCTCGGCGTGGATGTACGCGAGCTCCTTGAGCTTGAGCGCCCCCTCGAGCGCGACCGGGTAGCCGACGTGGCGGCCCAGGAACAGCACCGACGGCTCGTCGACGAAGTCGGCCGCCAGCTTGAGCACCGGGTCCATGTCCTCCAGCACCCGGCGGATGGCGTCCGGCATCATCGCGAGCTCGCCGAGCACGTTCGCGATCTCGTCGTCGAACTTGGTGCCGCGCACCTGCGCGAGGTAGAGCCCGAGCAGGTAGCAGGCGACGACCTGGGTGAGGAAGCCCTTGGTCGACGCGACCCCGATCTCGGGCCCCGCGTGGGTGTAGATGACCGCGTCCGACTCGCGCGGGATGGTGGAGCCGTTGGTGTTGCAGACCGCCAGCACCCGGGCGTGCTGCTCGCGCGCGTGCCGGATCGCCATCAGGGTGTCCGCGGTCTCGCCCGACTGGCTGATCGCCACGACCAGCGTGGTCGGCCCGACGATCGGGTCGCGGTAGCGGAACTCGCTCGCCAGCTCGACCTCGCACGGGATCCGCGTCCAGTGCTCGATGGCGTACTTGGCCACCATCCCGGCGTAGAACGCCGTCCCGCAGGCGATCACGACGATCTTGTCGATCCCGCGCAGCTCGGCCTCGGAGATCCGGATCTCGTCGAGCGTCAGGCGGCCCTCGGCGTCGTGCCGGCCCAGCAGGGTGTCCGCGACCGCCTTGGGCTGCTCGTGGATCTCCTTGCGCATGAACCAGTCGAAGCCGTCCTTCTCCGCCGCCGACAGGTCCCAGTCGACGTGGAAGGGGCGGACGGGCGCAGGCAGGCCGTCGAAGTCGGTGACCTCGACGCCCGACTCGGTGATGACGACGATCTGGTCCTGGCCGAGCTCGATGGCCTCGCGGGTGTGCTCGATGAACGCTGACACGTCGGAGGCGAGGAAGTACTCCCCCTCCCCGACGCCGACGACGAGCGGCGAGCTGCGGCGGGCGGCGACCACGGAGCGCGGACCCTGCGCGTCGACCGCGACCAGCGTGAACGCGCCCTGCAGCCGGCGGCACACCGTGCGCATCGCCTCGTCGAGACCGACGCCGGCCGAGACCTGCTGGCCGAGCAGGTGCGCCACGACCTCGGTGTCGGTCTGGGAGACGCAGGTGATGCCGTCCTCGGCCAGCTCGGCGCGCAGCGCGACGAAGTTCTCGATGATGCCGTTGTGGACGACCGCGACCCGGCCGTCCGCGGACACGTGCGGGTGGGCGTTGAGGTCGGTCGGCCCGCCGTGCGTGGCCCAGCGCGTGTGCCCGATGCCCAGGCCGTCGACGGGCAGCGGGTGGGCCGCGAGCTCGGCGTCGAGGTTCGCGATCTTGCCGGCCTTCTTGGCCACGTACAAGCGCTTCTGCGGGGGGTCCGAGGGGGGTCGTCCCCCCTCTTCGACACCGGGGCCGTCCGCGACGACGGCGATCCCGGCGGAGTCGTAGCCGCGGTACTCCAGCCGTCTCAGGCCCTCGACCACGACCGAGAGCGCCGACCTCGGACCGACGTAGCCGACGATTCCGCACATGGACCCGAGCGTACGGGAGGGTGCCGGGCCCGGGCCGGAACGACGGAATCCTCCGCCACGTCGGTCGGCGCGCGTCGCGACCTGTCGTGCGCACTACTGTCGTCGCCTGTGGTGACGCGGTCGCAGGCGGTCAGGACGTCGGGCAGCCCGTACGTCGAGCGCAGCCGGGCCGACTGGGCCGCGCTGGCGGCGTCGGACGCGCTCGGGCTGGACGCGGAGACCCTGGAACGGGTCCGGGGTCTGGACGACCCCACCTCCCTGCAGGACGTCCGCGACGTCTACCTGCCGCTGAGCGGGCTCCTCACGCGCTACGTCGACCTCACCGGCGAGCTGCACCGCAGCACCGGCAGCTATCTGCACCTGTCGGTCGGCCGGACGCCGTTCGTCATCGGCATCGCCGGTTCCGTGGCCGTCGGCAAGTCCACCACCGCCCGGCTGCTGCGCGAGCTGCTCGCGGCGTGGCCCGGGCACCCGAACGTCGCCCTGGTGACCACCGACGGGTTCCTGCACCCGAACGCGGAGCTCGAGCGGCGCGGCCTCATGGACCGCAAGGGCTTCCCCGAGTCGTACGACCGCCGCGCGCTGCTGCGCTTCGTGGTGGACGTGAAGTCCGGGCAGCCCGAGGTCGCGGCGCCCGTCTACAGCCACCTCGTCTACGACATCGTGCCCGGCGAGCAGGTCGTCCTGCAGAGCCCGGACATCCTCATCGTCGAGGGCCTCAACGTGCTGCAGCCGGCCGTCGCCCGCGCCGACGGGACCAACGGGCTCGCGGTCAGCGACTTCTTCGACTTCTCGGTCTACGTCGACGCCGACCCGACCGACGTCCGCGCCTGGTACGTGTCACGGTTCCTGTCGCTGCGGGAGACCGCGTTCCGCGACCCGCGCTCGTTCTTCGCCCGCTACGCCGACTTCACCCGCGAGCAGGCCGTCGCCCGGGCCGAGCACCTGTGGGACACCATCAACGGCCCGAACCTGCACGACAACATCCTGCCCACGCGGGGCCGGGCGACCGCGATCCTGCGCAAGGGACCCGACCACCGCGTGGAGTGGGTCCGGATCCGCAAGGTCTGAGGTCCGGCACGTCGCGCTCAGGCAGTCGTCGCTGCGTCGGACCATCGACGTCGTCTCGGCGGGAGCACGCGCTGCTCTGCAGGGTCAGGACGCGTGCACCGGCCGGTGGAGAGCCCGGCCGGCACGCGCTCCTCCCTTCCTGCGGAGTCCGGAAGAAGGCGAGGATCACCTCGTCGCCCGGCTCCGTGTCCAGCGCTGCCGCGCCGTTCCCGCGGTTACCGTGGAGACATGGCGAACGAGCAGGGCCCGCTGTCTCCACGTGCCCGCGTGCACGCCGGCACCGCCTTCAAGGCGGGGTTCTTCGGCGCCTTCGGGGTCTTCGTCTTCTCCCTGTCCCTGACGCTCGTGGTGGTGGTCGTCGCCCTCGTCCTCGCGGCCCTCGACGTGCTGCCGGGCGTGGCGCGGGCCTTCCGGGACGTCACCGGCTCGTAGCCGTCGCCGCGGCCAGGGGTCGACGGACGGCCTCGGTACGCCGCGCCCACCCTGGCCGGCGCCCCGCACTCAGAGGCTGAGCCGCTCCCGCACGACCTCCGCGAGGCGCGAGGCCACGGTGTCGGCCACGTCGTACGACTCGGCCTCCACCATGACGCGCACGAGCGCCTCGGTCCCCGACGGTCGCAGCAGCACGCGACCCTGGTCGCCCAGCTCGGCCGACGCCTCCGCGACCGCCGCGAGCAGACCCGGGTCGGTCGCCGCCCGTGCCTTGTCGACCCCGGGGACGTTCACCAGGACCTGCGGCAGCCGGTGCATCGCGGAGGCGAGGTCGGCCAGGCTGCGCCCGGTCGTCACCATCCGGCTGGCCAGGTGCAGGGCGGTCAGCACCCCGTCCCCGGTCGTCGCGTGCTCGGACATGATCACGTGCCCGGACTGCTCGCCGCCGAGGGTGTGGCCGCCGGCGCCCATCGCCTCGAGGACGTAGCGGTCGCCGACCGCGGTCTGCTCGACCACGATGTCGGCGCGGCGCATGGCGTGCAGGAAGCCCAGGTTGCTCATCACCGTGGCCACGACCGTGTCGTTCTTGAGCCGGCCGTCCTCGCGCATCGCGAGCGCGAGCACCGCGAGGATCTGGTCGCCGTCCACCGTCCGGCCCGCGGCGTCGACCGCCAGGCACCGGTCGGCGTCGCCGTCGAGGGCGATCCCCAGGTCGGCGCCGTGCGCGACCACGGCGGAGCGCAGCGAGTCCATGTGCGTGGACCCGCAGTCGAGGTTGATGTTGAGCCCGTCCGGGGTCGCGTGGATCCGGACGACCTCGGCCCCCTGGGCCTCGAACGCGGCCGGTCCGGCGACGAAGGCGGCACCGTTCGCGCAGTCCAGGACGACCTTGAGCCCGTGCAGGCTGACCGGCGTCCCGACGCTGGAGACGAGGTGCGCGACGTACGTCTCGACGAGCGAGGTGTCGTCGCGGACCCGTCCGACGCCGGCGCCCGTGGGTCGCGCCCACGGCTCGCGCAGCCGGGCCTCGATGGCGTCCTCGACGGCGTCGTCGAGCTTGACGCCGCCCCGGGCGAAGAACTTGATGCCGTTGTCCGGCATCGGGTTGTGGCTGGCCGACAGCATGACCCCGAGGTCTGCCTGCTGGTGGCCGGTGAGGAACGCGACCCCCGGGGTCGGCACGACGCCCAGGCGGACGACGTCCACCCCGGCGCTGGCCAGCCCGGCCACGACCGCGGCCTCCAGGAACTCCCCGGAGGCGCGCGGGTCGCGGCCCACCACCGCGAACGGCCGATGGCCGCTGAACTCGCCCGCCTCGCCCAGCACGTGGGCGGCGGCGACGCCGAGATCCAGCGCCAGCTCCGCGGTCAGCTCGTCGTTCGCACGACCGCGCACCCCGTCGGTGCCGAAGAGACGACCCACGAGGTCAGCGTGCCAGACGCAGCGGTGCGACGACAGCCGGTCGCGTGATGATCAGCGCTTGCTGTACTGCGGAGCCTTGCGGGCCTTCTTCAGACCGGCCTTCTTGCGCTCCTTGATCCGCGAGTCACGGGTGAGCATGCCGGCCTTCTTGAGACCCGGACGGCTCGCCTCCTCGTCGACGAAGTTGAGGCAGCGGGCCACGCCGAGACGCAGCGCGCCGGCCTGGCCGGTCACGCCCCCACCGTGGATGCGGGCGATGACGTCGTACGAGCCGCTGACCGCGGCGATGGCGAAGGGCTCGGCGACGATCTGCTGGTGGACCTTGTTCGGGAAGTAGTTCTCGAGGTCGCGACCGTTGATCGTCCACTGGCCGGTGCCGGGGACGATGCGCACGCGGGCGATGGCCTCCTTGCGACGGCCGGTGGCACCGGCGGGGGCGACGACGGCCGGGCGGTTGCCGGTGCCGGTCGCGCCCGGGTTGGCCTCGGAGCGGTAGGCGATCTCGCGGTCACCCTCGGTGATCGGGGCGATCTCGGTTTCGGTGTCGGTCACGTTCTGGGGTGTCCTCGGAACTCGGTGGTGCGCTGGTGGGTCCTGCGGGTCGCCCGGTGCTGCCGAGCGGCGTGGTGGATCGCGGTTACTGCGCGACCTGGGTGATCTCGAACGCCTGGGGCTGCTGGGCGCTGTGCGGGTGCTCCGGGCCGGAGTAGACCTTGAGCTTCTTGATGAGCTGGCGGCTGAGCCGGTTCTTGGGAAGCATCCCCCACACCGCGAGCTCGACGACCTGGCGCGGGTCACGGGCGAGCAGCTCGCCGGCCGGGATCGACTTCAGGCTGCCCGGGCGGCCGGAGTGACGGTGATACATCTTGTCCGTCCCCTTGCTGCCCCCGAGGGAGATCTTGGAGGCGTTGACCACGACGACGAAGTCACCGCCGTCCATGTGCGGGGCGAAGGTCGCCTTGTGCTTGCCCCGCAGCAGCGTGGCGGCTTGCACGGCGAGCCGACCCAGGACCACGTCGGACGCGTCGATGACGTGCCAGTCCCTCTTGAGGTCACCCGGCTTCGGGCTGTACGTCTTGTTGTCGTTCGGGGACACGGTCGTGGACCAGCTCTCAGATCAGTGGGTGGATCAATCGTTCAGGTGGTGAGTTCGTGCGGTTCGTTCGAGCTCGCGCGTCCACCGGGCACGGCACGAGCACGTGCGCGGACGCAACGACCGATCAGGTTACCCGCGCCGTCCGCAGCCGGTCAAAACCGGGGACGAGGACGCGCTCGCCAGGCCCCTCGTGAGCGTCGGGTCGGACGTCCGGGTGCGACCGGCCTCCCCCGGGGTGGTGGGGATCACCCCCGGTTCGCGACGCCCGCCCTTCTCCGGTATTCGGACGTCCTTCTAGATTGGGCCCATGACCGACGTGTCCACGACCGACGCCGCCCTGGACCCCACCGCCCGGCAGCCCGCCCTCGACGACTCCGTCGCCACCGCCACGGCCGGAGGGGTCGACGATCCGGGTCCGTCCGGCAGCGACGACACCGGCCCGACGGGTGGCGGCGGGCGCGACAGCCTGACGGTGACGGACAACCGGACCGGGGAGACCTACGAGCTCGAGATCACCGACGGCACCATCCGGGCCGCGGACCTCAAGCAGATCAGCGCCGAGGGCCAGGGGCTGGCGACGTACGACCCCGGCTTCGTCAACACGGCCTCCTGCCGCAGCGCCGTCACCTACATCGACGGCGACGCCGGCATCCTCGAGTACCGCGGCTACCCGATCGAGCAGCTGGCCGAGAGCTCCACGTTCCTGGAGGTCGCGTACCTGCTGCTGAACGGCGAGCTGCCGAACGAGACCGAGCTCGCCCAGTGGGTGCACGAGATCACCATCCACACGTTCCTGCACGAGAACGTGAAGCAGCTCATGCAGGGGTTCCGCTACGACGCGCACCCGATGGGCATGCTGATGTCCTCGGTGAGCGCGCTGTCGACCTTCTACCCCGACGCCAACCAGATCAGCGACGTCGACAACCGTCAGCTGCAGATCACCCGGCTGATCGCCAAGATGCCGACCCTCGGCGCCTTCGCCTTCCGCCACGCGCAGGGCAAGCCGTACGTCTACCCGGACAACCGGCTGTCCTACGTCGAGAACTTCCTGGCGATGCTGTTCAAGATGAGCGAGCCCACCTACGGCGCGGACCCCCGGCTGGTGAAGGCCCTCGACGTCCTGCTGATCCTGCACGCCGACCACGAGCAGAACTGCTCGACCAACGCGGTCCGCTCGGTCGGGTCCTCCCAGGTCGACCCCTACTCGGCGGTGGCGGCCGGCATCGGCGCCCTCTACGGGCCGTTGCACGGCGGCGCGAACGAGTCGGTGCTGAAGATGCTGCGCCGGATCGGCTCGGTCGACAACATCCCGAGCTTCATCGACGGGGTGAAGGCGGGCAAGGAGAAGCTGATGGGCTTCGGGCACCGCGTCTACAAGAACTTCGACCCGCGGGCCACGATCATCAAGAAGGCCTGCGACGACGTCTTCGCGGTGACCGGCGTCAACCCGCTGCTCGAGATCGCCCAGGAGCTGGAGCGGATCGCGCTCGAGGACGAGTACTTCATCAAGCGCAAGCTCTACCCCAACGTCGACTTCTACTCGGGCCTGATCTACGAGGCGCTCCAGTTCCCGCCGGAGATGTTCACGGTGCTCTTCGCCATCGGCCGCACGCCGGGCTGGCTCGCGCAGTGGTCGGAGCTGGTGCAGGACAAGGAGCAGAAGATCGCCCGGCCCAAGCAGATCTACACGGGCCACCGGACCCGCACGTTCGTGCCGATGTCCGAGCGGTAGGGCTCCGCGCTCGAGCAGCCACACCTGCGAGGCGTACCTTCCGCCGTCGCGCACCCCACCAGGTGCGCCCGACGGGGGGACGTACGCCTCGCGGCGTCTGGTCTGGCGCACGACGCCGCCGGGCGGTCCTGGCAGCGCGGCGGCGGTGAGCGAGCGGGTCCGGGTCAGCGCACGCGCTGCACCCGGGTCTCGTCCCAGACCGGCTCGTCCGAGGCGTACACGTCCCCGTCCGCGCCGAAGACCAGGAAGCGGTCGAGGCTCCGGGCGAACCAGCGGTCGTGGGTGACCGCGACGACGGTGCCCTCGAAGGCGTCGAGGCCCTGCTCGAGCGCCTCGGCCGAGGCGAGGTCGAGGTTGTCGGTGGGCTCGTCGAGGAGCAGCAGCGTCGCGCCCGAGAGCTCCAGCAGCAGGATCTGGAACCGGGCCTGCTGGCCGCCGGACAGCGTGTCGAAGCGCTGCTCGGCCGCGTGCGCCAGCTCGTAGCGGTCGAGCTTGCGCGACGCCAGCTCGCGCCCCATGCCCTGGCGGTGGTCGTCGCCGCGGTGCAGGACCTCCAGCAGCGTGCGTTCGGCCAGCTCCGGGTGGGCGTGGGTCTGCGCGAACCACCCGGGCCGTACGCGGGCACCGAGCCGGGCCTGCCCGGTGTGGGCGACCGGCGCGATGTCGAGCCACTCGACCGGTTCGTGCTCGCGGTCCGGGAGGCTGCCCCCCAGCGCGAGCAGCCGCAGGAAGTGCGACTTGCCCGACCCGTTCGAGCCGAGCACCCCGACCCGGTCGCCGAACCAGATCTCGGCGCTGAAGGGCCGCATCAGCCCCGTCAGCCCGAGGTCCTCGACGACGACCGCCCGCTTGCCCGTCCGCCCGCCGGAGAGCCGCATGGACACCCGCTGCTCGAGCGGGATCGCCTGCGGCGGACCGGCCTCCTCGAACTTGGCCAGCCGGGTCCGCGCGGCCTGCAGCCGGCTGGCGAGCCCGTCGTTGAACTCGGCCTTGATCTTGTACATCTGCACGAGGTCGAGGAGCTTGGTGTGCTCCTCGTCCCAGCGCCGGCGGAGCTCCTCCAGCCGCGCGGAGCGGTCGGCACGGGCCGCCGCGAAGGTGGCGAACCCACCGTGGTGGACCCACACCGTGTTGCCGGCGGCGCCCAGCTCGAGCGCCGCGATCGCGGTGGCCGACTCGGCGAGCAGCTCGCGGTCGTGGCTGACCATGAGGACGGTCTTGGGCGTCGCCCGCAGCTGCGCCTCCAGCCAGCGCTTGCCCGGCACGTCGAGGTAGTTGTCCGGCTCGTCCAGCAGCAGGACCTGGTCCGGGCCCGAGAGCAGGGCCTCGAGGGCGAGCCGCTTCTGCTCCCCGCCGGACAGCGTGCGGACCTCGCGGTGACGGGCGCGGTCGAAACCGACCCCGAGCGCGGAGGTGCAGCAGGAGTCGAAGCGCACCTCGGCCTCGTAGCCGCCGGCGTCGGCGTACTCCGACAGCGCGGTGGCGTAGCGCATCTGGACGGGTTCGGTGTCGTCCTCCATGAGCTCGAGCTCGTGCGCGTCCACCGAGGCGGCCGCCTCGCGCAGCCGCGTCGGGGCGAGGGAGAAGAGGAGGTCCGCGACGGTCGAGGAGTCGCGGATCGAGCCGATGAACTGGCGCATCACCCCCAGCCCGCCGCTGCGGCTCACCGTCCCGTGGGTGGCGTCCAGGTCTCCGGAGACGATGCGCAGGAGCGTGGTCTTGCCGGCCCCGTTGGGGCCGACCAGCGCGACCACCGCGCCGTCGCCCACCCGGAACGACACGTCGTCGAGCAACGGCCGCCCGTCCGGGAGGTCGTAGCCGACGCCCGACAGCTCCACGTGTCCCACGCGTTGATTGTGCCGTCTCGCACCCGGTCGCGCCGCACCGATTCCGGCCTTCCTCCTCGACCCGGACGGCGGCGCAGCGCCGACGCCCGGTGAGGTCAGGCGGCGAGGAGCAGGGCCAGCGCGGCGGTGTCGGCGTTGCCGGAGGGGTCGACGCCGCCACGGCTGACGAGCTGGGTCACGGTGCCGTCGACGTCGGCCTGCACCCAGGCCGCCCGATGGTCCAGACCCAGGTGGGGCAGGCCGGGGAGGAACACGCAGCCGGAGGCGACCTCGTAATCGGGGACGCTGGCCAGCGTGCTCTTCGGCGGGTGCAGCACGATCAGCCCGGGCGGGTTGGCCTCCGCGAACTGTCCCGGCCGCAGCGCGTTCGCGCCGACGAACGACCCCTCGGCCACGACGAGCCCGACGGCACCCGGCTGGGGGTCCTCGGGCAGCTCCTCGCGCACCCGGAAGACGGTGCTGGCGCCGAGCAGGCCCGGCACCGCGGCCATCCGGACGGCGAGCACCAGGAACTTCGCCCACTCGACGGTGTCGTCCGGCCAGCGCCCGATCAGCATGAAGCCGTAGAGCGACCCGTGCGACTGCAACGGAGCGACCTCGATCGATCGGCGGGACGAACCCTCGTGGCCTGTCGGTCCTGGCATGACGAACCCCCTCGGACGAGCGCGGGTGCTGCGTGCTGGTGCTGTGACAGCCATGCTGCCCACGTGCCGGCCCGCACGACAGGGAAACGCCCGGGTCAGTAGCGAGTTGTAACAACCGCCCCGCCCGGCAGGGTGTCCACCTGTGCACCGACATCGGTGCACAGGTGCGCGCCGTGCCCGCCGGGCCTCAGCCGACAGGCGGCAGCGTGACGAGTGCCCGGAGCCCGCCGCGCGGAGCGTCCACCAGCGCGATGGTGCCGCCCGCCCGCGCGACGAGCTCGGCGACGATCGGCAGCCCGAGCCCGGACCCGCCGGCGTCGCGGCCCCGGGCGTCGTCGAGGCGCGCGAACCGCTCGAAGACCCGCTCCCGGTCCGCCACGGGGATGCCCGGGCCGTCGTCGGTCACCCGCAGGACCACGCCCTCCGGCGCGCCGACGGCGTCCAGGCACACCCGGGAGCCGGCATGGCGCACCGCGTTCGTGGTCAGGTTCACGAGCACCCGCCGCAGCTCGGCGGGGTCGGCGACCACGGTCAGGACGTCGTCGACCGGCGACGCCTCGACCCGTACGCCGTCGCGACCCGGCACGTCGGCGGCGACCTGGGCCAGCAGCGGCCCGACCGTGACCGGCTCCGGGTGGGCGGGGACGGGTCCGTCGGCACCGCTGCGGGCCAGCAGCAGCAGGTCCTCGACCAGCGCCGAGAGGCGGGCGAGCTCGGGCGCCAGCTCGGCGGGCAGCTCGCCGCCCTCCCCCAGCCGGGCCGCCACCTCGAGCTGGACCCGCATGCTGGCCAACGGGCTGCGGAGCTCGTGGGCCGCGTCGGCGACGAAGGCCCGCTGCCGGTCCCGGGCCGCGGACAAGCGGTCGAGCATCCCGTTCAGGGTCAGGGCCAGCGCACGGATCTCGTCGGCGGCCGCCGGGACGGGCAGCCGGGCGTCGGGGTCCGCCCGCGCTCCCGACCCGACGGGTCCCGCACCGATGTGCTCGGCGCCGGCCCGCAGCTGCTCCACCGGGCGGAGCGTGCGGCCCATCACCACCCACGCCACCACGGCCATCACGAGCAGCACCACCGGGAACACGACCAGCAGGCCGTTGCGCAGCGCGGTCCGGGCGGCGAGGACGTCGCCGACCTGGACGGCGACGATCACCGCGACGGGAGCGTCCGGCGTACCCGCGGAGACCGCCCGGACCCGCAGCGGGCCGGAGGAGCCGAAGCGGGCACCGTCCACCAGCACCGCCTCCCCGGCGAGGGCCTCCTGCAGCTGGGCGGGGCCGAGCACCGGCACGAGCCGGTCGGCCCCGAGCGACGCCCCGAGCACCCGCTGCGAGGCGTCGACCACCTGCACCAGCTGCGCGCCGGAGGTCGGCACCGCCTCGGGCAGCCGCCCGTCGTCGACGAGCGCGGCCACCTCGTGGGCGCTCGACAGGGCCTCGCGGTCGAGCGTGCGGTCGGTCGAGACCGTCAGCGCCTGGTAGAAGCCGACACCCGCCACCAGCAGCGCGACGGCGACCCCGGTCAGGCCGATGAGCAGCAGCCGCGTCCGCAGGCTCAGGCTCCGCCGCCGGGGGCCCACCCGCTCAGCCCACCAGCCGGTAGCCGGCCCCGCGCACGGTCAGGAGCCGTTCGGCCCCGATCTTGCGCCGCAGGTAGCCGACGTAGACCTCGACGGCGTTCGGCGCGGTCTCGGCCGCGGCGTCCCAGACGTGGTCGAGCAGCTCGGTCTTGGTGAGCACCTCCCCGGCGTGGCGCGCCAGGTACTCGAGCAGGGCGAACTCTCGGCTCGTCAGACCGACGGGCGTCCCGGCCACGGTCACCTCGCGGCTGGCCGGGTCGAGGCGCACCTCCCCCACGCCGAGCACCGCCGGCCGCGCCACGGAACCACGCCGCAGCAACGCGCGCAGCCGGGCGAGCAGCACGACGTAGGAGAACGGCTTGGTCAGGTAGTCGTCGGCCCCGTCGTCCAGGGCGTCGGCCAGGTCGTGCTCCCCGTCCTTGGCCGACAGCATCAGCACGGGCACCCAGTTGCCCGCGGCCCGGAGCCGCCGGACGACCTCGTAGCCCGACAGCCGCGGCAGCATGACGTCGAGCACGACAGCGTCGTACGGCTCCCGCCCGGCCCGCTCGAGCCCCTCGACCCCGTCCGCCGCGACGTCGACCGCGAACCCGTCGGCCGTCAGACCCTTCCGCAGCGCAGCCGTCAGGCTCGCTTCGTCATCGACCAGGAGCAACCGCACGCACCCATTCTCGCCGTCACCTGCGCTCGGGCCCACGCCCCTGAGGAAGGCGCCGTCCGAAGCGCCCCGCGAGCGGCGCCCGACCAGCCGGTCGGCGCGCTTCTCAGCCTGCTGACAGCACCCGCACGGCAAACTCGACGCATGCGTACGCTCACCGCCGCTCGACCGACCACGCGCTGGCTCGTCCCGCTCGTCGTCCTGCTCGCCGTCCTCGCCTCGTTCCTCGTCGTCACGTCGGCCAGCGCGAAGGCGCCGCTGCCGACGATCTCCGCGCAGGACCTGCTGGTCAAGGTCGGCGACGCGAAGGTCGACGGGCTCTCCGGCACCGTCGTGCAGAACGCCGACCTCGGCATCCCGGCCATCCCGGGCGGCAGCGGCAGCGCCGCCGGCCAGCTGACCTCGCTGCTCTCGGGCAGCCACACGATGCGCGTCTGGTACGGCGCCCCCGACCAGGCCCGCCTGGCGATCAACGACGAGTACGCCGAGACCGACATCGTCTCCAACGGTCGTGACGTCTGGAGCTACGACAGCCGGGCGAAGACGGCGACGCACACCGCGCTCCCCGCCGGTGACGCCGGTCAGGCCGACCGCACGGCTCCCGCCGGTGCGCCGCAGACGCCGCAGCAGGCCGCCTCGGAGCTGCTGGCGAAGGTCACGCCGACCACCGACGTCCGGGTCGACCCTGACGTCACCGTCGCCGGCCAGGCCGCGTACGACCTCGTGCTGACCCCGAAGGACGGCGCCTCGCTCGTCAAGCAGATCCGGGTCGCCGTCGACGGTGCGAACTTCGTGCCGCTGCGCGTGCAGGTCTTCGGTGCCGGCGACAAGGCCGCGGTCGACGTCGCGTACACCGACATCGCCTTCGGTGCCCCCGAGGCCCGGATGTTCGCGTTCAACCCGCCCGAGGGCACCAAGGTGACCGAGAAGGCCGTGCCGGAGCGCAAGGAGCCGACCAAGGCCGAGCGCAAGGAGCTCGCGACCCGCAAGGCACAGGCCCAGAAGGACACGACGGTGGTCGGCAGCGGCTGGTCCTCGGTCGTCGTCACCAAGCTGCCGAGCGGTGCGGCCAGCAGCAACGAGACCCTCAAGGGCTTCCTCGGTCAGCTCAAGCCGGTCTCCGGCTCGTGGGGCACCGGGCGGGAGCTCGACGGCACCATCGTGACCGCGATCCTCACCGACGACGGCCGGCTGGCCGTGGGTGCGGTCGGCGCGGACGTCGTCTCCTCCGCCCTCGCGCGCTGACGGAGATCGACTGAGCCGGGACGACCGACATGAGTGCTGATGCGGCCCGGACGGTCGGCGGGTCTCCCGCCGCCGTCCGGACCCACGGTCTGACCAAGCGGTTCCGCACCCAGACGGCGGTCGGCGGGATCGACCTCGAGGTCCCGAGCGGCGCGATCTACGGCTTCCTCGGTCCCAACGGGTCGGGCAAGACCACGACGATCCGGATGCTGCTCGGCCTCATCGGGGCCACGTCGGGGAGCATCGAGCTCCTCGGCGAGCCCATGCCGGGCGGCGCGTCGCGGACGTTGCGCCGCGTCGGTGCGCTGGTCGAGGGGCCGGCGTTCCACCCCTACCTGTCCGGCCGAGCGAACCTGGTCCGCCTCGACGCGGCCGACCCGCACAGCGACGCCCGTACGGCGCCCACGCGGATCGACGCGGCGCTGGACCGGGTCGGGCTGCTGCCCGCGGCGACCAAGCGCTACCGCGCGTACTCGCTGGGCATGCGCCAGCGGCTCGCCATCGCCAACGCCCTGCTCGTGCCGCGGGACCTGCTGGTGCTCGACGAGCCGACCAACGGCCTCGACCCGCAGGGCACCCGCGAGGTGCGCCACCTGATCGAGGAGCTCGCCGCCGACGGCACCACCGTCCTCGTCTCGAGCCACCTGCTCAGCGAGGTCGACCAGATGTGCACCCACGTCGGCGTCATGTTCGAGGGCCGGCTGCTGATGCAGGGCCTGCTGTCCGAGCTGCACACCGAGGCCGACCGGACCGCCCAGACCGTCCGGGTCGACACCGACCGGGTGGACGACGCGGCCGCGGTGCTGCGCACCCTCGGGCTGACCGAGGTGCGACCGGGCGAGGGGTACGTCACCGGGCTCCTCGGCGACGTCGCCGTCGAGAAGGTCGTGCCGGAGCTCGTGAACGACGGCGTGCCGGTCCTCGGCTTCGCCGTCCTGCGCCCGTCCCTGGAGGACGTGTTCGTCTCGTTGACCGGAGAAGGTTTTGATGTCAGCGGCTGAGGCCGACGTGGTCGACGCGGGCCCTTCGACAGGCTCAGGGAACGTCGGTCGCGCACCGCTGGCGCTGCCCGGACGGTTCCTGCGCTCGGAGCTGGCCATCGTCTTCGGGCGACGCCGCAACCTCGTGCTGCTCGGCGTGCTCGCGGCCATCCCCGTCCTGCTGGCGATCGCGATCAAGCTGTCGTCCGGCGCGAACGGCAGCGGCGGGGACGGACCCGGCTTCTTCGAGGCGATCACCAGCAACGGGCTGTTCGTCGCGTTCGCCGCGCTGGCGGCCACGCTGCCGCTGTTCCTGCCCCTCGCCGTGGCCGCCGCCTCGGGCGACGCGATCGCCGGCGAGGCCAACCAGGGCACGCTGCGCTACCTGCTGACGATCCCGGCCGGCCGTACGCGCCTGCTGCTCACCAAGTACGTGGCCGTCGTGGTCTTCGGCCTCGCGGCCACCGCTCTCGTCGCCCTGGCCGGCGTGGTCGCGGGGCTGGCGCTCTTCGGCGGCGGCGACGTGATCCTGCTGTCCGGGACGACGACCAGCTTCGCGGACGGGGTCGGGCGGCTCGCGCTGAGCGTGCTCTACCTGGCTGCCGGCTTCGCCGCCCTGGGGGCGATCGGGTTGTTCGTGTCCACGCTCACCGAGCAGCCGATCGCAGCCATCGTGGCCACCATCGGCGTCGACGTGCTGATGTTCATCCTCGACGCGATCCCCCAGCTCGCGTGGCTGCACCCGTGGCTGCTCGTCGACCGGTGGCCCGCCTTCGGCGACCTGCTGCGCGACCCGATCAGCACCGACGCCATCGGACTCGGGCTGCTCACCGCGCTCGCGTACACGGTCGTGTTCCTCGCCGCCGCGTGGGCCCGGTTCAGCAGCAAGGACATCACCTCGTAGAGCGAGGGCGCCGACTAAGGTCGGGGACCGTGCCCACCGACCTGCGACCGCGTCTGCACCGCGAGGTGACGTCCTTCGTGCGCCGCAGCGCGCGGATGCGCGACTCGCAGCGGCGGTCGTACGAGGGCCAGCTCGGTCGGCTCGTGCTCGACGTGCCCCAGGGTCCGTTGCGGACGTCGGTGGCCGCGGACGCGGTCGCGCTCGACCTGGCGGCGACGTTCGGCCGGGTCGCGCCGGTCGTGGTCGAGATCGGCTGCGGGCCAGGCGACTCGCTGGTGCCGATGGCCCGGGCCCGGCCGGAGGTCGACGTGCTGGCGTTCGAGGTCTTCGAGCCCGCCGCGGCCGCCCTGGTGGCGCGGCTGGTGCGCGAGGAGGTCACCAACGTCCGGGTCGCGCCCGTCGACGCGGTCGCCGGGCTGGCCCGGCTTGTGCGAGCCGGCGCCCTGACCGAGGTGTGGACGTTCTTCCCCGACCCGTGGCCCAAGCAGAAGCACCACAAGCGGCGCCTGGTCGACCCGGCGTTCGCCGACCTCGTCGTCTCACGGCTGGCGCCGGGCGGGCGGTGGCGGCTGGCCACCGACTGGGAGGAGTACGCCGACCAGATGCGGACGGTCCTCGACGCGCACCCGGCCCTCGTCGCCGAGGCGGAGGACCGGGAGGACCGGCCCGTCACCCGCTTCGAGCGACGCGGCACCGCCGAGGGCCGCGGGATCACCGACCTCGTCTACCGCCGGGCCGCCTGACGTGCCCCGCTGGCGGCTGGACGTCGCGTACGACGGCGCCGGCTTCGCGGGCTGGGCCGTGCAGCCCGGGCAGCGGACCGTCGCCGGGGAGCTCGAGCGCTGGATCGCCACGGTCCTCCGGCTGGAGGTCCCGGCGACGCTGGTCTGCGCCGGCCGGACCGACGCCGGTGTGCACGCCCGCGGTCAGGTCGCCCACGTCGACGTCCCCGACGGGGTGGGCACGGCGCCCGAGGAGCTCGGCCGACGGCTGGGGAGGGTGCTGCCGGACGACGTCGTGGTCTCCTCGGTCCGCGCGGCCCCGCCGGGCTTCGACGCCCGCTTCGCGGCCGTGTGGCGGCGCTACGTCTACCGGCTCGGGGACGAGCTGACGGTGCGCGACCCGCTGCTGCGCGGCTTCGTGCAGGACGTGCCGGGCGTCCTCGACCTCGACCGGGTCGCCGCCGTGGTGCCCGACCTGCTCGGGCTCCACGAGTTCGCCGCGTTCTGCCGGCGCCGGGAAGGGGCGACGACGATCCGCACGCTGCTCGACCTGAGGGCCGAGCGGACCACGTCCGGGACGCTGGCGAGCGTGGTGGAGGTGACGGTTCGGGCGGACGCGTTCTGCCACTCGATGGTGCGCTCGCTGGTGGGCGCCCTCGTCGCGGTCGCTGACGGTCGCCGCGACGCCGCGTGGCTCGTCGGCCTGCTGGGCGCCCCCACGCGGGAGTCGTCGGTGACCGTGCTGCCGGCCCGCGGCCTGACGCTGGAGGAGGTCGGCTACCCGGCCGACGACGCCCTGGCCGCCCGGGCCGACGAGGCCCGCGCCGTACGGGAGCTCGTGTGAGCTCGCCGGAACCGCCGGAGCGGAGCGACGACCAGCCCCTGCGGCGAGCAGTGCCGCACTACTTCTCGGCCACGCCCCAGGGACCCGAGCACCGTCGCCAGCTCGAGGTCGAGGTCTGGGGACGGGCGTTCAGCCTCACGAGCGCGAACGGGGTCTTCGCGGCCGACGGGCTCGACCGCGGGACCGAGATCCTGCTGCGCGAGTCCGCACCGCCCACCGGTCAGCCCGCCGTGCTGGACCTCGGCTGCGGCTACGGTCCGGTCGCGCTCGGGATCGCCTTGGCCTGCCCCGGTGCACGGGTCGACGCCGTCGACGTCAACGAGCGGGCCCTGGCGCTGTGCCGCGACAACGCCGCCGCCCTGGGCGTCGCCGGTCGCGTCCGGGTCCTGCGCCCCGAGCAGGTCGAGGCCGGGCGGTCGTACGACGAGATCTGGTCCAACCCGCCGATCCGCGTCGGCAAGGAGGCGCTGCACGCGCTGCTGCTGACCTGGCTGCCGCGGCTGAAGGCGGACGGCAGGGCCCGGCTGGTGGTCAGCAAGAACCTCGGCGCCGACACGCTGCAGCGCTGGCTGGTCGAGCAGGGCTTCGGCTGCGAGCGGGCCGCCAGCAGCAAGGGGTTCCGGGTGCTCGCGGTGACCCCGCGGGCCACCTGACCCCGGGCGCGCCGACGCCGCGGGCCCTCCTAAGGTGGAACCCATGGCGTACACACTTCCTGACCTTCCGTACGACTACAGCGCGCTCGAGCCGCACATCTCCGGCGAGATCATGCAGCTGCACCACGACAAGCACCACGCCACCTACGTGGCCGGGGTGAACACGGTCCTCGACCAGCTGGCCGACGCGCGCGACAAGAACGCCTTCGGCCCGATCAACGGCCTGGAGAAGACGCTCGCGTTCCACCTCGGCGGGCACATCAACCACTCGGTCTTCTGGCCGAACATGTCTCCGGACGGCGGCGACAAGCCGACGGGCGAGCTCGCGGCCGCGATCGACGAGTTCTTCGGCGGCTTCGACGGCTTCCGGGCGCAGTTCGAGGCGAACGCGAACGCGATCCAGGGCTCCGGCTGGTCGATGCTCGTCTGGGACGCGCTGGGCCAGCGGCTCAACATCGTCCAGCTCTACGACCAGCAGGGCAACCTGCCGCTCGCGCAGGTGCCGATCCTGCTCCTCGACATGTGGGAGCACGCGTTCTACCTGCAGTACCGCAACGTCAAGGCCGACTACGCCAAGGCGTGGTGGAACGTCGTCAACTGGGCCGACGCCCAGCAGCGCTTCGCCCGCGCCAAGGCGCAGACCCCCGGTCTGATCTGACCTCAGCAACATCGGAGTAGATCCGCCACCGTCACGGTGGTGGATCTACTCCTTTGTCGTTCTGGGGCTGTGCACGAGGGGGTTGGGGCAGGGCCTGAGGCCGCAGGATGCGTCGATGGACGCCTACGGAGCCCTCCGGCCCCTCGCGGCGCTCCAGGCAGGAGTGGTCAGCCGCGAGCAAGCCGCTGGTCACGGCCTGTCTCCACGAGCGACCGAGCGCCTTGTCCGGGTCGGGCACTGGCGTCGACTCGCGCCGGGCGTGTTCCTCACCGCTGACCTGGACCCAGCCTTCGAGGCGCGGGTGTGGGCCGGCGTGCTGCTCGGACGGCACGGAGCCTGCGTCGGGGTCGAGACAGCCGCTCGGCTCGACCGGCTGCTGGACGCCGACCCGGCCGTCGTCACCGTCCTCGTGCCCCACGGACGCAAGATCGTCGACCGGCCTGGATGGCTCTTCGTCCAGGCGAGCCGGCCACTGAGCTCCAGAGGATCACCACCGAGGACCAGCGTCGAGGACACCGTGCTGGATCTCTGCGCAACCGCGCGGCCGGAGGACGTCGTCGGCTGGGTCACCGTGGCGGTGGAACGCCGTCGGACCACCCGACGACGGCTCCTACGGGCACTGAACGACCGCAGCCGCCATCCCCGACGCGCGCTCATCGAGGGGCTGCTGGCCGAGGTGGCCGTCGGCGTGCGCTCACCGCTGGAGAGCACGTACCTGCGTGACGTCGAACGGGCGCACGGCCTGAACGCCCTCGTCAGCCGCCAGGAGCCCTCCCGCACGCACCTTGCGGTCCGCGACGTCTGGTACCTCGAGTTCGGCGTCGTGGTCGAGCTCGACGGGCGCCTGGGCCACAGGGAGCTGGGCCGGTTCCGCGACATGAACCGGGACAACCTCGCGGGTCTCGACGGGCTGCTCACCCTCCGCTACGGCTCCGGCGACCTGCACGGGCGACCCTGCTCCGTCGCTGCCCAGGTCGCCAGAGCGCTGCATCAGCGCGGCTGGACCGGGCTCCCCACCCGTTGCCCGCGCTGCGCCCGCGTGCCCGACACCGACTGGAGCTAGGGCGCCAGGCGCGTACGGGTCCACCCGCCGTCGGCTCGGTCGTAACGGAGCCGGTCGTGCATGCGGCTGGGCTGGCCCTGCCAGAACTCGATCATCGCGGGCCGCACCCGGAAGCCGCCCCAGTGCGGCGGGCACGGCACGGTCTCGCCCTCGAAGCGCCGCTCCACCCGCGCGTACGTCTGGCTCAGCTCCTCGACGCCGGCCACCTCGCTCGACTGCGGCGAGGCCCAGGCCCCCAGCTGCGAGCCGCGCGGGCGGGTGGCGAAGTACGCCTCCGACTCCTCCCGCGGCACCCGCGTCGCGAGCCCCTCGACCCGCACCTGGCGCTGCAGCGGGTACCACCCCAGGTGCAGGGCCGCGTACGGGTTCACCAGCAGCTGATGGCCCTTGGCGGAGCCGTAGTTGCTGAAGAACACGAACGTGCCGTCCTCCACGCCCTTGAGCAGCACCGTCCGCGAGCTCGGCCGGTCACCGAGGCTGGTGGACAGGACCAACGCGGTCGGCTCCGGGAGCTCGCCGCGCTCCTTGGCCGCGAACGCGTCGGCCAGCCAGGCGTCGAAGAGCAGGAACGGGTCGTCCGGAGCCTCCTGCTCCCGCAAGGTGGCCGAGCGGTAGTCCATCCGTTCCGCAGCGAGGTCAGGCACCCGACCATCCTGGCAGCACCCTCCGGCGGACAGCCGGGGCGACCCCACGCACGGGTGGGAGGATCGGTGACCGTGACGGCGCTCCAGATCCCTGCGGACCTGCTCCCGGTGGACGGCCGCTTCGGCTGCGGGCCGTCGAAGATCCGCCCCGAGGCGCTGAGCGCCCTCGCCACCGAGGGTGCGGCGCTGCTCGGCACCTCGCACCGCCAGCGCCCGGTCAAGAGCCTGGTCGGTGACGTGCGGGCCGGTCTGGCCGAGCTGTTCGCCCTGCCCGACGGGTACGAGGTCGCCCTCGGCAACGGCGGGTCCACGACGTTCTGGGACGTGGCCGTCAGCTCGCTGGTCGAGCGGCGGAGCGCGCACGCGAGCTTCGGCGAGTTCTCCGCGAAGTTCGCCGCGGCAGCGGCCGCGGCGCCCTTCCTGGAGGAGCCCAGCGTGGTCACCGCGCCGGTGGGCTCCGTGGCGGTCCCGGAGGCGGTCCCGGGTGCCGACGTCTACGCCTGGGCCCACAACGAGACGTCGACGGGCGCCCTCGCACCGGTACGGCGGGTGGAGGGCGTCGACGAGGGCGCGCTGGTCGTGGTCGACGGGACCTCGGCCGCCGGCGGCGTCGCGCTCGACGTCAGCCAGACCGACGTCTACTACTTCGCCCCGCAGAAGAGCTTCGGCTCCGAGGGCGGCCTGTGGTTCGCCCTGCTGTCCCCCGCCGCCGTCGAACGCGTCGGCCGGGTCGCCGCGAGCGGTCGCTGGATCCCCGAGAGCCTCAGCCTGGCGACGGCCCTGAGCAACTCGCGTCTCGACCAGACGCTCAACACGCCCGCGGTCGCCACGCTGTTCCTGATGCGCGACCAGCTGCGCTGGCTGCTGGGTCTTGGCGGTCTCGCCGGTGCCGCCGCGCGCACGGCCGACTCCGCGAGCCGGATCTACCCGTGGGCGGAACGTTCGCCGTACGCGACCCCGTTCGTCAGCGACCCGGCCCACCGCTCCCCGGTGGTCGCCACGATCGACTTCGAGGGTGTCGACGCTGCGCTGCTGGCCGCCACCCTGCGGGCGAACGGCGTCGTGGACACCGAGCCCTATCGCAGGCTCGGCCGCAACCAGCTGCGGGTGGGCATGTTCCCCAACGTCGACCCGGACGACGTCAGCCGCCTCTGCGCCTGCATCGACCACCTCGTCGAGCGTCTCGCGGGCTCCCCCGCGGACAGCTGAGCCGTCAGTCGGAGCGGCGGACGACGCCGGCCACCACGCCGGCGACCACGGCCACGAGGGCGGCGAGACCCACCGCGAGGTACGTCCCGCGCTGGCGGGCGACGGGCGCGGTGGGCGAGTCGTCCGGGGCGTCGTCGGAGCCGGGGTCCGACGAGGTCGGCGTCGCGCCGGGGGTCGCGGCCGCTCCCGGCACCGCCATCGAGTACACCTTCGCGTTCTTGCCCTCGCCGCCGACCAGCAGCGACGTCCCGTCCAGCCCGACGGCCAGCGCCTCGGCCTGGGCGACGCCCGTGACGTCGGCCGTCCCCTGCTCCGCCCTGGACCTCGCGTCCACGACGAGCACCGCGCCGTAGGTGAGGAACGCGATCTGCGTGCCCCCCGGCAGGTACACGCCGTCGGTGAGCGTCGACGGGACGTCGCCCACCCGCGTCAGCTTGTTCACACCGTCGGTGTCGGGCTTCTCGGGCGCCCGGTACAGCCCGCCCTTGGCCTCCTTGGTCGCGATGTAGAGCCGCCCCTGCGGGGTCACGAGGAGCGTCTCCGCGTCGTGCGCCCCGTCGGGGTAGCGGAAGTCCCAGGCCTTGTAGGTCCGGGTCTTGTCGTCCGGCTTCGGGTCGTCGAAGTAGTAGACCCGGACGGTCTTGCGCTTCTTGTCGTTGTCACCGATGTCGCCGACGTAGAGGCGGTCCTTGTTCCAGGCCACCGCCTCGGCGTCCACGGGGAACGCGTTGTAGCGCAGCGTGCCCTTGACCTTGCCGGACGAGTCGATGCCGTAGACGACGCCCAGGGCGCCGGAGTCGTTGACCGCCCAGTAGACCTTGTTCCGGGTGTCGCGAGCCATCCCGGAGTTCTCTGCGACGCGGTTGTCCTTGATCGTGAAGGCCACCTTGCCCGCGGCACCTGCCGTGGCCGGGAACGACGTCGCCAGACCCAGCGCGAGGAGGGCGGCGCCCGCGGCTCGCAGGGTGGCGCGCCTACGCATGGGATCTCGCTCTCGTCGGTCTGTCGTCGCACGGGCCGTCAGGCCAGCCGGCAGCGTACGTCCGAACAGTCTCCGCCGACCACTCGCGCCACGGGTCCTCGCCACGCGGGACGCGTCAACGCAGCAGGGCGGCCATGACGACGAGCAGGACCAGGCCCACGAGCACGCCGGACACGATGACACGACGGGTCCGGGGGTTCACGCTCCGAGGATAGGAGCGCCCCACGCCGGGGCTAGCGTGGGCGCGTGGGTGAGCTGCGCGCGTACGCCCTGGGGATCTCCGAGCTGCGCAGCCTCGCCGGTGCCACGAATGAGCGGCGGGACGAGATCCGGACGCTGGCGGAGCAGGCGTATGCGGACCGGGTCAGACCGCTCGCCGTGCGCGACCTGCTCGGCCCGATCCACCGGCGGGTGCCGGGCGCCCCGGTGCTGCGCACCGACGACCCCACCCCGGCCGACCTCGACCTGCTGCTGACCGGGGGGCCGGTGCCACCCGCACGGGCCGCGGCGACCTGGCGCCTGGTCGAGGCGGTCGTCGGCCGACTCGCCTGGTCCACGACGCGGGTCCCGGAGGTCGACCTGCCGGCCGGGCTGCTCGCCGGCCCCGGGCTGCCCGTGCCCCTCGTCGACGGTCTCCGCGTCGGCTGGTGCCCGCTCGTGCAGGCCGCCGCGGTCCCCGGGCTGCGCCGCTGGCTCGCCGGCTCCGAGGTCTGGGTCGACGAGGCGGCGCGGGCCGGACGCGCGCCGCCCGACGTCCTGGCGTTCGCCGGCTAGGTGCACCGAGCGGTGCGCTGAGGGGTGCACAGTCTTGTCGGTGGCCGGGCCTAGGGTTCCCGTCGTGGCTGGAAGAACGACCGAACCGCGGGCATGGCCCTGGGTCGCCGTCGCCCTGGTCTTCGTCGTCCTCTCCCCGGTCGCCTCCCTCCTGACCCGGGACGCGACGGGACGCGCGTCCGTCGCCTGGATCGTCGTGCAGGCGCTGGCGACGGCGGCCGCGTTCCTCATCCCGCAGGTCCGCCAGATCCGCTCCGAGCAGCGGCAGGCCAAGGCCGAGGAGCGGGAGTTCGACACCCGCGTCGAGGTCGAGCTCGCCTTCAACGACGCCCTGGAGCCCGTCGTCCGGCTGCTCGGCGAGCTCGCCCAGGAGACGGACCGCGTCCGCCGCGAGAGCCGGCGGGCGCAGGCGGTGCCGCTGGTGCTCACCACGACCGCCCAGCTGACCGGGCAGGACCGGGTCCGGGCCTGCTGGTTCGCCCTCGAGCCCGGTCCGCCGCAACGGCTGCTGCCCCAGGAGTCGCTCGGTCGCGCCGGCGCGGTGACGACGGTCTTCGCCCGCGGCACCCCGGCCGGGGACGCCGCCCTCGACCTCGTGACCGCCAACCGCCAGCTCGTGGTCGGCGACCTGTCGACCGGCCAGCCGGACCTCTGGCGGCTGGACGACACGGCGGCCTGCCGCAGCCTGGTGGTCGTCGCGGTCGCCGTCGGGAACGTCGCGCACGGGATGATCACTCTCGACGCGCTCGAGCCGGACAGCTTCGACGACGACGACGTGGCGCTGGTCCGTCTGATGGCCGGTCTGCTCGGCACCGCGATGAGCATCCGGTGACCTCGTGGGCGAGCGCCGCTCGTGCTGAGCGCGAGCACTCGCGGGCGTTGGACACGGGTGCGACAATGGCTCAGGAGACCGAGGAGGTGAGGCACGTGGCGATGACCATCGACGGTGACCACCACGACCGGCGGATCGAGGCGATCCTGACCGACCCGAAGGGCTACTTCGAGCGTGCCCGTCGTCGTGCCGAGGCCAAGGTCCGGCGCGAGATGGAGCAGGAGCGCGACACCAAGCCAGGACCCCGCACGATCATCTGACGCCCAGCCTCGACCGCCGCCCCGGACGGGACGCGAGGACGCAGCCCGACCAGCGACCCGCCCGCCTCAGACCGGGACGACCACCAGGACCAGGTCGCCGCCCTCGACCTGCTGGATCGCGCTGAGCGCGAGCCGCTCGACCCGACCGGCGATGGCCGTCGTGATGGCGGCCTCCATCTTCATGGCCTCGATCGTGGCCACCGTGGCGCCGGCCTCGACCTCGTCGCCCTCCCCCACCGTGACCGTCACGACCCCCGCGAACGGTGCCGCCACCTGGCCCGGTCGGGTCGGGTCGGCCTTCTCCGCGGCCTTGATGTCGACCAGCACCGACGTGTCGCGGACCCGGATGGGGCGCAGCTGACCGTTGATCGTGCACATGACGGTCCGCATGCCGCGCTCGTCGGCGTCCCCGATCGCCGAGAGGCCGAGGATGAGGCTGACGCCGCGCCCGATCCGGGCGACGTGCTCCTCGCCCGGCTGCAGCCCGTACAGGTAGTCGAGGGTGTCGAGGCGCCCCACGTTGCCGTAGATCTCGCGGCTGTGCAGGAACTCCTTCGTCGGGCCGGGGAAGAGCAGCCGGTTCAGCGCGGCCTGCCGCGGGAGCCCCGCCTGGTCGAGCGCGGCGGAGTCCTCCT
>Ga0210040_10001186_pt1 | contig 40201 bp, 37 predicted proteins | sample CryGeyCG12114_NA_FD_185462 | JGI IMG/M metagenome (GOLD analysis project Ga0210040, IMG submission 185462) | Groundwater microbial communities from aquifer - Crystal Geyser CG19_WC_8/21/14_NA (SPAdes) (version 2) | ecosystem: Environmental > Aquatic > Deep subsurface > Groundwater | place: USA... | reverse complement strand
AGCTGGTCCTCTCCCGCGAGCGGATCAAGCTGGAGCGCTCCCTCGGCGGCATCCGCGACATGAAGAAGGTGCCCAGCGCCGTCTGGATCGTGGACACCAAGAAGGAGCACATCGCCGTCGGCGAGGCCCGCAAGCTCGGCATCCCCGTCGTGGCGATCCTGGACACCAACTGCGACCCCGACGAGGTCGACTACAAGATCCCGGGCAACGACGACGCCATCCGCAGCACCGCGCTGCTGACCCGTGTCATCGCCGACGCGGTCGCCGAGGGCCTGCAGGCCCGCTCGGCCGCGCAGGCCAACGCCGGTCGTGGCGAGGACGGCGCTGTCGTCCCGGCCGCCGAGCCGCTGGCCGACTGGGAGCGTGAGCTGCTGACCGGTGGCGACGCCGCCGCCACCCCGGCCGCCGATGCCACCGCCACCCCGCTGCCCGAGACCCCGGCCGAGCCGCCGACGGTCACGGCCACCGAGGTCGCCCCGGTCGAGGGCGTGCCGGCCACCGGCAGCCAGGAGACCGGGACCCAGGGCGCCCAGAACGGCTGACCCATCGGCGCCGCTCCTCCCGCTCCTGCGGTGAGGGGCGGCGCCGCTGCATGCCCGGCCGGGCCGGGCGCACCGCACCGCCGAGCCGGTACTGCCAGCCCGTACTGCCGAGCCCGTACTGCCAGGGGCGCCGAGCCCCGCACCCCCACCACGAGATCAGAGGAAGTGACATGCCTGCCTTCACCGCAGCCGACGTGAAGCGTCTCCGTGACGCCACCGGCGCCGGCATGATGGACTCCAAGAAGGCCCTGACCGAGGCCGATGGCGACTACGACAAGGCCATCGAGTTCCTCCGCGTCAAGGGAGCCAAGGACGTGGGCAAGCGCCTCGAGCGCTCGACCACCAACGGTGTCGTCGTCAGCCGCGACGGCGCGCTGCTCGAGCTCGACTGCGAGACCGACTTCGTCGCCAAGAACGCCGACTTCGTCAAGCTGGCCGACCGGCTGCTCGACGTCGTCCTTACCCAGAAGCCGGCCGACGTGGCCGCGCTGATGGCGATCGAGGTCGACGGCCAGACGGTGGAGAAGCTCATCGAGAGCGAGTCGGCCCGGATCGGCGAGAAGCTCGTGCTCTCCCGCTTCGCCGCCTTCGAGGGCACCACCGCCGTGTACCTGCACAAGCGCGCCACCGACCTGCCCCCGGCCATCGGTGTCGCGGTGCAGTACTCCGGTGGTTCCGCCGACGCCGCCCGTTCGCTGGCGATGCACATCGCCGCCGCCCGGCCGCGCTACCTGAACCGCGACGAGGTCCCCGCCGAGGCGGTGGAGACCGAGCGCCGCGTCGCCGAGCAGACGGCGAAGGAGGAAGGCAAGCCCGAGCAGGCGATCACCAAGATCGTCGAGGGTCGGGTCAACGCCTACTACAAGGACTTCGTCCTCCTCGAGCAGCCCTCGATCACCGAGCCCAAGCGCACCGTGCAGCAGGTCATCGCCGACGCCGGCCTGACCGTCGACCGGTTCGCCCGGTTCGAGGTCGGCCAGGCCTGACGAAGGACCCCTTCGCAGGGCCCCACGCCACGCTCCGCGCGGTGCAGGGCCCTGCGAAGGGGCCGTGCCGGCCCCGTCCCTCTCCAGGGGCGGGGCCGGTGGCCTGTCCGGATGAGCGCCCGGGACACCCGGCGCGCTCGTGCGGCAGGATCGATCCCCACCCCACCGAACGACGACTAAGGACCCACGTGACCGACTCGCGGCCCGCCAGCAACCCCGAAGGGCTGCTCTTCGCGCCCGCCTCGTCCGCCCCCACCGACGGGCGCGGGTACCGGCGTGTGCTGCTGAAGCTCTCCGGTGAGGCGTTCGGCGGCGGCAGCGTCGGTGTCGACGGCGGCATCGTGCGCAACATCGCCGAGCAGCTGGCCGAGGTGGTGCACAGCGGCACCCAGGTCGCGGTCGTCGTCGGAGGTGGCAACTTCTTCCGCGGTGCCGAGCTGCAGAACACCGGCATCGACCGCCGGCACGCCGACTACATGGGCATGCTCGGCACGGTCATGAACGCCCTGGCGCTGCAGGGCTTCTGCGAGCAGGTCGGACTCGAGACCCGCGTGCAGACGGCGATCACCATGGGCCAGGTCGCCGAGCCCTACATCCCGCGCAAGGCCGTGCGGCACATGGAGAAGGGCCGCCTGGTCATCTTCGGCGCCGGCGCCGGCATGCCCTACTTCTCCACCGACACCGTGGCCGCCCAACGCGCCCTGGAGATCGGCTGCCAGGTCCTGCTGATGGCCAAGAACGGCGTGGACGGCGTCTACGACGACGACCCGCGCACCAACCCGGCGGCGACGATGTACACCGACCTCGACTACGGCACCGTCCTGGCCAAGCAGCTCAAGGTCGCCGACGCCACCGCGATCAGCCTGTCCATGGACAACAAGATGCCGATCGTGGTGTTCAACCTGCTGGAGGACGGCAACATCGCGCGTGCGTCGGCAGGTGAGAGGATCGGGACGCTGATCAGCGACCAGCCCTGACCGGTCGCACGTGATCCCAGGCGGCGCACGCCGGACGACGCCTGCGATCGGACTACCGCACATCCCACGGCCAGCACGGCGGCTACGGCCGCAGGAGGAGAGAACCCCGTGATCGACGACACCCTGCTCGATGCCGAGGAGCGGATGGACAAGGCCCTGTCGGTCGCCCGCGAGGACCTCGGCTCCGTCCGCACCGGGCGCGCTGCCCCGTCGATGTTCAACAAGATCGTCGTGGAGTACTACGGCGCGATGACCCCGGTGCCGCAGATGGCCTCGATCACCGTCCCCGAGGCCCGCATGGCGGTCATCAAGCCCTACGACTCCTCCCAGCTGAACGCGATCGAGAAGTCGATCCGCAACTCCGACCTGGGCGTCAACCCCACCAACGACGGCCAGCTGATCCGGGTCAACTTCCCGCAGCTGACCGAGGAGCGCCGCCGCGACCTGGTCAAGCAGGCCCGGTCCAAGGGCGAGGACGCCAAGGTTGCGATCCGCAACGTGCGTCGTCGCGCCAAGGAGGAGCTGGACCGCATCGCCAAGGACGGCGAGGCCGGTGAGGACGACGTGCGCCGGGCGGAGAAGGAGCTCGACGACCTCACCGCCGCCCACGTCGCCAGCATCGACGAGGCGATGAAGAACAAGGAGACCGAGCTCCTCGACGTCTGACCCGGTCCAGGAGTCCTCGCATGACCGCCCAGCCGCACCGCCGCGAGCCGCACCCCGCCGAGCCCCCGGGCCCGGAGCGGGAGCCTGCCCGCGGACGGCCGGAGGGCAGCGGCGGTCCGGCGACCACCGGCATCGGACCGCTCCCGCGCCCCGGTGACGTGGCCGGGCCACCGGCGCGGGCCGGTCAGCCCCCGCGGCCGCCGCTGCCCCCGCTCCCGTCGCGGCCGGAGCAGGTCATCGGCCCCGACACGGTCGGGCTGCACCGGAGCGCCGAGAGCGGCGGCCCCGACGAGCAGCCCACCGCTGCCGGACAGCCCGGCGCGGAGCACCCGGACGTCGACCCGGACGGCGCCCCGCCCCTGACCGCCGTCCCCGACGCCCCGGGCCACGAGGTCACCGGGGAGGCGCCGGTGGACACCCCCAGCGGCGCCCCCCGGGTGACCGGCCGGGCCGGGCGGGACATGGCCGCGGCCATCGGGGTGGGCCTCGGCCTGGGCGGGCTCGTGATCGCCGCGCTGCTGATCTGGCGCCCGGCCTTCCTGCTGGTGCTCACCGTCGCGGTCGGCATCAGCATCGTGGAGCTGACCGGTGCCCTGCGGCAGGGCGGGCACCAGCCGCCACGGGCACCGGTGCTCGTCGGCGCCGTCGCGATGGTGGCCCTGGCCTGGACCCGCGGCCCCTCCGGGCTGGTCGTGGCGTTCCTGCTCACCGTCTTCGCCGTCCTGCTGTGGCGGCTGGGCGACGGCCCGCTGGGCTACCTGCGCGACGCCTCCGCCGGGGTGCTCGTCGCCCTGTACGTGCCGCTGCTCGCCGGGTTCGCCGTCCTGCTGCTCGTCCCCGACGACGGCGCCGCCCGGGTGCTGGCGTTCATCGCCACGGTGGTGTGCAGCGACGTCGGCGGGTTCGCCGCCGGTGTGCTGTTCGGCAGGCACCCCCTGGCCAGGTCGATCAGCCCGAAGAAGTCCTGGGAGGGCCTGGCCGGGTCGGTCGCCGCCTGCGTGGTGATCGGCGCCCTGCTGATGACCCTCACCTTCCACGGGCCCTGGTGGGGCGGTGCGCTGTTCGGGGTGGCCGTCGCGCTCACCGCCACCCTCGGTGACCTGGGGGAGTCGTTGATCAAGCGCGACCTCGGCATCAAGGACATGGGCGACCTGCTGCCCGGCCACGGTGGCCTGATGGACCGGATGGACTCGCTGCTGCCCTCCGCCGCGGTGGCGTGGCTGGTCCTCTCCGCAGTCGCCCCGGTCTGAAGAAGGACCCCCTCTCCCCCCACCCTTCGTCAGCTCAGGGCGGGACCCTGAGAGGGGGCCGGGCTCAGGGTGAGCCTCTGGACGGGGCCGAGGTCGGACACCGACCCGGGGCTGACAGCTCAGCGCCGGGTGGCGTCCCAGGTGCGGCCGGTCTCGGTGAAGCCGTGGCGGGCGTACCAGTGGCGGGGCCAGTCGCCGGCCGCGGCGTCGAGGACCACGAGGTCGCAGCCGGCCGCCCCCGCGGTGGCCAGGGCGAGGTCCAGGACGGCGTTGCCGTGGCCGCGGCGCCGCACCGCCGGGTCGCTGACCACCGCCTCCAGTGACGCCGTGGCACCGTCCACCCTCAGCTGCGCGGCGGCTACCACCTCGCCGTCCTCGCGGACGGCGACGTCGACCACCCGCACCACCCGGTCGTTGCGGTGCTCCCGGCCCACCAGCTGCCGCACGACCTCGGCCAGGTCCGGTTCGCCCGGCCCGAGGCCCTCGGGGCAGGAGCGCTCCCACAGCGCATGGACGTCGGACTGCGCCACCACCTCGACCGGCCCGTCGGGAGCAGCGGGGAAGGGCGCCCAGCGGGCCATCAGCAGCGTCGTCGCGAGGTTCCAGCCCCGCCGGGACAGCTCGGCGGCCACCGGCCCGGCGTCCGGGTGCAGCAGCGTCACCGCCGGGGCGCTCCAGCCCAGCGCGGCGGTGAGCTCGGCGGCGCGCTCCTCGACCTCGTCGGCGGGGAGCAGGCTGGTGACCAGCAGCCGGTTGTCGTCGCGGGAGTGCGGGAAGGTCGGGTCGGCGACGGCGTACCCGCCGCGGACGTCGACCACCCGGGCCGCCCGGCGGGTGCGCAGCGAGACGTCCATCGCCCGGGCCCGGGCGACCGCGTCGGCGGGGCCGGGCGATACGGGCGCCGTCCCCGACCGCCAGGGGAGGACGGCGACCACGGCCGAGGTGGGCAGCGGGCCGTAGAGGTGCGGGAACCGCATGCTCGCCGGGTCGCCGGGCACCCCCGGCTCCAGCCGCACCGGGTCGGTCAGCCGCGTCGGGTCGACCACCAGCAGGACGACGTCCCGGCGCCCGGCGAACAGTCGTTCCGCCGGCAGGTGCACCTGGTCCGGCGACGACAGGTGCACGAACCCCACCTCGGCCAGCGACGGCGGGGTGACCGCGCCGGCCTCCAGGGCCGCCCGCCACTCGGCGGGCGTGGTCAGGTGCAGGAGGAGTCCCTCGGTCCCAGCGGTCACCCGGGGGACCTGCCCGCCGGGCCGTGACACGATGCCCGGCGATGACGAGCCCGACCGCGCCGGACGACGAGGCCGCCGGCCCCACCGAGTGGGGCGGCTCGGTCGGGGTCGGTCCGTGGCCCGGCCCCTGGCCTCCCGACGCGCGCTACGACCGCCAGCTGCTCGCCGACGGCGACCGGCGCAACGTGGCCGACCGCTACCGCTACTGGAGCCTCGAGGCGATCGTCGCCGAGCTCGACACCCGGCGGCACCCGTTCCACGTGGCGATCGAGAACTTCGCGCACGACCTGAACATCGGCACGGTGGTGCGCACGGCCAACGCCTTCCTCGCCGCCGAGGTGCACGTCATCGGCCGCCGTCGCTGGAACCGCCGGGGGGCGATGGTGACCGACCGCTACCAGCACCTGCGGCACCACCCCGACGTCGGCGGGCTGCTGGACTTCGCCGCCGCCGAGGGGCTGGTCGTCGTCGCCGTCGACACCGGCCCGGGGTCGGTGCCGCTGGAGGTGGTCGACCTGCCCCGGCGGTCGGTGCTGCTGTTCGGCCAGGAGGGTCCCGGCCTCACCCCGGAGGCCCGCGCCGGCGCGGCGCTCACCGTCTCCATCGCCCAGTTCGGCTCCACCCGCTCGCTGAACGCCGGGGTGGCCGCAGGCATCGCGATGCACGGGTGGATCCGCCGGCACGCCGGTCCACCACCCGGCTGATCCTCGGCGGGCCTCAGCGCAGCGTGATGTACCGGTGACGCCGCGCCTACCAGAGGAGGGGCATCGTCTCCGGCACCATGGCCCAGCGGGTCCGTGTCCTGGGCCTGGCCGCACCGGTGGCCGGGAGGACGACGGGCCGGGGAGGAGCGGCCGTCGTGTCGGGAACGCAGCACGACGGCCCGGTCCCGGCCGAGCAGCTCCCCGCAGGCGACGCCGCACCGCCGCTGCCCGACGCGGACGCCCCGTACGCGACGCCCCTGCCCGCCGCGGGTGAGCCGTGGGACGAGGCGTGGCTGCCCCGGTGGGTGCACCCTGCGTCGGAGGACCCCACCGCACCGGCGGGGGGTGCCGATCACCGTCCGACGGACGCCGACGTCGTCCCGGCGACGCTCCCGGAGGCGCCTCTGCTCTCGGCGTGGGAGGTCGAGGCGGCTGCCATCGCCGCCCTCCTCGCCGAGCTCGACAGCGAGGCCGAGGCGCCGCGAGCCGTGACGCCGCCGTGCATGAGCTCGCCGTCGGCCCTGCCGCCGCTGCCGGGGGCGTCGTCCACCGCAGTGCCGGCCACCGGGCTCTTGCCCGCCGAGGCGGTCGTCGAGCCCGTCCCCGCTGCTCGTGCGTCCGAGCCCGGCTGGTCGCTGGTGACGGCGCCGGTCGAGCTCCCCGCCGAGGTACCCGCCGTCCCGTCCGCGCCGCTCCTCGCCGCCGATCCGGCGCCGGCCCGGTCGCTCTCCGTCCCCGACGCGGCGCCGGCCCGGCCCCTGCCCGTCGCTGACGCGGTGCCGGACTGGTCGCGCACCCCCGACCCGGAGCAGCTCGCCGCCGCCCAGCTCGCCGCCTGGAGCGCCGCACAGCACGACGACGTCGTCGCCCCCGGTCGCGCAGAAGCCGGCGCCGGGCCGCTGGCGCCCGGCGAGCAGCGCAGCCGCCGGGCCCGCGTGCTGCTCCCGCTGGCGGTGCTCGCGGTCGCCGCCGTCATCGCCGGCTTCGTCGTCCCCGGCCAGTCCGGCAGCGAGCGGCCCGCCGAGGCCGCCGCACAGCGCAGCCCCGCCGCCTGGGCGGCTCCCGGCTCGTCGGCCCGCCCCCCGAGCCCGACGACCCCGACGACCTCGAGCCCGACCCCGACCCCGACCCCGAGCCTGGCTGCGGAGCCGACGGCGACGACGGCGGTCGAGGGGACGACGACGACCCGGCCGCCCGTCCGTCCCGTGGTGGCAAGTCCACCCGCGCCCGCGCCCGCGCCGGTCTCCGGCGACCCGATACGGGCTATGGCACCGTCGCCCATCGCCCAGGCCCCCGTTCCGGCGTCGGGCGGGGTGGGTCCCGGGGGCACCGACGAGGTCGCTGCCGGCGGTCCGACCCCGGACGACGGCTTGGTGCCTGGTGACGCTCCGGCTCCTGGTGACACCCCGGCTCCTGGTGACACCCCGACGCCTGGTGACGCTCCGACGCCTGGTGACGCTCCGGCGCCTGGTGACGCTCCGGCGCCTGGTGACGCTCCGGCGCCTGGTGACGCTCCGGCGCCTGGTGACACCCAGGCCCCCGGCGACGGTGGTCCCGAGGCATGCGACCCCGCCGCCGAGCAGCCCGGTGCCGCAGCGGCCGGCGACCCGGCCGACCCGGTCGGCGACCCCTGCCTGCCCGTCCTCGACCCCCCGGTGGTCGAGGAGCCCGGCCCGGTCACCCCGGGCCCGGTCACCCCCGGTCCGGCGGATTCGGCGCCGCCGACCGACCCTGCCGTGCCGCCGACCGACCCTGCCGTGCCCCCGACCGACCCTGCCGTGCCCCCGACCGACCCTGCCGCGCCCCCGGCGCCGGGCGCAGTGCCCACCCCGACCGAGCCCGGCGGCGGCGCGGCCTGGCCCGCAGTTCCCACCTCGACGGCCGTCCCCACCCCTACGGCCGCGCCCACCCCGATGTCGAGCGAGAACCCGGTGCCGACCGCCGTCCGCGGCTGACCCCGGTCCGGCGCGACGCCGTGACGACGGGCCGGCCGGGAGCCATCTCACGCCCGGGCCGGCACCCCGACGGCCCGGAGGGTGGGACGATGAACCTGCCATGACTGTCCTGCCCCTGGTCTTCGACGCCCCCCGCCGCACCAAGCCGCCCCGGCACCTCGCCGACCTGACCCGCGAGGAGGCCCGCGCAGCGGTCACCGAGCTCGGTCAGCCGGCCTTCCGCGCCGATCAGCTGGCCCGGCACTTCTACGCCGGGGTCACCGACCCGGCGTTGATGACCGACCTGCCGGCCGCCGCCCGGCAGGACCTCACGTCCGCCCTGCTCCCCGGGCTGCTGACCCCGGTGCGCCACCAGTCCGCCGACGGGGGCCGCACGCGCAAGACGCTGTGGCGGCTGCACGACGGCGCCCTGGTCGAGAGCGTGCTCATGCGCTACCCCGAGCGCGCCACGGTGTGCATCTCCAGCCAGGCCGGCTGCGGCATGGCCTGCCCGTTCTGCGCCACCGGCCAGAGCGGTCTGACCCGCAACCTGTCCGCCGCCGAGATCATCGGCCAGGCGGTCGCCGCGGCCGCCGCGATGGCCAACGGTGAGATCCCCGGTGGGCCGGGCCGGCTGTCCAACGTCGTCTTCATGGGCATGGGCGAACCGCTGGCGAACTACGCCCGGGTCCGCAAGACCCTCGACGCGCTGCTCACCCCCGCCCCGCACGGGCTCGGCCTGGCGCAGCGCTCGGTGACCGTGTCGACGGTCGGCGTCGTCCCGGCGATCCGCAAGCTCACCGAGGAGGGGCTCAACGTCACCCTCGCGGTGAGCCTGCACGCCCCCGATGACGAGCTGCGCGACACCCTGGTGCCGATCAACACCCGGTGGAACGTCGCGGAGGTGCTCGGCGCCGCCGACGACTTCGCCCGTCGCACCGGGCGCCGGTACTCCATCGAGTACGCGCTGATCCGCGACATCAACGACCAGCCGTTCCGCGCCGACCTGCTCGGCAGGCTGCTGGCCAAGCGGCTCGCCCACGTCAACCTCATCCCGCTCAACCCCACCCCGGGCAGCAAGTGGGACGCCAGCCCGCTGCCGGCGCAGCGGGAGTTCGTGGCCCGGCTGCGGGCGGCCGGCGTGCCGACGACGGTGCGCGACACCCGCGGCTCGGACATCGACGGCGCCTGCGGACAGCTCGCGGCCGCCGACCAGGTCGAGGGCATCCCCAGCATCGCGGTGCCGGTGCCCGCGATCGAGGAGGGCGTGGCCCTCGGCGCGGAGTCGGACCAGGGTTGAGCGCGCTGCCCGGCGCCGAGCTGCACGAGCACACCCACGCGGACGTCTCCGGCGGGTGGCTGCGCGCGGCGGTGTTCGGCGGGATGGACGGCCTGGTCACCAACACCGCGCTGGTGGCCGGCGTGGGTGCGGGCGGCGTCGGCACCTCCGCCGTCGTCCTGTCCGGGGTTGCCGGGCTCGCCGCCGGGGCGATCTCGATGGCGCTGGGCGAGTTCACCTCGGTCAGCACGCAGAACGAGCAGCTGGACCTCGAGGTCGCCAAGGAACGGCACGAGCTGGCGACCAACCCGGTGGGGGAGCAGGCCGAGCTGGCCCAGCTGTGGCAGGACCGCGGCCTGGACCCCGAGCTGGCCGAGGCGGTCGCCGTGCAGCTGTCCCGCGACCCCGAGCAGGCGCTGCGGGTGCACACGCTCAACGAGCTGGGGCTGGACCCGGAGGACAAGCCCTCGCCGGTGACGGCAGCGGTGTCGTCGTTCGCCTGCTTCGCCGTGGGCGCGCTGGTCCCGCTGCTGCCCTACCTGCTGGGTGCGCCGGTGCTGTGGCTGGCGCTGCTGTGCGGTGGTGCCGGGCTCGTCGTCGCCGGGGCGCTGTCGGCGCGCTTCACGCCGCGGCCGTGGTGGTCGGCGGGGCTGCGGCAGCTGGTGTTCGGTGCGGTGGCCGCGGCCGTGACCTACCTGATCGGGACGGCGATCGGGGTCGGGGTGGCGTGACCGGTCACGGTCGGCAGGACATCCCGGCGGCGCGGACGGCGTCGCTGGTCGCCCTGACCGGGAGCCGGGTGATGCTCTGGCCGACGGGCTCACCGACCGGGAGCACCTGCACCGGGCCGAGGTCGGCCCGGGCCAGCGAGGCCAGCTCGGTCACCGATGTGTCCGGGTCGACCTGGACGGCCCCCGAGGCGGCCCACGCGACCCGGTGCAGCCGCCAGGGCCGTAGCAACGAGCCGCGGATCTGGTCGGTCAGCGCGGAGAGCACCGTGCCTGCTGCCGTTGCCCGACCGTCGGGATCGACCGTGGTGGGGACCCAGGCGCCGTCGACGAGGTGTTCGGGATGGCGGGAGCGGACCATCGCGAGTGCGGTGATGCCGTCGACGTGCTGCCGGCCGCTCGCGGTCAGCTCCAACCCGGCGGGTTGGTCGCGCACCGGTTCGGGGACGTCGATGTCGAGGCCACCCGCGGCGTCGATCATCCCCGCGAAGCCGGCGAGGTCGATGGTGACCAGGTGGTCGGTCGGGATGCCCAGACTGCACAGGGCGCCCACGGTCACGGACGGGCCGGCCAGCCAGGAGAGGGCCAGTCGCTCGGCTCCCCGAGGTGTCGCGGCCAGCACGTCGCGGGGGACCGACAGCACGGTCGTGCCCTGATCGTTCTGGTGGACGACCACGATGACGTCGGCGCGGGCGCCCGGGACGTCGTCGGCCGACCCGAAGTCGGCCACGTCGGCACCGGTGGGGAGGTCCAGCCGGGAGTCGAGACCCAGCAGCACCCACGTGCGGCCGTCGACGTCCCCGGCGCCACCGCTCAGGTCGATGTCGAGATGGTCCACCCTCGAGGTGATCAGCGCGGCGTCGCCGAGAACGGCCAGCGCGGCGATCAGCAGGGTGGCCAGCGCGAGTCGGAGCGCGCTCCGATGGCGGCCCGGGAGAGCAGAACGCGCCGAACGCCGGCCAGGGGGGTCCTGACCGGCGTCCGACGCGTGCAGTTCGGTCATGCTCAGGCCTGCGTGGCTCCGGTGTTGCGACGGCGGGTGACGACCAGGGCGCCGCCGCCGGCGACCAGGAGGCCGGCGCCCAGCGCCAGCGGCAGGCCGACGCTCGCACCGGTGTAGGCCAGCGACTCGGAGTCGGAGACGGTGGCGGCGGTACCGGTGACGACGAACTCCTCCGAGTAGTGCGTCCCCATGTCGCCGTCCAGGACCAGGTGGTGCGTGCCCAGCTCGGTGCCGGCCGGGAGGGTGAACTCCGCGGTCACGACCCCGTCGGCGTCAGCGGTGAAGGTGCCCAGGACGACCGGGTCCGAGTGCAGCACCAGGGTGACGACCTCGTAGGGCTGGAAGCCGGTGAACACCTTGGTGATCTTCGCACCGGGCGTGGCGGTGGCGGTGGTGCTGGTGCTGCCGGTACCGGGGGTGTTTGCGGCCGGGTCGGTGCTGCCCACGGCGGACGGTGCCGGAGCCGGGGTGGTCGGGGCCGGGGTCGCGGCACCGGGGGCGGTCACCGCCAGCATCGTGATCGGGTAGGGGGTGACCTCCTCGCCGTAGAGGGTTCCGCAGGCGGCCTGCAGCTCGTGGTCGCCGAGCTCGGTGTCGGCCGGGAAGTGGACCGTCACGGTCCAGCTGCCGTCCTCGTTGGTGCTGTTGGCGAAGACAGCCTCCTCGAGCACCTCGGTCTCGGCGTCGGTGATGATGGCGACGGCGGCCGGGTTGGTCTGGTCGGTGGTCGCGCAGTCGGTACCGGAGACCTCGAAGTCCTCACCGGCGACGACGCTGGGCGGCGCCACGGGGGCGGGCAGCGGCTCGGCGGCGAAGGCGGCCGGGGCGAGGAACATGCTGGCGGCGGTGGCGCCGAGGGTCAGACCGGCTGCGACAGCGGCGCGAGGGCGGGACATGCTGCTCATCGGATCCTCCGTGGAGTCTTAGCGGCTCGGGCGTCCCGGCCTGCTGTGCAATGTCTATCGGCACGGAGGCGTCCGAACTCAAGTAGTTCACAGCGACACGTCGTGGATCGCCACAAGAGTGCACATGAGTCACACCCGTAACCGATGCTCCCGCTTCCGGGTTGTCGGAATCAGGTCTTGTCGGGCGATGTGTTGGCACTTGTGGCCGGAGACGGACCGCGGGGTCAGCGCCGGAGTTGGTGCACAACTGACAAGTGGCGCGCGACCGGAGCGATCCGGCCGACGGTGCCTCGGCTGTCGAGCCGGGTGTCCCGGGCGCCGCACGGCCCCCGACGACGAGCCGGGCCGGGCTGTCCGGCGGGACCCGCGAGCCGGTGTGCTGGCTGCTCACCGGCAGCTGCAGGACCGGTGTGCCGCGACCCTCCCCGGCTGCCGGAGGGCGAGACGACGAGAGGCCCGCCCCCGGTGGGGAGCGGGCCTCTCGTCGTGCGGTCCCAGGTCAGCGGGCGCGCCAGGAGTTCTTCCGCCGGCGGATGTCCCACAGCAGCGTGACCACCAGGATGGCGGCGGCCAGCACCAGGTAGATGTCCTCGACCCGGCCCTCGTGGTTGCCCACCAGCATGGTCAGCAGGATGACGGCCAGGACCCAGCCGGCGATCCGGCCGGTCTTGCCGGCCTCGGCGTGCCAGCCCCAGTCCTCGGGGCGCTCGTGCATGACCGGGGTGTCGCCCGCCCGGATGATGCCCTCCTCGCGGTTGGACTGCTCGACCACCTTGGCGCTGGTCTGGTGGCCCTGCCCGCGGCCGGTCGCATCGCTCACTTGGCATCCTCGCTGGCGCTCGTGCCGCGTCCGCGGCATCGCTGGTGTCCTGGTGCGGCCGGAGCCGCTCTCCCGCCCATGATGACAGGCCGGGGTGGCCGGCACCTGGCGGGCCGGGGGGCGGGTCTTGCGAGGATGGACACGCAGCGAGGGCACGGCACCGGCGACCGCCGCCGACGAGGGCAGCGAGGAGTGCAGATGAGCGAGCCGCGCGAGATCACGGTGCTGGGGTCGACCGGGTCGATCGGGCGCCAGGCGATCGCGGTCGCCCGGCAGAACCCCGGCCGGCTGCAGATCACCGGCCTGGCCGCCGGCGGTGGCGACGTCGCGCTGCTGGCCGAGCAGGCCCTCTCCCTGGGCGTGCGCACCGTTGCGGTCGCCCGGGCCACCGCCGCGCAGGACCTGCAGCTGGCCTTCTACGCCGCCGCCCAGCAGCGCGGCTGGGCCCAGGGCAACTACGCGCTGCCGGAGATCCTGGCCGGTCCCCGCGCCGCCGAGGAGCTCGCGGCCCGCCCGGCCGACGTCGTCCTCAACGGGATCACCGGCTCGATCGGGCTGCGGCCCACGCTGTCGGCGCTGGCCGCCGGGCGCACGGTCGCGCTGGCCAACAAGGAATCCTTGGTGGCCGGGGGCGCGCTGGTGACCGCGGCGGCCGCGCCCGGGCAGCTGGTGCCGGTCGACTCCGAGCACTCCGCGCTGGCCCAGTGCCTCCGCGGTGGGCGCAGGAGCGAGGTGGCCCGGCTGGTGCTCACCGCCAGCGGCGGTCCCTTCCGCGGCCGGAGCGCCGAGGAGCTGGCCGGGGTCACCCGCGAGCAGGCGCTGGCCCACCCGACCTGGGACATGGGCCCGGTGGTGACCATCAACTCCGCGACCCTGGTCAACAAGGGCCTGGAGCTGATCGAGGCGCACCTGCTCTTCGGCGTCCCCTACGCCGACATCGACGTGGTGGTGCACCCGCAGTCGATCGTGCACTCGATGGTCACCTTCGCCGACGGGGCGACCATCGCCCAGGCCAGCCCGCCGGACATGCGGCTGCCCATCGCCCTGGCGCTGGCCTGGCCCGACCGGCTGCCCGTGGTGCAGCCCGCCCTGGACTGGTCGACGGCGAGCACCTGGGAGTTCCAGCCGCTGGACGCCGAGGTCTTCCCGGCGGTGCGGCTCGCCCGGGAGGCCGGCGAGGCCGGTGGCGTCGTCCCGGCGCTGTACAACGCGGCCAACGAGGAGGCGGTCGCCGCGTTCACCGCCGGACACCTGTCGTTCCCAGGGATCGTGCAGGTCATCGCGCGTACCCTCGACGCCGCGCCGGACCTCGGCGCACCCACCTGCGTCGAGGACGTGCTGGCCGCTGAGAAGTGGGCCCGGGAGCACGCTCGCGCCGCCATCGAGGCGGACGACCTGAGACGGAGCTTGAGCTGAGCGGGTTCCTCCTGACGGTCCTCGGGATCGTCGCCTTCGCTGTCGGGCTGCTCTTCAGCATCGGCTTCCACGAGTTCGGCCACTTCTACTGGGCGCGGAAGTTCGGCATGCGCGTGCCGCAGTTCTTCGTCGGCTTCGGGCCCACGGTGTTCTCCCGCCGGTTCGGGGAGACCGAGTTCGGCATCAAGGGCGTACCGCTGGGCGGGTTCATCCGGATCGTGGGCATGATCCCGCCGGCCGAGGAGGGCGAGAGCAAGCGCGCCACCCGGATGCGCAGCTTCATCGCCGAGGTCCGCGGCCAGGCGCTCAACGACGTCCTGCCCACCGACGGCGACCGGGTCTTCTACAGGAAGCCGTGGTGGCAGCGGGTGATCGTGATGGCCGCGGGGCCGGCGCACAACCTGGTCCTCGCCGTGGTCTTCTTCACCGTCGTCCTGGTCGGCCTGGGCACCAGCGTCATCACCACCCAGATCGACTCCATGCCGGCCTGCGTCCTGCCCGCCGGCACCGTCGCCACCGACGCCGCGACCGCCTGCGAGGGCGAGCCGCAGAGCCCGGCCGCCGCGGCCGGCCTGCAGCCCGGCGACACCATCGTGGCCATCGCCGGCCAGCAGCTGGACCCCACCGCCTACGACAGCTGGACGACGGTCCAGGACGAGATCCGCAGCCACCCCGGCCAGCCGGTGCCGCTGACCGTCGATCGGGACGGCGAGCGGCTCGACCTCACCGTCACCCCCATCCCGAACACCGTCTACACCGACCTGACCGGCGAGGAGACGACCACCGCCGGGTACGTCGGCATCGCTCCGGCGTCCGGGTTCGCCCGGCAGTCGATCAGCGAGGTGCCCGGCTACTTCGGCATGGTCGTCTCCCAGTCGGTGCAGAAGCTCGTGCAGATCCCCGAGCGGGTGCCGCAGCTGTTCCGGGCGGCGTTCCTCGGCGAGGAGCGCGACCGCAACGGCCCGATCGGCGTCGTCGGCGTCGGCCGGCTGTCGGGGGAGTACTTCGCGCTCACCGAGATCGGTGCGCTGCAGAAGTTCTCCATCTTCCTGAGCCTGCTGGCCAGCGTGAACATGGTGCTGTTCCTGTTCAACCTGGTCCCGATCTACCCGCTGGACGGCGGGCACGTGGCCGGGGCGCTGTACGAGAAGGCCCGGGCCGCCGTCGCCCGGAGGCGCGGGCGCCCCGACCCCGGCCCGTTCGACATCGCCCGGCTGATGCCGGTGGCCTACGTGGTCGCCGGGTTGTTCGTCCTCCTGTCCGGGCTCCTCCTCATCGCCGACATCGTCAACCCGATCACCCTGGGCTGATCAGGGCCCCACTGCTCGCAAGCTCGCGGCGGGGAGCTGAGCCGCGCGTCCCGGCCCCGTCCCGAGGCCCGTCCCGGGCGTGCGAGGGGCGAGGACGCCGGTGTCCGTCGACTCGCGGCGGTGCCGCCACCACCTCCTCGCCGGAGCGGTAGATACTGGCGGCATGGCGATCCCCGTCAGTCTCGGCATGCCGGCTGCGCCCCCTCCCGTCCTCGCTCCCCGTCGCACGACCCGCCAGCTCGACGTGGGTGGCGTGGGCGTCGGCAGCGACTTCCCGGTGAGCGTGCAGTCGATGTGCACCACCAAGACCGCCGACATCAACGCCACGCTGCAGCAGATCGCCGAGCTGACGGCGTCGGGGTGCCAGATCGTGCGCGTCGCCGTCCCGGACACCGACGACGTCGAGGCGCTGCCGATCATCGCGAAGAAGTCGCAGATCCCGGTCATCGCCGACATCCACTTCCAGCCCCGGTACGTCTTCGCCGCCATCGATGCCGGCTGCGCGGCGGTGCGGGTCAACCCGGGCAACATCAAGAAGTTCGACGACAAGGTCGGCGAGATCGCCCGCGCCGCCAAGTACGCCGGCACCCCGATCCGGATCGGCGTCAACGCCGGTTCCCTGGACCGCCGGCTGCTGGCCAAGTACGGCAAGGCCACCCCCGAGGCGCTGGTCGAGTCCGCGCTGTGGGAGTGCTCGCTGTTCGAGGAGCACGACTTCCGGGACATCAAGATCTCGGTCAAGCACAACGACCCGGTCGTCATGGTCCGCGCCTACGAGCTGCTCGCCCAGCAGTGCGACTACCCGCTGCACCTGGGCGTGACCGAGGCCGGGCCCGCGTTCCAGGGCACCATCAAGTCCGCCGTCGCCTTCGGTGCGCTGCTGTCCCAGGGCATCGGCGACACGATCCGGGTCTCCCTCTCCGCCCCGCCGGCGGAGGAGGTCAAGGTCGGCAACCAGATCCTGGAGTCGCTGAACCTGCGTCAGCGGGGCCTGGAGATCGTCAGCTGCCCGTCCTGCGGCCGCGCCCAGGTCGACGTCTACAAGCTCGCCAACGACGTCACCGCCGGCCTGGAGGGCATGGAGGTGCCGCTGCGGGTGGCCGTCATGGGCTGCGTCGTCAACGGCCCGGGCGAGGCCCGCGAAGCCGACCTGGGCGTCGCGTCCGGCAACGGCAAGGGGCAGATCTTCGTCAAGGGCGAGGTCGTCAAGACCGTGCCCGAGGAGCTGATCGTGCAGACCCTGATCGAGGAGGCCAACCGCCTGGCCGCCACGATGACCGCCGACGGGGCGCAGGCCGCCGGCGGCTCGCCCGTCGTCTCCGTCTCCTGACCCCCGTCAGCTGAGCCGGTCGAGGGCGGGGTCCAGGTGCTGCGGTCCGTTGCCGCCCGGGTGCTCGACGCCGACGACGAGTTCGCCGTCCGGGATCTCCTGGACGGCGACCCGGTCGCGGCCTGCATGCTCGCCGGCCGGATCGAGACCCACGGGACGGCGGCGGCCACGCTGGGCGCCCCGCTGTGGGGGCTGTCCAGCGGACGGCGGCTGGACGCCGTCTGCCTGGCCGGCGCGAACCTGATCCCGTTCGCCCGGCCCGGGACCGAACGCGCCGCGGCGCACGCCTTCGCCGACCGGGCCCGGCGGGCCGGCCGCCGGTGCTCCACGATCGTGGGGCCGGCCGCTTCGGTGCTGCCGCTGTGGGACCTCCTGGAACCCTCGTGGGGTCCGGCCCGCGAGGTCCGCGCCCGGCAGCCGCTGCTGGCCATCGAGGGGCCGCCGGTGATCCCGGCCGAGCCCGCCGTCCGCCCGGTGCGGCCTGCCGAGCTCGACCTGCTGCTCCCCGCCGCGATCGCCATGTTCACCGAGGAGGTCGGGGTCAGCCCGCTGCGCGTCGACGGCGGAGCCGGGTACCGGGCGCGGGTGTCCGAACTCGTCCGCGCCGGGCAGGCGCTGGCGTGGATCCGCGACGGCGAGGTGCTGTTCAAGGCCGATGTCGGCGCGGTCTCCCGGTCCGCCTGCCAGGTGCAGGGCGTGTGGGTCTCCCCGCAGCACCGCGGCCAGGGCATCGGCCAGCGCGGCACCGCCGCCGTCGTCGAGTACGCCCGCACGGCGATCGCGCCGGTGGTCAGCCTCTACGTCAACGACTACAACACCGCGGCCCGTGCGGCCTACCAGCGGGTGGGGTTCACCCAGGTCGGCACCTTCGCCTCCGTCCTGTTCTGAGGAAGGCCCCTCGTTCCCCCCGCGCTTCGCAGGCTCAGCGCGGGACCGTGCACGAGGGCCGAGGAGGGCGGCGCAGCGCGGCGCGGGACGGGGTGCTCGGCTGACCGGGTGGCATCTGCCAGGGTGGTGACGTGCGCAGCCGATCACGTTCCGGGAGCAGGCGCGGGGCCACCCGCCGGGCAGCCACGGCGGGCGGTGCGGCCGTCCTGGTCCTGGCGCCCTTGCTGGCCGGCTGCTCCAGCGACCCCACGAGCGACGTCCGCGCCGCGGCGCAGGCATTCCTCGACGACTGGGCGGCGAGCCGGACCGAGGCCGCCGCAGCCCGCACCACCGACCCGGCCGCGGCCACCACGCTGCTCGAGCAGACCGCCACCGACCTGCCCGACGCCGCCCTGACCCCCGCCCTGGGTGCGGTGACGGTCACCGACGAGACGGCGACCGTGGGCTGGCAGGCCACCTGGGACCTCACCGCCGCCCCCGACTGGACCTACGACGCCACGCTGCAGCTGCGCGAGGCCGACGACACCTGGCAGGTCGTGGCCGCGCCGACCGTCGTCCACCCCGAGCTGGCGTCCGGGCAGCACCTGGAGCTGGTCCGCTCGCTGCCCGACCGGGCTGCGATCACCGACGGCACGGGCGCCCCGCTGTTCACCGAGACCGAGGTGGTCGACGTCGGCGTCGACAAGGCCCAGGTGACCGACCTGCCTGCGCTGGCTGCCGGGCTCGCCGCCGCCACCGGCATCTCCGCCGAGGAGATCACCGCCGACGTGGACGCCGCTCCGGACGGTCAGTTCGTCCCGGTCATCACCCTGCGCCGGCCGGACTTCGAGGCGATCCGCGACCAGGTGTTCGACCTGCCCGGTGCGGTCTTCCCGACCAGCACCCGGCTGCTGGCGCCCAGCTCGCGGTTCGGCCTGGCGCTGCTGGGCCGGGTCGGCGAGGCCACCGCCGACGTCCTGCAGAGCACCCTGGGCCAGGACGGCGAGCCGGTCTACGCCGCCGGCGACCAGCTGGGGCTGTCCGGTCTGCAGCTGGCCTACCAGGAGCAGCTGACCGGCACCGCCGGCTTCACCGTCTCCGTGGAGAGCGCCGACGAGACCCTGGACGACGCCGGCCGGCAGATCGACGCCGTCGCGCCCGTGCCCGGGACCCCGGTGCAGACCACCCTGCTGCCCGCCGTGCAGAACGCCGCGGACGCCGCCGTCGCCGCCCAGCCGCTGGCCACCCACCTGGTGGTCGTGCGCCCGGGCACCGGCGAGGTCCTGGCGGTCAGCTCCAACGAGGCCGCCAACCCCGCCAACGCGCTGTCCGGGCAGTTCCCGCCCGGGTCGAGCATGAAGACGATGACGGCGACCGCGCTGCTCTCGGCCGGCGCGCTCACCCCCGGCTCCCCGGTGCCCTGCCCGGGGACGACGGTCGTCGAGGGCCGCGAGTTCGAGAACGAGGACCAGTTCGACCTGGGCACGGTGCCGTTGACCGAGGCCTTCGCCGAGTCCTGCAACACCACGTTCATCCAGCAGGGGATGGCCCTGCCCGACGACGCCCTCGCCGCGGCCGCCGCCTCCTACGGCGTGGGCAGCGACTGGCAGCTGCCGGTGGGCGTCTTCAGCGGCGACGTGCCGGCGGATGCGACCGGCACCACCAAGGCCGCCGACCAGATCGGCCAGGGCCAGGTCCTGATGAGCCCGGTCCAGCTGGCGCTGGTCGCGGCCGGTATCGCCAGCGGCACGCCGGCGGCCCCGGTGGAGGTGGTGGGCGCCGACCCGGCGGGACCGGCGCCGGCCGGACCCGGTCAGCAGGTCCTCGAGGCGCTGCGGCCGATGATGCGCCAGGTCGTGCTCACCGGTACGGCGACCGGGGTGGCCGACCGGGGTGAGGTGTTCGGCAAGACCGGCACGGCCGAGTTCGGCACCAGCACCCCGCCGGACTCGCACGGGTGGTTCATGGGCTGGCAGCAGGGCGGCCAGCAGGGCGACCTGGCGTTCGCCGTCCTGGTCGAGGCCGGTCAGACGAGCAAGCTCGCCGTCGAGGTCACCGACGCCTTCCTCGGCGCCCTCGAGGGCTGACGCCCGCGCTGCCCCACCGCCGCAAGCGTGCGAGCGGTGGGGCGGAGCCGCGGCCGCCTCCCTCAGGAGGCGGGGAGGCCCGGGAAGGGCGTGGTCACCGGCGTGCGGTCGGCGGCGGTCCGCCAGCCGACCGCCCGCAGCTCTGCCGCGGTGAGGGCCGCGACGCCGAGCTCGCGGGTGCCCACCTCGGTGGCCTGGTCCAGGACCCAGGCCCACGCCGACGACGTCCCGTCCTCCAGGGTGACCGCCAGGACGGCGGCGTCCACCGCCGACAGCACCGGGAAGGGCAGCGCGTAGCCGCCCTCGGCGCCGACCGGTTCGACCCCGCGGGAGGTCAGCAGCCCGGTCAGCTGGTCGCGGAGGTCGCGGTGCGCCTGGCGGGCGGCGGTCACCGGCTCGCGCTGCTCCAGGGGCAGGGCGGCGCCGACCACGGCGTAGCCCCAGACGGCGGTGTGCGCGGCGGCCAGCGCGCTCTGCAGCGCGACGTCCTCGGCCGCGGTGGGGGACGGGGCGCTGCTCGGGGCATCAGGCACGGTGCTGGCCTCTCCGGGAGGGGACGGTGCCGGTCACGCCAGCGCCCCGGCCTGGCCCCGGAGCCCGGCGGAGATGCTGCCCAGCAGCGCCGCCCGACCGCCGGTGAACGCCGGGCACGCCGCGGCGTGGGCGTCGGCGGCCCCGGTGACCCGGGTGCGCAGCCACTCGCGGGCGCCGGCGGCGTCCGGGGGAGCGTCGGTCGTGGTGGTCGTGGTGGACGTGGTGGAGGCGGGCGTGCCGGTGGCCGGGGGAGCGCTGCTGGTGGCGCCGGGGGCGGCGGCCCGCAGCCGGTCGAGCTGGGCCCGGGCCTGGCCGGCCAGGCCGGTGGCGGCCGCGGCGAGCTCGGGTCCGGTGGCCAGCGCACGGTCGTAGGCGGCCACCAGCGCCTCCTGGACCTGGACCTGGGCCGCGAGCCGGTCGACCTGGGCGGGGGTGACCGCGTCGGCGGTCCCCCCGGGCTCGCTGGTGCACCCGCTCGCCAGCGCGGCCGCGCCGGCGAGCGTGCCGAGCAGCAGGCTGCGGCGGCTGAAGGCGCCGGCGGCGGGGGAGGACGACAGCGGACCGGACATCACCGTCCATCCTGGCAGCCCGGCCGACGCCGTGCCGGGACGGTGGCGGCGCAGGTCACCCACGCGTGACCGGTGGGACAGGTGGTGCGGGCGGTAACCTGGCGGCTCACGCGCAGCTGACCGGGGAACCGCAGTTCCCTCCCCGGGGTCGCCGGGGAGTCCGTCCGGTACCTGTCGCGGTCCCCACACAACAGGAGGCAACCGGTGTCCACGCGAGCTGCAGGCGCCGGTGACGAGGTGACCGCTCGGCTCACCGGTTGGGTCGGGCCCGTCGTCGTCGCCGCCGGCTACGACCTCGAGGAGCTCGTCGTCCGCCCGGCCGGCCAGCGCTCGGTGGTCCGGGTCGTCGTCGACCGCGACGCGGGCGTCAGCCTCGACGACGTCGCCCAGGTGAGCCGCGCGCTGTCGGAGGTCCTCGACGCGCAGGACGAGGCCCTGGGCCGCTCGCCCTACGTCCTGGAGGTCACCAGCCCCGGCGTCGACCGGCCGCTGACCCTGCCCCGGCACTGGCGGCGCAACGTCGGCCGGCTGGTGACCGTCGCGGTCGGCCCGGAGAAGGCCCGCGAGCAGGTCACCTCCCGGGTGCTGCGCGTCGAGGACGACGGCGTGGTGCTCGCCGTGGAGAAGGGCGGCACCAAGAAGGGCCAGGTCCGCCGCACCGTCGGCGAGCGCACCGTGCCCTGGGCGGAGCTGGGCGAGGCGCGGGTGCAGGTCGAGTTCACCCGTCCGGCCGGCCACCGCGACGCCGCGCTGGTCTACGAGGCCGACGAGCACGAGACGGACGAGCACGAGGACGACCCGGACACCGACGACGAGCTCGACGACGACGAGCTGTCGGCCGACGAACTGGGCGACGAGCAGGACGGGCCCGCGGGCGCCGACGACGAGCACCACCCGACCGGGGCCAGCGCGGCCGGTGCAGCGGGAGGACCGGGCGACCGGGCCCCCGCCGCGCCCCGCGGGACGCCCGGTCGCAACCAGGAGGCACAGAAGTGAAGATCGACCTGACCGCCCTCGCGGCGATCGAGCGGGACAAGGACATCCCCGCCGACACCGTGCTCCACGCGCTCGAGAGCGCGCTGGTCACCGCCTACCGGCAGGCCGAGGGGTCGGCCCAGCACGTGCGGGTCCAGATCGACCGGACGAGCGGCGACGTCGCGGTCCTGGCCCAGGAGCGCGGGCCGGACGGGGAGGTCGTGCACGAGTTCGACGACACCCCGAGCGACTTCGGCCGGATCGCCGCCAGCACCGCCCGGCAGGTGATGGTGCAGGCGCTGCGGGACGCGGAGAACGAGCAGACCTTCGGCGAGTACGCCGGCACCGAGGGCGACATCGTCAGCGGCGTCGTGCAGGCCGATGCCCGCCGCAACACCCAGGGCCTCGTGCTGGTCGACATCGGCAAGGTCGAGGCGCAGCTGCCGCAGGCCGAGCAGGTGCCCGGGGAGAAGTACGCGCACGGCAGCCGGGTCAAGGCCTACGTGGTCTCCGTCGCCCGCACCTCCCGCGGCCCGCAGGTCACCCTCTCCCGCACCCACCCGAACCTGGTGCGCAAGCTCTTCGCGCTGGAGGCCCCCGAGGTCGCCGACGGCAGCGTCGAGATCGTGGCGGTCGCCCGGGAGGCCGGGCACCGGTCGAAGGTCGCCGTCCGCACCTCCGTGCCGGGCCTGAACGCCAAGGGCGCCTGCATCGGCCCGATGGGGCAGCGGGTCCGCAACGTGATGAGCGAGCTGCACGACGAGAAGATCGACATCGTCGACTTCTCCGACGACGACGCGACGTTCGTCGCCTCCGCGCTCTCCCCGGCCCGGGTCACCAGCGCCCGCGTCGTGGACGCCGCCGCCCGCGCCGTGCAGGTGGTCGTGCCGGACTACCAGCTGTCGCTGGCGATCGGCAAGGAGGGGCAGAACGCCCGGCTCGCCGCGCGCCTCACCGGCTGCCGCATCGACATCCGCAGCGACGCCCAGCCCGCCGACGGCGACGCCCCCGCCTCTCCCGGTGTGGGCCGTGCCCCGCTGCGGGCCAGCGGCCCCGGCGGACCGACCGGCCGGCCCACTGCACGGGGCCCGCAGGGGGGTGCCCGCACTCCTGTGCGGCGGGCGGAACACCGCGGCCCCTCGGCGCGCTAGACTCAGCAATGGCCGATCCGTCGATCCCGGTGCGCACCTGTGTGGGCTGCCGGAGACGTGCACCGGTCACCGAGCTGTTGCGTGTCGTCGTCCGCGGCGGGGGTCTGACCCCCGACCCGCGGCGGCGGCTCCCCGGCCGGGGTGCGTCCCTGCACCCCACCGCGGAGTGCCTGCAGGCAGCAGCCCGGCGCCGGGCCTTCCCGCGTGCGTTGCGCAGCAGCGCCACACTGGAGACCGGTGTGCTCGAGGAGCTCGTCTCCGGCCGGCCCTCGTGACCGGCCAGGACGGCGCCCCGGGCAGCCGCACCGCAGCAGCGACAACGCGAGCGAACCCCGTCGGACCGGCAACCGGCCGGTCCACTTCGAGAGCAGGACGACCTCGGATGAGCAACCCGTGAAGTCGCCACGATGACCATGCACCACCACTAATACCGAGGTCGAGCGGGCCAGCCGCCGGCCTCACCAGAGGAGACCCGTGCCAGGCAAGGCCCGCGTACACGAGCTCGCGAAAGAGCTCGGCATCGACAGCAAGGCAGTGCTCGCCAAGCTCAAGGAGCAGGGCGAGTTCGTGAAGTCCGCGTCCTCCACCGTCGAGGCCCCCGTGGCCCGGCGGCTGCGTGAGGCGTTCCCCGGTGCTGGCTCGTCCAGCAGCGGCAACGGCGCTTCCGGCGCCCGTCCCGGCCCCGGCCCGCGCCCGGCCGCACCGCGCCCGTCCGCTCCGGCGGCCTCGGCCCCTGCAGCGCCGGTGACCCCGGTCGCGCCGTCCGCCCCCCAGGCGCCGGCCGCCCCCCAGGCCCCCGCGGCTGCCGCCCCGACCCCGGCCCCGGCCGCTGCGTCGGCCCCGGCACCCGCACGTCCGGTCGGCTCCGGCCCGCGTCCCGGCCCCCGGCCGGCTCCGCAGGCGCGTCCGGCAGCTCCCGAGGCCCCGGCCCCGAGCGCTCCGGCTCCGCAGGCCCCGGCTGCCCAGGCTCCCGCGGCGCAGGCCCCGGCTGCCCAGGCTCCCGCGGCCCCGGCTGCACGTCCCGCCGGTGCTCCCGGTCAGGGCGGTGCCACGCCCGGACCGAGTCCGGTCGGCTCCGGCCCGCGTCCTGGTCCCCGTCCGGCCCCGCGGCCGGGCAACAACCCCTTCAGCAGCACGCAGCGCCCGGCTGCCGCTGGCCCGCGCCCGGCGCCCGCGCCCGGTGCGCCCAGCCAGGCCGGTCCCGGTGGGCCGCGTCCCGCCGGCCCCGGCGGTCCCCGTCCGGGTCCCGGCGCAGGCGGTCCCCGTCCGGCTTCCGGTCCCGGTGGCCCGCGTCCGGCCCCCGGCGCAGGTGGCCCGCGTCCCAACCCCGGCATGATGCCGCAGCGCCCGAGCCCCGGCATGATGCCGCCCCGGCCCGCGGCAGGCGGCCGTCCGGGTGGTCCCGGCGGCGCCGGTGGCCCGGGTGCGGGTCGCGGCGGTGGCGGCGGTGGCGGCTTCCGTCCCGGCGGTGGCAGCGGTGGCGGCTTCCGTCCCGGTGGCGGCGGTCCCGGTGGTCCCGGTGGCGGCGGCGGTGCTCCGGCCGGTGGTTTCCGTCCCGGTGGCGGCGGTGGCGGTCGCGGCCGCGGTCGTGGTGGCTCCGGTGCGGGCACCGCGGGTGCCTTCGGGCGTCCGGGTGGTCGTGGTCCGGTCCGCGGTCGCAAGAGCAAGAAGCAGCGGCGTCAGGAGTTCGACTCCATGGCCGCGCCGAGCATGGGCGGCGTCTCGCTGCCCCGTGGCAACGGGCAGTCCGTCCGGCTGCCGCGCGGCGCGTCCCTGACCGACCTGGCCGAGCGGATCAACGCCGAGCCCGCCGCGCTGGTCACCGCCCTGTTCCACCTGGGCGAGATGATCACCGCGACGCAGTCGGTCAACGACGAGACGCTGCAGCTGCTCGGTGCCGAGATCGGCTGGGTCATCCAGGTCGTCAGCCCCGAGGACGAGGACCGCGAGCTCCTCGACACCTTCGACCTCACCTTCGGCGACGAGGAGAGCGACGACGAGGACGACTGGGACATCCGTCCGCCGGTCGTCACCGTCATGGGTCACGTCGACCACGGCAAGACCAAGCTCCTCGACGCGCTCCGGCACGCGAACGTGGCGGGCAAGGAGGCCGGTGGGATCACCCAGCACATCGGCGCCTACCAGATCGTCACCGAGCTGGAGGGCAACGAGCGCCCGGTCACCTTCATCGACACCCCGGGTCACGAGTCGTTCACCGCGATGCGTGCCCGTGGCGCGAAGGTCACCGACATCGTCGTCCTGGTGGTCGCTGCCGACGACGGCGTCATGCCGCAGACGGTCGAGGCGCTCAACCACGCCCAGGCCGCCAACGTGCCGATCGTGGTCGCGGTGAACAAGATCGACAAGGAGGGGGCCAACCCCGCCAAGATCCGTCAGCAGCTCACCGAGTACGGGCTGGTGGCCGAGGAGTACGGCGGCGACACGATGTTCGTCGACGTCTCCGCGACCACCCGTCAGGGTCTCGACGACCTGCTGTCGGCGGTCCTGCTCACCGCGGACGCCTCGCTCGACCTGCGCGCCAACATCGGCCAGGACCCCCAGGGTGTCGTCATCGAGGGCAAGCTGGACAAGGGTCGTGGCCCCGTCGCCACGGTCATGGTCCAGCGCGGCACGCTCCGCGTCGGCGACTCGATCGTGGCCGGTGACGCCTACGGTCGCGTCCGGTCGCTGCTCGACGAGCACGGCAACAAGCTCAAGGAGGCCCTGCCGGCCCGTCCGGTCCAGGTCGTCGGCCTCACCTCGGTGCCGCGCGCCGGTGACACCTTCCTCGTCGTCGAGGAGGACCGGATCGCCCGCCAGATCGCCGACCGCCGCCAGGCCCGGATCCGCAACGCGCAGAACGCGTCGATGCGGAAGCGGATCAGCCTGGAGGACCTGGACGCGGCGCTCAAGGAGACCCGTCAGCTCAACCTGATCATCAAGGGCGACAACTCGGGCACCGTCGAGGCGCTCGAAGAGGCGCTGATGAAGATCGAGGTGAGCGACGACCTCACGCTGCGGGTCATCCACCGCGGCGTCGGTGGCATCACCAAGAGCGACATCGACCTGGCGCTGGCCGACGACGTCATCGTCCTGGGCTTCAACGTCCGGGCCGAGGGCCAGGCCACCGAGCTCGCGAACCGCGAAGGCGTGGACGTCCGGTACTACACGGTCATCTACCAGGCCATCGAGGAGATCGAGTCCGCGCTCAAGGGCATGCTCAAGCCCGAGTACGAAGAGGTGCAGCTGGGCACCGCGGAGGTCCGCGAGGTCTTCCGGGTGCCGAAGATCGGCAACGTCGCCGGCTCGCTGGTCCGCAGCGGCACCATCGTCCGCAACACCAAGGCCCGTCTCGTCCGGGACGGCGCCGTGGTCGCGGACAACCTGACCGTCGAGTCGCTGCGTCGCTTCAAGGACGACGCGACCGAGGTCCGCGAGGGCTACGAGTGCGGTATCGGGCTGGGGTCGTTCAACGACATCAAGCCCGAGGACGTCATCCAGACCTTCGAGCTGCGCGAGAAGCCGCGCGCGTGATGAAGGAGCCCGTCCTCCCCGCCTGAGCACGTTCGGGCAGGGAGGCCGGGGCCGCCCGTCCCCTCCCGCCCCGGTCCGCCGGGGCGGGAGGGGACGGGACGGACACCGTCCGGCAGCAGGGAGGGGAGGGCACCGGTGTTCACCGGGGCGCTGAGCGCCGATCTGCTGCTGGGCGACGTCCACTCGCTCAAGGAGAAGCGCGCCGTGGTGCGGCCGATCGTGGCCGAGCTGCGGCGCCGCTTCGCGGTGGCCGCCGCCGAGGCCGGCGAGCTCGACCTGCACCGCCGTGCGCAGATCGGGATCGCCACCGTGGCCGGCGACGCCGCCCAGGTGACCGACGTCCTGGACGCGTGCGAGCGGTTGCTGGCCGAACGCCCCGAGGTGACGCTGCTGTCGGCACACCGGCAGCTGATCAGCGACACCGACTGAAGGACCCCCTCGCCCCCCATCACTCGCACGCTCGTGACGGGCCCCTGCGAGGGGGCCACAAGACCAAGGAGCAGCTGAGATGGCCGATCCCGCCCGGGCACGCCGGCTGGCGGTGCGCATCCGTCAGATCGTCTCCGCCACGATCGAGATGCAGATCAAGGACCCGCGGCTGGGGATGGTCACCATCACCGACGCGCGGGTCACCAGCGACCTCCGTGAGGCGACGGTGTTCTACACCGTCTACGGCAACGACAACGAGATCGAGGACTCCGCGAGGGCCCTGGCCAGCGCCACGGGGGTGCTGCGCTCGACGGTGGGCAAGCAGACCGGCATCAAGTTCGTGCCGACGCTGACCTTCGTCGCCGACATCGTCCCGGACACCGCCCGCGAGCTCGAGCAGGCGCTGGAGCGGGTCCGGCACGCCGATGCCGAGCTGGCCCGTGCCCGCGAGGGCGCCGAGTACGCCGGCGACGCCGACCCCTACCGCAAGCCCGCCGTCGACGAGGACGACGACCTGGTCGACGACGACCTCGACGACGCCGAGGTGACCGCCGAGCCCGGTGCCGGGCGCACCGACGACTTCGACGACGAGCGGCCCTCCGCCGCCGCCCAGCGGAGCGCCTCGTGACCGAGGCCGTCGACCCCGATCCCGACGACCTGGCCGGCGAGCACCAGGGCGTCACGCTGGGCGGCCGCGAGGAGCCGGGCACCGGCGATCCGACCGCGGGGGGCAAGCAGGGCCAGGTCGGCGAGGTCGACAGCATCGCCGCCGACGAGCCCGAGGACGGCTCGCACTACGCGGTCGGTGGCGGCAACACCGACCCCGAGCCGCAGCAGCCGCCCGGGGCCGACCCGAGCCCCGGCATCACCTCGTGACCACGGCCGCCGCGCCGGTGACGGCCGCCGTGGAGCTGCTGGCCGCGGCGGCCGCAGCAGGATCGACCGTGGTGCTCTCCGGCCACGTGCAGCCCGACGCCGACGCGCTGGGCAGCACACTGGCGCTGGCCGAGGGGCTGCGCCGCCGCGGCGCCCGGGTCGTCGCCACGTTCCCCGAGCCGTTCGTGCTCCCGGAGTCGCTGGGCTGGCTGCCCGGCGCCGACCGGCTCGTGCACCCCGGCACCGTGCCCGCCGACGTCGACCTGTTCGTCGGCCTCGACGCCGCCTCACCGGGACGCCTGGGCCGGCTGGCCGGCCTGCTGGAGTCCGCCGGCCGGTCGATCGTCGTCGACCACCACGCCAGCAACCCCGGCTTCGGTGAGGTACGGGTGGTCCACCCGCACGCCGCCGCGACCGTGGTCCTCGTCGCCGACCTGCTCGAGGGCCTGGGCGTCGAGCTCGACGAGCAGCTGGCGACCTGCCTCTACGCCGGGCTGGCCGCCGACACCGGGTCCTTCCGCTTCGGCAACACCGCACCGGGCACCCACGAGCTCGCCGCGCGGCTGCTGCGCACCGGTATCGACCACGCCGCGATCAGCCAGCGGCTGTTCGACACCGCACCCTTCGGCTGGCTCGGGCTGCTGTCGGCGGTCACCGGCCGGGCGGTGCTGGAGCCCGACGTGGGCGCCGGGCTGGTGCTCACCTGGTCCACCGCGGCCGAGGCGCGCGAGCACGGGCTGGCGCCCGACCAGCTCGAGGCCCTGGTCGACGTCGTCCGGGCGACCGCCGAGGCCGACGTCGCCGCCGTCCTCAAGGGCGCCGACGACGGCTCGTGGGTGGTCTCGATGCGCTCCCGCGGGGCCACCGACCTGGCCCGGGTGGCGATCCGCCTGGGCGGCGGCGGGCACCGGGCCGCCGCCGGCTACAGCTCGGCGCTGGACCGCGAGGCGACGATCGCCCAGCTGCGGGCGGAGCTCTCGCGCTGAGCCGGTCGATCCCCGCGCTGGCCGCGCCGGCGCTCGTCGTCCTGGCCGCCGAGCCGCTGTACCTGCTCGTCGACACCGCCGTCGTCGGCAACCTGGGCACGACCGCCCTCGCCGGGCTCGCCGTCGGCGGCGGCCTGCTGGCCTACGTCGCCGCGCTGCTGAACTTCCTCGCCTACGGCACCACCGCCCGGGCGGCCCGCCGCACCGGTGCCGGTGACCGCCCCGGCGCGGTCGCCGAGGGCGTGCAGGCCACCTGGCTGGCGGTGGCACTCGGGGTGCTGCTCGCCGCGCTGTTCCAGGTGCTGGCCGGCCCGCTGACCCGGCTGATGGCCGGCGGCCCCGGACCGGTGGCCGAGGCCGCCGAGCAGTGGCTCCGGGTGGCCAGCCCCGGGCTGCCGCTGCTGCTGGTCGCCCTGGCCGGGAACGGCTGGCTGCGCGGCGTGCAGGAGCTGCGCCGGCCGATGGTGTTCGTGCTCGCCGGCAGCCTGGTCAGCCTGGCGCTCTGCCCGCTGCTGGTGCACACCGCAGGGCTCGGGCTGGTCGGTTCGGCGGTGGCCAACCTGGCCGGCCAGGCCGTCTCGGCGGCGCTCTTCGTCCGGACGCTGGCCGGTGAACTGGCCGGCTCGGACGTCTCCTGGCGGCCCCGCCCGCCCGCCCTGCGCGCCCAGCTGGTGCTCGGCCGGGACCTGCTGCTGCGGGCGGCGGTGCTCCAGGTGGCCTTCGCCGTGGCCGCGGCGGTGGTCGCCCGCTCCAGCACCGCGCAGCTGGGCGCCCACCAGGTCGCGCTGCAGCTGTGGCTGTTCCTCGCCCTGGTGCTCGACGCCTACGCGATCGCCGCGCAGACCCTGGTCGGCACCGCGCTGGGTGCCCGGCGCCCGGACGAGGCCCGGCACACCGCCGTCCGGGTGGTCCGCTGGGGCCTGGGCACCGGCGTGGTCGTCGCCGTCGGGCTGCTCGCGCTCCGCCCGGTGCTGCCGGGGGTGTTCACCGACGACCCGGCGGTGCTGGCCCAGGCCGGCGTCGTCTGGTGGTTCCTGGCGCTCATGCAGCCGCTGGCCGGGGTGGTGTTCGCCCTGGACGGCGTGCTGATGGGCGCCGGGGACGTCGCGTACCTGCGCACGGTGACCCTGGGCGCGGCGCTGCTGGGCTTCCTGCCCCTGTCGCTGCTGTCGGGCTGGCTGGGCTGGGGGCTGCCCGGGGTGTGGACCGGGCTGACCCTGTTCATCGTGCTGCGGCTGGTCGCGGTCGGGCAGCGGGTGCGGGGGAGCGCCTGGCTGGGTGAGAGCGTGACCCCGTGAGCGGGAGCGGGACGATGTGCCCAGCAGCCCGGAGAAGACGGCCGACGAGCGCCGGTGAGGAGGTCGGATGAGTCCGAAGAAGCCCGATGCCGACGTCCCGCCGTCCCTGCTGCTGGTCGACAAGCCCGGCGGCATGACCTCCCACGACGTCGTGGCGATCGCCCGGCGGGTGATGGGCGTGCGCAAGGTCGGCCACGCCGGCACCCTGGATCCGATGGCCACCGGACTGCTGGTGCTCGGGGTCGGCGCGGCCACCCGGCTGCTCGGGTACCTCTCCGGCTCGGACAAGACCTACGAGGCGACGATCCGGCTGGGCCAGCGCACCGTCACCGACGACCGCGAGGGCGAGGTCACCGCGACCACCTCGGCCGCCGGGGTCACCGAGGACGCCGTCCGGGCCGCCCTGGCCGCGCAGGTCGGGCCGCTGCAGCAGGTGCCGTCGTCGGTGAGCGCGGTCAAGGTCGACGGCAAGCGCTCCTACGACCGGGTGCGGGCCGGGGAGGAGTTCGAGCTGGCCGCCCGCTCGGTCACCGTGCACTCGATCGACGTCCACCGCATCGCCCGGCCCACCCCGGACCTGGTCGACGTCGACGTCACCGTCTCCTGCAGCACCGGCACGTACATCCGGGCCATCGCCCGGGACGCCGGGACGGCGCTGGGCGTCGGCGGGCACCTCACCGCGCTGCGCCGCACCTCCTCCGGCCCGTTCGACACCGGGCAGGCCCGCCCGGTCGAGGACGCCGCCGGTGCGCTGGCCGGCCCCGGCAGCGGCCTGGGCGTGGTGGCCCTGACCGACGCCGCCCGCGCGGTCTTCCCGGCCCGGGAGCTCACCGACAGCGAGGCCGTCGCCCTCGGGTACGGCCAGCGGGTGCCGGCCACGGGTGCGCCGGGCCTGCACGCCGCGGTCGCACCGGACGGCCGGCTGGCCGCCCTGGTCGAGGACGTCGGCCCGGTGGCCAAGGTCGTCGTGGGGTTCCCGCCCGGCTGAACCCGGCCGTGTCACCGGCGCCGCCGCTGGGCAGGGAGGGCCCATGAGCGTCGTGAAGATCAACTCAGTGACCGTGCCGGTGGACAAGCGTGAGCGGTTCGAGGAGCGGTTCCGGGGCCGCGCCGGTGCCGTGGAGACCACCCCGGGCTTCGAGTGGTTCGAGCTGCTGCGCCCCGCCGAGGGCACCGACCGGTACCTCGTCTACACCCGCTGGGAGAGCCAGGAGGCCTACGACGCCTGGCAGAGCGGGCAGGACTTCGACCGGGCGCACGACGGCGGTGGCGACACCCTCGCCCCCGCGGCCGAGCGCTCGCAGAACCACCTGGAGAGCTACGAGGTCGTGCAGTCCTCCGGCCCGCACGGCGAGGAGAGCTGACCTCCCGCCCGCACCCGGGCCCCGCCCCGGGTGCGGGCTAGGGTTGCGGGGCGGACCGGCACCCGCCGGACCGCCAGCACCAGCACCTCAGGTGGGAGCCATGACCGACACGCTCAACGACAGCCGCACCTCCTCCGCGATGTTCGTCGAGGGCGTGCCGCTGGTCGTGGAGGACGTGCCGCGCCGGTCCGCCGCAGAGCGCGCCCAGCAGCTCGAGGACCCGGGCTTCGGCCGCTACTTCACCGACTCGATGTTCATCGCCCGCTACCGCGCCGGCGAGGGCTGGGTCGACGCCCGGCTCATCGGCTACGCCCCGCTGCAGCTGGACCCGAGCGCGGCCGCGCTGCACTACGCGCAGTCGATCTTCGAGGGTCTCAAGGCCTACGCCCAGCCCGACGGCAGCGTGGCCACCTTCCGGCCGGGGTCCAACGCCGCCCGGTTCGCCCGCAGCGCCCGGCGGCTGGCCATGCCGCCGGTGCCCGAGGACGCCTTCCGCACCGCCGTCGACGCGCTCGTCGACGCCGACCGCGACTGGGTCCCCACCGGTCCGGACCAGACGCTGTACATCCGGCCCTACCAGTTGGCGGTCGAGCCGTTCCTGGGCGTGCGGCCGGCCCACGAGTACCTCTTCGTCGTCATCGCCAGCCCCGCCGGTGCCTACTTCCCGCGCGGCGTGCACCCGGTGTCGGTCTACCTGTCCGAGGACTACATCCGGGCGGCACCGGGCGGCACCGGCGACGTCAAGTGCGCCGGCAACTACGCCGCCAGCCTGCTGGCCCAGGAGCAGGCGATCGCCGCCGGCTGCGACCAGGTGGTCTGGCTGGATGCGGTGGAGAAGAGGTACGTCGAGGAGATGGGCGGGATGAACCTGTTCTTCGTCCTCGGCTCCGGTGCCGACGCCGAGCTGGTCACCCCTGAGCTCACCGGCACCCTGCTGCCCGGCATCACCCGCGACTCGCTGATCACCGTGGCCCGCGAGCTGGGGCACCGGGTGACCGAGCGGCGGTTCAGCGTCGAGGAGTGGCGGGCCGGCGTGGCCGACGGCACGGTCACCGAGACCTTCGCCTGCGGCACCGCGGCCGTGATCACCCCCGTCGGCGCCGTCAAGGCCCGCACCGGCGACTTCCTCGTCGGCGACGGCGAGCCCGGGCCGCTGACGATGCAGCTGCGCGCGCACCTGCTCGACGTCCAGCACGGGCGGGTGGCCGACCCGCACGGCTGGCTGCACCGCGTCGTCCCGGCCTCCTGAGCCGACGGTCGGCGGGGGAGTCGGGTGCTGCGCTGGCGCGGGTTGGACGCCGCCCCGGGTGATCTGGGGCGCACGGTCGTCACGATCGGCATGTACGACGGTGTCCACCGCGGCCACCAGCACCTCATCGGTGCCGCGGTGGCCCGGGCCCGGGCGATGCGCCGTCCGGCCCTGGTGCTGACCTTCGATCCGCACCCGGCGGAGGTCGTCCGCCCGGGGTCGCACCCGGCGATCCTCACCGCCGCCGACCGCAAGGCCGAGCTGGTCGCCGCCCTCGGGGTCGACGCGATGTGCGTGCTGCCGTTCACCCCGGCGTTCAGCCGGCTGACCCCGGGGGAGTTCACCCACACCGTCCTGGTCGAGCACCTGCACGCAGCCCAGGTCGTCGTGGGGCGCAACTTCAGCTACGGGCACCGCGCCGAGGGTGACGTGGCGAGCCTCACCGCCGAGGGCCGCCGGTTCGGCTTCGGCGTCGAGGGCGTCGACCTCACCAGCGTCGGCTCGGCCCCCGACCTCACCGGCGACGGCGAGGTCACCATCTCCTCCACCTACATCCGGGCCTGCGTGGCCGCCGGCGACATGGCCTCGGCGGCGCTGGCGCTGGGCCGCCCGCACCGGGTCGACGGCATCGTGGTGCGCGGTGACCGGCGCGGCCGCGAGCTCGGCTACCCGACGGCCAACGTGGAGAGCCCCCGGTACACCGCCGTCCCCGCCGACGGCGTCTACGCCGGCCACCTGGTGCTGCGCGACCACCACGGCGCCACCCGCAGCCGGCACCCGGCGGCGGTCTCGGTGGGCAGCAACCCCACCTTCTCCGGCGCCCGGCGCACGGTCGAGGCCTTCCTGCTCGACTTCGACGGCGACCTCTACGGCGAGCACGTCGGGGTGGAGTTCGTCGAGCGGCTGCGGCCGATGACCGCCTTCGCCGGCATCCCGGAGCTGCTGGTCGCCATGGCCGACGACGTCTCCCGCACCCGCGCCCTGCTGGGGCTGTGACACCGCGACCCTGACGGGCCGCACCGCGGCCGGGAGCCGTCCCCGATGACGGTGAGCCCCTGGGTCGCTCCTCGCCGGCCCCACCCGTCGCGACAGGACGGGCCGCGGATCCCGGTCGGCACACCGGCCTGCTGGCGCAGCCGTGTAATCTGGGGCGGACGTCGGGTGACCGACGTGTGTGCCTGCTGCCCCCGTGACACAGACCGGGGGCCACACGTGACCTGCCCTGGAGGCAAAGATGGCGCTCGAGAGCGCGACGAAGAAGCAGATCATGACCGAGTACGCGACGGTCGAGGGCGACACCGGTTCCCCCGAGGTGCAGGTCGCGATGCTGACCCGACGGATCAGCGACCTGACCGAGCACCTCAAGATGCACAAGCACGACCACCACAGCCGGCGGGGCCTGCTCCTGCTGGTGGGTCGTCGTCGCCGGTTGCTGAACTACCTGGCCAAGACCGACATCAACCGGTACCGCTCGCTCATCGAGCGGCTCGGCCTGCGCCGCTAGCACCACCGAGGGGACCGCTCCGGCACGCCGGGCCGGTCCCCTCGCTCGTGCGGCACCCGCCGCACGGGATCACCGGCCGAACGCACCGCCCGCTCCGCGTGGGCCGGTCCTCGGTGGTGGCCCCCGGGACAGCGAGCCTGACCGCAGGCACCCGTGCCCCGAGGGCTTCGATCGAGCACCGGTCGCCCCGGACGCCGACGGCGCAGCCCGCCGCGAAGAGGACGTCGCCGCATGCGACGTAGGAAGAGGACACGATGTCTTCACCCAGCACCGACACCACCGACAACGACTTCGAGGACGGCGTCTTCACCGCCTCCGCGGTGATCGACAACGGGGCCCTCGGGTCCCGCACGGTCACCTTCGAGACCGGCCGGCTGGCCAAGCAGGCCGCCGGTTCCGTCGTCGCCACCATGGGCGACACCACGCTGCTGTCGGCCACCACGGCCGGCCGCCAGCCCAAGGAGCAGTTCGACTTCTTCCCGCTGACGGTGGACGTCGAGGAGCGGATGTACGCGATCGGGAAGATCCCCGGTTCGTTCTTCCGCCGCGAGGGCCGCCCCTCCGAGGACGCGATCCTCACCTGCCGCCTGATCGACCGGCCGCTGCGCCCGACCTTCGCCAAGGGCCTGCGCAACGAGGTCCAGGTCGTCATCACCGTCCTGTCGCTGGACCCCGACCACGTCTACGACGTGCTCGCGATCAACGCCGCGTCGGCCTCCACCCAGCTGTCGGGCCTGCCGTTCTCCGGCCCGGTCGGTGGCACGCGCGTGGCCCTGATCAACGGCCAGTGGGTCGGCTTCCCCACCCACACCGAGCTCGAGGACGCCGTCTTCGACATGGTCGTGGCCGGCCGGGTCCTGCCCGACGGCGACGTCGCGATCATGATGGTCGAGGCCGAGGCCACCGAGAAGACGATCGAGCTCATCGCCGGGGGCGCCACCGCCCCGACCGAGGAGGTCGTCTCCGCCGGCCTCGAGGCCGCCAAGCCCTTCATCAAGGCGCTGTGCTCCGCGCAGGCCGAGCTGGCCGGCAAGGCCGCCAAGCCCGAGGCGCACTTCCCGCGCTTCCTGGACTACTCCGACGACGTCTACGCCGCCGTCGAGGCGCACGCCACGGAGAAGCTGACCGTGGCGCAGGCCATCGCCGGCAAGGCCGAGCGCGAGGACGCCACCGACGCCCTCAAGGACGAGGTCAAGGCCGCGCTGGCCGGCCAGTTCCAGGGCCGGGAGAAGGAGATCTCCGGAGCCTTCCGCGCGGTCACCAAGAAGGTCGTCCGCCAGCGCATCCTCCGCGACAAGATCCGCATCGACGGCCGCGGCCTGACCGACATCCGGCCGCTGTCGGCCGAGGTCGAGGTCCTGCCCCGGGTGCACGGCTCGGCCCTGTTCGAGCGCGGCGAGACCCAGATCATGGGCGTCACCACGCTGAACATGCTCCGCATGGAGCAGCAGCTGGACACGCTGAACCCGGTCACCCGCAAGCGCTACATGCACAACTACAACTTCCCGCCGTACTCCACCGGTGAGACCGGCCGCGTGGGCTCGCCCAAGCGCCGCGAGATCGGCCACGGCGCGCTCGCCGAGCGGGCGCTGCTGCCGGTGCTGCCCGACCGCGAGGAGTTCCCCTACGCGATCCGCCAGGTCTCCGAGGCCCTGGGCTCCAACGGCTCCACCTCGATGGGCTCGGTCTGCGCCTCGACGCTGGCCCTGCTCAACGCCGGTGTGCCGCTGAAGGCCTCCGTCGCCGGCATCGCCATGGGCCTGGTGTCCGACGTGGTCGACGGCAAGACCGAGTACGTCGCGCTGACCGACATCCTCGGTGCCGAGGACGCGTTCGGTGACATGGACTTCAAGGTCGCCGGCACCAAGGACTTCGTCACGGCCCTCCAGCTGGACACGAAGCTCGACGGCATCCCCTCCGACGTCCTCGCCGGTGCGCTGACCCAGGCCCGCGCGGCCCGGCTGCACATCCTCGACGTCATGCTCGAGGCGATCGACGGCCCCGACGAGATGAGCCCGTTCGCCCCCCGGGTGACCACGGTGCGCATCCCGGTCGACAAGATCGGCGCGGTCATCGGCCCGAAGGGCCAGATGATCAACGCGATCCAGGACGAGACCGGCGCCGACATCACCATCGAGGACGACGGCACGATCTACGTCGGCGCCTCCGACGGCCCCTCGGCCCAGGCCGCGGTCGACCGGATCAACGCGATCGCCAACCCGACGCTGCCCAAGGTCGGCGAGCGGTTCCTCGGCACCGTGGTGAAGACGACCGCCTTCGGTGCGTTCGTCTCGCTGCTGCCCGGCCGCGACGGCCTGGTGCACATCAGCAAGCTGGGCAACGGCAAGCGGATCGCCAAGGTCGAGGACGTCGCGAACGTCGGCGACAAGCTGCAGGTCGAGATCACCGACATCGACGCCCGCGGCAAGATCAGCCTGGTGCCCGTGGTCGAGGGCGAGGCCGCCGCTGCCGGCGACGCCGCCCCGGCCGACGACACCGCTCCCGCGGAGGCATGACCACGTCGTACGGCCTGACCGGGGCCGGGACGGGCGCTGCGGCGTCCGTCCCGGCCCCGGTCGGCTCCACGGCAGTCGGCTCCACGGCAGTGCTGGACGTCGACGAGGTCGGTGGCCGGGTGGAGCGCACCGAGCTGCCCGGCGGCCTGCGGGTCATCACCGAGACGATGCCCGGGGTGCTCTCGGCGACGCTGGGCATCTGGGTCGGCGTCGGCTCCCGCGACGAGAGCCCAGCGGTGGGCGGTTCCTCGCACTTCCTCGAGCACCTGCTGTTCAAGGGGACGCGCAGCCGCACGGCGCTGGAGATCGCCACCGCGATGGACGCCGTGGGCGGTGAGATGAACGCCTTCACCGCCAAGGAGCACACCTGCTACTACGCGAACGTGCTCGCCAGTGACCTGCCGCTGGCGGTGACGCTCCTCGGTGACCTGGTCACCGAGGCGCTGAACACCGCGCCGGACCTGGAGTCCGAGCGCACGGTGGTGCTCGAGGAGATCGCCATGCGCGACGACGAGCCCGCCGACGCCGTCCACGACCTCTACGCCGAGACGCTCTTCGGCGACACCCCGCTGGGCCGGTCGGTGCTCGGCACGGTGTCCTCGATCGAGGCCCTCACCCGGGACGACGTCGACGGCTGGTACCGCCAGCGCTACGCGGTGCCCTCCATCGTCGTCTCGGCCGCGGGCCGGGTCGACCACCAGCAGGTCCTCGACCTGGTGACCGCGGCCTTCGGCGACCGGCTGTCCGGGAACGCCCGCCCGGACCCGCTCCGGCTGGGGGAGGACGTCGTCCTTACCGCACCGGCCCGGCCCGGTGGGTTGATCCGCCGGACGACCGAGCAGACCCACCTGCTGCTGGGCAGCCTCGGGATGGGCCGGCTCGACGGGCGCCGGTACGCCGCCGCGGTGCTGGACGCCGCGGTCGGTGGTGGCATGAGCTCCCGGCTGTTCCAGGAGATCCGGGAGAAGCGGGGTCTGGTCTACAGCGTGGGGTCCTCGCTGACGCACTACGCCGGCGCGGGCAGCTTCTCCGTCTACGCGGGGTGCTCGCCCAAGCGGGTGCCGGAAGTGCTGCGGCTGGTGCGGGACTGCCTGGCCGAGGTCGCCGAGGCCGGGCTGACCCCCGAGGAGGTGGTCCGCGCGCAGGGTCAGCTCACGGGCGGTCTGGTGCTGGGCCTGGAGGACACCGGCTCCCGGATGAGCCGGCTGGGCAAGAGCGAGCTGTCCTTCGGGGAGTACCTGCCCGTACGTGCCGTGCTCGACCTGCTCGACGGCGTCGACGAGGAGCAGGTGCGGGCGGTCGCGGCCGACCTGTTCACCCGGCCCACCTGCCTGGCGGTCGTCGGTCCCTACCGGGAGCGCGACCTCGACCGGCTGCTCGCCGCCTGACCGCATGACATCACGGCTGACCCAGCGCGGCGCCCTGGCCCGCGGGGCCTTCGTGGTCACCACGCTCGTCTCCCTGGCGGTGCTCTTCGCCCCGCCCTCGGACGTGCCCGCGGCACCGCCGGGCGTGGACAAGGTGGTCCACCTGTCGCTCTTCCTCGCCCTGGCCCTCACCGCCCGGTGGGCCGGGGTCGGGCGGCAGGTGACCGCCGTGACCCTGCTGGTCTACGCCGCGGTCAGCGAGGTTCTGCAAGGTACCGACCTGGTGGGTCGGGACGCCGAGCTCCTCGACTGGGTCGCCGACGCCACCGGGGTGCTCCTCGGGGTCGCACTGTGGGCGGTGTCCGCCCGGGGACGCCCGACTCGCTGACCCGCCCGGGGTCCTGCCCTTGCGTCGGCTCCCGTCGTTGGTGAGCATCGCGGCATGACCACCAGCTCGACGACCGTCGTCCCTGCTCCCGCTCCCGCTCCCGCAGAGGCCGGGAACTCACCGCTCATCCCGGTGGGTGTGCTCGGGGCCCGTGGCCGGATGGGCGCAGAGGTCTGCCGCGCGGTCGACGCAGCCGAGGACCTCGAGCTCGTCGCGATGGTCGACGAGCGGGACTGGTTGTTCAACGTCGCCGATGCCGGCGCCCAGGTGGTCGTGGACTTCACCCGGCCGGACTCCGTCATGGAGAACATCCGCTTCTGCATCGACCAGAACATCCACTGCGTCGTCGGGACGACGGGGTTCGACGAGGAGCGGCTGGCGAGCATCGCCCAGTGGCTGGAGCCCAAGCCCGAGGTGGGCGTGCTCATCGCCCCCAACTTCGGCATCGGCGCCGTGCTGCTCATGCGCTTCGCCCAGGAGGCGGCGCGGTTCTTCCCGTCGGTGGAGATCGTCGAGCTGCACCACCCGCAGAAGGTCGATGCCCCGTCCGGGACGGCGGCGCGCACCGCACGTCTCGTGGCGGACGCCCGCCGGGCGGCCGGTATCCCGGCTGCGCCGGACGCCACCCGTGAGCAGGACTCGCTGCCCGGGGCACGGGGAGCGGACGTCGAGGGCATCCCGGTGCACGCGATCCGGCTCAGCGGACTCGTCGCCCACCAGGAGGTGCTCATGGGGGCAGCGGGGGAGACCCTGACCCTGCGGCACGACTCCTACGACCGGGCGTCCTTCATGCCCGGCGTCCTGCTGGCCGTGCGCGAGGTCAGCCGACGCCCGGGCCTGACGCTGGGCATCGAGCACCTGCTCGGGCTCTAAGCGTGTGACGGATGGGGCTCAGGTGACTGGTGAGGCGTCTGGACACCCAGCGTTCACGTGACCTGCGCCGCAATTTCGTAGGCACTGAACCGTCGTGACCTGCGGTTTCGCGCCTGGAGGCCTCCCTCGAGGGCCCAAACTGGTGTTCAGCTGCCTCGGCCGGCTTGACGGCTCGTTCCCCGCCGCGTAACTTTCTCTTTGCGCCGAGCGAGACCGGGCCGGAAGGGCCGGGAGCCGCGAGGTCAGACCCCCAGGGTGTGACAGCGAGCCGTGCTCGGCGTACTGTAGGACAAGCCGCCACGAAGAACGGCCAAGGAATTGGTCGGGGAACGTGCGCGTCCGCTCCTTGAGAACTCAACAGCGTGCCGAAAGTCAGTGCCAAGTAACAAATCCCCCGTGGCCTGGTCTCATGGATCGGGTCATTGGGTTCCTTTGGTTGATTGAACGAGAGTGCCAACTCTTGGTCTCAGCTGCGATCAAATCATCTACGGAGAGTTTGATCCTGGCTCAGGACGAACGCTGGCGGCGTGCTTAACACATGCAAGTCGA
>Ga0210040_10001185_pt1 | contig 40204 bp, 39 predicted proteins | sample CryGeyCG12114_NA_FD_185462 | JGI IMG/M metagenome (GOLD analysis project Ga0210040, IMG submission 185462) | Groundwater microbial communities from aquifer - Crystal Geyser CG19_WC_8/21/14_NA (SPAdes) (version 2) | ecosystem: Environmental > Aquatic > Deep subsurface > Groundwater | place: USA... | reverse complement strand
GCCGCGGCGGGCGGGGTGACGACGATCATCGACATGCCGCTCAACTCGATCCCGCCCACCATCGACGTCGACGCGCTCGAACTCAAACGGTCTGTCGCCGCAGCCTCCGCCGCTGTCGATGTCGGATTCTGGGGCGGCGCCGTACCCTCGTCGCTCGGCCATCTTCGCGAGCTCCACGACGCCGGTGTTTTCGGTTTCAAAGCGTTCCTCGCTCCCAGTGGAGTCGACGAGTTCCCGCACCTCGACCGCAGGCAGCTGCGGCAGGCACTCCAAGAGATCGCCGCATTCGGTGGGCTGCTGATCGTGCACGCCGAAGATCCCGGTGTGCTCGAACGCTCAGAAGAGCACGGCAGCCGCGAGTACCGCCTTTTCGTCGACTCCCGCCCGCCCGAGGCTGAACTCGAAGCGATTCAGGCCGTCATCGACGGGGTCCGCGAAACGGGCGCCCGCGCGCACATCCTCCACCTCTCCGCAGCGGACGCGCTCCCGCTCATCGCGGGCGCGAAAGCCGAAGGCCTGCCGATCACCGCTGAGACGTGTCCGCACTACCTCACGCTCGACGAGGAGCACATCCCGGACGGCGCGACGCAGTTCAAATGCTGCCCGCCCATCCGCGACTCCGCGAACCAGGACGCCCTATGGCAGGGGCTCCTCGACGGAACGCTCGACATCGTGGTCTCCGACCACTCCCCCAGCACCGCCGCGCTCAAATACGCGGGCGACGGCGACTTCCAGGTCGCGTGGGGCGGGATAGCGGGTCTGCAGCTCGGGCTCCCCGCCATGTGGACAGCGGCGCGAAACCGGGACATCCCTCTCGAAACGGTCGTCGGGTGGATGTCCAGCGCCACGGCACGCTTCGCGGGACTCACGGATCGCGGCGAAATCCGCGTCGGCGCCATGGCCGACTTGGCGGTCTTCGCCCCGGACGAGATGCAGACCGTCACCGCACGTTCGCTGCTGCACAAGAACCCCGTGACCGCGTACGACGGCAGCACACTCACCGGAGTGGTCCGTCGCACCTATCTCCGGGGACGGGCGATCGACCCGCTTTCACCGGAGTCGGTGGGAACGCTGCTGTCTCGCTCCTGATCGACGAAGACCCGCAGGCTCAGCGCAGGGTGAAGACCATCGACGTGCCGTCCTCGCCGTGCGAGATGGCGACGTCGCCCTCCCACCCCACGAAAGGGCCGCTGCCCGTGCCGGGAATGACATAGCCGAATGAGGACTCGCCGCCCGGATGCTGAAGAGCCCCGTGGTGCACCGTGACCTCGCCCTGGACGCCGTCGATCGAGCCCGTGATGCGCTCGACCGCGAGATATCCGCGGCTCGGCTCTTCCCCTGAGAAGACGAAATGCAGCTCAGCATCTCCCACGATCCCGTCGGTGTAGCTCTTTCGCATGCGCAGCGCGCTCGCCCAGTCGCCGGTCACGCCGGGCAGGTCGGACGGGTCCACAGCGGTGACGGTGAAGCGAGCGGTGAAAGAAGCCATCCGATGAATCTAGTTCTGCATGTCGTTATTTCTGCATATCGTCCTGGCGCGAGCGCTCCTCGGCACACCGTCGAAACACCCTCGACACACTCACCTGAAAGCATGCGAAGCATGTCGATAGTGCTCGGACAGAACCAGTACGGCAAGGCGGAGACCCACCTCGTCCGTATCACCCGCGACTCGCCTCGCCATGAAATCGTCGACCTCAACGTCACCACGGCGATGCGCGGAGACTTCGCGGCCGCGTACACGCACGGCGATCAGTCCGCCGTCCTGCCCACTGACACGCAGAAGAACACCGCATACGTCTGGGCGAAGACGCACCCGACCGACCCGATCGAGGAGTACGGCCTCAGCCTCGCCCGGCACTTCGTCGACGACGTCGAGCCCATCGAGTCGGCGCGCATCGAGATCGAGCGCTTCGCATGGTCCCGCGTGAGCATCGACGGCACCGAGCACGACCACACCTGGGTCCGCTCCGGCCAGGAAGTGCGCACTGCAGCGGTCACGGTCGAGTCCGACGTCTCGCACGTCATCCAAGGCTTCAAAGATCTCGTGATCCTCAAGTCGACCGGTTCGGCGTTCAAAGACTTCCTCGTCGACGAGTACACGACCCTGCAACCCACCGACGACCGGGTCATGGCGACCTCGCTCGTCGCCAAGTGGCGAGTCACCGGCGACCTCGACGGCATCGATTGGAACGCGATGTACGACGGCGTCAAAGCGGTCATGCTGGAACGCTTCGCCAACCTGCACTCGCTCGCCCTGCAGCAGACGCTGTGGGAGATGGGCAAGGCCGCGATCGAGGCGTTCCCGCGCATCGCAGAGATCGAGTTGAGCGCCCCGAACCGGCACCACTTCATCGTCGACTTCTCGCCGTTCGGGTTGGAGAACCGAGGCGAGGTCTTCCACGCCGACGACCGCCCATACGGCCTCATCCAGGCGACCGTGCTGCGTGACGACGCCGAGCCAGCAGGCGACGCGTGGCGCTTCTCGGCAGGGCTCGCCTGATGTCCCGCTCCGACGACGAGCGCTGGCTCGAGCACGCGATCGCACTGGCAGTGCAGAACGTCGCCGAGGGCGGCGGCCCGTTCGGTGCAGTCATCGTCCGCGATGGCAGCATCGTGGCCGAGGGCCAGAACCGTGTGACCCGCGACCTAGACCCGACGGCGCACGCCGAAGTGCAGGCGATCCGCGCCGCATGCCAGGCAGTCGGCGACTTCTCGCTCGCGGGAGCCACCCTCTACACCTCGTGCGAACCGTGCCCGCTGTGTCTCTCGGCATCGCTGTGGGCTCGCGTCGACCGGGTCGTGTTCGCCGCTGACCGGGATGACGCCGCCCGCGGAGGGTTCGACGACCGGGCGTTCTACGAACTGCTCTCCCGCCCGCGCGAGGAGTGGCACATGCTCACCGAATCCGTGCGCCCTGCGAACGCGACGGCGCCGTTCGACGCCTGGCTCGAGCACGAGGCTCGCACCCACTACTGAATGGTCAGGAGCCTCGGTAGGTCGTGTAGGCGAACGGGCTCAGCAGGATCGGCACGTGATAGTGCTCGCCCGCTTCTACGGCGAACACGATCGTCACCTCGGGATAGAAAGTGTCCCTCCCCGACGTACTGAAGTAGTCGCCGGACGCGAACGCCAGCCGGTAGCGACCCGGCTCGACACTGTCAGGACCGAGCTCTCGTGCACGGCCGTCGTCGTCGGTCTCGCCCGTGGCGACGAGTAGCCATGAATCGCCCGCCCACCGTTCGAGGGCGACGCCGACCTGCGCGGCAGGCACCCCGAGGGAAGCATCGAGGACGTGGGTCGTGATCTGACTCATCGGATGGCTCCTCCATCGGCGAACAGCGTGTTCAGCCTCAGCTCCATGATCTGCCGCAACTGCTCTTCGGCTTCCTCCGCCTCGATCGCGGGCTCGTTCGTCAGCCTGCGACGGAGTTCATTGAGCACATCCGCACGACTGCGGCCGGCGGCCCTGATCAGGAACACCCGACCGAATTGCTGCTCATAACGTTCGTTGCCGAGTGCGATGGCGTCGTCTATTTCAGAGTCCGTATCGCCGAGACCGCCCTGCTCGCCCTGCGACAGCCGGGCGGAAGACCCGGTGCCCGATGCGCGCTCCCCGATGCGGGGATGGTGCGAGACCGCCTCGTCGAGTTCGGTGCCACTCAACGGCGTCGCCCGTTCGCGACCCGTTGCTACGAGCTGATCGAGCGAGTCGAAGGGGGCCGCCTGCACCATCTGCTCGACCCATCGGCGCACCCCGAGGGCTGCGGTCAATCGATCACGGAGTTCCGCGTCGGGCAGGTCGGGCACGGGTCGTCCTCACGTCGTCGGCGGTGTGGCGTTAACTGTAGCCGTGACGCGAATCTCAGGACTCGTCCTCGCCGCCGGCCGAGGCGCGCGGTTCGGGGGTCCCAAGGTGCTCGCGGTCGATGACGCCGGTCGCAGCTGGCTCGCACTCGCTGTCGCCGCCCTCCAGGGCGGAGGGGTGCAGCATGTGGTCGCGGTCGTCCCTCACGGCCTCACCGATTCGCTGCCGCGTGACGTCGTTCGAACCCGAGTCGAGATCGTCGAGGCTCCCCCTCACGCCGTCGGGGTGAGCCAGTCGTTGCGCACCGGTCTCGACGCGCTTCATACCGATGTCGCGGTCGTGACCCTCGTCGATCTGCCGGGCCTCCCCGCAACGGTAGTGGCGCGCGTGCTCGAGGACTCCGCCGCCCCGAGCACCCTCCGTCGCGCGGTATACGAGGGGCAACCGGGGCACCCCGTGGTCATCGGCAGCGAACACTGGCAGCCCTTGCGCGAGCGACTCGATGGCGATCGAGGCGCGGGCCGCTACCTCCGTGAGCGAGCCGCTGAGCAGATCGAGTGCTCAGACCTGTTCCACGGGAACGACATCGACATGCGCTGATGGGCTCGTCAGGCCTGGTCGAGTGCGTCCTCGAGTACCTGCCAGGCGAGACGGGCGCACCCGGCTCGAAGGGGATAGCGGGCGACACCGCAGAGCGCCTCGATGTCCTGCACGGCCTCGCCTGCTCCCAGCCGACGCAGGGCTCCTATCGACGACGTGACATCGGCGTCGGGCGCGGCCTCCATGACCTCGTTCAGGATCGCGAGCGCGTCCGACATCTGCTCGGCGCTCAGCCCGATCGCGATCTCGGCGATGAGATCCGCGGATGCCGTCGAGATCGTGCAGCCCCTCCCCCACCACTCGACCGCCGTCACGCGCCCGGACGAGTCGATCGCCGCCGAGAAGGTGAACGCGTCTCCGCAGGTCGGCGAGCGCCGCTCGGCAACCAGCCAACCGTCGCGCTGGACGGGTATCAGCTGGCCGGTCGCAGCACCGTGCGACTCGAGGAGAGCCCTGCGCAGTGCCGCGACCTCGGCGCTCATCGCCGGCTCTCGGCAACCGCGAGGACGGCCCCGGTGAATGCGTCGAGAGCGGCCACCACGTCCGCACGGGTGACCGTCTCATCCGGATGGTGACTGACACCGTCGTTGCCGCAACGGAGGAACAGCATCGCGAACTCCGTCACGGCCGCCACCGCCATGCCATCGTGTCCGGCCCGACTCCAGAGCGTGGTCGGATCATCGTCACCCGTCGATCTGATGCCCTGTTCGACCGCGTTCTTCAACGTGGGCGAGCAAGTGACGGCGTCGGCGCGGTAGAACTCCTCGGCGAGCCAGGCAAGACCGCGTCTGTCGCAGACCTCGAGGGCGAAGACCTCGATCTCCTCGAAGGCAGCGTCACGCTCGGCATCGGACCGCGCACGCAGATCGAGTGAGAAGCGGGCCACTCCGGGCACGACATTCACGCCTCCGGGGAAGGCCCGCACACGCCCGACAGTGGCGACCGTCCCCGTGCGCCTCGCTATGCGCTCGATCTCGACGATGATCTCGCTCGCACCGACGAGCGCATCCCGACGCCGGTCGTACGGGGTCCCCCCGGCATGACCTGCGTGCCCCGTCACGGTGAGCGCCAGCCGGCGGGCTCCCGCGATGCCGGATACCGCAGCCAGCGGCTTGCCCGCGTCGAGAAGGAGCGGACCCTGTTCGATGTGCGTCTCGAGGTAACCCACGAGGTCTTCTGAACGGCGCGCGGCGGAGCGGATGCCGTCCGGATCCAGCCCGAACGCGCGGGCAGCATCGCGGAGCGTGACACCTTTACGGTCGGCGAGCTGCCACCACGAGTCGTCCCAGGTCCCCGCGAAGGCTCGACTGCCGAGAAGCGCCGTGCCGAACCGCGTGCCCTCCTCGTCGGTGAACCCGACCACCTCGAGAGCGAAGGGCAGTTCGCGGCCGCTGCTGCGGATGCGGTCGACGACCTCGATCGCGAGCATCACGCCGAGCATCCCGTCGTAGGCGCCCGCGTCGGTCACGGTGTCGAGGTGACTGCCGAGGACGAGAGCGGGCAGGCCCGGCTCTCGTCCTTCGAGCCTGCCGCACTGATTGCCGCCTGCGTCCTGCCAGGTGTCGAGGCCCGCCTCGTGCATCCACGCCGACACGAGCGCGTTGGCGATCTTGTGCTCGGTCGAAAGGTTCACCCGCTCGATGCCACCCTCGAGGCTAGTGATCCTGGCCAGCTCGTCGCAGCGAGCCAGCGCACGCTCGGCTCCTATCAGGACCCGCTGGCCTGGTGCATTGACCGTCACGCCGTGCCCCGGTAGATCTGCTGAGCGGCAGCGGCGCCGGCACCGGCGTCCAGCGCCACTCCCGCTGTGCGAAGCACCTGCTCGAGCGAGGCGAGGGTCACCAGCACGGCGTCTTTGCGCGCGTTGTACCCCATGGTGCCGATCCGCCAGACGCGGCCGTGCAGCGGCCCGAACGAGGTGCCGATCTCGATCCCGTAGTCGGTCAGCAACTCGGATCGGATGGCCTCGCCCTCGACTCCTTCGGGTATCTCGACTCCCACGACGTTCGTCATCCGGTGCTCCTGGTCGCCGAAGAGGCGCAGACCCATCGCGGTGAGCCCGGCCGCCATGGCCGATCCGTGCAGACGATGCCGGTCGACGGCGGTTCCGATGCCCTCCTCGACCAGGATCCGTGCGCATTCCCGCGCGCCGTAGAGCATCGTGGTGGCCTCGGTGTGGTGATTGAGGCGGCGAGGTCCCCAATAGTCGAGGATCATCGCGAGGTCGAAGTAGTTGCTGCGGATGCGGTCGTCGCGGACCGCATCGCCTTCCGCTCGGATGCCCGCCTCGATGCTCTTACGAGCGGTGATGACCTCGACGGCGCGCGGTGAGAGAGTGATCGGTGCGCTACCGGAAGGACCGCCGAGACATTTCTGGAGTCCGCCGGTCACGGCGTCGAGCCCCCACCCGTCGGCATCGAACTCGTTGCCTCCGATCGTCGCCGTGACGTCGGTGTAGAAGAGCACGTCGTGTTCGCGGCAGATCCGACCCAGGTCCTGCAGCGGCTGCGCGACCGTCGTCGAGGTGTCTCCATGGACGACGGCGAGCAGCTTCGGCCGCACCGTCTCAATCGCGGCTTCGATCTGCTCTGGGGCGAAGACGGTGCCCCATTCGGTCTCGATCGTGTGCACTTCAGCGCCGCAGCGTTCTGCGATCTCGACGAGCAGATGACCGAAACGTCCGAAGATCGGCACGAGGACGCGGTCGCCCGGGTGAAGCAGGGAGACGAGGGCCGCCTCGATGCCGGCTCTGCTCGTGCCGTCGACGAGGAGGGTCGCATCGTTGTCCGTGCGGAAAACCTGACGGTAGAGCGCTTGGGTCTCGGCCATGTACGCCGTCATGGACGGGTCGTACTGACCGACGAGCTGTGCTGACATCGCGCGGAGCACGCGGGGATCGGCATTGATAGGGCCGGGCCCCATGAGCAGGCGTGCGGGCGGGTCGATAGGCAACGCGGACACGGATGGACTCCTCACGAGGGCTCGTGGCCTGAGCCTAGGCGGATCGCATTGCAGGGACGTTTCGCACCGAGGGTAGGTCGGCGTCGAGCCGCTCGTTCAGTCGGCGAGCGCCGCGGCGGCCTGCACGAGCGCCGCGTCCGAGCCGCGCGGTCCGACCAGGGAAAGCCCGAGCGGGCCTCGATCGGTGGCGAACAGCGGTGCGGAGATGCTGGGCGCACCGAGCACGCCCGCGTAGCAGGTCAGCTGGAGTGTCGCGGTGCGGACCCTGTCGATGTCGGCGCCGGGTGCGTTCGCCGCGGGTGCGGCCGACGCGGCGGCGGGGAGGGCGAGCAGCGCCCCGTCGAGCGAATGGTCGATTTCTGCACGGATGCGGGCGAGTGCCTCGCGGGAGGCTTGCTCCTGCTCCGGTGTGACGGTGGCCGCGTATGCGAAGCGTTCGGCGACCGCACCGCTCACGGCCCCGGGATGGTCGCGTAGCCACGCCCCATGCGCTCTCCATGCTTCGGCCGCTTGAACCGTGCGGAAGGCGGCGAAGGTCTCGGAGGCGTCGGGCAACGTCACCTCGACGGGTTCACCGATCCGGCCGTCGGCCACGAGCGTGCGCAGTCCCGATCGGAAGGCAGCGGCGGCGTCTTCATCTATGCCGGCGAGCAGATCGGGCGCGATCGCGACCTGGGCGGGCACTGCAGCACCGGGACCGATCACCGTTTCAGCGATCCGGTGCAGAAGGTGCGGGTCTCGCGTGAGCCAGCCGACCGTGTCGAAGGAGGGCGCGAGCGGGAGGACACCGTCGGTGGAGACAGCACCGTGACTCGTGCGGAGTCCCCACAGCCCTTGATAGGAGGCGGGCACACGGATCGAGCCTGCCGTGTCGGTCGCGAGGCCGATACTCACCTGACCGAGAGCGACGGCGCTCGCGGGGCCGCTCGACGATCCCCCGGGAAGCGCTCCTGGCACGACGGCGTTCGGCGGGGTGCCGTAATGCGGGTTGACGCCCGCGATGCTGTACGCGAACTCATCGGTGCGGGCGATACCTGCCACGTCCGCACCCGCCTCGAGAAGAGCAGACACTGCGGGGGCCGTGAAGTGCCCCGCCCCGGCTTCTGCGAGATAGGCGGGCACGCCCGCCCCGATGCGGTGCCCTGAGATCGCGAACAGGTCCTTCACGGCGACGGTCTCGCCGTCGAGCGCTCCCGAGCCGGCCGCGCGCATGAGTGGGCTGCCGACCGAGCGCCACACCCGCGAATCCATCGCCGGCGTTGCTCCGCTCACCTGGGCGGCGGTGATCGACCAGGTATCCCCCTGGCGCTGCCACAGCTGGGTTTGCGACCCGCTGCCACCGGTCAGTGGCGCGACCACCGCGACGACGAGGGCGGCGTCCTCCGAGACGACCTGGACGAGGATGCGGTTCACTCGGCGTTTCGGCGCGCCACCCCGACCACGGCGGAACGCAGAGATCGCATCGTGGCCGACCAGGACTCCTGCGACGTCGCTGCGGATTGTGTGCTCCCCGGCCGCGAATAGACGGTCGAGTTCCGCGACGTCGTCCGCCATGAGAGCTCGCTCGTAACGCCAGAACGCGGCGAGGAGGCCTGCGGGCACCTCGCCGTCCGCCTCGACCGGTGCGGAGGCGTCGACTCGGAATTGCTCGGTCATCGACGTCGCTCCGCTTCGCAGTCATCCGGTTGCACGACGGTGAGGCGCTGCATGAGGCTCCTGTCGCAGATCGGTTCCCGCTCACCATAACGACCTCACGTTACGGCGGTGAAACATCGCGGCGTGGGCTGTCAGCCGGTGGTGGCGAGGGAGCCAGTCGCGGGAAGCCGAACGATGAAAGAAGTGGCGCCCGGCTCGCTGTCGACCTCGACCGAGCCGCCGTGCGCCTCGGTCACCGCCTTCACGATGGATAGACCCAACCCGGTGCTGCCTGTCGCCCGCGTTCGCGAGGTGTCACCGCGGGAGAATCTTTCGAAGAGTCCCCCGATGGCTTCTTCCGGCACTCCCGGGCCGCTATCACTCACTCGGAGCACGACCTCACCTGCGCCCATCTCGAGACTCGTGGTGACTCGAGTGCCGGCGGGAGTGTGGATGCGTGCGTTGGCGAGCAGATTGACGAGCACCTGCCGAAGGCGGGCATCGTCGCCGATCACGGTGACGGGTTCTTCCGGCAGTTCGAGCATCCACTCGTGGTCGGGTCCTGCGGCATGAGCGTCGCCGACCGCCTCGACCACCATGATCGAGAGGTCCACCTCGTCCTGGCGCAGCTCGGGCTGCGAATCGAGTCGAGCCAACAGCAGCAGATCTTCGACGAGACTCGTCATTCGGACGGCCTCCGACTCGATGCGCCCCAGGTTGTGTTCGACCTCGGGTGGCAGCTCGTCCTGCACGCGCCTCGTCAGCTCCGAATATCCTCTGATACTCGCGAGCGGCGTCCGGAGCTCGTGACTCGCGTCGGCGACGAAGCGTCTCACCTTGTCTTCACTGCGCTGGCGCGCAGCGAGCGCCGAGCCCACCTGTCCGAGCAGACGATTGAGTGCGGCCCCCACCTTCCCGACCTCGGAACCCGAGTCGGCGTACCGCTCGGGCACCCGCACGGAGATATCCACCTCGCCGCGATCGAGCGGGAGTTCGGCAACGCTCGCGGCCGTCGACGCCACTCGGTGCAGCGGCCGGAGGGCGAAGCCCACCACGAAAGTCGCCACGGCCGCTGCGATAGCCACGCCCGCCGCAGTGACGAGCGCGAAGACGAGGGCCAGCTGGCCGACGACCGCTTTCACCGATGCAAGCGGAAGCCCGTTCAACACGAGCCCGGTCCCATCGGGGGTACTCAGCACGCGATATTCGCCGAGGTCCGCGCCGAGATCGATGGTGTGGGGTGCGCCGTCGAACGGAACGGTCGCCAACAGCTCGACCTCTGACAGAGTCAGAGAACGTTCGACGCCGTTTTCGTCCGGATATCCGGCCGCGAGGAATACATTGCCTCTCACCCAAGCCGTGATCGTGCCGGAGGCTTGGCCCGGGGCGCCGAAGTCCGGGTGCTGTCCCGATATGTCGGCGAAGGTGTCGGGGGTCAGCCCGCCCTGGGTTCGCGCGGCGGACGAACGGAGCTCGGCGTCCACCTGCCCGACCAGATACTCCTGAAGGAGCAGCACACTGACGGCACCGACGACGGCTCCTACAACCGCCATGAGCGCGACGACGATGAGGACGAGCCTCGCTCTGAGGGACTGCGGCTTTCTCATGCCACAGGTTTGATGAGGTACCCGGCTCCTCGAACAGTGTGGATCATGGGTGCGCGACCCGCGTCGACCTTCCGGCGCAGGTAAGAGATGTAGATCTCGACGACGCTCGACTTGCCACCGAAGTCATAGCTCCACACCCGATCGAGGATTTGGGCCTTGCTGAGGACGCGTCGCGGGTTGCGCATGAGGAAGCGGAGCAGTTCGAACTCGGTTGCAGTCAGTTCGATGGGCTCGCCGTCTCGGAACACCTCGTGGCTGTCCTCATCGAGCGAAAGGTCGCCCACGGTGATGACCGGATCGTTCTCAGGAGTCGCGGAGGCGATCGAGCGACGGATCAGCCCCCGAAGTCGAGCAACGAGCTCCTCGAGACTGAACGGCTTCGTCACGTAGTCGTCACCGCCCGCCGTGAGTCCCGTGATGCGGTCGTCGAGGGAGTCCTTGGCGGTGAGGAAGAGCACCGCCGTGTCCGCTCCGTCGGCGCGTACACGAGACAGGACCTGCAACCCGTCGATGTCGGGAAGCATGATGTCGAGCACTATCGCGTCGGGCTTGAAATCCCGCGCGGCGGCGACGGCGGAGCGTCCATCGGCCGCGGTCTTGACCTCCCACCCCTCGTATCGGAGGGCCATGGAAAGAAGGTCGGTCAGCGTCGGCTCGTCGTCGACTACGAGCACGCGAATCGGATTGCCGTCGGCACGCCGCATCGGGGTCGGCTTGGAGCGCGTCGAGGACTCGGTAACAGCCATAACTCCGAGTATGTCGTTCCGCCTATGAATCAACTGAGGGAGCACTATGTCGATCCCGTGAGAGCACAAAGGCTGCACCTTCGAATTTCATACCCGGCGCTTAGGAGTCGTCTCTAGCGTCATCGTCGTCCTGCCGCCCCGCGCGGCCTTTTGCAAGGAGAGCTGTCTTGTTCGGAACCTATCTTCGCCGCGAGCTGGTCAATAGACGCCGGCAATCGATCATCATCGCCATCGGTATGGCGCTCGCGATCGCCCTCGTGATCCTCGTCAACTCCGTCGCGGGTGGCGTCAAGAACGCACAAGCAGCAGTTCTCGAATCCCTTTACGGCGTCGGCACTGATGTGACTGTGACGGCCGCTGCGACGCCGCCCGCGGAAGGCGGCGGTGGCCAACGGTTCGAGTTCGGGGCCGACGAGGGGGCGACCACCGACGGCACGACGTCTGTCAGCCAATCCCGTCTCGAGGCAGCGCGCGGCACCTCCTCATTCGACGCGACCGCCGTCGATACCGCAACGGGGACCGAGGGCGTCGCCGCGGCGGTCGGGGTGCTTTCGCTCACCAACACCACCTTCGACGGGGAGCTGCCCGATTTCTCGCAGACGCAGCCTGCCGACGGGTCGACCGACGCCGCTGCCGGGGCACCAAGCGGTCGTCCAGCCGGCGGAAGCTCGTTCGATGTGAACTCGTTCACGGTGCTCGGTCTCGACCCGGCGGCAGACGCGATCGGACCGCTGACTGCGGCTGAACTCGCCGACGGCCGTGCTCTCACCGCTGACGACGCAGGCACCGATGTCGCGCTGGTGGACAGCTCATACGCAACCGAGTCGGAACTCGCCGTGGGCGACACCATGGACATCGCGGGCACCACCTTCGAGATCGTCGGCATCATCACCTCGACCTCGGCCGACGGTGAGAGCGCCGCGAACGTCTACATCCCGCTCGACGTGGCACAGACTCTCTCCGGTCTCGACGGCCAGATCACGAGCGTCTACGTGCAGGCGGAATCCTCCGACCAGATCGACGCTGTCAAAGCCTCGCTCGAATCCGAACTGCCCGATATGACCGTCAACACGCAGGAGGACCTCGCCGCGAGCGTCGCCGGATCGGTCTCCTCCGCGTCCGGCCTCATCACGAGCCTCGGCACATGGCTGTCCCTCATCGTGCTGATCGCTGCCTTCCTCGTCGCGATCCTCTTCACGATCTCGGGTGTCACTCGCAGGACCCGTGAGTTCGGCACACTGAAGGCGCTCGGCTGGAGCAACCGCAGGATCGTCGGCCAGGTTGCCGGTGAGTCGCTCGTCCAGGGCGCCATCGGTGGTGCGGTCGGTATCGCGCTCGGCCTCCTCGGGATCCTGATCGTCAACCTCATCTCACCGACGCTCGCCACCACCTCGACGACCGCCTCAGCGGCCGGGCCCGGCGGCGGAGCGGGCGGCGGAATGGCGGGCGGAATGGGGGGTGCAGCCGGCGGAATGGGCGGTGGCTTCGGTCAGCAAGCCGCGGCCACCGTGTCGGAGATCACGCTGCAGCTGCCTGTCACTCTCGGTGTCATCGGCATCGCCGTCGGACTGGCGCTTCTCGGCGGTCTCCTTGCAGGGGCCTTCGGCGGATGGCGTGCGTCGCGCCTGCGCCCCGCCGCCGCTTTCCGCTCGGTCGACTGACCTTCGCTTCTTCTTGAAAGGACCACAATCATGTACACACTCACCGGCGTCAGCAAGGTCTACGACGGCTCCCGGAAGGTCACCGCTCTCTCCAAAGTCGACCTGACGATCAACGACGGCGAACTCGTCGCAATCCAGGGCCCGACGGGAGGAGGCAAGTCGACTCTGCTGCAGCTACTCGGCGCGCTCGATCGTTCGAGCGGCGGGTCGGTGATGCTCGGAGACCAGGACCTGTCCACCCTGGGTGACGCGAAACTCGCGAAAATCCGTGCCGAGGAGATCGGCTTCGTTTTCCAGAGCTTCAACCTCATCCCTACTCTGACCGCGCTCGAGAACGTCGAGACCGCGCTGACTCCCCTCGGCGTGAGCCGTTCGGAGAGCAAGCGCCGCGCCACCGAGGCGCTCGAAAAGGTCGGGCTCGGCGAGCGCGTGGCTCACCTGCCGTCCGAGCTATCGGGCGGTCAGCAGCAGCGTGTGGCGATCGCACGGGCACTCGTCAAGTCGCCGCGGGTGCTCCTCGCGGACGAGCCGACGGGGAACCTGGACGAGCAGACCCGGGACGAGATCATGGACCTGCTCGAGGAGCACTGGCGCGAGGAGAAGCTGACATTGATCCTCGTGACTCACGACTCGGCTGTGGCTGCGCGCGCGCCTCGTCGCCTGAGGATCAAGGGCGGCGCTGTCAGCGAGCGCTGACCGTCGCTTCATCTCGGCCCGGTCGTCGGGCACCGTCAGCTCTCACGGTGCTCGGGGACCGGGCCTTCGCACTGCTACCGGTCGCTGTCGACCCCGACTAGGACGTGCTCTCGGACGAAGTCGCTCTCCCAGCTCGCCCCGACGAGGAACCGTCTGGTGCCTACCTTGTCGAAGCCGCTCTTTTCATAGAACCGGTTCGCTCTGCCGTTCGACTGGTTCACGCCGAGCCACACCGAATCAGCGCCCCGCTCGGCCGCGACTCGGACGCTCGCCTCCATGAGGATGCGCGCAACCCCGCCGCCGTGACGATCGGGAAGGATATAGAACTTGCTCAACTCAGCAGCGGGACGGCGCAGCACGACGGAGCGCACGTCAGCGTCCGATGGCTCGTCGAATACCAGCATCGAATAGCCGACGATCACCCCATCCTGCTCGGCGATGAGAATCGAGCGTGCCGCATCACCGAGGTAGTCACCGAATCGCGCCTCCGACAGGTGAGTAGCGATGAAGTCTGCTTTGGCCTCTGCCGTTGTGGTCGGCGGGCACGCCAGCGGAAAGGTCGCGGCGGCAACAGCGGCGAGCGCACGGGCGTCATCCTGCCGGGCATCTCGCACGGTCGTTAACGTCGAATTGCCCACTTCTGCTGGTTTCTCGAGAGGAGAACCGGCGGAAGTGGGCAACTCGGTGAGCTTTTAGCTCAAAGGGCGTTGACGTCGAGCGGGATGCCCGGGCCGAACGTGGTCGAGACCGCGCCCTTCTGGATGTAACGACCCTTCGACGAGGACGGCTTGAGGCGCTGGACCTCATCGAGAGCGGCACGGAGGTTCTCCGAGAGCTGCTCTTCGCTGAAGCCGGCCTTGCCGACCACGAAGTGGACGTTGGCGTGCTTGTCGGTGCGGAACTCGATCTTTCCGCCCTTGATGTCGGTGACCGCCTGCGCCGCGTTCGGCGTGACGGTTCCGGTCTTGGGGTTCGGCATGAGACCGCGAGGTCCGAGGACCTTTCCGAGGCGTCCGACCTTACCCATCATGTCGGGGGTTGCAACGGCTGCATCGAATGAGGTGTAGCCGCCGGCTACCTTCTCGATGAGCTCGTCCGAACCGACCTCATCGGCGCCCGCAGCGAGAGCAGCCTCAGCGGCAGGTCCCTGTGCGAACACGATGACGCGGGCGGTCTTGCCGGTGCCGTGAGGCAGCAGCACGGTGCCGCGCACCATCTGGTCGGCCTTACGCGGGTCGACGCCCAGCTTCAGCGCGACCTCGACGGTCGAATTGAACTTCGCCGATCCGGTCTGCTTCGCCAGCTCGACGGCCTCGTTGGGGCTGTAGAACTTGCCGTCCTCGATCTTCTCGGCGGCGGCGCGGTATGCCTTGCTTTTCTGTGCCATGTTCCCTGTCCTCAGCCTTCGACCGTGATGCCCATGGAACGAGCGGTGCCGGCGATGATCTTCGCCGCGGCATCGATGTCGTTCGCGTTGAGGTCGGGCTGCTTCTGCTCGGCGATCTCGCGGACCTGCTCACGAGTGAGCTTGGCGACCTTGACGGTGTGCGGGGTCGAGGATCCCTTGCCGACGCCCGCAGCCTTCTTGATCAGCTCAGCGGCCGGAGGGGTCTTGAGGATGAACGTGAACGAACGGTCCTCGTAGACGGTGATCTCGACGGGGATGACGTTTCCGCGCTGCGACTCGGTCGCTGCGTTGTACGCCTTGCAGAACTCCATGATGTTCACGCCGTGCTGACCGAGCGCCGGCCCGATGGGCGGGGCGGGGTTGGCGGCGCCGGCCTTGATCTGAAGCTTGATCAGACCCGTGACCTTCTTTTTCGGTGCCATTTTCTTTTCCTTTCTCGAACCGTGCAGGCCGCACGGCTCTCCCGCCTCCCCGGCCGATCCGGGGCGCGGTAGCTATTGGTGTTAGAGCTTGGTGACCTGGTCGAAGCTGAGCTCGACCGGGGTTTCGCGCTCGAAGAGCGAGACGAGGACCGTGAGCTTTCCGCTCTCGGGCTTGATCTCGCTGATCGTTCCGGGGAGACCCGCGAACGAGCCTTCCTTGATGGTGATGGTCTCGCCGATCTCGAAGTCGACTTCGGCGGGGATCGAGCGAGCCTGGGTCGGCGAGCCCTTCGTGCCACCCGTGCTCTTGGCCGGAGCCTCGGCGATCTGCACGGTGCTCTTCAGCATGTTGAAGGCCTCGTCGAACCGCAGCGGGGTGGGGTTGTGCGAGTTGCCGACGAACCCGGTGACACCCGGCGTGTGTCGCACGACCGACCACGACTCTTCGTTCAGGTCCATACGGACGAGCACGTAGCCGGGGATACGGACACGGTTGACGAGCTTGCGCTGACCGTTCTTGATCTCGACGACGTCTTCCATCGGCACCTGGACCTCGAAAACCGAGTCCTCCTGGCCGAGACTGCCCTTGCGCTGCTCGATGTTCTGCTTGACGCGCTTCTCGAAGCCCGCGTAGGAGTGGATGACGTACCACTTGCCGAGCTTCGCCCGCAGTTCGCGACGGAACTCGTCGTAGGGATCGACCTCGACGTCTTCTGCGTCGTCCTGAAGATCGCTCTCGAGATCTTCGACGACGGACTCGGGGACCTCTGCGAGGTGGTCTTCTTCTTCGCCTTCAGTCGCTTCGGCGGCCGCCTCGGCCTCGTCGACCGTGTGCACCTCGAGCGCTTCGTCGACCGCGGCGTCCGCCTCGGGGTCAGCCGCTTCCTCGATGGCCTCGAGGACCTCGTCGAGGTTCTCGTCGCCGTCGGAGACTACCGAGAGCGCGTTGTGTTCGGCTGACTCGCTCTGACGCTCGTCGGCTTCGAAGACGTCGCCTTCTTGGGCCTCGTCGACTTCAGACGACTGCTCGGCGGCAGGGCCGAGGTCGATATCGTCGCGATGGTCGCGCTCAGTGTTCGACACGATTACTTGCTCTCTTTTCCTTGGTTGGCGCTACAGGAGCGCCGCACGATCAGGCGGCGACGCTCGGGTCTCCGAAGACGAATACGACCAGCGCACTGAATGCGAAGTCGAGCACTCCGACGATGGCCATCATGATGACGACGAAAACGAGCACGACGGCTGTGAAACCGAACAGCTCCCGTCGCGTCGGTGTGACGACCTTCTTGAGTTCGGCGATGACCTGCCGCACGAACAGCGCGATCCGCGCAAACGGTGAACGCCTCGCCGTCCGCTCTGCTCGAGCGGTGGCAACGATGTCCTCACTCGGCTCGTCAACGACTTTACGCGCCACGTGCAGACCTCACCTCTTGTCGTTCGGATCCCGGCTGTAGCCGGCCATCTTCCCACCGGTGAGCGGGAGACGAGCAGGGCGGACAGGACTCGAACCTGCAACCTGCGGTTTTGGAGACCGCTGCTCTACCAATTGAGCCACCGCCCTATACGGCGATCGGAATCCGCACATGACTTCACCATCGAGGAGACCCTCGATCGAGACACCGACAGGCGCAGCAAAGCATGGCTTTTTCCAACCAGTACCGCCAAGTCTAACACCGGGATCAGGACCGGACACCATGGCCGGCCCGGCCGCACGCCGTAGGCTTGCCCGCATGACCGGCGCACCCACCCGCATCTCTCCGCGGCTCGCAGCGATTGCCCCGTCCGCGACGTTGAAAGTCGACTCCAAGGCTAAAGCCCTCAAGGCGACAGGCCGACCGATCATCAGCTATGCGGCTGGAGAGCCGGACTTCCCGACTCCCGAGTTCATCGTCGAGGCCGCGGTCGAGGCGGCACGCGACCCGCGCAATCACCGGTACACGGCGGCAGCCGGGCTTCCCGAACTGCGCGAAGCGATTGCCGCGAAGACGCTCCGCGACAGCGGGCTCGAGGTCGATCCGTCCCAGGTCATCGTGACCAACGGCGGGAAGCAGGGCGTATACCAGGCGTTCCAGGCGATCATCGGTGACGGCGACGAAGTGATCATGCCGACGCCGTACTGGACCACCTACCCCGAGGTCGTGAAACTCGCCGGAGGCACGCCAGTCGAGGTGTTCGCGGGCGCCGACCAGGGCTATCTCGTCACGGTCGACCAGCTGGAGGCTGCGCGAACCGACCGGACGAAGGCGCTCCTGTTCGTCTCGCCGTCGAACCCCACCGGGGCCGTGTACACCGCTGAGCAGACGCGCGCGATCGGCGAGTGGGCTGATGCGAACGGCCTCTGGGTGATCACCGACGAGATCTACCAGAACCTGGTCTACCCGGAAGGGCTCGCCGAGGGCGAGACGCCGAAAGCGGCGACCTCGATCGTCGAGATGGTGCCTTCGCTGGCCGACCGCACCATCCTCGTCAACGGCGTCGCCAAGTCCTATGCCATGACGGGATGGCGTCTCGGATGGATGATCGGTCCGGCAGACGCTATCAAGGCGGCCGGAAACCTGCAGTCGCACTTGAGCTCCAACGTGTCCAACGTTTCGCAGCGCGCCGCGATCGCCGCTCTCACAGGGCCACAGGACGAAGTCGAGGCGATGCGGCGGTCGTTCGATCGCCGACGCCGCCTGATGGTGGATGGTCTGAACAAGATCGACGGCTTCGCGACTCCGACGCCTGAGGGCGCGTTCTACGTCTACCCCGACGTGACGGGGCTGCTCGAACGCGAATGGGGCGGCACCACCCCGCACAGCTCCCTTGAACTCGCCGACCTGATCCTCGAGCAGGTCGAAGTCGCCGCCGTCCCCGGCGAAGCGTTCGGTCCTGGCGGATTCCTTCGTTTCTCCTACGCGCTCGGCGACGAGCAACTCCTCGAAGGCGTCGAGCGTCTGCAGCGTCTTTTCGGCTGATCCTCCGGCCGGCATCCCGGGCAGCAGTCCATCGATCGGTGGATGCGAGCAATCAACCACATGGTCGCTGGTCCACGTGGCACGCGCCCGACACCATAGGGCTATGCCAATCGGATCGGGCCCAGTCGTCCACGTCAGCGGCCTCACCAAACGCTACGGCGAGGTCGATGCCCTGACCGGCATCGACTTCGAGATCGAGCAGGGCGAAACATTCGCACTGTTGGGTCCGAACGGTGCAGGCAAATCGACCACGATCGAGATCCTCGAAGGTTTCCGGGATCGAAGCGGCGGCAACGTGTCCGTGCTCGGTCTCGATCCCGGTCGTGGCGGTATCGACTGGAAAGCCCGCCTCGGCATCGTTCTTCAAAGCACGGGCGAGCCCGGCAACGTGACAGTGCGCGAGCAGCTCAGCCACTTCGCGAGCTTCTACCCGAACCCGAAAGATGTCGATGAGGTCATCGACGCCGTGGGACTGAGTGCCAAAGCGACGACCCGGATCCGAGCACTCTCAGGTGGCCAGCGACGCAGAGTGGATGTGGCGCTCGGAGTGATCGGACGCCCCGAACTGCTGTTCCTGGACGAGCCGACCACCGGCTTCGACCCCGAAGCTCGACGCCAGTTCTGGGAGCTCATCCGCGGCCTGCAGCGTGAGGGGACGAGTATCTTGCTCACCACTCACTACCTCGACGAAGCGGCCCAGCTGAGCCACCGTGCGGCTGTTATCGCCCGAGGCACTGTCGTCGCATCGGGACCTATCGACACTCTGGGCGGCGCTGACGCTCGCATCCCGGTCGTGCGCTGGCGAGAGGACGGAAGAATGCGCCAATCCCGCAGCGACCGGCCCGCAGCTTTCATCGCCGAGCTCGCGCACCGTCTCGGTGAGGAGCCGCGCGATCTCGAGGTCGTCCGTCCGAGTCTCGAAGACATCTACCTCGACCTCGTGCAAGCCGACGAACGGGCAGGAACGCAGTCATGACGGCAGCAGCTACTTCCGGAGTGCGCCGACGGTCGAACCGCGAAGTCCCGAGAATCCTCCGATTGGGCGCTGCCCGAGCCCGATACGAGGTGAAGACCTACTTTCGGCAGGGCGATTCTCTGTTCTTCACGTTCCTCTTCCCATCGGTCATGTTCGTGATCTTCTCGGTCGCTTTCGGAGCATCCGGCAACGTGGGCTCCGCCCCCGACGGGACTGGAGGCATCACGATGGCGGCCTACTACCTTCCCGGACTAGCCGCGGCCGGTGTACTGCTGAGCGGTGTGCAGAATATGGCGATCGATATCGCCACCGAACGCTCCGACGGGACTCTCAAGCGTCTCGCCGGGTCGCCCCTCCCCGTCCTGTCCTACTTCATCGGAAAGCTCGGGCAGGTCGTCATCACTTCCGTTCTTCAGGTCGCACTGCTGCTCGCGGTGGCAGCCCTTGCTTTCGGCGTCGCGCTACCGGGCGATTTCGAAAGCTGGATCACCTTCGCTTGGGTATACCTGCTCGGTATCGCAACCGCATCGGCTCTCGGCATCGCGCTCTCTCGACTACCCCGCTCCGGCAAGAGCGCTTCGGCGGTGGTGGTCCCGATCCTGCTCGTCCTGCAATTCATTTCCGGGGTGTATCTCCAGTTCACGATGCTGCCCGAATGGCTTCAAAACGTTGCTGCAGTGTTCCCTCTCAAGTGGATCGCGCAGGGCATGCGTGCCGCTTTCCTCCCCGAAGAGTTCGCTCTCGTCGAGCAGGGTGGGTCATGGGACCTGGGAACCACCGCGCTCGTCCTCGCGATCTGGCTCGTAGGCGGGGCCGTCGTGAGCGTCGTCACCTTCCGGTGGAATAGAAAGGACGCGTGACCAACACGGCGCGGGATCGAACTGGCCGGCGCCTCGACGCCCCGCGGGGCGAAGAGATGTACCTCGGACCCGCGGGCCGGCAAAGCAACCTGCGCTGGTGGAATCTGGCGTTCATCGGGGTGCCGGTGGTGGCAGCCGGCTTCAGCTTCGCCGTTGACGACTCACCGATTTGGGCACTTCTCCCGCTCGCCCTGATCGTGATCGGTTGGCTGCTCGTCGGGCGCTTGTCGTTCCGGATCGACGCTCTCGGCTACGGATTCGCCGGCGCGATCATCATCCTCATGACGGTGTCGATCGCGATCTCCCCCAACACCGCCATCCTGCAGGCGATCGTGTACCCGTTCGTCTGGACGGTCACCCCGTCCTTGCGCAGCGCGATCGCAGCGAATGTCGCCGTCGCCGTCGCCGCGGGCACGGGATTCCTCATCGCGTTCGGTCCGAGCCCGACCGGAGTGCTCACGGCGATCGCCGTGACCGTCTTCTCGTTCGGTTTCAGTCTCGCGTTCGGTTTGTGGATCTCTCGCATCGCCGAATGGGGCGAGGAACGCGCGCGTCTGCTCAGCGAACTCACCGCCGCTCAAGGCGCTCTCGAAGCGGCGCATCGCGAGGCAGGAGGTTCCTCTGAGCGAGCTCGGATCGCTCGCGAGCTTCACGACACCCTCGCCCAGAGCCTCACCGGCGTGGTGATGTTGAGTCAGCGGGCGCTCGCGACCGCGCGGACCGCTGACCCTGATCTCGCTGGGTTGCGGCAACAATTGGATGTCCTCGAGGAAGTCGCTCGCGGGGCGCTCGCGGAGACGCGAGCGGTCGTTGCTTCTGAAGGGTCGGTCTCGATGGACGGCGGACTCGAGGCCGCTCTCAGACGGCTGGCGGAGCGCTTCGAGCGTGAGACCGGTGTGCGCGTCCTGGTCTCGGTTGAGGCCGCGATCTCGCGGGAGCTCGAAGTGGTACTTCTGCGTTGCGCGCAGGAAGCTCTCGCGAACATCCGCAAGCACGCGTCCGCCGACACCGCGACGGTGGTGGTGAGGCACGGCGAGGACGATGTGGCGATGTCTGTGGAGGACGACGGGCGAGGAATACCGGAGGACGCGCTCGATCGCGGTTCGGGATTCGGGCTACCGGGGATGAAAGACAGGGTTCAGCTGGTCGGCGGGAGTCTCCAGGTGACCCGGATCTCGGAGAGCGGTACCCGGTTGATCATCACCATCCCGTCGAGAGGATCATCGTCGTGACGTCCCCGATCCGAGTGGTCGTCGCCGATGACCACCCTGTCGTGCGCGCCGGAATCGCCGGGCTGCTTTCCGGCAGCGAGCTGATCGACGTGGTCGGCCAGGCCGCCGACGGCGCGGAAGCCGTGCGCCTCGTCGCCGATCTGCGTCCCGACGTGGTCCTGATGGACCTGCAGATGCCGGTCATGGACGGCGTCGGCGCGACCGAGCGGATCGTCGACGAGCATCCCTCGACGCGCGTGCTCGTGCTCACGACGTACGAGTCGGACGCTCAGATCCTCGACGCCATCGGTGCGGGCGCAAGCGGCTACTTACTGAAGGCGGCGCCCGTGCCTGAGATCGTGGAAGGCATCAGGTCGGTCGCTCGTGGCGATACGGTTCTTGCGCCCTCCATCGCTGCAGCGCTCGTCGCCCGCGTCCAAAGATCCGCGGCGGCACCCAAGCTGAGCGTGCGCGAGGTGGAGGTACTCGGCCTCGTGGCGCAGGGCAGCAGCAATCCGGAGATCGCCCGGTGCCTCTTCATCGCTGAGGCGACCGTCAAGACGCATCTCCTCCACGCCTTCGAGAAGCTCGGCGTGTCAGACCGTACGCGTGCGGTCACTCTCGCGCTCGAGTTGGGAATCCTGCCGCTTCCTTAGACGACGAAAGCCCCGCCGACGAGCCGGCGGGGCTTTCGTGATGGCGCTGACCGGAATCAGGCTGCAGGCATCAGAACGGTGTCGATGAGGTACACCGTCGCGTTGGAGGTCTGGACGCCCCCGCAGATAACGGAAGCGTCATTGACCATGATCGAGTCTCCGCTGCCCGTGACGGTCACTTCGCCGCCCTGGACGGTCTCGTGGGTGCCCTCGATGTCGGCGGGCAGGATCTGACCGGAGACGACGTGGTAGGTGAGGATGCTGGTGAGCGTTTCAGCGTTCTCCGGCGCCATGAGCGACTCGATGGTTGCGGGGTCGATCTTGGCGAATGCCTCGTCGACCGGCGCGAACACGGTGAATTCGCCGGAGTTGAGCGTGTCGACGAGGTTCACGTCGGGGTTCACTTGGCCAGAAACCGCGGCCGTGAGCGTGGTGAGAAGCGGGTTGTTGCTTGCAGCGGTTGCGACCGGGTCGAGCGACATACCCTCGACCGAGCCGTCTCCATCCGGAACCTGCTCGGCGTATGCAGCGCAGCCCGAGCCGACGAGGTTGGCCATCGGGTCCATCGTCTCCATGGTTTCCATGGGCGTGGGTTCGGCCGACATGCTCGTGTCGTCGCTCATCTCAGCGGTGTCGCCCGACGAACAGGCGGCGAGACCGAGGCTTGCGACTGCTGCGATACCGAAGACCGCGGTGACGCGGCGGCTGAAGATTGGCATGAGGTGCTCCCTTGCTGTGGTTTGGCGCTCGAGCTGTAAGTGCTGTTCGCGCTTCACAAGGGCGTTCGGGTCCCGGAGCGGGTTTGGATTGCGATGTCAGGTAGTTCCCAGCGGAGGCACCGTTGAGCGTGGCGGACCAATCCGAGCGGCGGGTCCGCACCGAAGATAGACCGATGGCTGATTCCGGCCCGGAGGAGGCACCGTGACGAGGTCTGGCTTCACGAAGCGCCTACACAGCTTGTGGCGTCCCGCGCTCGCCGGCTTGATCGGGGCCGCTGTGTATCTCGCTGTCGCCGAAGTCGTGGCGCTCGTCGTCGCCCGTACCGCAAGTCCTGTGCTGGCGGTCGGATCGTTCGTGATCGACATCGTGCCGCGGTGGGCCAAGGAGCTCGCGATCGAGCTCTTCGGATCCATGGACAAGATCGTCCTCCTCGGTAGCGTCGGCCTGGCGGTCATCGTCGGTGCTGTGATCGCCGGTATCGTGCAGCAGCTGCGACCACCGTTGGGCGCGATCCTCTTCGCAGCAGCGGGCACCGCCGCGCTGTTGGCGACGGTCACCCGCGCGGGCGTCGACCCGCTACCTGCCGCCATCCCTTCACTTCTCGGCACGATTTCGGGCGTCGTCGTACTGGTACTCCTCGTCCGACGGTCGATCGAAGCGCAATCTTCGACCGAGCGGGGCGACCGCGCTCGCGCCGCGATCGAACGCCGCGGCTTCCTCCGTCTCGGGCTGATCAGCGGGGCGGCAGCGATCATCGTGGGAGTAGGCGCTCGGGTCACGAACGTTGCGACGGCATCCTTCGAAGCTGCGCGCCAGGCACTCACGCTGCCCGAACCGGCCAGCCGGGTCCCGGTGCCCGATGGAGCCGAGTTCGATATCCCCGATCTCACGCCGCTGTTCACGCCGAACGAAGACTTCTACCGGGTGGACACCGCATTGACCGTTCCCGCGGTGAACCCCGACACGTGGACTCTCACCGTCACCGGCATGGTCGACGCACCGATCGAGATCAGCTTCGATGAGCTCGTGGCGATGGGCCTCGACGAATATGCCGTGACGCTCACCTGCGTCTCCAACGAGGTCGGCGGCGATCTGATCGGCAACGCACGCTGGCTCGGCGTACCCGTGCGCGACGTCCTCGCTTTGGCTTCGCCACAGAGCGGCGCGGACATGGTGCTCTCGCGAAGCGTCGACGGTTTCACGGCGAGCACCCCACTCGAGGCGCTCACCGACCCTGGCCTCGACGCGATCCTCGCCGTCGCGATGAACGGGGAGCCTCTCCCTGCGGAGCATGGTTTCCCGGTCCGGATGGTCGTGCCAGGACTCTACGGCTACGTCTCAGCGACGAAATGGCTGGCCGAGCTGAAGGTGACCACCTTCGCCGAGGACGAAGCGTATTGGACACCGCGCGGCTACAGCGCCGAGGCCCCGATCAAACTCTCCTCCCGCATCGACACGCCTCGCATCGACAGGTCTATCGAGGCAGGGCCGACGAAGATCGCCGGTGTCGCGTGGGCGCAGCCCGTCGGGGTCGCCCGCGTCGAGGTTCAGATAGACGACGATGCCTGGCAGGACGCGGTCGTTTCCACTCCGATCAACGGGAACACCTGGGTGCAGTGGTACCTGGACTGGGAGGCCACGGCAGGCACCCACTATGTGACCGTGCGAGCGACCGACGTCGACGGCACCGTCCAAACCGACGAACGCGCCTCTATCGCCCCGGACGGCGCGAGCGGACTGCAGCGAACCCTGCTCCGGGTCGGCTGATCTTCCGCCCGCTCGGCTCGTGGGTCGGCTGACCACAGATCGACGGCTCAGAGCGAGACGCCCACCATCACCGGTTCGGGCTGCAGAAGCACCCCGAACTCCATCTGCACGAGCGCGCGGATGTACCGCGCCAGTTCGACGACCTCCTGAGCCGTCGCATCGCCGCGATTGGTCAGCGCGAGGGTGTGCTTCGACGAGACCGCCGCGCGAGATCCGGTCAGCCTGAAGCCGCGCGTGATGCCCGCATGCTCGATGAGCCACGCGGCGCTCAGCTTGACCCGGTAGTCCTCGTCGCGGCGCGGCTGAGATGGTGCCTGCACGCCGAGCGGGGTGACGATGTCCGGTTCGGCAAGGCTCGTCGGCCAGCGCGGAGCGTCGTCGGGCAGAGTTCGCGCGAACTTCTCGGACACGATCGGGTTGGTGAAGAAAGAACCGGCACTCGCCGTATCGGGGTCGCCGGCGTCGAGCACCATGCCCTTGCTGCGGCGAAGCTCGAGAACAGCGTCGCGGAGCACATCGACCGGCACTCGGTCACCCAACTTGGCACCGAGAGCCTGCGCCAGCTGCGCATAGCCGAGCGGCTGACCGAGCGCGGGCCCCTCGTGTGCGGTCAGTTCGAATTCGACCGCGGTGATCACGCCCGCGAGCCCCTGCTTGAACACGGACGTGCGGTAACCGAGACCCAGCTCGGAAGCTCGCATTCTCCGCGGCTGCTCGTCGAGGTAGTCGAGGAAGTCGACTGCCACGAGCGTCGAGGCGAGCTCCTGCCCGTATGCGCCGATGTTCTGCACGGGTGACGCGCCCGTCGCTCCCGGGATACCGGACAGCGCTTCGAGTCCCGACCACCCTCGCGCCACGGTTTCAGCGACGAGCTCGTCCCAGGAATGCCCCGCCTGCACGCGGATGCGTACGGTGCCGGTGTCGGCTGAACGCTCGCGGTCGGAGCGGGCCGTGTCCTGGTGAGCGACCAGGGGGATGCTCGACGTGCGCGGTTGGGTCGGAAGCACCTCGATGCCGTGCGACGTCGTCCGCAGCACCTTCCCGGGGAAGCCGTCGTCGGAGGCGAGGGTGTTGGAACCACCACCGAGCACCAGCCATTCGTCCTCCTCGGCCCAGATCGCGCGGGCCGCCTCGACGATCTCGGCCTCGTTCTCGGCGTCGATGATTTCAGCGGGTCCCCCGACGCGCAGCGTCGTGAGGTCGGAGAGCGGAAGGGTCGCCACGGTCAGTCCAGACCGATCACGATTTGGGCTTTACCCAGAACCGTGTTGCCTGAAAATCGCACGGTGAGGTCCACACGGGCGGTCTTCGCTTCCGCGTCGAGAGCAGCCACCTTTGCGGAGATGTCGAGGACAGCGCCTGATTGGGGATCAACGAGAACCGGACGAGTGAAGCGGACCTGGTAATCCTTCACCAGGTGGGCACCACCGGCCCAGTCGGTTGCCGCTCCAGCGGCGATACCCATCGTCAGCATGCCGTGAGCCAGAACTCCGGGCAGCCCGACCCCGGCGGCGACGTCATCGCGATAGTGAATCGGGTTGAAGTCGCCTGATGCCCCCGCGTATCGCACGAGCGAGTCTCGGTCGAGCGTAACTTGACGCTCGGCAACGATATCGCCGACCGTCAGCGAATCGAATTGCGGGCTCATTCGTCTCCCCTGACCACGAGCGTTGAGATAGCGGTGACGACATGCTCGCCGACCGCGTCGGTGAGCGCGGTCTCGGCGGTGATCATCGAGTGCCCTCCGAGAGATTTGATGCTCGCCACGGTGAGCACCGCGGTCAGCTCGTCGCCGGCCACGATCGGACGGGTGAACCGGAAGCGTTGGTCGCCATGGACGACGCGGGAGAAATCGATTCCGGCCTCTTCGTCGGCGAGGAGCTGTGCGAGAGCGTGTTCCTGCACGACGACACCGAAAGTCGGTGGGGCGACGAGGTCGGCGAAGCCGGCTGCGCGGGCGGCGTCGAGGTCGATCGACACAGGATCGGTGCTCTGCACCGCGCGTGCGAACTCTCGGACCTTCTCCCGTCCCACCAGGTAAGAAGCGGTCGGCGGATACTCTCGCCCTTGGATCGCCGGATTCACTGCCACCCGTCCAGTGTACGAAAGGGATCGTCGAGGCCCGTGAGCGCCCATCCGACGCGGGCTACGATTCAGAGCTGACGCGGAAGAAGGAGACCCAGTTGACCGACGGCACTCCGGTTCCATTGCCAACGGGGCGTCAGTTCGCTCTCACCTGGGGCGTCTCCGAGTCGTTCGGCGGAATGACGACTGCCCTCCTCCGGCGGTCACGCGCTTTCGCTCGTCTTTCGGATGCACCCGTCGAGATCCTCACCTTCGACTCGCGCGACGATTACCCCGCTATCGATGCTGCTCTCCGAGCGGACGGGCGCCTCATCGATGGCACTACGCTGCGCAACCTCTGGGACGACCTGACGGAGGGCGCTCCCGCCGCTCTCGGGGAAATGTCGTCGAAGGCGCTCGGCGCGTTCGATCCCCTCGGTTTCGATGGAGCGCGGACGAGGATCCGGTCAGACAGCAACGGGACGGTCCTGCAGCTCGATCGGTATCGTCCTGACGGTTCTCTCGCCGTCAGCGACCGTCGCGATGTGAAAGGGCGAGGCCGCCTCGGTGGCCGCTCGATCGTCATCTGCGACGCCGCCGGCGAACCGGTCAGCGCTCATTCCGCGGCGCGGGCGTTCTACCGCGCCTGGCTTGATCGGGTCGTCGGCAGCGACGACGCCGTCTTCATCGTCGACAGCAAAACGACGGCCCCCACCGTCGCCGGCTACGTCAATCCGCGGGTGACCCGAATCCATGTCATGCACAACGCTCACCTGGTGTCAGAGGTGCGTCCATGGAACACGGTGAAGGCATCCCGTCGTGAGACTCTCGAGCAGTTGGGAGCATTCGACGCGGTCGTCGTGCTTTCACAGCGCCAGCGCGATGATGTCGACCTCATGTTCCATCTCGGCCGCCGCCTCGAGGTCGTCCCGAACTCGGCTCCGCTGCCCGCCGCACCGCCGGCTCTCGATCGTCCCACCCTTGCCGGGTGCGTAGTCGGAAGCCTCGACGACCGCAAAAGGGTTGCACACGCGGTCGATGCGGTGGCGCGGCTGCGCGACGAGGGGGTCGACGTGACGCTCGACGTCTACGGCGAGGGACCGCGCCGAGACGATCTGGAGCAGAAGATCGGGCAGACGGGTCTCGTGTCCGCCGTCACACTGCACGGCCACCGCCCCGACGCGGTCGACCGTTTCGCGACCGCCTCATTCCTCCTTCTGACCAGCGTCACGGAAGGATTCCCCCTCGTCCTCGCCGAGGCGATGTCCCGCGGCTGCATTCCCATCGCCTACGACATCCCTTATGGGCCCGCGGACATCATCGAGGATGGCCAGTCAGGTTTCCTCGTCCCACCGGGAGACGTCGAAGGACTCGCCGAGAGGGTCGCAACGCTCTCGCGGATGTCCGCCCTTGAACTGGACGCGATGAGGCGCGCCGCGGTCAGCGCTGCGATGGAATTCACCGACGAAGCGGTCGTGACCCGCTGGGCCGAAGTCATGGTGCGGGCGACCGAACAGCGTCTCTCCCTGCACCGACTGACGATGTCCGCGACCCGAGGCCGACTGAGCCGCTCGGGGCCGTCGTGGCGTGCCACCATCGATTTCAGGCTGTCAGGCGCTGACGTCTCACCGCCCGACCTCGACGCAGCCATCGCGCTGCACGGCACCGACGACGCCGTCGAGCTTCGCGTTCCCGCCTCAGCCAAACGCACGTTGCGCCACGGCGTCTGGCGGCTCACCGCCGAACTTCCCGCCGAGATGACAGCCTGGCTGCCTGCAGGAGCATCCTTCACCGCCCATGCCGAAGTGAGAGCAGCAGGCGGATTCGCACGCGCCGCGGCCGAACTGCGCTGACCGAGGTTGTAGCGAGGGCGGGACTCGATCCCCACGCCACGGCCGGCACACCGCTGCGCGGTGCACCGGAACCGGGCGCGTGGGCCCACCGCACGAGCGGCTTCTCGATCCACCACCAGTACAACCAGAAAAGCCCCGCCGGAGCGGGGCATTTCTGGTTGTAGCGAGGGCGGGACTCGAACCCGCGACCCCACGATTATGAGTCGTGTGCTCTAACCACCTGAGCTACCCCGCCGCAAGGCAATACCAGCCGAAGAAGAAAAGGGCCAGCAAAACCAGAGCCCCGAGTCAGGATTGAACTGACGACCCCTTCCTTACCATGGAAGTGCTCTACCACTGAGCTATCGGGGCGCATCCGACCCGGCGCGACTAAGCCGCGGCCGCTTCGGCACCAGAAGAGAGTAGCACCTCGACGCCCCCTCGTTAACGCCAGCACGCACCGCGACACGGGGCGGCCCCCTCGTTCAGTCGGAACGTCGGAAGCCGTCACTAGGGTGTTGCCGTGACGATCGAGAACGCTCCCGCCATGCCCGACGCCCCTGGAAGCGCCATCGGCGATCCCGCCCTCGAACCCACCGCCACCAGATCCGGCAGCGAGTGGTGGCGGTCCGCCACCATCTACCAGATCTATCCCCGCTCCTTCGCCGACTCCAACGGCGACGGCATCGGCGACCTCCCCGGTATCACGTCCCGTCTCGACGCCCTCGCCGAACTCGGCATCGACGCCATCTGGCTCTCCCCCTTCTACACGTCCCCCCAGAACGATGCCGGATACGACGTCGCGGACTACGAAGACGTCGATCCACTCTTCGGCACCCTCGCCGACTTCGACCGGATGCTGCACGAAGCACACGAACTCGAACTCAAAGTCATCGTCGACCTGGTCCCCAACCACAGCTCCAGTGCACACCGCTGGTTCCAAGAAGCGCTGGCCTCTGCTCCTGGCAGCATCGAACGCGCCCGATACATCTTCCGAGACGGCAAAGGCGAAAACGGAGAGCTTCCGCCGAACGATTGGCAATCAGTCTTCGGCGGCGATGCCTGGACCCGCGTTACCGCAGCCGACGGAGGCCCCGGCCAGTGGTATCTGCACCTGTTCGACAGAAGCCAGCCCGACTTCGACTGGAGCAACCCATGGGTACGCGAACGGTTCGACGGCATTCTCCGTTTCTGGCTCGACCGCGGAGTCGACGGCTTCCGAGTCGATGTAGCGCACGGAATGGTGAAAGCCGACGGGCTCCCTGACTGGAAACCCGCCGAAGGCGCCGGCTCGATGGGCGGGGCCGGCGGAGTGCCCCTCTCCCCCGAGATAGAAGACAGCGACGAAACACCGGCGACAACCCCGCCCTACTGGGCCCAAGAGGGCGTCCACGACATCTTCCGACAGTGGCGCAGAGTGCTCGACGAATACGACGGCGACCGAATGCTGTGCGCCGAAGCGTGGGTCGACCCGCTCACCAAACTCGCGCAGTGGGTCCGCCCTGACGAGATGGATCAGGCGTTCAACTTCTCCTACCTCGAAACCGGCTGGTCAGCGAGCGCGCTCCGCGCAGTCATCGACGATTCGATCTCGGCGTTCGGCTCGGTCGGCGCCCCGAGCACCTGGGTGCTGTCGAATCACGACGTCGTCCGTCACGCCTCGCGCCTCGCTCTCACTGCGCCCAATCCTCAAGGCGCGGGCGTCGGCCCGAACAGCGCCGGCCAGCCCATCCCTGAACTGGGGCTGCGCCGCGCCAGGGCCGCCAGCCTCATCATGCTGAGCCTGCCGGGAAGCGCATACATCTATCAGGGCGAAGAGCTGGGACTGCCCGAAGTCGTCGACCTGCCCGATGAAGCACGGCAAGACCCGACATTCCATCGCACCAACGGCGACAAGTACGGGCGCGACGGCTGCCGGGTTCCGATCCCATGGGAGTCATCCGCTCCTGCATACGGCTTCAACACCACCGGCGAAAGCTGGCTTCCGCAACCACCGGAGTGGGCCGAGCTGGCCCGCGACGTGCAGGCAGGCGAGGTCGACTCCACACTCGAGCTCTACCGCGCCGCTCTGTCGGCGCGCGACACAGCACGTCTCGGCCTGGGCGAGTTGGTGTGGCTCGACGGTTACTCGAGCGATGTGCTCGCCTTCGTCAATAACGGCATAGCCGTCTTCGCGAACCTCGGTACAGAGCCCGTCGAGCTGCCGCTCGGCACCGTCGTCGTATCGAGCGACGACCTCGATGGAGCGTCGTTGCCGGCCGATACCGCGGTCTGGATGCAGCTGGACTAGCTCTGCTGCCGGGCGTTCAGCCGGCGTGCGCCTTCAGCCAGGCATAAGGGTCGATCGCCTCGCCGTCAGCGAGATGTAGTTCGAAGTGCAGGTGCGGGCCCGTAGCCGTACCGGTGCTCCCGACGAGACCGACCCGGTCTCCGACGGAGACGGTCTGGCCCTCGTAAACGGCGACGGACCCGAACTGCATGTGCGCGTAGATGCTACTCACGGTCTCGCCGTTGATGACGTGCTCGATCGTCACGTGCACTCCGAGGCCGGAGTCGGACTCGATAACCGAAGTCACGATGCCGCCGGCGATCGCTTGGATGGGCGAACCGGCACCAGGGTTGAAGTCGATGCCCGAGTGGAACGGCTTCGCTCCCGCAGGCTGCTCAGGCCGATATCCGTAGCCTGACGAGATCGGAACACCCACGGCGAACGGCCACTGGACGACCGAGCTCGAATCGTTGGTGTAAGTGCCGACTCCATCGTTCCAGCGGCTGGCCAGTTCGTTCTCCGCCGGGTCGGTGACGCTGTAGTCGTCTCGAGAAATGACGGTAGCGGCGGCCTGGGCACCTGCACTGGGGAGGGTTTGCGTCTCACGGGAGCGGACCACACCCAGGTCGCCGCTTTCGAGATCCTCCTGCGAGAGAAGAGCGTTGGCTGGTACGGACGTGACCACTGCCATTGCCGCGACGGCCAGCATCGTCGTTGCGGTCGCAAGCTTGCTGACGATCCCCTTGTGGCTCTTCTGCGCCGGTCGCGCCGGCGCCCCCATCGCGATACGCCTCGCGTCACGACTGACGGGAACTACGGCGGCGGTTTCGAACCCGGTTCGACGCTTCGATCGCTTCGTCCGTGACGCCTCAGCCTCGCGCAGAGACCGGCGGGTCGACGATGTCGTCGGCACAGCGTTGTCGCTGGCGTCGTAGCGGTCGGGAGACGGAGGCGTGGTGGCAGAGAGCAAGACGGTTCGAAGGGCTCCAGATCGTGCGCGAAATGCGTGACGTCGCGTGCGCAACAGACATTTTTCCGACGGGCAATCAATGCAACGGCATCGAGCGCCGAAAAAAGACGCTACGTGGGGTCCTTCCAGGGCGCGATGCTTATGTGCGGATTCTCAGCTAACGGGGGCGTCATCCGACACGATCTTCAGCAAACTTGCGGCTAGGCCCGGTACGGCTGCGAGAGTGAGTTCATGGTTGGCCGGTCGGCGCGCCGCGCCGATGACGGTGGCCCCGGCTTCGGCGGCGATGAGCGCTCCACCCGCCTGATCCCACGGTTGCAGGCCGCGCTCGTAGTATGCGTCGAGTCGGCCGCAGGCGACACTGCACAGGTCCAGCGCCGCAGATCCGATCCGCCGGACATCGCGAACGCGAGGCAGTAGCTCGTTCAGCACCTCGAGCTGCGCCGTTCGTGATGGAACGCTGTACGCGAAACCAGTGCCGACAAGTGCTCGCTCGAGCGGCACTTCCTCGTTGACATGGATTCGCGTCTCACCGAGATATGCGCCTCTACCGCGAGCTGCCGTGAAGATTTCCTCGTTGGTGGGATTGATCACCGCAGCGGCGAGCGCTGTCCAGCTGAGCGGATCGGCCTCACCTTCGACGACGGCGATACTCACCGACCAGGACGGGATCCCGTAGAGGTAATTGACGGTGCCGTCGATCGGATCGACGACCCACGTGAGTCCGCTCGTACCATCTCCACCTCCGGATTCCTCACCGAGAAAACCGTCGTTCGGGCGCGCGTCCGACAGCATCGAACGGATCAACGCCTCTGTCTCCTTGTCGGCATGGGTGACGACGTCGAGCGGGGTCGACTTCGTATTAGCGACCTCGACGCCCTCTCGGCGCCGCTGCAGAGCGAGCGCCCCTGCCGCTGATGCGGTATCGCGGGCGATGCGGAGCAGGTCGTCGAGTTCAGAAGACATGTACCCATCCAACACGCCAGACATGGACGGATCCCGCCCACCCGTTGAGCGGAGGAAAACGCAGCACTTCGCAGACGGGAAGGCGGTGCACCCTTCACCAAGGGTGTAGGAGATCGGCCTACTTGCTCGGCCGATCTCCGGCAGAATCCGCCGCCACGAATGCTGTGCCGCTGGAAGCCGGGCTCGGTTTCGATGCACTCGTGCATCGAAACAAGACAAACACTCACGAGCCACGAACGAAAAGAGCCGCCCGAGGGCGGCTCTTTTCGTGATGTGGCGAGTGAGGGATTCGAACCCCCGAAGGCTACGCCGGCTGATTTACAGTCAGATCCCTTTGGCCGCTTGGGTAACTCGCCTTGCTGCTCCGGCCAGAGATCAACGTCTTCTGTCCGGAGGCGCCCGTCAAGAATAAGGGTCTGACACCGTTCGGAAGAAATCGGCTGTTCGCGCGGCTGGTTAGCATAGACGGCATGGCAGATTCTTCGTTCGACATCGTCAGCAAGGTCGACCGGCAGGAGGCCGACAACGCGCTCAACCAGGCCCGCAAGGAGGTCGAGCAGCGTTACGACTTCAAAGGCACCGGCGCGTCCATCGACTGGAGCGGCGACTCCATCATGATCAAAGCGAACAGTGATGAGCGAGTACGCGCGGTCCTCGACGTCTTCCAGTCGAAGCTGATCAAACGCGGTATCTCGTTGAAGAGCCTCGAGTCAGGCGACCCTCAGCCGAGCGGCAAGGAGTTCCGTATGACGGCCACGTTGAAAGAGGGCATCAGTCAGGAGAACGCGAAGAAGGTCGGAAAGATCATTCGCGACGAAGCACCGAAGAGTGTCAAAAGCCAGGTGCAGGGCGATGAGCTCCGGGTTCAGTCGAAGAGCCGCGACGACTTGCAGGCCACGATCACGTTGTTGAAGAGCTCCGATCTCGACATCGATCTGCAGTTCGTCAACTTCCGTTGATCTGACCGCCGGGCGTCCCCCGGCTTGGGGCAGGAGAGCAAGCCTGGCCGCTGGCTAGACTCGCGGCCATGGACTCGGCGAGCGTCACCCTCGCCCTCACCGTCACCTTCTTCGTCGTCGACTTCGTTATCAGAATCGGCGCGATCATCGTCATTCCGCGCAACCGCAAACCGGGTTCCGCGACCGCGTGGCTGCTGCTGGTCATGTTCGTGCCGTATGTCGGCGCCATCCTCTACCTGCTCATCGGAAGTCCGCATCTGCCGAGAGAGCGGCGTGAGAAGCAGAGGGAGATCAACACCTTCATCCTCGACACCACCGAGGGGATGGACCGTGTCACGCATGATCCCGAGCGGCCCACATGGCTCAACTCCGTCGTCGAACTGAACAGAACCCTCGGGGCGATGCCACTCGTCGGCGGCAATCAGACGAGGCTCTATGGCGAGTACGAAGAGTCGATCGCAGCGATGACCGACGCTGTGACGAACGCTCAGCGTTACGTTCATGCGCAGTTCTACATCTTCGCGCTCGACGACACCACCCGTCCTTTCTTCGATGCCCTGGCCGCCGCGAAGAAGCGCGGTGTGGTCGTCCGGGTCCTGCTCGATCACGTCGCATCGCTACGCTCTCCGGGCTATTTCAGGACGAGGCGTTTTCTCCGGAAGGCGGGCATCGATGCCCGGCTTCTGCTACCGATCCAGCCGTGGAAGGGCAAGTATCAGCGTCCGGATCTCCGCAATCATCGAAAGCTGCTCGTCATCGACGGGAACCTCGCATTCATGGGGTCGCAGAACATGGTGGACCGGACCTACAACACGGCGATCAACCGTCGACGCGGGCTCAAGTGGCAAGACTTGATGGTTCGCCTTCGTGGGCCGATCGTTGCGGGTATCAACGCCATCTTCATCACCGACTGGTATGGCGAGACCGGCGAGCTACTCACCCGGGAAACGGAACCGATCACCGACGAAGACGACCCCCGATATGTGGACTGTCAGGTCGTACCGAGCGGTCCCGGCTTCGACGGAGAGAACAACCTGCGCCTGTTCAACTCGCTGCTCTACTCGGCGCAGGAGAAGATCATCATCACCTCGCCGTACTTCGTGCCCGACGAGTCGATGCTCATTGCGATCACGACCGCCGTGCAGCGTGGCATCCATGTCGAGCTGTTCGTCTCGGAAATCGGCGATCAGATACTCGTCTACCACGCACAACGCTCGTACTACGAGGCTCTGCTCAGGGCCGGCGTCATCATCTGGATGTACAAGGCGCCGTACATCCTGCACGCCAAGCACTTCACGATCGACGATGATGTCGCGGTCATCGGCTCGAGCAACATGGACATCCGCTCATTCAGCCTCAACCTCGAGGTGTCACTGATGGTGCCCGATCGCCGCTTCGTCGCCCAGATGCGCGAGGTCGAGAACCGTTACCGCAAGAACAGTCGGCAACTCATGCTCGAGGACTGGCAGGAACAACCCCTGCACTCGACAGTGCTCGACAACCTCGCCCGCCTGACTTCCGCGCTGCAGTAGCCGCGGAGCTACTTCTTCACAAACGCAGCGGTTCAGGCCTCGGCGCGCGAGACCCGGGTCATCTCCTCGCGAGGAACGACCTTGATGCGTGTGCGGCCGACCTTCTCGCCCAAGGAAAGCTCGTGAGCATCGAGCCGATGCCAGCCTTCGACGGTCGTGAACTGGACTCCGCGCTGCTGGAGCAGTTCGTCGATCGCAGATTCTTCGGGATGCTCGGGGGTCCACCAGTTGCCCTGGTCGCTCAGGACATGCCCGATCGTCTCCATCGCGTCGCTCTTGGTGTGTCCGATCAGACCGACGGGCCCTCGCTTGATCCAACCGGTCGCGTACACACCGTTGACCGGCTCGTCCGCGTCATCGATGACCTGGCCTTCACGGTTGGGGATCACGCCACGGCGCGCATCGAAGGGAAGTTCGGGCAGCGGTGACCCGAAATAGCCGACGGCGCGATAGATGGCCTGGATGAGGATCTCCCGCATCTCACCCGTGCCGCGGATACCGCCCGCACCGTCGGGTTCGGTGCGTTCCCATCGGAATCCGACGACCCGGCCGTTCTCACCGAGAACCTCGACCGGCTTGGCATGGAAGTGCAGGTGCAGACGTCGACTGGCCGACCCGGTCTCACGCTGACGCCATTGATTGAGAACCTTGTCGATGACGAAGACCTGCTTGTTGGTTTTCACCGCGTTCCGCGAGGCCTCGTCGTAGTCGAAGTCTTCGTCATGAACGATGACGTCGACGTCGCGCACTTCGCCGAGTTCACGGAGCTCGAGAGGAGTGAACTTCACCTGTGCGGGGCCCCGGCGTCCGAAGACGTGGACGTCAGTGACGGGCGAGGCTGAAAGTCCGTCGAAGACGTTCTCGGGAATCTCAGTGGGTAGGAGGTCCTCCGGGTGCTTGACCAGAATGCGGGCGACATCGAGCGCGACGTTCCCGTTACCGATGACGGCGATCTCTTTCGCCTCGAGCGGCCAGGTACGCGGGACATCAGGGTGACCGTCGTACCAGCTCACGAAGTCAGCAGCGCCGTACGAGCCCTCGAGGTCGATTCCGGGGATGTCGAGAGGCGCGTCGCTGATCGAGCCGGTCGAGAAGATGACGGCGTTGTAGTGACGCTTCAGATCGTCGAGCGTGAAATCGACACCGTATTCGACATTGCCGAAGAAACGGATGTCGCCGCGGTCGAGCACATCGCGTAGCGCGGAGATGATGCCCTTGATCCGGGGATGGTCGGGGGCGACGCCGTAGCGGACCAGCCCGTAGGGAGCGGGAAGGCGCTCGAACAGGTCGATGGAGATGTCGAAGGCCTTCTCGGCCTTGATGGCCAGGTCGGCGGCGTAGATCCCCGCGGGGCCTGCGCCGACGATGGCGAGCCTGAGCTTCGTCATGCCGAATGATTCCTTACTCGGGTCAGTTGCTGCGCTCGACCATGACGTCGGCGAAGCGGGTCAGTGCCTTCTTGACGGGCCCGTCGGGGAGCGGCTCGAGCGCGGCGACCGCGTCACGTGCCCATCGAAGCGCCTCGTCGACGGTGATCTGAGTCACCTCGTGCTGGCGAAGCTCCTCGACGGCATCCTGGAACTCGGGGGAGTCGTCGGATGCGATGCCGTGATCGATCCGGGCAAGAAGAGATGCGGCTGCGTCATCCCCGCCGGCGAGACGCCGCAGGTAAAGCAGTGGAAGAGTGGGTACGCCGGCCTTCAGGTCGGTTCCCGCTAGTTTGCCGGTCTCCTCGGCGCGCGGGGAGAGATCGAGAACGTCGTCGATGAGCTGGAAGGCGACGCCGATGCGCTCACCGAACAGCATCACGGCGTCTTCGTAATGCTCGGGCGCGTGACTGAAGACCACACCCATCTGGGCGGCCGCGGCGATCAGGGATCCGGTCTTACCCGCAAGCACACCGATGTAGTGCTCGATCGGGTCGTCCTCGGGTTGCGGCCCGGCGGTCTCGTGGAGCTGTCCGAGAACGAGACGCTCGAATGTCTCGGCCTGGAGCACGATCGCGCGCTCACCAAGCGCGGCGACGAGCTTGCTCGCCCTCGCGAAAAGCAGATCTCCGGTGAGGATGGCGATGGAGTTGCCCCACACGGTCTGCGCGCTCGGAACGCCGCGCCGTTGCTCCGCCTCGTCCATGACATCGTCGTGATACAGCGAGGCGAGGTGTGTGATCTCGATCGCCTGCGCCGCGAGAAGCACCTCCGGGACATTGCCGTCACCCAGTTGCGCTGTCAGAAGCGTGAGCATCGGCCGAACCCGCTTGCCGCCCGCGGCGAAGAGGTACCGTGACGTGACGTCGGCCATGTGATCGCCGAAGGAGAGCTCACGCAACAAACCTTCTTCGACAAGGGCGAGTCCCTCGTCGAGCGTCGCGGCCATGTTCCGGTCGGCGCTGGATGCGAACAGACGCTCCGTCAAACCGAGCTGTGCGGAGAGCGACTTCGACCGACGGGTCACCGGCGCTGCGGGGTTCACTGTTCGCTCCCCGGCTTGGTCCCTCGATGCAACGCGACGACCCCCGCGGTGAGATTGCGGTAGGCGACATCGACGAAACCTGCGTCGCGGATCCAGGCGGCGAGAGTGGCCTGATCGGGCCAGTCGAGGATCGAATCACCGAGGTAGTCGTAGGCGGGAGCATTGGTGCTCGACATCTTGGACAGCAGCGGCATGACACCGCGCAGGTACAGGCGGTGACCGAAGCGGACAAGAGCCGCCGGCGGCGTCGAGAACTCGCAGATGACGATTCGTCCGCCCGGCGCAGTCACTCGGAAAAGCTCGGAAAGTGCCTTGTGCGTGTCTTCGACGTTGCGAAGACCGAAGGACATGGTGACGGCGTCGAACTCGCCATCGGCGAACGGGAGATCAAGAGCGTCAGCATGCACGAAGACGAGATTCGGGATCGAGCCGTGCCGCTCGCGCCCCACCTCGAGCATGCCGGTCGAGAAGTCTGCGGCAACCACGTGAGCGCCGGACCGAGCGAGAGCGGCACTCGAGGTTCCGGTGCCAGCCGCGAGGTCGAGGATCCGTTCGCCGCGTTTCGGGGCCACCGCGCGAGTCGTCGCGGCCCGCCACAGCGAGTCGTTGCCGACGGAGAGAAGCGAGTTCGTGCGGTCATACCCTTTCGAGACCGTGTCGAACATCGCGGCGACCTCGGACGCGCGCTTGCCGAGATCCGCCGTATTCACCCCTCGATTCTAGGTGAGGCGGCTGGACGCTGTCCTCGGTCGGGCGCACAGTCGCGCGGGCGTAGGCTCAGAGAGTGCTTTCGGATCACACGCCGGCCCTGTCGGTGGTGACTGTTCCGGCACCTGAAGCTTTGACCGGCGACCTCCTCGAGTACACATCGGCCGCTACCCCCCTCGCCTGGCTGCGAGCGGGCGACGGGTTCGTCGGAGTCGGAGAGGCCCTGCGCTGGGAGGGCTCTGGTCCCGAGCGGTTCGCCGCCGCACGGCGATGGTGGGCTTCCCTCTCCGCGGCAGCGACGGTCGACAACTCGGTGGACGCACGGGGCAGCGGGCTTGTGGCGTTCGGGACATTCGCCTTCTCGGCATCATCGATGACCTCGAGCGCACTCATCGTGCCCCGAATGATCATCGGCCGGAGTGGCGGCGTCGCGTGGGTCACGATCGTCTCCCTCGCCGACGAACCATCGAGCCGACCCTCCGCCGTACCCATCCGTCCGGGAAGTCCGATCGACTTCGTCGACGGCGCCATGGCGGGCCCCGCGTACCGTGACGCGATCCAGGAGGGCCTCCGAAGGATCTCACGCGGTGAGGTCGAGAAAGTAGTGCTCGCGCGAGAGCTGACCGCGACGCTACCGGCCGACACCGATGCGCGTTGGCCGCTTTCACGGCTCGCCGACAGCTACCCCGATTGCTGGACCTTCGCGGTCGACGGGCTCCTCGGCGCGACCCCGGAGATGCTCGCCCGTGTGGATGGCGGCACGGTGCGCGCGCGCGTGCTCGCGGGCAGCACCGGACGGGGAACCGATGCCGCTTCCGACGCCTCCGCGGCGCTCACGCTCGCCACGTCTGAGAAGGACCGGGACGAGCACGGCTACGCAGTGCGAAGCGTCCTCAGCGCTCTCGCGCCGCACACGTCCTCTCTCGTCTCGAGCGATCAACCCTTCACTCTGAAGCTGCCCAACCTGTGGCATCTCGCAAGCGATGTCGAAGGACGTCTCTCCGACGGGTCCAGTTCGCTCGACATGGCAGACGCTCTGCATCCGACGGCTGCAGTCGCGGGTACCCCGACGCGCGATGCGCTGGCGATGATCGACGAGCTGGAAGCCTTCGATCGAGGCCGTTACGCGGGGCCGGTCGGGTGGGTGGATGCGGATGGCGACGGCGCATGGGGTATCGCGCTGCGTTGCGCTCAGGTGACCAGCGGCCGTGTCACCGCCTACGCCGGAGCGGGAGTGGTGACCGGGTCCGAGGCGCAACGCGAATTGGCCGAGACGGGTATGAAGTTCAAGCCCATCATCGACGCGTTCTCGTAACGGGCGCCGATGTCAGCCGCGTCGGCGACCGACTGGGAATCCGAACTGGCGGAACAGCCCTGCAACGACTCCGAGCGCGGACACTGCGACGATTGAGAATCCCACCACATCAGTCATGTCCATGCGTACCCCCCGGTTAGTTGCGCGGACAGAGTAGGCATACGCGAGGACCGACTCGGGAGCGACACACCGACTCCAGCGATTCGGGGGGCGAATATCAGCGCTCTAGCGGTACCTCGAGGACGCTCGGGCCGGCGGGCGGCGCTGTGAGCGCTCGGTCTAGGTCCCCTCGGTTCGCCACGACGGTATGCGCCCAGCCGTAGGCAGCCGCGATGGATGCGAGATCTACGTCGTGCGGGGTGTACATGACCCGGTCGAACACGTCAGGGTGAGCGGTTGCCGCGACTTCCAGTCCGTCGAAGATCGACC
>Ga0210040_10001184_pt1 | contig 40233 bp, 37 predicted proteins | sample CryGeyCG12114_NA_FD_185462 | JGI IMG/M metagenome (GOLD analysis project Ga0210040, IMG submission 185462) | Groundwater microbial communities from aquifer - Crystal Geyser CG19_WC_8/21/14_NA (SPAdes) (version 2) | ecosystem: Environmental > Aquatic > Deep subsurface > Groundwater | place: USA... | reverse complement strand
TCGTAGTTTTTTTTTTTGCATCAAAAAGTTCAATAATTTTCAGGGTAAAGTAAAATTCAATTTTAATCCGTTGCAGAAAAAAAGGCAGTAGTTTTTCTTGTTAGGTTATGGCAATGTTTGCATTGTGGAAACAAAAATTTAACTAATTTTAGGGTCTCAAATAGTAAGAAAAGGAACTAAAGTATAGAAATAATTTTTTTACCATAGCATTTTCGAGATTTATAGTTTGCTTCTCAGTATTTGGCCGTTTAACTTGGCTCACCGAATAGCAAAGGGCAACCGTCTTTTATTCTGAAATGGACAGTACATAAATAGGACATAAAATGTCATGAAGATAGACAGAAAGTGGACAGAACATAAAATGAATTACTCACTTTTAATAAATTTATGCATGCATTTACCCACTAAATTGAGCATATAATTGTTGTACTGAAAACAAACAGAAAAGGAATAACAACGGCGCATAGGCTTAAACATTTTTTGAATTTCGACATTTTTCCACGTCGATATTTTTTGACGTTTGACATTTTTAATTTCAACGTTTTTTTATTTCGACATTTTTTGTTTCGGCATATTGAATTTCGACGTTTTTTATTTAGACATTTTTTGTTTCAACATTTTTACTTTCGACGTTTTAATTTTCGAAATTTTGACAAAGAGGGAAAATAAAATTAAAATTCAAGAAAATTGAGCGGTTAAAATTCTATTTAAATAAACTATTAAAGCATAAAGAATAAAAACGAAAATATTCTAGTTTGTATTCGTGAAATCATAAGGCCGCGCGCTAAAGATATGTGAGAGGTTAAATTTTTTTTAAACGTTCATGGTCGGGAATACGCGATTTTATGTCAATAATTTATCTTTTAATTAGGATTCGGGAAATCATGGTCATCAAAAAATATCAGACCATCAAATTAGTTAAAATAGTTTTTGTATTTGTCCACATAAGACTAAAAGACACAAGTTCGGATTCAGCCAGTCCATCCAGTAGAAAAATTTCTTACCTTGACCTCGTTCTGTGCCTTGTCCCTGAAGAGGGACAAGGCACTCCTGAATATATGATTCGGTAAATTTCAAGTGCAGTTGTATTTTACTAATGCTCTAGATGTTTTTCACATTGTATCATTTAGATCGGTGACTGAAAGTTTGATATAAGAAGGTATTGGTTAAACTTACGTTTTAAGCTTACAACTTGCAAACTGAACACGACTCGATATTTTCTGCTGGCTTAAAATATACGAGGGGCACAATGAAACAGGGATGCACTCAATGGAAATTAAAAATTCAGAACAAAAAGCAACCCTAGTTTGCACTACAACAAGGTAGAACACTAACTGAAGCTGCAAATGAGCTCCAAAGGGTTTTTAACAACTTTGCCACCCCCAGAAACAAGAAAACGAGCCAGTGATTTGTCGAAAGCAATTTTTTTGGGGGTTAGGAGCACAGATGGCTGCCGTAGATTCTTTGGTAAATGTTCCCAACCCCATCCCTGATCATTTTTAATTAAAATTATTTTTTTCTAATTGGTGGACAGCTTAAAGGAGGAGGATTTGCGAGAAACTGGTTTAGGTAGTTTTAGAAAGTTGCATAATATTGACCTTGATTGTTGTCTGAGAGAATTCAAGCTACACTGACCGTATAGTTTAATATGAAATATCCTCACAATGTTGGGGAGTTGTGCACTTTTTAGCCGTACTGAATGTCGGTATGCAGAATAAGCATGTCTGTAAAGAGTTGTTGGGTACATTATATTGAGGATTTGCGGAAACGCACTGGTTTAGGTAGTTTTATAAAGTTGCACACTTTTGACCTTGATTTAGTGAAACTGTCGAGTTGTTGTCTCTGTCTGTGAGAATTGAAGCTATAGTGACCGTAGTTCGAGATAAACTATCCTCACAGTGTTGGAGAGTATGCAAGGAGTTGTTGGGTACATTATATTGCTGAGGAGTTGCGAAAACGTACTGGTTTAGGTAGTTTTATAAAGTTGCACACTATTGACTTAGATTTAGTGAAACTATGTCCAGTTGCTATCTGAGAGAATTGAAGCTATAGTGACCGTAGTTTAATATGAAGTATCCTCACAGTGTTGGGGAGTTTTGCACTTTTTAGCCGTACTGAATGTCGGTATGCAGAATAAGCATGTCTGCAAAGAGTTGTTGGGTACATTATATTGAGGATTTGCGGAAACGCACTGGTTTAGGTAGTTTTATAAAGTTGCACACTTTTGACCTTGATTTAGTGAAACTGTCGAGTTGTTGTCTCTGTCTGTGAGAATTGAAGCTATAGTGACCGTAGTTTGAGATAAAGTATCCTCACAGTGTTGGGGAGTATGTAAGGAGTTGTTGGGTACATTATATTGAGGATTTGCGAAAACATACTGGTTTAGGTAGTTTTATAAAGTTGCACACTATTGACTTAGATTTAGTGAAACTATGTCGAGTTGCTATCTGAGAGAATTGAAGCTATAGTGACCGTAGTTTAATATGAAGTATCCTCACAGTGTTGGGGAGTTTTGCACTTTTTAGCCGTACTGAATGTCGGTATGCAGAATAAGCATGTCTGTAAAGAGTTGTTGGGTACATTTCATTGAGCAACTAGTAATTTGAGAGTCACATTTTTTGTTCGCTACAAACAGGAAGACGAAAATAATTAGAGTGTATCATACTTTTATTCGAGCTTCACTTGAAGTGAAGCTAGCCAAAGAGTAGTGTGTTATCATGCTATAGCCATTTAGTGACTGTGGGAATAAAGTTCTCACCCGTGTAAGATCATATATAAATTATTTTGTATTCTCAGTATCTCAGTTATAGTAGCTATTATTTACTTAAATTTTTGGTTACTATACTTTTAGTTAAATAATATGTTTTTTAAGATGCATTGTTTAGTTACGAAATACTTTAAATACATTAGCTTTTTTCAGACAAGCTTTCAACCACACTGGGCTCCAGTAGCGTTGGATTTAAGCATCTCTGATTGGCACTGGCAAGTATTTCTTCCAACAATGTGTATAGGAAGCTGTATGGAAAAATGCTACTTTTAAAAGTGCTACTCAGGACGTCATTGATACAATGCTTTCGGTTTGTATTTACCTTTCATTGTTAACGAAACGCCATAAGTATTGCTGGAAATAGTATAAATCCACTTGGATTTGATGAAGACTGTTCGTATTTAACGTTTTCATCCTCACAAACTCCAACATTGCCTGCAAAACGGTTGAGGTTTTTTCAAAACTTACATAGACTGGTTATTTATATGCTTTTATACTTCAAAAAGGAACTAACAGGTATTAAATGAAAAACTGGGAGCTGGTGAAATCTTACCCGTAAGCCAATTTTAACAACGCACATCAAAATATCACTTTTATGTGTTTCAACTGGACTGAAGATATCAATCTTCTCTGAGAATAATTTGTTGATATTGGTCACCATATTTGGATCCATTGTAGACCACATCGGAGGTCTACCATGACGACTTCCTCCTAATGTGCTGGACATGCAAAGATATCCACTATGTATTGCAGTTAGTCTCACCAAATCCGTTTATGCCAGAAAAATATAAATATACCTAACAGAGCGCCTAGACGAGTCTGACGACCTCTCACTCTTCATATAAGATGAATCTGAGTCAGGAAATATTGGGTCTACTTGCTTTTCGAGTTTACTCAGCATTTCAATAACCTTTTTCATTTGCACTCTTGGGGCAACAGGGGTTTTGGAGCAATTCAAAGTATCTTCTTCAAAGATTGCTGATCGCATTAACTAATAAAATGAAAATGTTTACATCAGCGAAAATTACTTACACACAAACAAAAACATAAACACAGTTTGTGCATGGTTGTACCAAAGTGAATTGACTACCCTCCAACGCCACAAATTCTTGAACTAAAAAGGTAGCAGTTTCCTTGAGGGATGCTTTTAGCACAGATGAATCTGTTAGCCCAGCGGCTTCTCGTTTTTTACTTCGCCCAATTTGAAAGTCGTCTTCCACGTTGTTTATCTGATGATTTTGAAATGCGATTCACCATACTGCATAGTATATGCATGGATAATCTTGACAAAGGCATTTAAAATGTAAATAAAATCTTACCATGAATTCTACAGTAGTCATTTCAATGTCAAAGTAAAGTTTGGAAAGTAAAAGCCACGTTATGCTGTCATAATTGGGATCTTTGACTACTTCCTTCCCAAAAGTAATAAGGTATTTAAATGCTGAAACAATTAAGCCTTCTCTGACGCTCTGCAGGGCAACTTTACGCCGAAATTCTGGATTTTGTGCAAAATGAAGATCAAGGCGACAAAAGTCTCGCAGTATATTCACACTTGATTTCATTTGCACAGCAAAAGTGGCCAAAATTGACCCAAGAGTTTCTTGCGAACTGCCAGGGTGAAGACGTAAATCTGAACTTGATTGTCTCACCGCTTCTTCAAATGATGATTTTATCCTATCCAAGCTTAACTCTGCATCTAGTTTTGTGATTTTGTAAATCAAGTCAAGTCCAGCACTGAAAAATTGACCAGGAAACAATGAGTTGGTCTAGTATGATCAGTTATAGGCATTAAATGCCTTTGGGATAATGCATGACTAAATATGAACAAATAAATTATTATTTTCTCTTACGGTGCAAAATCTGTGTTGGGCATCAAAGTTCCCATTGCAGTAAGTCGACGGTATAACCGATCTAGTGCCCGTAGTGTTTCTTCACGAGATTCTGTATCCTTTGGATTTGTCCTTTTAGATTCACTTACTAGTCTATCCTCCATCAGAGTCATGAACTTGTGCATTAGTTCTTTCGAAAAATCGCTTAACAGGTGTTGAAGCTCGGATTTACAATCGTCCGTCAACCTATTGATTAACATATAATTACATAATGGTAATTTTCATCTCTGTTATCTTTCAAAATCGTAGAACAAAACTCTACTTTTTTCTGTACAACCTACCCAGGCGGATGGATAAAAGCTTGAGAAAATGAAGCTATAACAAGGCTTAAATTACTCAGGAAAACCCCACAGCCAAGTTCCATAAACTCTTCTAGAGGAACCTAAAATATAATTTTTACATTCTATATTGTAAAACCTAAAAAGTTGTGGGTGAACGTTAAAAACTCTATTACTGGCATGCCATACATTCGGAGAATTGGCAATACTTGTGGACTCTAGATTTTCTGCTAACTTAGGTCTGGCATTGTCTAAAAATTTATGACCCAGTAAAATAGCATCCTCTCCTAGGCTCAACATAAGAGCAACATTCCTGGTTAAATCTTGCGAAGATTTCTGTAAAAAAGTCACTCGTCTTAAGCTTCTTCAAAGTCACAATGAAGTTAATATCATTTGTCAAAGGTCTATATTGTTACCTCTGCATCTGCAAAATCATCTAGCAAAGCAGTACGAATACTATCAGCTAAAAGAACACAGTCTTGTTTGATTATCTTCAGGCATTGAACTCCCGTAAACTCATCAATGGATTTCATGCCACTTAAGTAGCAGGTTACAGCCTTCACAATAAAATTCAATGCAACAAATATATAAAAAATTCAACCGCTCCATTCAAAGTACACTCACTTCTTCAAAGTTCCCTTCATCACAGTATTGCTTCAATTTTTCGGGCATGTGAAGCAAAAAATTCAGCCTATCAAAAATGTCTTTAACTGCAGCGAATTGACGCACTTTTTGCCTTTTTTCCTACGGTAAAGAATTATCAATATTAAGCTATTGAACGTAGTAGAAGTTAATACAACAATTATTATAACGCAGAAATCTAAAGCTACCTGAAGGCTTCCGGAGATTTTTGTGCAATTTACATTTATGGAGCCGATATTTTTGGACAGTAGCTCCATTTTTTCCTCCATACCCCGAAAATCGGTTTTCATTTTCCGAATGGTGTCAGTCGCCAAGATGAATTTGTTATAGTTTTCATAAACCAGAGTTTGCATATCAGAATCCAAGTCTTTTATTTGAACTTCCAGGTTACTTTCGGTGTCAATAAGTTTGGTAACACTGTACTCCTGAACACGGAAATACTTAAGTTAAATTCCTGATGTTTTTTTAGAGTATTTGCATTAATTAGACGTAGACCATTAAATGTCGTGTCATATGGTGACTAACCTTCATTATCTTCTTGACAAAAAGATCTTTGTTAAAGTTCACCCCATTTATGTCAAAAATTCCAGGGGCTTGAGCACTGCCCCCAGATTCTCCGACTCTCTGATCAATACTCTTTGCTCGGGCATCAAATGCATCCGAAGTTTTTCTTTTGGAACTGTGTGCAACATTTTGGTCCATCGTGATTTTAAATAAATGCACTTTATTTTAAATAAAACTCGTTTAGAATCGACTACAAAATTTATCGGACCACTAGCTACTTAATTTGAACGATATGAACCCAGGTTCTAGCCTAGGTTCTAGTAGGCTCATAATTTTACTACCGCAGGTTGAAAAACCTTTATTCAGGAATTTTGGATTTTATGGAATTTGACATATTGCATTATATGAAAAACATCTTGGTGCCTTCAGCGCTCAATGGTTTTGTACGTGGATTGCCGGAGTGGTCGTTCGGTGTTTTCTCCCGCACGTATAATCAATTCCTTTCGCGGCCGGCACATGATAATGGTTTCTATACGATTTTTTCAAATTTAACTATGCATAAACAAAGGTTTTGGAGTGGGTTCCTATGTAGAGTCAGAAAAAATATTCTAGTTGACGCTGGAGGTATGCTTCTGCAGTATGGATAGGGTAAATAATATGCTTCGAATATTCCATTTTCATACTTGAGAGCATTTAAGAGATGTAATGCAAAATTAAATGCAATGTAATATAAACCAAGTAATCTTTGTTTTTCTGGCCACACAAACATGCATTTTAACTTATTACAGAAGGTGCGCAGAGAACATGATAATTGATGACATTACATCTTACCTCACAAATGTAAATTCAACTAACTAAAACTATACAAACCTCTATCTAAATTACAAATATATTTCATCAGATATAAAGTGCTGACAGCACAGCACAGTACAAACATGGAACGGAACCAATATTACCATTTAATACATGTGAGTATATATATACAGCGAAATTAGCTGCGTTGGCGAAAAATAAAATACGAAGCCAAAATATTAAATTAAATCTAAACTCTAGTAAGACTCATGTCAGATCCCTATTCTAGGCTGGTACTGAATTCTTAAAGGTGGGTCCCGAAAACGCCAACGCGTGATGTAGACGAATTTCAGTGTATGATCCTTCCCCAACAATTCATCATTGCACAGGAGATCAACCTGAAATACAAAAAAACCACGGCATATTTTTCAATTGAACTAATGTGCCACCAATAACAAAAATGTAAAACTAAAGCTAGAAAACCAAAAAGGCACACATACCTCTTTATATTTGTCCATAGAATTAAGTGCCTTCTTGGCAATGAATTTTTTTAACTGTGTGATAGTAGCAAGCGCTGAGCACCGAATATACTTCCGTTTCAGAGGTTTCATCAAACCGCTCTTAGACTCCAGACATAAGTTAAGCTGAAAGCAGGTGCCACAGTTTAAAAACATTAGACAGATGCTCATATAGAAAATGCTGGTAGGCTTGCCCATTTTTAAACTTATTGAATGGAATAAATAGCGAAAAGTACAGAAGGAAATACTTACTTGTTCATCTAATCGTCGAGTTTCTGAATCATATGATGCCTGCTTATCGACTCCATTTGTATCCGACTCAGCAGGAGTGTTTGGAAAGTCTCTAGGGCATACCAAGCCACGAGATCTATAGAAATCTTTTTCTCTGTCGATTTCATCTGCAAGAAATTATCAGAATTAAATTAACCAATTAGCAGGCATAAAATTAAAGTTGGAAGCTATTAAAAATAAAACAAAGCCTTACTCTTCTGTAGATTCGGCACCAACTTGTAGACAATATCTTGCATTGTCCTGTCGAACCCTATATATTGCAGCGGATGCGACTGATGAATGACTATGTCACATGCTGGACAGGTATTGTTCTCCTCCAAGTGCTTCACTAGACAACTCTTACAAACTACAAACAAAATTGATTTTAAAACTGAACCCTATGTTTCAATTGTTTCATTTTAATACATGCTCTAAAAAGCACTGGAAATGAAATCTTACATGTATGCAGACAATCGGAGACAGTAGTTGCATTGATTAAATATCCTTTGCAAATCAAGCAAGTTATAAATGGATTTAGTGTTTTCAACTTTATTTTTCGTTCCATGGTTTTAATCTTCCCTTAACTGATGAGGAAAAGGGAATTGATAAAGATTCAGCCTTCAACGATGAAAACGGAATTTTAAACGTCAAAAGTGTTACTTATTTTAATTTTGGCATACAAGCCCAATCAGAACTTTCACGGGAAATGTAGCAGTCTTATAGTTTTTTCACTGTCATTATTATATAAAACAGTTGACAGTCTCTTGAGCGAATATTAGCTTGGTTGACATAACAACTACAACACTGTAGTTTTCCAGTTTTCATATATAGAAAAGACTTTCCCACGGTGATACACATTAACTACCGCTGAACACAACACGGACACTATTTTTACGCAAGTAGTAAATCACCAGGAATATAATGGTTTCCAAGCAAAATACTTATATCCTGTTTACATTTTAAATGACAAATAATTTCCAGAGCCATTCAAACGTAATGACAGTTTTCTAAACTATGTAACTACAAACAATAGATATTTTAGACAGCGCAAGTGAAATCAGTGGATTGTTCAATCTGTTTTTCAACTAGCTATAACTTTGCACAAGTTTCATTCAAGCAATAAACAAACTCTCCTTCTGATTCTGGAGTATAAACAACACCGTACGTCCCAATTATTTCACAACGAAGTTAGTCATATTGTAGTTGCCAACCTACGGTACTTTGAACAAAAATTAATTAGTAATAAATTGTAAAAATAACTTATATCTAGTAAACCTATTCAAAAATTCCAATAAACTAATATTAGTAATAACAATGTCCTAAGTCCTACGCTTTTTAGATAGCTGATGCTGTCAATTGGTATGCAGCTGTATGTAGTTTACAACTTTTTACATACAAGACAGCCGCCAATGATATCGGCTGAATAATGTGGACCATTCTTGCTGGAAAATCATGAGTTTTAGAAAAAATGGGTATTGATTACCTGCCAAAGCGAGTTTAATAATAGTCTTGCGTCGTTAGCTAGCAGAAATTTTGTGCTTTCTATATTACAAGAAATGGAAAAAATGTTGATCTTTATTTATTTGAATTGGCTGCAATACTTGTAGGGTGTCTTGACTGAAAAGTAGTTGTGCAGCTATACATCCTGGTCTGTGACAGTGCTCGTTTGACAAGCATAAAAAATTTAGAAATGAAGCAGAATTATAGTAGGCAAGGCAGTATAGTAAGCGGTAGGCCTTCTCTACAACGAAACGAAAAAACATTTTACCAATTGTCTGCCTGCACCCTCACTGCTCTCAGTCAGTCAGTAACATGTTCAGATTGCAACTTACTATGTAAAGCATTTTTTATACCGGCTGGGAAGGGATTCTGGAAGAAACCTGGAAGTGACCGTCCTTTTCGCTAGTACCGAAGCGCTTCATGACACAACACGCTATATACATGCACTTTTCCTAGCTTAACTCTGAATAAACGCAGAAATAGAGAAAATAAAACAATAGTTTGTATTCTGTATTGTCTGTTTCAAATTACAATGGAAAATTTTGATTGAAAAGTTATTTGGCATTGGTTGTTTTCTCCTGGTTTCCGTGTAAACAAACTGGGGAGGAACGAAGTTTTTTTATAAAAAAATCGCATTAAAAATCACGAATTTATTACGTTTTTGAAATTCTTTCAAACGTATTGCCATAACAATGAGGCTATTTCCCTCCCATAAATTCAGCAAATGACCATTTAATCAAAATAGCAAACTCACTATTGGGGAGGTCTCATTCGTCATTCAATGTGAACAGACAGGGACAGGGACCATTAGTTTCTGTGCATCTGTGCATATATGATACAGAAATGTACCCTCATATGAAAACGACGAAAACTTAGAAACGATGAAAAGAATTGAACTATATTTAAATATGCTTTTGTGACACAAAGAGAGATATGCTTGAAAGGAATAATCACAAGACCGTACTTTATTCTCATATCATTCCAAAAAATAACAAATTATAGTTTGAATAACAATAAGAGCACTATTATTTATGCATATAATTCGATGTTCTCACGCATGAAATTTCGGAACTTTCATCTCCCATTTCCCTGCATCGTAAATACTGGTTTGGACAGAAACCATGCATTTATATAGTTAAAAGTTATATTCATTTAATTTCACATTGGTCTCCCAGTCGCATTATACACGTCATCATGTGACGTTGATGCAAGCTGGCTTCAATGCAATGCATTCATACATATTCCAAAGCAGTAATCTTAAATTCTCCATTAACTTCCCCACTAGAATATAAAGCTTAAATGCACCAAAACTGTGAAAACAACGTTGAAAAGTAGAGGAAATGAAAAGGTTCACTGCTTTCACCTCCCAATACCAACACCATATACACTTATAGGTTTACATAAGCAGTCGCAAAATCATCTGCAGCTAAAATGTAAACGGAATAGAAACATGTATTTTCATAGTAAGTTTTAAAATATTCCATCTCCATTTAATGTGCACATAGTCTTTTTTCTTGATAGTTTTTTTTGGCATTTCTTCATACTTCCCAATCCCATCCCATTCATGTAAAAATAGTTTTTTGTCGTTTCAAATTCAGTCCATTTGCAAACAGTAGTAATAATAAGAGCGTTCATCATAAATATCTGCCAGTCAAAATTTGGAATAGTAGACTGGACTGACCGTGAAGCAATTTGGTAATACAAATACATATTCAGTAGTTCACTTAAGAGGGTTGCGTCGGTGTGTGGTCATGGGGAATTATTGTATGGTAATTTATAATATTAGGGGTAAGGGTAAAGTGAGTGATTTAATTTTTTAAAAGGCACACAATGTCAATGATGTCAACTGAATACATTGAGAATTGAGAACCAATATTTTTTTGTTTATATGTTGTGAATAGCTTCTATTTTCTGGTATCCACTAAAAATTTGCATACTATGAAGGCCATGGTGTTTGTTCTTGTACTATTTGGACAGTAAAATTTAAACATATTTGCGTCCCTCAAATCAAGACAACAGAGAATTTTTATTTATAATTTTATAAGAAAATGAAATTAGTTGGCTTAAAAACCGAACCTTATTTTTAACCCTATAAAGTATATTCAAACAAAAAATGTAAAGGGAGAATTAACAGTGTGACAATTCAAGAAGGTTTCGAGCGATATAAAAGGTATATTTTACCCTGTAGATGCATTTCAGTTCACTTTTGCAGCATGAACAGCTTCAATAAAAGTTTGAACACTTTCAGTAGGAGTATCAGGATATATTCCGTGACCAAGGTTGCAGATAAAATAGTTTGGATTCATCCGTTCCAGCAATCTCGTCACATTCAGTTTTATAGAATCCTATAAAAAGAAAAATAAACAATTGAATACCGAATTCCAATAAAAAAAATTCCAGCTAGGTTATATAAGTTATTGGAAAAGTGTTCGATTAACTTACTGCATTTCCATATAAAGCACACGGGTCTAAATTTCCTTGAAACACTGTGCCCGGAGTGGCCATTTGTCGGGCCACTCTAGGGTTCAATGTCCAATCCAATCCGACGACGTCATAACCAAGGCTACTCAGTTCCTTGATACCATAATGAGCTCCTTTGGCAAATATTATCTGTGAAATAGGTAATCACAATTATATTGGCAAACCACATACAGTAAATATAGAATAAAAAAATAATATTTTAAAAGTCGAAATCCTACCATTGGAACGCCTTGGAGTCCATTCGATTTAAGAGTACTTCGTACTGTCTTTTCAATCCGAGTTAACATAGGAATACAAAATTCATTGAACAGATCTGGACTTAAAAGGTCAGCATGAGACTCGAAAATCTGTAACAGCTATACAAAAAAATTCATAACGTTAACAAACAACTTGAAGAAAAAAACACTGACTGTCCTATATGGTTACAAGCTGCAGAACGAAAAATTAACCTGAGCTCCGGCTTTAACTTGTGCCACCAAATAGCGAATGCAAACATCACAGATTAAACTTAAAAGTCTTTTAGATTCATCCGGATATTTGTATAACCATCCTTTGGACTTTGACAAGGTTCGACTGCCGCCACCTTCAATCATATAGCTCATCAGAGTCCACTGAAAAGAATATTGGGGGTTAAAAACAATGACTGCTATTATTGTCTATCAATGATATCTAAGATGATTAGAAGATATTATAAACTGACCGGAGCACCACAAAACCCAATCAGAGGAACTTTTCCGTCTAATCGTTTTCTAGTTAACGTGATCGCATCTAATGTTCCTTTCATTTCGACGTGAACGTCGGCATTAAAATTGTATTTATCAATATCGTCAGGAGTATTGATTGGAGAAGGCAAAACTGGTCCCTGATTTTTAAAACAAATTGTACATCAGTATATCATTCAATCATGCATACAAAACACCAAGCTTAACATTGACATCATCATAAATCACTTACGATTCCTGGCTCCATTTTTACAACCATTCCGACAGCAGTAGGCACCACAAGAATGTCTGAAAAGATAATGGCTGCATCCAGGTCGTATCGTTGGATGGGCTGCAATGTAACTTCAGCAGCTAATTCAGGTGTGTTGACGATTTCGAAAAAGTCATGCTTTTTTCGCAGTTCACGGAACTCTGAAAGGTAGATGGAAATAGGCGCTGCAGATGTTATCTAGTCAAGTCAAAATATTCGGTAAAAGGGTATAATCAACTTTTTACCAGGCAAATATCTCCCAGCTTGTCTCATTATCCAAATTGGAGTTCTGTGAGGCTTTTCGCCCATAGCAGCTTTGAGAATGGCATCATTCTTCAATTCTGGGAAGCCCTGGAGCACAGTAACGACATGTAAACAGAGCTTCACCATGTGAAAATAACTACTTATTACAAAAATACTTCAATACTAACCTGCTCCTCCATATTTGCAATTCTAATCTCCACAAACCAAGAAAACGATCAGCGATTGGAATAAAAAACGCTTCTAATGAAAAGAAAAATAATAAATACAGATTATCTACACAGCAAATCAAAACGAAAACCAAGTGTACCAGTGCGGTGCGGTTACAGTTAAAATTGTGAAACGCACAAACTGTGTGTTGATGTTGACTGGTAAATATTATAATTTAGAAACACCACATTTACACGATTTAATTGATTTACATTTTCAGTGACTTTCAGATAAAGATTTTTAATCAATAATTACGGTTGCTACCTTCAGTTTTTCAGTCTTTTCGTTTCTTTACTCAAATGTACTTCCAATGATTTCACAAACAAGTTATCAACTTAACCTTAATGTGCTTGATTAAAAATGCAATCTACCACGTGAGAGTGAGGCCATGGATATGGAATGAAAATGAGTAGATTAGAAACCGCACGGCAAAAAAACACGCGCAAAACAAAAAATATACCGGACTCGGGACTCATCCACATGTGTCCCTCAGACAGAAGGAAAATCTAAAACATGTGATTTCCATCCGTAGAAAAATTCAGCTCTCAGCTGTTGTCTCGAAAACGTATGACCAGTACTCAAGTCATTAAAACAAGAGAGCGGTAAATTTTAGAAAAATGTTTCGTGCGTGCCAAGAGGTTAAAACATCCAAAGCATTAGAAAACATTTTCTTGGCTGTCTATAATTTTTCTCATCCGTGATATTTCCAATTTCGTTAAAGAGTGAAATAAACAATCCTGGGAATTGTGATTTAATCGCAATACAAGCCGAACAATCTGCTTTCTCAAAATTAAACCGGAAGCGTCTTGTGATTTATTGCAGTTGAAAGTTTCGAAGTGGTAATCGTTATAATCGTATTTCGTTAACCATCACAATTAGCTAGGTTAAACTGTATGCATTTATTGTATCATGTAACAATTCTTCCCTTTTTAGAACGCAGCAAACAATGGAAACTTCCACTAAAAAACGAAGCACTAAGCGCAAAGCATCCCAAAGTCAAGCCATGGATGTGGACACTGATATTAAAAGCAGTAAAATCAAGAAAACGGACATGTTAAAAGTTCCAGTTCCCCCAAATCGGTATACTCCACTCAAGAAGAATTGGATGAAGATATTTACTCCCATTGTAGAGCATTTAGATCTTCAAGTACGGTTCAATGTGAAAAGTCGTAACGTAGAAATTCGAAGTGGAGAGAAGCAGACTGATCCAAGCTATATGCAAAAGGCGGCCGACTTCGTGCAAGCTTTTATTTATGGATATGAAATTGAAGACGCACTGGCTTTAATCCGACTTGAGGATCTCTTTATTGACACTTTCGAAGTAAGCGATGTCAAATCTTTGAAGGGGGATCACATGTCAAGAGCTGTTGGACGTCTAGCAGGCAAAGGTGGACGAACTAAATTCACCGTAGAGAATGCAACCCAGACTCGAATTGTGTTAGCTGACACTAAAGTTCACATTTTAGGATCTTTCCAGAATATTCAAGTGGCTAAACGTGCTATTTGTAATTTGATATTGGGCGCACCACCTTCTAAAGTATATGGTACTTTAAAAGCAGTTTCTTCTCGTACTAATCGTTTTTAATCCATCTGTTTTTTATTTTGAGTATATCATACAATTAAATAAGCTCACTGTACAATCGACATGAAGTTCACAACTTCGTCAAAAATAAATGTGAAATTAGTTGAACATGCAAAATGCAAATTTTGTTCGCCATTATTTTTAATCTTATATGCACTGACGTGGCAATAGAAGTAATGATGTGTGTAACTTGAAAATATAGAAATAACACGTACGAGTTATGAAAATCCGTGATATTATTCAACATTTGTTCATTTGCTATATAGATAAAACACAACCAAATGAGACGTTTATCGACATTTTTTAAAAACCTACCCAAAAACACCGTTGCAAATTATATACATCAATTCGTTGATTAACAAAACGACACCAGAAACCGTTATACAAAAAAATTAACGCTAAAAAAAACATCGTACAGTAGCGATTACGATGAAAAAAGCGTATTGCTTTAAATCAGTTACTCCTCCAAATATGAAACCACAAAATTTTAATCTAACATGTTGTCGGTAGAGTCTTACTCGCGTCATCATAGAAAAGACCTTCCTTATGATAGAATAACAAGTAACCCGGACTTCTCAACGCATCTTCTCTAGACACTTTCGTTATAATGTGGTCATCACATTTGTACCACTCATCTCTAGTTGGCCTAATGAAGGAGTAGTAATGGCCTCCTTCCAAGGAACCAATGTGGTTCACCACAGCATACAGCGAGTATCTGAAAAAAGAAACATGCATTCAATTTTAGCACTCTTTAGATTGTCAAATGTGTTGCTTTAATATTTTATTCAACTATTCCATGCGTCCATGAGCTTAAATAAGATTTGGAGACACCTTTGATTTTGATTTATTATTTTGATTTTGGAGATACTTACTTATAGTCGCTTTCTTTATTCCGCAAAGCGAAGATTCTATCCCTAGAAACCGATTGCTTGTCTTCAAAGTCTGATGTAAATGGAGCAAGGTCCAGATGTTCAGGGAATCGAACCCAATTGTCTATCTTTTTATAATTGGTCGAGTGTTCAAACCGCTGTGTGAAATGAGATTAAAAAATAGTTATTTAAAGCTTGAATTACCTATTCAATTTTCCCTCAAAATGTTTTTCATCTGAAAAGTTTTTCAGCGGTTTTATTATAAATATGCCATTCAAACCTTTAGATGCAAGCATAAGATTACTGGCAGGACTTGAAACTTGAGTTGTTTCGTAGATTCCTGATTATTTTTACAATGATTACACCAAATCATTCCACTAGATCCTAAATGCTCTACGCGGGTGTAGCGTCTTAGGCATTCGTCCAAATTTATCGCAGCATTGGGATCTGCAGGATTGACAACGAGATCCAAAGAAATGTCCCAAAAGGGATCTACTGTTATAGATTTGTGCCTGAAAACAAAACAAGCCAAAATCAACATTAATGCTTAGAGGGTTTTAATTAAGTACAAAACTGTGATTTTTGGTTCCGATTAAATTACCCGCAAATCATACAAGTCACAGCACTCTGCAGTTTGCCCGAAAAAATCAGGTCAATCACACATTTACATGCATTTTTTGAACCAGGAACGGTAAAATGAAGGTGCAGGGCGTCCAAAATCGCTATGAAAAATTCATGGGCGTCTTGTTGCTCATAACCAGCCAAGTGAGCCGCATTTCCCCAAATTTTGTGCAATAAGTTATGCAAACTTACTGCAGCCTGACTGCCATCATAAAACTGTACAAAAGCACACATTAACAAAACTAAATAAAAAACACGACTCCATCGGCTCAAATGCACATTTCTATTTTTTAAAGTACTAAAAACAAACCTTTTGGTACAGGTCGTACATAAAAGTGATTACACACGGTTTTAATTGTTCCCTATCGTGTTTTTCGTTGCAAACTATTCTCTCTGTGAAGAAGAAGTCTCTTAATAACGGAGTATGAATCATGGCCTGCATGATGCAGTTCATGAAGCAGGTATGACCGAGGTTAACCAGTCCTCGCAATCCTAGCGTGGTTTTAGGTGATAAGCAGGATGACCTGAGCCCACTATTTAAGAACAGGTCCGCAAGAGACATTCCCACGAATTTTGGAGAATACGGAAGATTCATCATCCATTCTGATTTCCTCTCGTTGGCTAGGGCAATAGCCTCAAGTTCTCGGTCAAACAGGAAGTCAGTGCATTTGTAACAATAAGTGGTCCCATATGTCAATTCACAAACTGTACCAACAACAAATAACCCAGAATTTTACTAAAGCGAAAAAACCAAATGAAACCAGCTAACATCACACACTTTACCTAACGGATGTCCCGTTTCTTTGTAATGATTTTTCAGATGGTTTCCCTTTAGACAGCCTATAAACACGCAATGCATGCAGGCGTGAAGAGAGCCGTCCATTCGACGACACGTAAAACATTTTCCAACTTGAGACTACAGAAGTGGAAATGAAAAATTCACAATATTATCCCTTCCAGCCATATTCAATTAAGTCAGTAAACCAATTGTGTGAAATTGCAAACCTTGAGTTCTCTAGTTTTATCAGCCAAACTTGAAATGAGATTTACGTGAATCTTGGCATAATTTTTAAGACCTCCATTCCTTTTGAGTTGTTCTAGATGCTCGCACGATGTTATCTTGCGAACTTTCTTTCTTGACTGAAATAAAGTAAATTAGCTTAAATATTATCAATTACCATTTCCATTCCATAATTGATACAATTAATTGGGCAAACAAATTCCGGTGAAAGTTTAATTTGTCTACCATTGCTGTCAGTGACCTCTCCTTTCCCTGAAGCAGTGCAATAGTGCCAAAAGTTAATAAGACTCCGAGTTGAAAACTTCATGCACTTGATATGTTAATTAATGTGGTTTGTAAATGTGAACATGAACTTTGGACGTTTTTTGATTCACTAAATTGATGATATTTACTTGAAGAAAAGCTATTTGTTTGAATCGGTACCGGTAAGATGAACAAAAAATCACACCCGTACAGGACAGTAAGTGAAATTCTGAGTATTTGTTTGTAGAGATTAGTCAATAGGGTGATCGGGGAAATAGGTTTATAACGGAATACAAGGTTAGTTTTATGCAACTTGATTCAAGTACTGCTTTGCGTGATGATGTACTTTTCAGGAGTTTGACATTCTACTGAAAACAGAGCAGCGTATAATGTGGCTTCATAGGGGAAAGTAGAGGATACTAAACTCGGCAGAAAATAGGCATAAACAGCTGCTCACGTGCAATACATAGACGGTAGCAAAGGATTTAACCAAGCCTTATAGTGGGCATTGACCATGTAAAATGTTAGTATACTAGTATAAAACATGGAAATGGCAAAAAATTATAGTTAGGCTACTTTAGTCAGTTATTAATACTGATAATAAGTAGGAAGTATACATTGCCAAAATTAAAATGTATTTTAAGAAAATGATTGACCAACATTGATCTATAAGTATTATGTATACTTGTGTTTCATTGACAAGTTTTTGGAACAGAGGAAAACTAGTTCGTAGTTTTTACATGCTTTTTTTTCTACTGTTAGATAGATGATGGAAAACGACGTACCGAATCAACCTCCTCGGCGTCAGCATTAGTGCATTTCGAAATTAAGCTTCTTATTTTGATAAGCTTTGGAATAGTTTTGGCAACCGATACAAGCTCAAATTCTTTACATGAAGTTTCTTCTAGTTCTTGTATTTGGCTAACAGTTTTGGGTAGTTCTGGGATAATCAAGGGGTCGTCCGTAACTTCTGTGGGATTCGATGGAGGTTCCCATCTAGTAATGATTAACGCATATTCCGAACGGTTTAGTATATCCTCGTAATTTGCCGGTTCCAGTGCATCTAAAATGTATGGTTCACTTCGAACGTCTGGGGAAGTCGATGGGGGTTCCTCTTCAGCAGTATCTAAAGCATCGTTAAAGCATTTACTAGGCATTGTTTCAAAACTAGATGGTGCAGGCAGGGGCATTTTTACACATACATGGTTCTTCTGTTGGGGGAGTGAATGACTTCTCCAATCTAGAAACGGGAGCCAAATCTTCAAATTGGCTAATAATTGTTTCAAAGTTGCACGGTTCTGGGGCTTCTTGAATTGTACAGGGCTCGTTTTGAGCCTCTGGGGGAGTAGGTGGGAGCTCCAGCTCTAACCTGGCAAATAGGGAAATAAATTAAAGGTAGCTTAAAATCCTTTTTTGGCTTCGTTTTATATTATTTTGTGCTGTTTCTCTAGCTGTCAATTGTTTATTGCTCACCAAATAATATCCTTTTCACAAGGCGATTTTGAGTATAAACATTAAGGAAAAAAAGTAGCCATAATTAGACTCTAACATAATAACTGTTGGTAGGCATGTTTTTCTGATTTAGAAATGCGTTATTAGTCTTCATGTATTTTGAATGTAATGATAATCATGCCATAATTTTCTTATAGTCCACCATACTGCTGAAGAAATGTAAATCACAAGCTGTCGCATAGTGAAAACTTGCAATCATGAAAAATGCCGTACGAAATTAACGTGAAAAATGCAAACTATTGAATTACAATAGCTCGTTCTTTGATGTGGATGTTGCAAACACTAGGGGATGGACTCAAATTTCACTCAAAGTGCCACTAAATCATATCTGAAATAGCCATCTCTAAGCATCTAAAACGTACGCAAAGAAGAAGCCGAAGCCGCAACCGATGTTCCTTTGTTTTTCACTTGCTAAGTACTACACAAAATTCGGTACGGTAACGACATGGCATCATTCCAATTATATTATATGCTCACCATAAAATGTGCATAGTCCATGTAGCTCCAATAATTTTGAACAATAGGAAGATCACATCTATTGTGTAGCAAGAGCAATAGCACGTTTTCCCAATGCATGCGCAATCCACATACAAGTCATATGTTCTTCCATGCTTGTTTTTCAACTACTCATACAGCATTGCCTAGTGTGCTACTCAGATGTGAAAAATTATTTCTAATCATGTAAATCGATTCTTAAGCACTATTGAAATCTGAGCGCATTGAAAGTCAAAGCAGACACGTAAATCATGAGTCAATAAGATAATACTGTGGTCAACTAGCATTATGAAGCAAAAACTGGCTGACTAAATAGTTCAACGTTCAACCATTTGAAGAATTTTAGAACTACCAAGTGTGAAATATTGCATCTCTTATTAGAATACATTGGAAACAGAAGAGACACCAATTTTGCGCAAATATTATATGTGTTTACATTTGTATCCTGATAATGCTTGTTAATTTAATCGCCAATGAATTCTTTATTTATTCTTGTCGTGATCAATATTTTTTCAACGGAGACTAAAACCTGATAACGAAGTAAAACAACGTCATTCAAAATCACGTATTCAAGTCTACCACATAAGTTCACAGGCAAAGAAAGTTCCACATTTTTTAAAATGCAGACGCAACCATTTGAGAATGTGATAAGTGGTGCACATTAAACCTGTAAAGTAATTTCCATTCAGTCATCATATGTAGTCCAAGATGTGAGCTTAATGTGCCGCATATGGAAAACAGAATGCAGTTTTATGATACATGATTATTCTACTGCTCTTTTGGCCTACTATGAATTCCAGCTTCTTGTGGTTTGGTTACCCCCAAAGTTTCTGGCAAAGCCAACGCATACTATTAGTTTAGTTAGTTTGCTTCGTATGCAAAGTTAGTTAAGGGAACTATCGTATAACTAACTACCTATATGCATAGCATAAACCTTTCCTGCTGCTAACTACTAATGCCTTCCCTCATATGCACAAGCACAAGTTCCATTTGAACAAGGAAAAGAAAGTATTATGTTTTACCATAAGAAAGAGTGAGAAACAAACGTTCTTCATAAAGGTACAAGTCAGTCATACGAAACTTAACTAACTAACTATAACTATCTCTTAGATTTCAAACATATCACTTGCACAGTACATACTGAAAACACCATGTGTTGTATGCGTACACAGTAATGGTGCATGCATGGTCCCAAACCATTTACTGGGACGGAAATAACCTTTGTCCAGAGCCCAAAAATTCCCGTAGGATGTAGTTATGGCAGCAAAGGAGCCATGCGGCTGACGTGATTTTATTATCGAATCAAAATTATAAACCAAGTGGAAGGGGACTAAAAATCATCCGCCTGTTCTACTTCTAGCAATTGGAAACAATCATTGAAAACATATGAATGGCTAATGATAATTACTAAACTACCTTATAATATGCTACAGACAGAAATAGTCCTACATCTAGATCATAGTTAGTGAATTGGTTGAGATCTTATTTTAAAAACGCAGAGAACATGCAATTGCAAGGTATGTTCCTTCATGTTTGTATAATTTTGTAACAAACTAACTTATTAATATATACATTTGCATAAGGCAAGGCCGATACATAGTTGGTTAGGTCCACCCTGTAACTAACTAGTGCTGCTTCCACGGTGACACAAATGTACATCCATTTCAAAAGACTGGCTAATACGAAGATAAGTATGCAAAAAGTGTTCAGGACACACTAAACTCAACTAACAAACTATTCCATTCTAGCCACTAACTATATGTGAAAAAAACAATCTTGTGGACCATGCTAAAACCCTGGACTGGTTCAGCTTGAGCATTATATCCATTCAAGATGAACTAGCGTACACATACTTACTTACTACACATAGATAAATCAGCATAAAAGCATGGAGACGATTATAATAATAACGTATCATTATATGTATTAATCTAGTGATGGAGATGGAACACATACAACTAACAACTATCTAACTAACTATGAATTGGAGCTTGTGACTGACGATTGACTGCAAAAGTACATCAAAACCTTTTATACACTAACCCTTACTTATAGCTAAGAACCTATCTAAAACTAAGCAACTAACTATATATATGTACTGCTACACAGTTGGAGAGTACACAGCACACATACACATGCAAGTTGATGAGAACAGATGAATCCTCGTGACCAGTTTTTGGTTCGAGCCAACGTGAACGAACACATCTCTCCCCTATATATGAGAATATTTTAATATTTCCACATGCTCGAGCCTACGGGATTCCACAGCCCAGTGCTTTATAGTCAGTCAGAGAAACGAGTAGAGAATGCAACTGTGCCGCTATTGCTCCGATTTTCACATACATACATCTCACCGAAACCTCGTGAGTTCTCCTTAAAGTCGGTGTATTTCTGAAGACCTGCCTGCCATTTCGTCCTCCTGCCTATATTATCCCGACTACAAATACACTCCTTACTTGCTTACTTGGAGAGAAAAAAACTAGTCCTCAAGCTTTTGTTGTACCACGGTCGGTGTGTGTTAGTGTGTGTGTATGTGCGTGCACCTTCTTACATAACAATCCCTACTACCAGGATTCGGAGCGCTCCGGTTCTACCGTTAGTACTCATTCTTTCGTCACTACCAAGTCCATTGCGCCCACACTTCTCACTTTTAATTCTTTCTCTCAACCTTACTACCTACCTTTTCGGTACATCCTCTATATTTTCTTAGTTAACGTACTATTATTATTATTGTTATCAATAATTTAAAATTCGATCCTCCATCTCTGTTTGTACAATTCCTGTGCCCGATGTCAAGTTTAGGGGACAAAGAAAAACTAGTTTAATGTGCCACAAATTTTGTCCTCTGTAATATATGCTCACACAGCATGCCAGTTCTCTACTTTAGCCACTTCATGTATATATGTTAGAAGATATAGTTGTGCTGCTCGCTCATGAAGGCCACGTTGTTCTCCAAAAGGGCAAACTACTATTTCTACTACTAGGTACTTGTCTTCAGTATCCTACAAACTTTTAACTAACTACCAATAATGAAAGCCAGTAGTTTAAAAGACCGGTCCAGGTTCACTTGCATGCCACATAGTTCTGCTCAAAGGCAAAGAATATTGTGAAGGGAGTCAAGTCCCAGTCAGGATAAAATCTTTGAATTACCAACAGAGACACAGAGTTCTCAAGTGAGAACGAGAGATTCCGAGATTTGAGATTAGCTTTAAACTTGTTTTTCTAATGAAAAGAATGTTTTAACAGGTGATTACAATACTTGATTCCTATAGCGTTTAGGGGATTTATGCTTTAAGTACAAACCATGCTGGACAGGAAACTGTTCCATTTGAACTCAAATCATGCAACTTTTTGTTACTAGCTGGATTCGGAATCAATTTTTAAAATTCCAAGACTGAAATAAATTTAATTGTGTCATTCTAGCTAGTTATCTAAACGTGGTGCACATGCGGAGCAAAATTTAAGGATAAGAATAGCCGCGTTTTGAAAACTGGATTAATTCATAAAGATTAAATGTGTGAGCAAATTTTTTAAGAAAGTGGAAACGAAATAATCTATTGACTTTACAGGAAAGCTTAAGTGTGCAAATTGTGATTTGGGATGTTCCTTCTTTAAAAACGTCAGCAATATTTTCAACTGGATCTTTAAGGAAGCCTTCCTAGCTAAAACAGTCTTCATCACTACAAGTCAAATCATATTAAAGTTTTCACATCATCAAATCCTAAAGTGCAATCTGCAGTGTGGACTTTTGTGCTCTCACCAAAATAAGATACCCACTGATAGCAATCTCGCGGCATTGTCATAATTGGTTCTTTGGAGTGGAACACGCTAACACTCTTATTATATCAAGAAGGAATACACTACTACAAGAAGGAGCACAATTATTAAAAACGTGAACGATTCTTCCTCCTTCTATTGCTCTAGCTATCCACAGTAAGTTCACTTTGAAATTTTATTTCTAACTAACTACATAAGTTACCACATAAATCTTGGGGGGCAATAAAATATAAGTCATTGCATTGAATAGCTAACTCTAAAGTCAACTGCATGCTACCCTATGAATGCTAATTTTTATATAGTACCATCTTCACTAGTGACCACCTTACTACTGCACAATAATTATTTTTACTTTTCAACATGTCTGTAGGATGTAAGGAACAATAGGAAAGTAAAATGCAATTAAGGAGACGGTGGAAAAGTAGAATTTAAAGTATTTTAAATTGACACATTATCTCTGTGAAATGCAGAGTGTATCATGCAATGCAAAGTTGAACAACATGCCATCAAGTTCAGTTATTGTTGCGACAAATGATGCATCACTTTTGAACTGTTGAATATGTCCGAAATAGAGTGACCTTATCATTTATATTAATCAAAGCTGACTAGAGACTTAGACCAGATTTTGGAATAGTTATTGACTTCATGGGTGAAATTCTTCCATTATAAAACGAAACTAAAAAACTACCTCACTCACTATCACAATATCAGGCAGACAGTCAATGGAGAGATGATAGCCATAGAAAATTTTCACATGCAGCCAACCAGATAACCAGAACACATTTGCCTGCCGCATATGCTGATGCTAAAAGTTGAAGGAACAAACACAATACACGACCAGCACCAGTAAGTAGTAGGGTTATATGCAAAAGTGTTAAGTGAAATTATAGTAAAATAGTTGGTTGGAAAATCATTTCAGTAAAATGCAGCAGCTTAGGATTTAAAATTTCCTTTTCTGAGTTTAAAAAAAGAAGTATATTGACAATGGAAACACTATTGGCCGTAGCTTGACTATAGACTATTATCTCCAGGATATTGAAAGGAAACGTTAACAACGGTCCATGGTCCCTCACAGTCCCAATATAAATGAACATGAAATTAGTGAAATCGTACTTTTGAAAAAGCGTAGTTAGTAAGGACAGAATAGACCAAGAAAACTGATTAAGTTGCAATGCAAAAATTGTTTCGAGACAGTTTTACCGTAGAGCCATTACCACCCATGTGATATGTGGTGAATACGTAAATTGCATTCCAGCTATTCCAACATGCACAGTTAAAAAGCCCCCATTGAAGTAAACTAGCATGAATGAACTGGCAAATAGACTATGAAAAGGGAATAATTTATCTCAAGAAATCCATATTAACGAACTAATACGATCGGGTTGTATTTCCGCTTAGACAAAACCACGACTTGTGATCGCATGACGTACAAGGTTACTTGCTCGTCCCCTTTATACCAAATTAATATGCGCGTTAAAATGTTGACCCCTGCCAGTGTCAACTATGAACAGAAATAGTTTTTCCCATAATATCTTACTATGCTTGAGTTGTCTGGAACTACTGGTACATGAGTTGGAATAAGAAATAATCACCAGATGATAACGGAGGATTTTTTAACCTTACACCGTTGCCGTAATCAATGGTGCAGTTGATTATGTACCTCCTTTACATAATTAGTTTAGTTTTCGGGCCCATACAAAATTTAGTATTGCTTCCTTAACTTCCAATGTCCAAATAATTCTAAGAGGGCGAAGAACCTACCACATTAGGTGTCGCTGCTGTGGTGGAATATGGCTCTGGTCGCTCATAAATTCTTCGCGAAATCCTTTTCGGTCCATAGTTGTCTTCCGGATGGTGTCCAATCCAATTCCAAGGTTCAAAGGAAGAAAAAGTTTATTTCCGTTTGGTCTTCGTTGGGTCGACTTTGGGTGGTCCAGGGGGGGGGGGTTATTTATGGTAGGCAGCTGATAACAAGTTCTTTGCTATAGCTGACAAAAACCAAATTAATTACAATGAAGTTGCTTACCAACAAAGTAATATGTGTATTTAATAAGTGCGAATAGCTTTATACAACTTAAAAGTTAAACTACGAAAGCAAAAAGTAACGAAAAATGAGTAAAATCTAAAGCTAATCTAGCGAACTAAAAACTATCTAAAATTAGCACTTCTTAAAGCTATTAAAGAAAGAAAAACACTTATCCTTTTAATTAGGTCTGTAATTTCAATAAATTTGGTATTTGTGCACTCCAAAATTCGGATTAAATTCGTTTTTTTTAGTTTTTTTTAATTCGAAAATTCGGGTACACAAATCAGGTCTATTCATGGAGTCTTCCAGAACGAGACAAAGCCAGATTCTTCTCGAACAACCCAACATACGATGCGGCGAGCATGGCTTGCATTTTTAATGGCTCATTGAGTTCTTAAGCCTTTGTTTCCCTGACCAGCGGTCTTCCCTGTTTGTCCAAATAGCATCATGTTTTTTTTTCGATTTTTTTTTTGTAGAATTCTTTGTTGAGTAAACTAATTACTCCGTATGGATTTATATTTAAATATGATACGGTCACTGAACTAATTTTAGACTAAAATCGGTGATTCAATTTGTTGTAAGTTACAGGACGGGCAATTAATTTAAGCAAACTATGTAATCAGATTAACAGCATTTGTTCGGCATGTATGCATAGAGGAGTCGATGAAGTAACACTGGTTCGGTCACTTAAGTAAAGAATAAAATCAGATATCTATTATCCTAATTGCTAATCGTTATAAACACACGTGGAGTTGGAGTTTAAATACTTCAACTTAACAACATATTGTGAACTATAATAATCTGGGAAAGTCAACAAAGTATAAAAAGCTCATTAACGAGTATGTACAGCCAATATAGTTAGTATGCTTTGCATTCCCAAAGTCAATTGATGAGACGAGACAAGGCATAAATCCTCAGATAATCCTCATAAACAGCAGAAAATTTGGTTTCTGTTACTATACTCAAGTTCCATATTCCATATACCATGTATAGTATGCAGTTTGATAAATAGTTTATGATGCAATTCATGAATCCACATTAATTAATCATGGGGGCCACTCTGTGTATTATAGCTTGTCAGTGTTTATCTTCCAAACGGTTCCCTGATAATGTAATCTTAAGTCCACAAATTCAGGGCAGTTCGAATACAACCGATTTACTCCAATATTAGTTTATCAGTGTATATATACTGTCCATTATTGTTTATGCATACATGGAGTATGGTGACATTATTTTCTTGTTTCTCGAATGTTTCCTTCCACTCTCTAAAAGGAGGCGCTGAGAGCATAGTGTCCCACACCAGAGATTTTTTACATTGAAGCCAAATAATGAAAGTAACTGATGGAACGGAAAGTCCACACGAGAAAGTGTACAAACTTCCCGAGTCCAGTTCTCCAGGAGAGTTGAAAACGTCTTCCGGCGAGGAATGTGTTCCCACAAAAGATGCCACCATGAACAATGGGATTGGGACGGATGGGAGCAGCAGTTCCGGGGGAGAAGACCACGAGTCCAGCGTGAATGGAAGCTCCAGTGCACCGTCCCCTGTCGAGGAGTTGACAAATGGACAATCCTCCTCTTTGGAAAACGGTACGAGTGACAAGGAAAACTTCAAGCCCGCCAGGAACACATCATCAAAGAAACGAAAGTCTGCCAATAAGAATTCAAGAAATTCATCAACTCCAGAAAACACGACTGCTACTAATTCCTCGGATAGTAAAAGTGATCTCCCTAATGCCGAAAGTGCCAAAAAGTCAGTCGAGAATGGAGAGGTAGAGAAGAGTGAGAATGAGGATGGCTCAAAGGATGGAAAAACTGAGTCCTCAGACGACGTTTTCTATGTACATGATGCAGGGTTGACAATCAAAATCATGGCTCCTGGTGCTGAAACTTTTGAAATCCAGGTACACCTTTTTATTCTCTCTCCTGGCTCTGGCTCCATTCCTTCTATACAGTGTCTGGCATTTCATTTTCCATTCACAGATAATGCATTATGCATACAGCATACATACTTCTCTCAATATGTTCATTATCTCATAGGTATCAAGCAGCGAGATAGTTCAGGAATTGCATCAGCTACTAATGGAACGAGAAGACACGTGCCACCGCACATGTTTTTCTCTACAACTAGAGGGAAATACACTGGACAATTTCGCAGAGCTCAAAAGCATACCGGGACTAAAAGACGGGTCAATTATTCGGGTACGAGACGGATTGACTAACAAGTTGTGCTTTCATGCAGCATTCTTAGAATTAAAAACTATATTCATTTCATTTGGACATGCTAGGTTGTTGAGGAGCCATATACATGCCGAGAGGCAAGGATTCACGTGAAACATGTGAGAGATCTGTTGAAGCCATCCGATTGGGCAGATGCTTACGCAGGAACTGATTGCGCCTCATTATCCTTCTTAAATGCAGTCAGTGGCGGAGACTTGTCGGGTAAAAAACGAGTTGTGGACTGCACACCCCCTGATTACATCATGCCGGGGACTGCCAACTCTTTGCTTCTTAATCCTATTCACCCACTCAACAAAGAACACAAACCGATTTCTTGCCTTAAGGTAACTATAACTAAAAAAAATTCCAATACAAAGCAATGGTTCAACAACAGTTGACCAAATGCACATAATATAAACTCCTTCTGGAATTGAATGATTCCAGGTGTTAGCAGCATCAGGATGGAATCCACCTCCTGGCTTCCGTAAACTTCACGGTGACCTCATGTACTTACTGGTTGTCACTTTAGAGGACAAAACATGTCATATAACAGCCTCACCACGAGGTTTTTACCTCAACCGCTCAACTATGGACTCTTTTGATCCACTGCCAGCAAATCCAAACTTTCTGAGCCACTCTTTGATTGAACTGTTGAACCAGATCAGTCCAGCGTTTCGAAAGAATTTCATCCAACTCCAAAGGAGACGAATGAGTCGACATCCCTTCGAACGTGTGGCAACCCCTTATCAAGTGTATTGTTGGGTCTCACCTCCCATGCAACACAGCTTGGATGCTATTCGGGCTGAGGAGGCTTTTTCCTCCAAGTTGGGCTACGAAGAGCACATTCCTGGACAAACGAGGGATTGGAATGAAGAGTTACAGTCAACTAGGGAGCTGCCACGATCCACATTGCCGGAAAGATTGCTCAGAGAACGCGCCATTTTCAAGGTAATTTTTTAACTACTACACATAGCATTTCAAATCATGGATGTCTCTTCTTTCGGGAAGTTTAATTTTATTTTCTTAAGAGCCAACGAACATTAAGCACTACTACTATTGTATTAATAATTTTGCTGATTTTGAACACATTTGTAGGTGCACTCAGATTTCGTATCAGCTGCCACGAGAGGAGCTGTGGCAGTGATTGACGGCAACATAATGGCCATCAATCCAGGAGAAAGTCACAAAATGCAAATGTTCATTTGGTCCAATATATTCTTCTCATTGGGCTTTGACGTGAGAGATCACTACAAAGAGCTTGGTGGGGATGCTGCAGCACATGTGGCTCCGCGCAATGACCTTCAGGGAGTAGCGGCCTACAATTCTATAGACTTGGAAGGCCTACATACTCTGGGAACAGTGGTGATTGACTACCGTGGCTACCGTGTCACAGCCCAGTCAATCATACCGGGAATTCTGGAGCGAGAGCAGGACCAGTCTGTTGTGTACGGCTCCATTGATTTTGGGAAAACAGTAGTCACTAACGACAAATACTTGGAACTACTAAAGAAAGTTGCCCCTCGGTTGAAAGTCCTTGCTCACCATGTTATCAATGAGAAAGAGGAGGTTGTAGAGCTTTGCTCGTCTGTGGAATGTAAAGGCATAATTGGTAATGATGGACGACACTACATTTTGGATCTTCTCCGAACATTTCCTCCCGATGTGAACTTCCTTCCTGGTCAGTTCCCCATACGTTTTGCACTACATGCATGCTTTACAATAAGGCATTTTAACAGGAAAATATACCAAACTGCTATAGAAGATGTGTAGAAACTTCACAAGGATGTAATAAGAGTGACCTAGGGGTGATGCGCGTATTACGTGGTTTTGTTTGAATTTATAAAGTTTCACTGTTTCGTAGATTCTGTCTCAAAAACCGAAAAAAAAGTTTTTATATTAATCACTTCATTAAGTTGATCACATTTTTGTAAAAATGATCCACAAAATTCCATCCAATAATGACACAACAAAATTTCAAAATAATGATGGGTGAACACACATGCATAGTTCAAAATGCGAGATAGAGAGCACGTCGTTTTATTCACACAGCCGCAGCAGACTTTTAGACTAATTTTTCCAATTTATTTAATTTGTTATATTTTATTAGCTTTACTGATTGTGGCCTCTCGTCGCATTTAAAATGTTTCTTAAAAGTCGAAAATACTCATATGCTAGGGAGTAAGGGATGAAATTCATTAAAAATGTAACAAACTGACTGTTAAATGCCATATTCGTTGTTTTAGGGATTGAGATCGAGTTGAGTGAAGATGTAAAAGAAATGGGTTTCCCAATGGAGCATCCACACAAGCTATGTTGCCTTCGACAAGAACTGGTTGAAGCTTTTGTTGAGTCCCGATACATGAGCTTTATCAAACTTGCTGCGTACCACTTGCAAACGCTAGGTTTGAAAAAACAATTAATCCGGGACAGCTCAGCAGCAAGTGCAACGAATGAGGACGAGGGAGCAGAAGACAAGCCAGACGCCATTGAGGACAAGGTTACTGCAACTGAAGCAGAAATCAACTTGTTGAACGAAAACAGTAATAAAGCTGAAGAAAATGCTGCAAAGAAAATGGTGGAGAGCATCACAAACTCTCCCGAAAAAACGGAAGGTAATAAATTGTTATACTATATTTAAGCCTTAGTTTTTCGTATTTAATAATTCGACTGTATTTTTTTGCAGAATCTACAACAGTGAAAGCAATAAGGAAAGCAGCTGCTGCTGTATGTTCACTGTCAGACACAGAGTTTGATGTGCGATTTAATCCGGACATTTTCTCTCCCTGTGTAAAACATGGGGAACCAGCCGTAGAAAAAGTGGATACTGTCAATGAAGAAACCAGTGATAAAAAGGAGAGTCCTAAAGTCACTGCGGAGACGGAAGAGAGTGAGAAACGAGAGCAGGAGCAAGATTCATCTAAAGAAGTATCTAAATCCAGAAAGTATCCACCTCTGGAGTTACAAATGCGTCTCAACAAGGAGTCTTGCGAGTTTTTGCTCTTATTTCAGATCCCTCAGTTTGTAAGAGACATCACATCCAACAGGTACCGTGCATCAACTTAACTCGCTAGTAGAGATAACTAAAAGTAAATATGTGTATTTTTCGTATCCTCTGTCCCTGTCTCTCTGTCTCTACCTGGGTGTGTTAGAAAAACAAATTCAATGTTTCCTTATTTATGTTTCTGCATGATTATAAAATTCGATTTTTGTATGATTTTTTACACTGTATACACTGTAGACGTACTTTCTTATTTATTGTTCAAATCATTTTTTCCGATTGATTATTATCATTCATTGACTTTAATCAGTATATATGTTTTCTGTATAATATATGTACATATGTATGCTGCTGCATGAGGTGCTGTTTACATATTGAGCATGAACATGTACAAAATATCTGCTGAATGGGTGTACTGGGTTAGCTTATTTGGTGGAGGTTTTTGATTAATAGTGCTTGCGCCCTGGATAGTGGCTCAACATTTTTTGGACCAAACGCTCTCATCATGGATGGCCAAACTTTGTCCTCTGCAATGCATGCCCGTGGAATCAATATTCGATACCTGGGTCGCATCGTTCATCTATTGCTGGAGAGAGAAATTGCAACCAAAGAAGCTAGCAGTAAGATTACTGAAGTGGGACTCACGAACGGTCAGCCAATCAATGGGAACGGGAATGGAAATGGGAGCTCTTTACTGAATATGCCTCATTTCATGACTACCATTGCTGTAATGGAGTTGATTTCCCGGAGTGCTAAGCACGTGTTTAATCCTTATATCCAGGCAAGTGAAATGCTAATTGTTAATAGAAAATTGCTACTTGAAGTGAATTGTTTCAACTACAAGATTTACTAACGTTAAATGCTTTTTGTCTCGCAGAATGTGGATGTAATGAACCAAAGTTTAGCTATCAGTCATTTCCTCAACTGCTTCCTTATGAGCGGCCAACCCGTAGTGCCTCCAAGTGTCAATGATGAGGTACTATTTTAAATGTGAACTAGTACAGGTTAAAACACAGACTTTTTATGAAATTTTTGAAATATTTTATTTTTCCAGTTGACACCGTCAAAACAGTCAAGAGGAGCTCACCGAAACAAAAGCAAGCAAAATAACCGTGGCAAAATGAACTCGAATGCTTCCACATTTGCAAACTCTGACTGGACTTGTTTGACTCCTTTCTCATGTTGGGAGCAAATCAAGGCAGATATAAAATGCTACTATGGATTTGTATTCCCAGACGATGAAGAAGACTGCTTGGAAACTATTCTGAGTGTATATGGTGTTCAAAAATTATCCCTTCTTCGCTCATTCAGTTTGAAAACCGGTGTTCAGATTCTCCTCAGAGAGTATCCTTTCAACAAAAATGGAGCTGCTGGAAAGGCGGGAGGAAATACTTTTTGTCAAGAAGATATTCTTAATGTCTTCCCCGTCGTCAAACATATTGACCCTAAGGTAAGTCTCATGAGTGACCATACTTTCCCTGTTTTAAATAAATGGTCGTTTTAAGCCGATGTATGTTTTTCTGTAGGCTTCTGACGCGTACACATTTCTTGGATCCGCGCAAACTAAAATGTCCTCAGGATACTTCCGAGAGGGTTATGAACTACTTAGCGAGTCTCTGAATTTACTGAACAATGTGTACGGTGCTATGCATCCTGATATTGCCCTGTGCCTTCGTTCCTTAGCTCGTTTGAACTATGTAATGGGAGAGCATGCGGATGCTATGTCTTACCAACAGAAGGCTTTGTTCATGGCTGAAAGACTTCTTGGAGTTGATCATCCTACCACTATTCTAGAATATTCTCACTTGGCCCTTTACTGTTTTGCCAATAATCAAGTCACTACTGCTCTCAAGCTTTTGTATAGGTAATAATCATCATATTATAACTAGTCTGCATGCATTTTGGTTTCAAGATTTGGACTATTTTACATGTGTATTTTGTTGTAGAGCTCGTTATTTGTCACTGTTGGCCTGTGGGGAAAATCATCCTCACATTGCACTGCTCGATAGTAACATTGGGCTTATCCTACATGCCGTTGGGGAATACGAGTTGTCATTGAAGTTCCTAGAAAAGGCTTTGGAGTTGAGTAAGAAGTATTTTGGAGTTCGTTCTCTCAAAACAGCAGTGGGTCATCATTTGGTAGCTCGCACTCAGAGTTGTATTGGTGAGTCTATATGGTCTAAACTAGTTCCTTGGCAGTCTTCGTGAGTGAGGTTGAGGATGAGGATGTGTAAAAGATATATTTGGTGAAGTAATTATGGTTTTTTTTGTGCGTTAGGGGATTTCCGTTCGGCTTTGATGAATGAGAAAGAGACGTACTCCATCTACAAAGAGCAGTTAGGGGAAAAGCATGAGAAAACACAAGAAGCCTCTGATTGCTTGCAACACTTGACCCAACAAGCTGTTGTCCTACAAAGAAAGGTAATTGCTTAAAAAGTTTTTGCTAATTAGTTTGTGTCCAATCTTTTCTCGTGAGCATATTGAGTGAGTAAACTTAATTTCTCATCTGTTTACCATAAAGATAAATGACCTTGCCCACGGGAAGGACTTACCTCCAATTCAGATTCAGCCTCCGTCAATGGGATCTGTACTGGATATGTTGAATCTTATAAATGGAATACTTTTCATGCAGATAAGGTATTGATTTTCTTCTTGCACTTTCACTTATTAGCTGTTCAGATGGTGAAAGCACCGTTAGCTTCCTTATATGGAAAAAAGACAAGTTGTATGCACTGACTGGATACATTTTTAATAAATTTCCAGCCAGCAGGATATTGAGAACTTCAAGGCTGAACTAGAACAACGAGCTAGAGAAATGTCTCCTCCTCAATCAAAGTGAGATGACCAAGTTGAAATATATTTAGATATACATAATTAATACATAATGAGTCCTTCCTTCCATCCTTTCTTTCATATTATTGTTGTAACTGTAGAAAAAATGTATTCAACTTTTGAACAAACGCAGTCATTAAGACATAATGAGTACCGTTGTTCTGCCACAAGTCCCCAACTTTATATACAGAACAAGCTATGTAAGTAAAGTAACACGCGTGGAACGTGCACTTGTTATTCTAGAAGCAGGCTTAACTTTCAGTGAATCTGTAATAATTACTATAAACTCTAGTGATCATGAGGGGGAGCAGAGAGCACAGTGGTTTTTTAAACGCTCTAACTAACTAACTAAGCAATCGAATCAAGTGTTTCATTCATATACATACATGTGTTTCAAAAACATTTGGTAGCTAGCTATTTGGCAATACTTGTAATCTTCCACACTGAAGTGAGCAAACATAATACATACGCTGTAAACATATTCATAAAGCTGATAGTAATGTAATATAACCAAAAGGAAAAATTAGACAGGAAGACATGGCGTCTTCATCCTTTTGGTATATAGAATCCCCTCCGCTTTCTATATGCGAAACTGGAGAGCATGATTCTCTGGTGCAACATTTAAATAGCAGTTAAGGACCTCCTCCGTTCTAATTCGTGCTGAAGCAATGTTGCGATGATAAACTATATTTTGTGCACACATAATGCAAAGTTGGTCCCTTGTGAATGCTGTACGCATGAGATGGTTTTGATTAGAAAATGTTACTATGAATGATATGACTGTTAGACATTTGTTGTTTGTTATGTAGTGACGTATTGTAGGTGAGGGTCCAGCTTGATTTCAGCTGACTGAATTTACTGACCTTTGCATTCAGCAAGTATAGCAAATAAATTTGTGTGGTAATAATCATGTACATGGTTAGTTAGTTGTATCAATCACCCAGGAACTAACTAACTATATATACCCTACTTGTTAGAATGTTGATAAATGGCGAAAGTGAATTAATTTTGTGATGGAATGATTATAATGAACGTCTTCACTTGTGGTCATCATGAAAAAAATGGTTCTCTCCTGTTGTCGAAAGCTCAAGTGTACTTTACATTTATATTAGAACAGAGTTGTGATAGCATGTTAGTGGTTTCTAAGTAGTTAAAAAGTAAATAAGTTGTAAGCTGTAAATAGGTTCCATATATATGTGAAGGCTAATCAAAGTAATAATCCTAATGATAATCATAAGTGATTCTTCAGTGACCTCAAAGAAAAGATCAACGTCGTCCATACCTTGATCGTACTTGCGCTTCTATTCTTTTTTTGTGTGCATTGATTGTTCAACTTGTGAAATACGGGAAGAGTTCGTGTGCCCTGGAAATAATAAACCTCGTTCGTTATTTGCTATACTCCTGCAATGCCACCCACGTGAGGGTGACGCCGGGAAAAGAACAAGTGAAAGTAAAACTATATTGTGTAGACATATTTTTAGACGACGGTTTAGGGTATGTAATATTTTGTGGGTATGGAAAAAAAAGACTTTTTTTCTTGTTATCGCTCATGATCCGTGTGAGTTTATAAATACGAATGACAGCTCCAGTAGTAGTCAGTATATGTAGTAGGTACTATAAGGTGTTACGAAATTTTTAGAGGAAGATGTCAACAAAAACATGTTAAACTCAAAGACTTGAATGATTCTCAACACTCTCCAGTCTGAAAGAAAACAAGCAGAAAAAAATCCTTGTGTACACAGGAAAAAACGAAAGGCATCGAGGAACCAAAGTAACTTGAGGGGCATAATGTAACCGAAAGCTGGTCCTTGCATTTATCTAGCTGTCTTTAAACAGTGATTAGTTAACTATAGATTTATTATGAATACTTAAAATACAAGTGTACACACATGTGAGGGTTCAACCCTCATGCATGTGTCTAGAGTAAAAGCCATTGTCATTCTCCACCAAGAATTTCGTGAACTCAAACGTAGTCAATCCATAGTGAAAACGTATAGACGCTGATTTATATTCTAAACTTATAGATAGTTAGGGATACTTAGTTATCGTAGAAAATCTAGTAGTAGTCATGATGGTAGTGATCCATAGCGTACATTAAATTCCCTTTGTTATAAATAGTCACTCGTTGTGAATACATGTTGCTGAGTCAGCTGATATTTTACTAAACTAGACTGTTTATTCTGGTTGAAAAAAGTACTCCCGGTATGTGTTTTTTTGCGCTCTTGATGTGTCATATCGTTAATTGTTGTATGATTAATTCATAGTTATATTATCTGCAAAGTTTGTATAGAGAGCTTATATTAGTTTCGTACTTACTACTACTAGACACTGACAATGTGTGTCCGAAATAATGTTCATGAGCAAGTTTTATGAGCATGGATAGATCCACCTTTACTCTTTTACTCTTTAGTGTACATATATCCATCCCGTAAATTTTGGAATCTGATGCAACCATGCTTCACAATAGCGTAATCCGTGAAAAAATTGTAACCTGGAATTAAATGTGAGGAAAAAAGTAGTAAGGGTTCTTGAATGCTCACATAGTATTTTCCGCATGAAAAATCGAAAAATATATCTCGATTTCGGGCCCAATTTTTCCGGAATCATTTTTCCTGAGTAGATCAAGAAAGATTGTGCATCGGCTGGAAATATTGTAGGTGTGTATACTAGGAGGTGTAAGGAAGATTTTCCATCCATTTTCAAGAAAATTACTCGTGAAATTACTTTGGATACACATTGTGAGAGATGCACTCACTCACTCACTCACTTCACTGCTCACCCAAATAAGTTCAGATTGCTCTCTCTTTCTCATCCCTTTGTAAAAGCCCAACCAACATAAGCAATATACATGGTGTGTATTCTAGACATGTTTTTTTGGGAGCTCATCACATCCCAAGCATCTTTATTGTCATTATCTCCGACCGTGTATCCTGCAATTTGAGTGCGAGCAACACTGACGACGTACACACTAGCACACCATATAGAAGTTTCCAGGGATTCCTTTTCCATTCAACTTTGGTTTGTGTCCATGTACGTTAGTTAGCTATTTAGTTTGAAAGGATTTCAAAAATGGTTGGTAGTTAGGGTACTCACGATCGTTGCAGCGACTATTAATTAGACAACAGTGAATGTGGTCGAACGTATTGCAGTGTTTCCTAACCCGCTCAATAATATTGCATGCTACACACACTGTTTCATCGGATGGACTTTGTGGCTGTGTGATTATTACAGATAGTTTCAATAAAAATAATTTAGAATTTGCTCCCTTATTCTTTACGGGAAGAGTTTAGCCCAAGAAAAAGAGAAATGTGGTAATGGCGGAAAACTAGTTTGAGTTGCTTACCCTGTAACAGGATGATGATGATGTCCACAGGCTCACTACAGATTGACAACGTGTTAGATGGTGACGTTATTAGATGTTCATTATTGATGACTCTTGTACGGTAGAATGGGAGACTGCGAGTCCTTCCTTTGGATTTGTATTAGGTTTTTGAAGAGATAGAATGGTAATCCCTGGAGTAAGCCATGGATGTATGTGTGTTATATGTAGGACAAGGATAATATATATTCAAGGAGAAATAAGTGCGTGGATACGTAAGGACACTTTTGATCAGACGTTGGAGATGTATATGGATAAAGATTTGATTCGCGTTCCTTCCCTCTCGTTTCTAAGGTTTCCTGCTTTTGGAATGTGGCTCTCACTCACAATGCCCCGGTCTAATTTGTTTTCGGTCAATCGTTTTGTAATATATCTTAAAAGATGCCCCACTAGCTTTTTATTAGGAATCCAAATAAATATTAGCTCCCAATGAAATGTTCGAAGCATTTTACGCGAAAGGAAATTTTCGTAAACAATCGAGAATTAGTTTGAAAATTTCTTTTGGGAAATAATATGGAAAAAATTCGAACATTAAAATGATCTCTTTCTATTTTTCAGGCTATTTTGCCCTTGTTAAAAATTTTTTAATGCTGTGAGAGCAGCATTTGGGTCTTGGGTGGATTGGGATCTAATCTTATATTTTGGAATCCAAATAAAGATTTTACGGCGGAATTTTTTTTAGCTATCTTTCAAGTAAAATGGCGATTAGTAGGGCTCTCCACTCCATTGTTAGTCAGTTATACTGTTAAATGAAGTTCTCCTTTCCTTTGTGTGTGTAGGCGCAAGGAGTGAGCAAGATGGGAATTTGTGAATCTCTGCATGCTCAACATTTCCTTTGTAGTTAGCTTTAATTAAGCACGAGTCAGTAATGCAAACCTTTAGAAGCCGTGAAGATGTTTATTTATTTTTCTCTGTTACTGTACATTAGAAGGGAGTTGGATGGAATGTACTGATTATTTTTGTCTCTGAGGTTTACATTCTATTCTAGTTAATGCCAAATGAAAGACACAAATAAGGAAATTGAATTTGACAGGAAGTAAGCAACTCTGGCTTTGTAGCTGCGTCAAAAGAAGAGCTTCTTTTGCTTATTCAGTTCACATTCATACAATCATTGATTTTTGGCTGTTTATGGGTTCAAGTTCCATATGGAGAGTATTTTGTTCATTTCTTGTAGTTTGCAAGGGAATTAGGTCTCTTGCTATTCAATTTAGCCAGCATTAATTTATTGTTAATTTCTACTTCTATAGTATCCTGTTTTGGTAATTTCCTTAGAGACATTTTTTGACGACCTTGTTCATATTAAATGGTCAATATAAGGTGAAACGAATTCAGTAGTCAGTCTGATACAAAAAAAAATACGTTTTTATTTATCTTTTAGGACCAATGGTCACAAAAACGAGCAACTACATCCATTTTGCAACAATGAGCCTACTATGATAGATCCCATTTTAATATAAATTGCAAAAAGACATTTTTTAAGGATAGCTTTATACTTACGTAGCATACAGTTTAATATGTTTTCATGACAGGTACAAGGTCTCCGTAGGAAACTCTGGTTGCTTATTATTTCTAGGTTGTGTAAGAGTGCCACATTTTTATTCGTCTCGTCGTATGAATGATTCTCCTGGTTTACGTCAGCACTTATGATTTAATGATATGTTGTCATCTGTTTCTCTATATTATTCATATCCAGCAACAAAAATTCTAGTAACCTTTGGATATCTCTCTTTTTTAATCTGAGCCCGCTCATAAGCCTCATTAGTTTTCCAACGCATCTACTAGTTTGTCTTATGATATTATTGCATATCGCACTCCATCTCCAGCATAAGGTTTTGATGGATAAAAGACTTGGCTTGCCCCAATAAACTGTGGAGGACGAGTCTCCAACGTGATGAACTTATTGGTTCTCAACAGATTGAGCCAATTCTTCCTCCTGTCTTGCTGCATAATGCTAATCCCCGTCGAGAATGTCAGCTTTGTGTTCAATATACCAGCAATAATGGGCCCACTCAATTCTCGGCTTCACTTAAATAGAGCCCTAGGAAGGTAATTGCGATACTATAGACTCACTTGCCAATGCTAGGCATAGCCTTTTGAATAACTTCCTCTTGCATCAAAGTATATCCATCTGTGTTGAACATGTGAGACGTACATATGAATATATATGCATTATAAAAAACTGTAGACAACAGTTTAATAATTAACAATTCCTTGGAACCATGTCTCTCATCAATAAATTGCTCTTCCATTCAAAAAAGTATTTAATTGCTAGCTACTAATATTGCTTGTAATAATGTCCTGAATTTCACTGTCTTTGGCTGTATAAGTTCCTATGCAATTCTAGCCCATCTATAGCTTATAATTATTTACTATCAATTGTTTTGGAGTGCCATTTTTCTTGGTGGGTTATGAAATTTATCTGTCAACTTGCAGTTATTTAATTCACGTGAACTGTTGAGTTTACAAATTATCATACATAAAGCATAGGACACGTTGCATTACAAACTATTCTGCCTCTTCCTAATGACTTCTCACCCTGAAGAACTAAAAGTATTTGACAACCTGTGTGATCTGCTGTTTGCATGAACTGGGCTTTTGAAGACACCAATTATAGTTAAGTGGAACTTGCAGTATACTAAAACTTTTGGTGACGTATTAAATGGAACAAAGTGTTTGTAACTGTGTGCTATTTAAGTCCTTTTGTAATAGTAAATTGCTCTTGCATCTACTGATGAGCATGAGGAAAAAACGGGCATATACATATGTGGTATGCTATAGGGATTTAGAACCAGTGGTTGTTCCTCTTTCAGACAAAGTGTTTATATTGTGTTAGTTTGATAAAAAGTGGTGAAACTTTAACTTATGGGTGGATTCACTGTTTCGGCAGTAAAAAAGTCATGCCGATGGAGTACTACATACATATGTACATGGAGCTAAAAAAACACTTGTGGATTTCTGCAGGTATAGTAGTTCAATGTTTGGAAAACATGACTCTGCCCACACATACACACTACTAACTAACTAAACTATTAATACACATTCGTACGCGCTACGTAAAACATGTTCAATGTGAGCACATTTATTATATGAATCGACTCCAAAAAATGCGCAAGATTTATATACATGCTAAAGTAATATATGTAATACTACTACTATGCTACTTGTAATGTCAAGGATTTGCCTTCAACATCGAACTAATGGAATTACAGCGTGCGATATGACTTTCTTATGTACTATAACTACTGAATTAATTGTTATTGTTATATATAATGAAACTGTGGTGTGAAAGAAACAGAGAAATTGAGGGTGACACATTTTTTTGTGCGGCACAAATGATGATGAAACAAAACAAAGTAGTCAAAAATCGGACTGTTTAGTTGTAGACTCAGATGTTAAACTGCATGTAACTGATTACAATAAAGTGAAGGGATTTTTGTTATTTTTAGAGGCGATTATCAGTTTGCATTGTTAGCCACACATTATTGGTATTGCGGTATTTTGTACTTGAGCATCAGAAGCGTATAATTTTTTTTTTTGCTTAATCTGTAGCAATGAATGTGAGCCGGTAAACCTTATT
>Ga0210040_10001183_pt1 | contig 40239 bp, 22 predicted proteins | sample CryGeyCG12114_NA_FD_185462 | JGI IMG/M metagenome (GOLD analysis project Ga0210040, IMG submission 185462) | Groundwater microbial communities from aquifer - Crystal Geyser CG19_WC_8/21/14_NA (SPAdes) (version 2) | ecosystem: Environmental > Aquatic > Deep subsurface > Groundwater | place: USA... | reverse complement strand
TAAGGTAAAAATAAGAAAAGTGCTATTCCTCATGAGGTTTGTTGTAATAGAAGCTTCAAGCACTTAAAGTTAAGAAACACTTTATTTTTTACAAAAAATGGTTTAATAAAAGCTTGAAATGACTACTGAAGAAGAACTAGCAAAATAAGACCTTAAAGGTTATAAAGTCTTTAGCATTAAAGCGGGCTTATTGCTTTATTACAATTTTTTGGTGGTAAGCTATCGTAAACAGATATAAATTTTAAATACTTTATGCCTCAATTAAATTCGATTGATTCTGAATTTTAGCAAATACCGAATATTTTTTAGATGCTTACAAGTTTTTAGTTTTTAACTATTTATAGGTTAAACTATACTTCCTTTATATTGTTTAACATAAAATTTAAATATATAAAGCTTTTATAGTAACTTTGCATTGGAAATAGCATTATCAAATAATAAAGTTTATGTCCAGAAACCTGCAATTAGATTTTTTTAGAGGGCTTTTTCTGATTATTATTACTACCAATCATTTCTTATCCTGGCACAATATCATTCATTATTTTACCTACGAGTTTGTTGGCTGGGTTACTGCGGCAGAAGGCTTTGTATTTTTATCAGGATTAACAGCTGGTTTGGTATATTCCCGTAAATTAGTTGAGAAGGGACAATTATTTATAGCCAATGCGGCTAAAAAAAGAGCCTGGACTATTTACAAATATCACCTGGGTTTATTTTTACTGGTTACTATAATCTTATTCTCTCATCCGATTATGAAAGACCATTGGTTTCATAACTACCAGGAGTTTAAATTAATTTTTCATCAACCGGTTTCGGCTATTTTGCTGAGTTGTGTTTTGTTTTACCAACCCGTTTATTTAGATATTTTGCCCATGTATGCCATTTATATATGGTTATTACCTTTTGCTTTAAAGTATTTTCAGCGGGGTTATCAGGGGAGGGTTTTACTAGTGTCTTTCTTGCTTTATATAATAGGTTCTTTTGATTTGTTAATGCCTTTATTTGACAACATTAAAATATTTGATCAAGTTGATGCCGGCTTTTTCAATCTGCTTAGCTGGCAATTCTTATTCATCGTAGGATTGTTTTTCGGGCATTTATCTTACAAGAATAAAACCAGTAGCATTCTACAAAATAAAACTCTGTTTTACTGCGCGGTGGCGGTTAGCATAACCTTATTTATCCTGAAAAATACTTCCCGGCATTTCGATTTTCTTCATTTCGATTTTGAATTCTGGACCGACAAAGGCGATTTAAGACCTTTAAGATTGCTTAATTTCTTTGCTTTATTAAGTGTAGTCGGGTATACAGCCAGCAAATACAAACATTGGTTTACGTTTAAGCCAATATGTTATTTAGGTAGATATTCCTTGGAAGTATTTGCATTGCATATAATTTTAATCGTTCTTTTCAGCCCTTTGAAGGAATATTCGAACAAGTTTTTTGCTATTAAAGTAAGCAATTACTTACACATATATCCTTTAGCCAGCTTGCTGTTGCTGTTTGTTTTAATACCTGCTTTATTTCTGGCTCCGCTTTTAAAAAACACTTTGAAAGAACGAAACCTCAAATTAAAGCCTTCGGTTTAAGCAGCTGGTTTATCTGAACTGATATATATTTTTCTTCATGGCAATATGCTGGCTTCTTAGCGAAAAAAGGAGTTTTTCGCTAAGAAGCCAGCATATTGCAAGAAGCCAGCATATTGCTTGGTACCACCACCATTTATCTATCAGATAAATCAAAAACCTATGCTTAAGTTCTGGTATTTAGGCCAACCCGGTTTGTGCACCGCCTTCTAAAATAAAAACTATTTTACTATCGGTATACTAAGCAAAGCGCAATACTTGTTTTCAAGTAAAAGCTAATTCCTTGCATAGTGCGCACAATATCGTATTTTTGGAGCTTAATGAATCGCTTGTATGTCTATATTAAATTACATTACCTGGAACGTATCGGATGAAATATTCCGGCTCAATCTTCCCATTGTGGGCAGTTTTGCTTTGCGTTGGTATGGCTTACTCTTTGCCTCCGGCTTTGTTTTCGGGCAAATTATTTTAACCCGCATGTATAAAGCCGAGCGGGTATCAGAAAAATGGGTAGATATTATTACCCTTTATATGATTATTGGTACGGTGCTGGGCGCCCGTTTAGGCCATTGCTTGTTTTACGAACCCGAAATATACCTGAAAGATCCGATCCGGATTTTAAAAGTGTGGGAGGGCGGTTTGGCCAGCCATGGCGCCACGGTGGGTATTTTACTAGCTTTGTTTTTATACAGCCGCAAATATAAGTTTGATTATCTCTGGGTGCTGGACCGCATTGTAATTGTGGTGGCCTTAGGCGGCGCCTTAATCCGGATGGGTAATTTATTTAATTCCGAAATAATCGGGAAGCCCACTGATTTGCCCTGGGGTTTTATATTTGTTCGCAACCACGAGATTATTAACGGCGTGATGGCCTCCGTGGCGCCGCGGCACCCGGCGCAGTTATACGAATCCATTTCCAGTTTCCTTATATTCCTGGGCTTATTATTTCTGTGGAGCCGCCGGAAAGAATTAACCCCGCGCGGACGAATATTTGGGCTTTTTGTGGTGGTTTTATTTACCCTGCGCTTTTTATACGAGTTCCTGAAAGAAAACCAGGTTGATAAAGAAGATTACCTGCTGCAAACCATCGGCATGAACATTGGGCAATTACTTAGTGTTCCGCTTATCCTGGTAGGGTTGTATATTTTAATCCGGTCTTATACGCATCCGGTAATACCGGTAAATAACCCCTTTGATCCGGATGCAATTCCGCAAAAAAAATAAGTAACACAACCATTATTTAATTTTAATCCTGGACCGTTCGGCTCAGGATTTTTTGTATATATCCATCCAAAATAAACCGCTTTATTACTGACAATATTTAATAAAGAAGTTATCCTGCTGAAACAATATCAAACCTTTTAAGCAGGCGTCTTGCCAGGTACAAAAGCTCCCGAGTACTTGCTTATCTTTAATAAGCAGGTATTTCCCGCAGTAAGTGTTTTTAAAGGTTTGCTGATGCTGGTAGTAAAATAAAATGTCTGCTAACATTTCTTTTTGTAAGAATAACATGTGAAATATAAACCAATTTACTGTTACCGAATTTACAAACAGGAAAGTTAGTTAGTTCTTAGTTAACTCTTTTTTAAGTAGTTATCCTGGTTATTTCCGTAGTTAGGTAAGCCTGCTAAGTATTTTTGCCCTCGTGCTATTTTTACTACAAAAGAGATCCAGGCTGATGAATTTAGAAGTAAAATCTGTAAAGATTCCGGTACCAGGGAATCGGGCATTCCGATGCAAGAATAAGAATAATGCTAACGCGTCCGTGCTCCCTCTCTGCAAGGAGAGGGACAAGGTGAGGAGGCCCGCTGCTCTTGGTAAAAGCCGGGGCTTTAAACTATTTAGAAAATAAAAGTATCAGGTCAGATTTATCTGCCAACAGGTAACCACCTAATTAACCACCCATTTTGGTTAATACAAACGCAACCAGAAAACCTAAGACGGTTATTAAACCGGTTAAATTGTGTACTTCTTCGAAGGCTTCCGGAATCATGGTGTTGGCCAGCATGGTTAAAACCGCACCGGCCGCAATAGCCGTAATCATAGAGATAATATCCGGCGAAAAGCCGCTGAACAACGTGTAACCCAGCAATGAAGCCACACCCGAAATAAAGGCAATACCGCTCCACAAGCCCATGACGTATTTAGCCGAACGGCCGGCTTTGCGCATGCCCGCCGAACTGGATAATCCTTCGGGCAAATTAGATAAGAAGATGGCCACTACCGTTACCATGCTCACGGCGCCACCCTGAATCATGCTGATGCCAATTACAATCGATTCCGGAATGCCGTCTATTAATGCGCCAAGCGCCAGGGCCATACCGCTGCCGCTTTGCTCGTCTTCCGAAATTTGTAAATCGTTGGAGCGTTTGCGGTGTTTGGCCCCCTGGCTGCTAAGCAGCCAGTTAGCACCGGTATAAATAGCAGCGCCGCCCAAGAAGCCCAGCGCTGTCGCATCAAATCCACCTAAGTTAAAAGCTTCATCCATCAAATCGAAAGACAAAGCCGAAATAAGAACGCCGCTGCCAAAAGCCATGACGCTGGCTACAACTTTTTGCGGAATATGGGCAAAGAAGCCGATGAATGCTCCTATTAATAACGCCGAACCAGCCAGTAAGCCCCAACCGCCGGCAATAAGCCAAGTAGGCATGTTTTATTTAATTAGAAAATAGAAATTAGAAATGCGTCTTAAAAGCCATTTATTCTGCAGCAATAGCATAAACCTCCCCGATCTACCGCAACAAACAGCAATAAATAAGGCAATAACCATTTATCAGTTTCAAACTGTTTACTGTTTATTAATAACTGTTAACTGATTACTGTTTACTGTTTACTGATAAAAATTAACCCGCTTCCCGCCGGTGCTCCTGATCGGATAGGGTGGCAGTTTCCAAGATGCGGCGCAAGCGTTCGATGTGAATTTTCATTTCGTCAGCCCGTTCGCGCTGTAAATTAGCCCATTTATTGTTACTGGTGTCATTATTAGCCATGTTCACCAACATGCTACGGCGTTCTTCCAGGCTGCGCATGGCCACCCACAAGGTTTCTTCCAGAGAGGTATTCATACTAACCAGTAAGCTTTCGTCGGTGTAAGCATGGCCGGTATGGCACCGGAAACGCGAAACATTATCATTTTCTTGTGTTAGTTCCCACAAACTTCCGCCGCACTCGGGGCAGGTATAGGGCACGCGTTTGCCCAGCTTATCCATATTGTCGATGCTGGCGGTCTCACTATTAATCATAATACGTTGTGCAATTTGAGCCTCTAATAAAATATCGGGGGGCACTGTTATCGAATCGGGCGAGCCTTGGTGCACCAGGTCTACTAAAAGTTTGCCCATTTGGGCAATAGGCGTACTATAATTTACCTTTATGTGGCGCGAAATATTCCGGGGTAAATCAGGGTATTCGGCATCGGCCGGGTCTTGCACCACTGTAAAACCGCCGCAACGCTGTATGGCATTCATGCCTACCAGGCCGTCCTGCAAAAATCCGGTTAAAATAACCCCAATAGTTTTAGCGCCGTGAAAAGCTGCCGCCGACCGGAAAAGCGGATCGATGGAAGGTCGAAACTGGTTTTCGCGCGGGCCTTTGGCCACTAAAATATGCTTCTCATTAATAAGTAAATGATGGTCGGCCGGCGCCATATAAACGGCGCTCTTTTCGATATGGGTATTGTTTTCGGCTACTACGCAACTTAACCGGGTGTGGCTGGCTAAACGCTTTACCAGAAAGTCGATATTAGAGTCGACGGCCAGGTGCTGTACAATAAAAATTGTCGCGGGCAAATCGGCAGGCAACGGTTCCAGTAGCTGGCACAAGGCAGCCATACCGCCGGCTGAAGTTCCGATAACAATAATATCATGACCAGTTATATGCATAAATGTTGGGTTCAGTTTAAGAGTCTGAGGCTATTAACTTTTAACATACGGCCATTTTTAGCTGTGGTTAAGCGATATATGAAAAAGAAAGTATTTAAAACTACAAACTGGTTTTTATAGCAAACAATACGGGTTTAGCCCATTTCGGGCGGGGAGTATGGTCTTAAAAGAAATAACCTTTCAGGAGAAATGCGTAAGAGAAGGTAAATAGTAAAAGCCCTTAGCTGCAAATATAAAATGTTGTATTTCGGTAATTTTAAATAAAGAACCTTGACAACATAGTTAAAATCGCATTATCTTTCATTTTTACTAAAATATAAAGGAGAAAGCTTGTTGGGTAAGATTACTAGGTGCAAAAAAAACTTCTTGTAAACAATAAATATTTTACCTAAAGTTTAAAATAAAACTTTAAGGAACAAATAAATACAGATAATTTTATACTTATCGTAAACCAGCCCATCCAGCTAATATATGAGCCAAAAAGATGTTTTACAAGAAAATATAGCTGCTACTGATAAAAATAAATCGGCGCCTTCAGACCCATACGTAATTGGCATTGGCGCTTCGGCGGGTGGTTTGCAAGCCTTAGATTCTTTATTTAAAAACGTGCCGCGCGACAGTGTAGCTTATGTAATTGTGCAACACCTGGCGCCGGAGCACCGCAGTATTTTAACCGAAATATTAAAAAAATACAGTAACCTAACCTTTACCGAAGCCCAGCACGACCAGCCGGTGCAAATGAACTACGTGTATATAGTTCCGACGGGCAAATACCTCACCATCGAGTACAACCATTTAAAACTTACCGACCGGTCGGCAGAAAGAAGTTCCTCACGCACCATCGATAACTTTTTAAAATCGCTGGCCCAAGACAAAGGGCCTAAAGCCATCGGCATTATTTTATCCGGTACCGGCTCCGACGGCTCCGAGGGCGTACTAGCTATAAAAAAACACGGCGGCTTGGTGCTGGTGCAAGACCCCGAAACGGCCAAATTCGACGGCATGCCGCGCAGTGCCCTTAATACTGGCAAAGTCGATTTTGTACTGCCCCCCGAACTAATGCCCGACGAAATATTTAACTACGTAAAAGTAGTACCCCTCACGCAGCGGTTAACGGAAGTGGTACAAAGCGAGGAACCCGCTTTCCAGAATATTCTGGATTTGGTGCGCGACCGTACCGGCTCCGATTTTACCTATTACAAACGCCCTACCCTTATCCGGCGCATTAGCCGGCGCATGGCCATTACCAATACCAGCTCGTTCGTTAATTATTTAGATTACCTGCAACTGCACCCCGAAGAAGTAGAGACCCTGAGCAAAGAGTTTTTAATTGGTGTTACCAAATTTTTTCGCGATGCTGAGGCCTTCGATGTTATTGCCAAACAGGTACTGCCCAACATAGTTGAAGGCAAAAACGCGGGCGAGCAGTTACGTATTTGGGTGGCGGCTTGCGCCAGCGGCGAAGAAGCGTATTCGCTGGCCATTTTGGTGCGCGAGTACCTCGATCTAATTAATAAAGAACTGGAAGTTAAAGTTTTTGCCTCCGATATAGACCGCGATGCCATTGATTCTGCGGGGACCGGCATTTACCCCGAAGGCAGCCTGACGGAAATACCGGCCGAGTACCGCGAAAAATATTTTGTGGAGGAAGAAGGTAAATTCCGGATAGCCCCGCGCATCCGGCGCATGGTTATTTTTGCCCAGCATAACGTTATCAACGACCCGCCTTTTAGCCGCATGGACCTGGTAAGCTGCCGCAATATGCTTATTTATTTAAGCCCGCAGCTTCAGAATAAAGTAATCGGCAAATTTCATTATGCCCTGCAGGTAGGCGGCTATTTATTTCTGGGCCCCAGCGAGAGCCTCGGCGAGTTCACCGATTTTGCCGAAGTGCATAAAAAATGGAGAATATTCCGGAATACCACTCCTGCCCGGACCCTGGGACTGGAAAGCTTTACAACTTTTAAAGGCATCAATTTTAAGAAAACCGAAATAGAACTGCCATTGCGTAACCGCGATTTAACGCCGCGCCAGAAAATACTAGTCCGGTTATCGGAAATATTAAACGATGCCGTGCTGGAAGAATTTTCGTTTGCTGCTGTTTGGGTGGACGAAAACTACGACGTACTGCATAGTTTTGGCGATTACCGCAAGTATTTAACCTTACCAGAAACGCAGTTTACTTATAATATATTAAAAATGGTGCCGCCCGATATGGCCCTGAACCTGGGTGCTGCCTTGCGTCGCGCCGTTCGCGATAAAGAAAAAGTAAACATTACGGGCATTCCGGTGCGTAAAGACCAAACCATCCGGTACTTCAACCTGGTAGTAAAACCTTACTTCAGCGAAAAGAAACTGTACGAACGCTTTATCCTGGTATTATTTCACGAAGAAACCAGCCAGGAAATTACAACTAATGCGCCTTTAATAATGAGTAACGAAATTCATTTCGAAAGCCGCGTACACGAGTTGGAAATAGAACTGCAAAACTCCAAAGAAGATTTACAAGGCGTAGTAGAAGAACTGGAAACTTCTAACGAAGAACTCCAGAGCACCAACGAAGAATTATTATCGTCGAACGAAGAACTCCAAAGTGCTAACGAAGAGTTACAATCTTTAAACGAAGAACTAAACACCATAAACGCCGAGCACCAGTACAAAATAAAAATGCTGATGGAGCTCGACGACGACCTGAACAACTTTTTCCGCAGCTCCGATATTGGCCAGATTTTCATAGACCGCCACCTGGTTATCCGCAGATTTACGCCCGCTACTACGCAGCTCATCAACCTGATCGAGACCGATATTGGCCGGCCTATTATCCAGATAACCCATAACATAAATCATCCTGATTTTATGGAGGATATCCGGAATGTGATCAACCATTCTGTTATACTGGAGCGCGAAGTGCAGGATAAAAACGGTATCTGGTTTTTGATGCGCATCCTGCCCTACATTACCCTGGACCGCCTCCACGACGGAGCAATTATTTTATTTGTTAATATCCACGAGCTCAAAAACCTGCACCTGATGCAGGCCAGCATTCTCGATTCGTCGCCGAATGCTATTCTGACCTTAAAAGCTGTACCCAATAACATTAATATTATTGTTGATTTTGAGTGTACCCTGCTCAATAGCCGCGCCGAAGAAATACTGGGGATAGCCGAAAATGATTTATTAAATAAGTCGCTGAGCCAGTCGTTCCCGGCCTTGCTGTACGATGGCCTGTTTGGTAACTACATCAATGTAGTGCAAACCGGCTGCGTGCTGAATATTGAAAAACTGGTGCCGCTTTCCCCTGATAAAAATTGTTGGCTCCAGTTATTTGCCGTTAAGCTGGACCATGGCCTGGTACTTAGTATTCTGGATATTAGCGAGCGTAAACAAAACGAGCAGCAGCTGCTGCAACAGCAAGAAGAAATTTGGGCAAGCGCCGAACGTTTCCGGGTGTTATTAGAAGCCGTACCCCATATTACCTGGACTAAATCGCCGCTGGGTGAGGCTACTTCTTTTAATAATCTTTGGTATAGTTATACCGGTTTAACCTCCCAAGAATCGCTTGGATGGGGCTGGCAAAAAGCTTTTCACCCCGACGACTTAAAGAAAGTGACACCGGTTATAGAAAACGCCTTAACCCAGGGCTTTACTTTTGGTGCCGAAGCCCGCATGCGGCACGGCTCCGAAACCAATTACCGTTGGCATTTGGTAAAAGTAGTGCCGTGCCGCAACGAAAACGGCCAAATTTACATGTGGGTAGGCACAGCCACTGAAATTCAGGAGCTAAAAGATGCGGAAGAAGCAAATATCGAGTTGCATTTGCAGCAGCAAAAAGATATCCTGACCACCATTCTGAAAACCCAGGAAGATGAGCGCATCCGTATTTCCGAAAGCCTGCACAATGGTTTGGGGCAGATTCTTTACGCTGCCAAATTAAATTTAACGGAGTTAAATGTTACATCTGCTCCCCAGAAAAAAATTAAAGCGAGTATCGAAAAATTATTAGATGAAGCCATTACCAGTGCCCGGAATATTTCTTTTGAGCTGACGCCCTCTATCCTGAAAGATTTTGGCATGAAAACCGCTCTGGAAGAACTAATTCGCCGGATTAGCAGTAAGACAATTACAATCACGTGCGAAGTAGTAGGCTTCGAAGAACGCCCGCGCTACGAAATAGAGCTGGCGCTTTACCGTATTATCCAGGAGCTGTTAAACAATATTATGAAACACGCGCAGGCCACCGAAGCTTTTATTGAACTCGTTAACCACGAAGAGGAATTATATTTGCACGTGCAGGATAACGGCGTAGGTTTTAACACCGATTTTGTAAACCAGGGCACTGGCTTGGGCCTGAACAGCATTCGCAACCGGGTACAACTATTAAACGGTACCCTGCACATCGATTCCCGTCCGGGCCAGGGCACCGTATTCCGCATCGAGATTAATAAATAAACGCTTGCTTAAACCGTTACCAACCATAAATAAACACCATGTTTACTTAGAAATGAGGAACATGGTATTTGGGGCCTGTTTAGAGTTTTAAATGAAGCAATAAAATATCTTCTTGGCAGAAAACCGAAAAATTACAGTGTAAGTATTTTGTTTAAACCCATACCCCTATAATTCCCGCAAGAGGATATTACACCTGTTTTTAAATCGTTCAAAATACCAGATAGGCTAGGAGGAAACATTATAATTCTGGAAAACAGCAGTAACATAAAAAAGTAGTGCTAGTCTCCCGGAAGATGGCCTTCAGGCAGAAGTATCTGTAAAAGCAAACATCTGGAAGTAAGCTTCCAAATTCTGGTGCAACAAACATTCCAAGGCCTGGAAGAAAGGAAAAGCCACCCCAGCGCTCTCTCCTGCGAGGTGAGGGCTGAGGTGGCTCGCCGGCCTTGCGGTAACATAGGATCATCAAGCCCATTAATATCAATATCTCAAAAGAAGCAATTTTCCAAAAGATAAACGTTTATCATCCGCCCGCATTTAAACATTCACTTTCAGCCGATATTTCATCAGTATATCATCTTACAGGCTTAAATACAGAAAGCAGAGCAGTTGGAGTTTGTTCACCAGTAACAATAGCCAGCCTATATTTTAAATAATTCCGATTACTTACCAGAAGTATTAAAATCTTAATTTTTATCAAGTTTAGCCGACATTTTATTTAGAGTAAATAACATGGTGAAAAATTTATAAAATTTATAAAAAAGAAGCTATATATATAATTTAACATAAGAAAATAGTACCAAACAAAGGTTAAAAATAAATATTTACTAAGGAATTGCTTTATCGTTGGTGGCATTGTAGCTCACAAGTGGGTTTTTTTTGATGATATTATTGTGATTTATATTTTTTATTCGATAATTTAAAATCCTGATCTGTAAAGCTGCGAATGTATTCATATATAAAATCATGAATATTTAGGGCGAATCACAGATACACCCTAAGAAAATAAATAAAATTTAGCTACTATTTAACAACCCATATAATGTCAGAACAAGAGCAACCAGGATTATATCATCCTTCCTTCGAACATGACTCATGTGGCATTGGTTTTGTCGCTCATTTAAAAGGACGCAAATCGCACGATATTGTAAAAGATGCCTTGCACATGCTGGCGCGCATGGAACACCGGGGCGCCTGTGGTTGCGAAACCAATACCGGCGACGGCGCCGGCATTCTGATTCAGGTTCCGCACGAGTTTTTTGTGGATGAATGCCTGAAGCTGGGTATTAAGCTGCCGCCTTATGGCCAGTACGGCGTAGGGCTGGTGTTTTTTCCGCAGGATGAAAAGCTACGGGAAGAATGCCGCGATATCCTGAACCGGAATATCGAAAAACTGGGCATGCAATTGCTGGGTTACCGGAAAGTGCCTACCTATAACGGCGAAATTGGCGAAAGTGCTTTACGCGTAGAGCCCATAATGGAGCACGTTTTTGTAAAACGCCCCGACCTGATTACCAACCTGGATGAGTTCGAACGCAAGTTATATGTGTTGCGCAATTATACTACCCGCCTGGTACGCGAATCGGTAGCTTTGCCTAACATCAACGATGCATTTTATATTGCCACGCTGTCGTACAAAACCATTGTTTACAAAGGGCAGTTTACCACTTCGCAGGTTCGCTCTTATTTCCCCGATCTGCAGCATAAAAATGTTGTATCAGCGCTGGCCGTGGTGCACTCGCGCTTTTCTACCAATACGTTTCCTTCGTTCCGGTTGGCGCAGCCTTTCCGGTACATTGCCCATAACGGCGAAATTAATACCGTAAAAGGGAATACCAATTGGATGAGTGCCGCCGAAGCCAGCCTTTCTTCCAAGTACTTTACCCGCGAAGAACTGGATATGATTTTACCGGTTTGCGACCTGACGCAGTCCGACTCGGCTAACCTGGATAACGTAGTGGAATTACTAACGCTTACCGGACGTTCTTTGCCGCATGTTATGATGATGCTGATTCCGGAAGCCTGGGACGGCAATAACCACATGAACGAAACTAAGCGGGCATTTTATGAATACCACGCCGCCTTAATGGAGCCCTGGGACGGCCCGGCTTCTATTTCTTTTACCGACGGTAAAATAGTGGGTGCTACCCTGGACCGCAATGGTTTGCGCCCGAGCCGCTATCTGGTAACGAACGACGATAAAGTTATTATGGCTTCGGAAGCTGGGGTGCTGGAAGTAGATCCGGCTAAAGTAATTAAAAAAGGCCGTTTACAGCCCGGCAAAATGTTTATCGCCGACCTGGAGCAAGGCCGTATTATTTCGGACGAAGAAGTAAAAGAAGATATTTGCTCGCGCCAGCCTTATCAGGAATGGTTAAAAAATAAAATCCGGCTGAAAGATTTGCCCGAACCGCTCGGTGCTTTCCACGAACCGGGCCAGCAAGCCTTATTAAAACACCAGCAGGCTTACGGTTATACTTCCGAAGACCTGAAAGTCATTATCAGTGAAATGGCCGAAACCGGTAAAGAGCCCCTGGGGTCAATGGGAACCGATACGCCCTTAGCTATTCTTTCGGATCAGAGCCAGCATTTTTCCAGTTATTTTAAACAACTGTTTGCCCAGGTAACCAATCCGCCCATCGACCCGATCCGGGAGCGTATGGTAATGTCGCTGACTTCTTATGTGGGTGGTGGTTTAAATTTACTGGAAGAAAGCCCGTTGCATTGCCGCATGGTAGAGCTGCACCAGCCTATACTGACCAAAAAAGAACTGGAGAAAATCCGCTTCCTCGATCAGTCGTACTTCCAAACCAAAACTATTTACACCTATTTCCGGGCCGACGGGCAGCCGGGCTCCCTGGAGCGTGCCCTGAAACGGATTTGCCAGTACGCGGCCGATGCGGTTGAAGATGGTTTCTCGATTATTTTATTATCCGACCGGAGTTTAGATAGCAGCCATGCGCCTATTCCTTCCTTGTTGGCTACTGCGGCGGTGCATCACCACCTGATGCGGAGAGGCTTGCGGGGCAAAGTAGGTATTGTGGTTGAAGCCGGCGATGTATGGGAAGTACACCATTTTGCTACGCTCATCAGCTACGGCGCTTCGGCGATTAACCCGTACTTGGTGTTTGATACCATTCAGGACCTAAAAAACAAAGGCAAGCTCAATCCGGAATTATCGCTGGATAAACTTTTCTATAATTATATTAAATCCATCAGCGACGGTTTGTTAAAGGTATTCTCCAAAATGGGAATATCCACCATGCAATCGTACCACGGAGCCCAAATTTTCGAAGCTTTGGGTATCAGCAAAGATGTGATTGATAAATATTTTTACCGAACCGTAACCCGCATTGGTGGCTTAAGCTTAGATGATATTGCCAAAGAAGCGCTGGTTAAGCATAAATTGGCTTATCCGGACAAATTTGTGCCGAACCCGAAACTGGAAGTAGGCGGTATTTACCAGTGGAAACGCCGCGGCGAATTCCATTTGTTTAATCCCCAAACCATACATTTGCTGCAGCATGCCACTAAAACCAACGATTACTCGGTTTATAAAAAGTACGCTAAACTGGTAAACGACCAGGGCGAAAAAGCCTGTACGCTACGCAGTTTATTGAAGTTTAAACCCGGCAACAGCATTCCGCTGAGCGAAGTAGAGCCCGTAGAAAATATATTTAAACGCTTTGCGACCGGAGCCATGTCGTTTGGTTCTATTTCGTACGAAGCGCACACTACGCTAGCCATTGCCATGAACCGCATTGGCGGCAAAAGCAATTGCGGCGAAGGTGGTGAAGACGAAATCCGGTTTGAGCGCAAGCCCAACGGTGACTGGGAACGTTCCGCTATTAAACAAGTAGCTTCGGGCCGGTTTGGCGTAACCAGTTATTATTTAGCTAACGCCGACGAGTTGCAGATTAAAATGGCCCAGGGTGCCAAACCGGGCGAAGGCGGGCAGTTACCGGGCCATAAAGTAGACGAATGGATTGGCCGCGTACGGCATTCTACGCCGGGCGTTGGTTTAATTTCGCCGCCGCCGCACCACGATATCTATTCGATTGAAGATTTAGCTCAGCTGATTTTCGACTTGAAGAATTCCAATCCGAAGGCCCGCATTAACGTGAAATTAGTATCGGAAGCCGGGGTAGGTACCGTAGCGGCCGGGGTTACCAAAGCATTTGCGGATGTGGTGTTAATATCGGGTTACGATGGTGGTACCGGCGCTTCGCCGATTAGTTCGATTAAACACGCCGGTTTGCCCTGGGAATTGGGTTTGGCCGAAGCCCACCAAACCTTAGTACGGAACAAACTGCGTAGCCGGATTGTGGTACAGGCCGACGGCCAGATGAAAACCGGCCGTGATTTAGCGATTGCGGCTTTACTGGGCGCCGAAGAATGGGGCGTAGCTACCGCGGCGCTGGTAACCTCCGGTTGTATTATGATGCGCAAGTGCCATTTAAATACCTGTCCTGTAGGTGTAGCTACCCAAAACAAAGAACTGCGGGCTTTATTTACCGGTAAGCCGGAGCACGTGGTAAACTTATTCCATTTCCTGGCCGAAGAATTACGCGAAGTAATGGCCGAGCTTGGTTTCCGGACTATTAACGAAATGGTAGGACAGGTTGACCGACTGGAAATGCGGAAAGATTTAACGAACTGGAAACATAAACTCATTGACTTGTCGGCGGTGCTGCATAAAGAACCGGCTGATGCGGGAGTTGGTATTTACAACCAGGAAGCGCAGCAACACGCCTTAGAAGCGGTACTGGACGTAGACCTGATCCGGGCGGCGCAGCCGGCCCTGGAAAATGCCGAAAAAGTAACCGGCGAATACCGCATTACCAATACCGACCGGGCTACCGGTACCATGCTGTCTTACGAAATATCGAAGAAGTTTAAAGGCATCGGATTACCGGCGGGTACGCTGCATTTCAAATTTAACGGTTCGGCCGGCCAAAGTTTTGGCGCTTTTGCCGCTCCGGGCATTCAGTTTGAACTGGAAGGCGAAGCCAACGATTATTTTGGTAAAGGCTTATCCGGCGGGCTTTTAACTTTATATCCACCTAAAGCAGCTACTTTCCCGGCCAGTGAAAACATTATTGCGGGTAATGTAGCGTTGTACGGGGCTACCGCCGGTGAAGCTTACATCCGCGGACAAGCCGGCGAACGGTTTGCCGTGCGTAATTCCGGGGCCAAGGCCGTAGTGGAAGGCGTGGGAGACCACGGTTGCGAATACATGACCGGAGGAATAGTAGTGGTGCTGGGTGAAACCGGACGGAACTTTGCGGCGGGTATGAGTGGAGGAATGGCCTTTGTCTACAATCCGGCCGCAACTTTTGCGGAGCGCTGTAACCGCGAAATGGTGGAGTTCGACGATTTAGATGCTGAAGATGTAACAGAACTGAAAAGACTGGTTCAGAATCATTTTGAAAATACCAGTAGTGCCGTTGCCGAAGGTATTCTGGGCGATTGGGATAATGCTCTCCTGCATTTCATTAAAGTAATGCCAAGCGATTATAAGCTGGTGTTGCAGAAACAAAAAGAATTAAAAAGAGTGGGAATTACTAATTTGGAGGTTGCTGTAAATGGGTAAGCCAACAGGATTTCTGGAATTCGGCCGGGAGTTGCCGAAAAAGCGTAATCCGCAAGAACGGATAAACGATTATAATGAACTCTACGAAGATTTCGGGAAAGATAAAATACAGAAACAAGCTGCCCGCTGCATGGATTGCGGCGTACCTTTCTGCCACAGCGGCTGCCCGCTGGGTAATATTATTCCGGAGTTTAACGATGCCGTGTACGAACAGGACTGGGAAGAAGCCGCGCGAATTTTATTTTCAACGAACAATTTTCCGGAATTTACCGGTCGTATTTGTCCGGCACCCTGCGAATCGGCTTGTGTGCTGGGCATTAACAAACCGCCGGTTACCATCGAGGAAATAGAAAAAAGCATTGCCGAAGTAGCCTTTGAAAAAGGTTATGTACGGGCCAAAACGCCCGCTTTGCGCACCGGTAAAAAGGTGGCAGTGGTAGGTTCCGGCCCGGCCGGCTTAGCTGCGGCTGCCCAGTTAAACAGTGCCGGCCATTCGGTTACGGTTTTCGAACGGGCCGACAAAATAGGCGGCTTGCTGCGTTACGGTATTCCGGACTTTAAACTGGAGAAATGGGTAGTAGACCGCCGCATTAAAGTAATGGAAGAAGAAGGCGTGGAGTTTATGACCAACGCTAACGTGGGCGAAAATATTCCGGTAAAAGACTTAAACCGCTCTTTCGATGCCATTGTGCTGACCGGCGGCTCTACAATAGCCCGTAATTTAAGTATACCGGGGCGCGATCTGAAAGGGGTACATTTTGCCATGGAATTCCTGACCCAGCAAAATGGCCGGGTAAGCGGTAAAACTTTTGCCCCCGAAGCAGAAATATGGGCTACGGATAAACACGTGCTAGTAATTGGCGGGGGCGATACCGGATCGGACTGTGTGGGTACTTCAAACCGGCACGGCGCCAAATCGGTAACCCAGATAGAAGTAATGGCCAAACCGCCGCAGGAGCGCGATTGTTCTACGCCCTGGCCTAACTGGCCGATGCAGCTGCGCACTTCTACTTCGCACGAAGAAGGCTGCGATCGCAACTGGGCCATTAGCACAAAAGAATTTATAGGCGATGAAACCGGTAAGCTTACGGCTTTAAAAATAGCCCAGATGGATTTTTGTGTCATTCAGCCCGGCGAGAAACCTAAATTCCAGGAAGTGCCCGGTACCGAAAAAATTATCCCCTGCGACCTGGCTTTACTGGCCATAGGTTTTGTGCATCCGCAGCACCAGGGCATGCTGGAAGAACTGGGCGTAGAACTGGACGAACGCGGTAACGTGAAATGCAATGCCATGCACCAGACCAGCGTACCCAAAGTATTTGCTGCCGGCGACATGCGCCGGGGCCAGTCTTTGGTAGTATGGGCTATCTCGGAAGGCCGCGAAGCTGCCCGGCACGTAGATACCTACCTGATGGGTGAGACTAAACTGGAAGCCAAAGACATCTCCATGTTAAGCGCCGTTGTCGGAGCTTAATCCTGGTTGTTTTTGAAACCTTAATAAAAAAGGCTCCCGTAAAAAGGAGCCTTTTTTATTAAAGATTTATGCACAGGCTTTTGCTTCAGGCTGAGCGGCTTGTCTGATCGTTAATCAGAAAAGAAGTACAAACTGGTTTACTGCAGGATAATAGTCTTCCGGTCGTAAGTCAGGGTAGTAAAAATACCCAGCCCACCTTGTACCGATGACCGGAGGCTGGCAGGTTGGGCAAAAGGATTACCATTGGCGTTCCGGGCATCTTCGACCGAATTCATGAAATCAAAATAAGGTTTTTCCAGGTGATAAAGCGTTACCACTGCCGTATCGTTTTTTTCAAAGTCGTACCCGGTACCCAGGGCAAATAATTCGCCGTTATTCAGTGCGTCATCGGTAGAATATGCCACTTCCTCATCTTGGTTCAGGCTGCCTTTGTGCACACTAAAATGATAATAATCGGTGGTGGCTTTGTTATCTTTAAATTTAACCAAAAGATAAGCCTGGCCTGCTGCGTTGTACTTCGTTTCAATCGTATCGATGGGAACAACTTCCTGCACGGAGGTGGTACCGGTTAGCGTCCGGCCGAGTTTGTCTGATACTTGTAAAGTATATACGTCTCCTGGTTTGCCCGTCATCGGGGTTTTGGAAACGTGGGTGTATATTTTTTTACTGGTTTTATCATAATGGGGCAACAGGCTCAAAGTGTCGGACAGGCCATTATGCGTGATAACAACCGAGGCGTCATTTACTAATTCGGGTTCCGGACTAGACAAGTAAGCCGTGCTCTCGGTTAGGGTGAGGCGGTACGGTGCGCCGGGTTCGAGGTAGCATTCGGCTACCAATTGGGGCGTAAGCACCGGCAGTTCTACCGTTAAGTCTTTTTCCATGTTACAGGCCGAGAAAATGCTTCCGGCCAAGCCGCATAAAAAAAAGAATCGGTTTTGTTTGAAAGACAAGCGCATCAGAAATTAAAATTATAAGTTACGGCCGGAAGAACCGGAAATAAGGAAACCTGACGGGCCTGGAAGCCAATGGTTTGGGTTTCAGCTTCGTTTTCTACTTGATCGAAATACACAAAATAAGGATTACGGCGGTTATAAGCGTTATACACGCTAAAAGTTAAATCGGCTTCACCGCGTTTGGGGGTAAGTTTATAAACCAGGCCCACATCCAGCCGGTGATAAGCTGCTTGCCGGTAACCGTTCCGTTCGGTATAAACGGGTACATAGCTGGTATTATCGCCGGGTTGACCCTGAACAACAATACGGGCGGCGGGTACCGAAAAAGCATTGCCGGTGCCGTACACCCAGGTGCCGGTGAGATGCAGGCGAGGTTTTAACTGGTGTAAAGCTACTACGCTAATATCGTGGCGGCGGTCGTAGCGGTTGGGATACCATTGACCCTGGTTTATTTCGGCAAATTGCCGGTACGACCACGACAACGTATAACCAATCCAACCAGTAGTGCGGCCTTCTTTCTTTTCTACATATATCTCGTTGCCGTAACTCCGGCCTTGCCCGAATAAAAACTCTGCATTTAAATTTTCATTAGCAAAAAGCTGGGCGCCGTCCCGGAAATCGATTTGGTTGCGCATTTGTTTGTAATACACTTCATCGGACAACAGAAATTTACCGTTGCCAAATAATTTGTTTAAACCTAAGGCAACCTGCTGCGACCGTTGCGGCTGTACCACATTGTTAGACGGATACCAGATATCGGTGGGCAGCGAGGCGCCCGAATTAGCCACCAGGTGGATATATTGCATCATGCGGGTATAGCTGGCTTTTAAAGATAGTGATTCCCGCAGCGAGTAACGCAAGGCCAGGCGCGGCTCCAGGCCGTTGAAATAGTCCTGGCCATTATAAAAGCCCGAAAGGCGTAAGCCGTAATTTAAAGTAAAGCGGGCTGATGGTGCAAATTCATCATCCGCATAAACGCCGTATTCCAGGCCTGTGTAAGCCGAACCGGAGTTAAAAGCTACATCATTGTCGTCAGTGCCGGCTTTCAGGCGGCCTACTTCAAATTTATGCCGGGTTGCCAAGGCGCCAAACTTAAACGTATGGGCACCGCCGGGCAAGAAGTCAAAATCGGTTTTAAAACTTAAATCTTTTATTTGGGAGCTGAGGTTAAAACTAAAATCCTGAAGAACATTGCTAATATTATAATGGTAGCCCGAAGCCGTAAACGAAGTAATAGCAATTAGTTTGGGATTAAAAACATGGTTCCAGCGCAGGCTGCCGGCTTTATTGCCCCAGGCAAAGTTAAAGTTAAAGCCACTGTTCCGGAACCCGATTTGGTCATTGCCCAGGTAACCACTCAAAAATACCCGGTCGTTAGGCCCCAGATCGTAATTGGCTTTGGCGTTGAGGTCGTAAAAGTAATAGCCCGGAATAGGGTTATAATCCGGTTTGTCGGCGTTTATTTTGTTAGCCAGCCGGGTAAAAAGGTCTACGTACGTCCGCCGGCCCGATATAACAAAAGAAGACTTGTTTTTTTTGATAGGCCCTTCCAAAGTTAAGCGAGAGGCAATCAGGCCAATACCGCCGCCGGCACCAAAACGCTGGTTATTGCCTTCTTTCAATTTTACATCTACTACCGAAGAAAGACGGCCGCCAAATTGCGCCGGAAAACCACCTTTATATAAATCAACGCTGCGCACCGCATCAGAATTAAATACACTGAAAAACCCGAATAAATGAGAGGCATTGTAAACGGTGGCACCGTCCAGTAAAAATAAGTTTTGGTCGGGGCCGCCGCCGCGCACGTATAAACCGGCACTGCCTTCGCCGCCCGATTGCACGCCCGGTTTAAGCTGCAAGGTTTTTAAAATATCTACTTCCCCGAACAGCGCCGGCATTAACTTGGCCTGCGCCATGGTAAGCTGTTCCACACTCATCTGGGTAGTTTTTAGTTTTTCTGCGAGGTTACCGGCCTGGATAACTACTTCGCCCAATTCCTGAGATGAAGTACTGAGATTGATATTCAGGGTTATATTTTTGGTAGCCGTAATGTTTTGCTTTTGGACCGTATAACCCACATAAGAGTACTGCAGGGTATAAGAGCCGGTTGGTACCGAAATACTATAAAAACCGTTGGCATTGGTAGTGGTACCGGTGTTTAAAGCTGAAATGGCCACAGCTACGCCAATCAGGTTTTCGCCGTTTTCAGCGGCCCGCACGGTACCACTAATAGTTACCTGTCTCTGGGCCCATATAGCTATAGGTTTACTCAGGAGAAATACAAAAAGTAGGAAAAAGAGACGCAAGCTATAACTGCTGAACATACAAATACGGTAGCGGAAATGCCGCGAAATACAGGTAAAGGTAACATTTCCGTACTGATAATGAAAGAACGACTAAGTTAGGTATATGTTTTAAATTGAATTTATCGGATTAATGATAATCCGGAGAATAAGCTTTACGGGCCAAAATACCTTTGCAAAAGATAGAAAGTACAATAATTAAATGAGTAATTGTGTGATTAAGTGAATGAGTGATTGATTTTGTAAATGCGTGAATAAATATTTAAGATGAGCTTACCTTATCATTCAAACAAGAAATTATCTAATTTACGATGAAAGAACCAATTCTGAAAAGAATCTGATTTATAGTTTATACTGGTACAAATCACCGTTTTCGTTTGTAATCATCACGGTCTTGTTGTCGGTAAAAACGGCGCCTTCGGTTTGGCCTACTTTGCCTAAATCGTACGTTTTCATGCCCGATTTAAAAAAGTTTGGACTGTTGTTGGCCGGAAAGAAATGAAGCGCGCCTTTGCTCAGCAACAATAATGTTTTGCCGTCCGGACTAATATCAGCAGCCGTAACAGGCGCATTTACATCGTAGCGGCTAATATAACGAGCTTCATGGGTACCCGACTGATCGGGCAATTCGTACAATTTGGCCGTAATACCGGCGCCTCGATCTTTGGTGACCAGGTACAATTTAGAACGGTGCCAGAATAACGCTTCACAATCAAATTCATAATTGCTTTTGTCGGCGGTACCGGCCTTTCGGTCGGCATATTCAAATGCAATAATGCTTACCTGGGCCGGATTTCCCTGGCGCAGTTTATATATTTTCAGGTGCGTGCGTTTGTTGTTGTTATTGCCGGTATCACCAATATAAATATTGCCCTGGTTGTCTTTGGTTATATCTTCCCAATCAATGTTTTCGGCCCCGGAAACAGGAAGGGTGGCCAGTAATTTACCCTTGCTGTCTATCCGGAAAAGTTCGGCGGCATTGCCTGCATCGTTATGCGTAAGATAAGTGCCGGGTTTGTTGCCGGTTTCCAGGCCGGAGCTTTCGTTTATTTCGCTTGGCAAAGATCCGATTTTTACCGCTTTTCCGGCGGCTGTTGCCAGTGCTCCCGGTTTAATAGAATTCCCGCTATTTCTGCCAGTTTCCGGAGAGTAAACGTATCCGAAAAGCATGAAAGAAAAGAATAGGAAAAAAACGGTTAGTTTTAAATTTAAACGCATGAATATTTTTGGGTAATGATTTAAGCCCAATCTGATTTACATTGATGCTAAAAACGAAAATGCAGATTGGAAGTTTTTAGGGCTATTTTAAATTACAATCTAAAAAATCAGGGAACCGGATCGTAACCCCTGCCTCCCCACGGATGGCACCGCACCAGACGTTTTAAAGCCAATCGGCCGCCTTTTAGCACACCGTATTTGGTAACCGCTTCGGCTGCGTAATGCGAACAAGTGGGCACAAAACGACAACTAGCCGGTGTAAGCGGCGAAATAAGCCGTTGGTATAACCAGATGAAAGCTAGTAAAATATATTTTATCAGCTGTTGCATGGAAGTGAATCGGTATCGGTAATTATACGTATGCGATGCTAAGGATATAACGTAAATATACTGCATATCAATATAGAAATCAGTCATCTGCATGAAAATTTCTACCCGTTTGCTGTGCTGGCTTTTCTTTTTGGGCTTTCCGGTTGGTAGCTTCTCCCAGAGCGGACCGGTATTTGCCGGTGCCCGCACGGCCGCTATGGCCGGAGCCGGGGTTAATTTAAAAGATGTATTTTCCGTTACTAATAATATTGCCGGTATAGCCGGGATGAAAAAAATAGCTCTTGGCGCTTATGCCCAAAACCGGTTTAACCTGAAAGCTTTGAGTACCGTTACGCTGCAGGGCGTTTATCCGCTGGCTAAAGCGGGCGTAGTTGGGCTGGAGTTTTCGCGCTTCGGGGATAAACTGTACAATGAGCAGCAGATTGGTTTAGGTTTTGCGCACCAGTTAGGCACCGTAAGTTTAGGCCTGAAAGCAACGTTGTACCAGGTACATCTGGAAGAATTGGACAGCAAACGTACGATTGCTTTTTCGTTTGGCGGCCAGTCCGAAATTATCCCGAACCTGTTAGTGGGCGCCTATATATTTAACCTGAACCAGTCGCGGCTGGCTTCTTACCAGGACGAACGGTTGTCTACCCTGATGACCGCCGGCGTAACTTACAAACCCAGCCAGAAAATTTTACTAAGCTTACAAACCGATAAAAGCTTAATGTATCCGGCGGATTTTAAAGCCGGAATAGAATATTATATCATCGACAAGCTGGCTTTCCGCACCGGCCTTTCCTCGGCTACTCAAACCGCTACTGGCGGTTTTGGGTTCCGGGCGCGTGCTTTTCAACTGGATTATGCTTTGGGTGGCCATTCGGTTCTGGGTGTAAGTAACTATTTGTCGGTTTCTTACCAGTTTGATTAAAAGCCTATGCAGAAATGGTTGCGGTTGATACTGGTATTTTTTAGCCTGACGCGAATTGCGTTCGCCCAGGATTATCCCCGTCTTAACCAGAATTTTGACCTTTTATTGCAGGAACTGGTTGCGCAGCAGGAAGATGAAAACCTGAACTACGAGGATATTTACGAAAACCTGTTTCAGTTTTATCAGAACCCTATTAACCTGAACCAGGCTACGGCCGATGAATTAACCGCTTTGTTTCTACTAACACCCCAGCAAATTGTTAGTTTACTTACTTATAAAAGCGAAAAAGGATACTTGCTCAGTATTTATGAACTCCAGGCTGTACCGGGTTTTGATCTGCCAACCATCTATAAAATACTGCCTTTTGTTACGGTGCAGGACGTACCCTTGCTGCAAAACCATAAAGCTTTACTTCAGCGAATCGGAGAAAACAAAAACCAGGCGCTTATGCTCCGCTACGACCGCACCTTACAAAGACGCAAAGGGTATACGCCGCCCGACAGCATCGGCAGCCGCTTAACGTCGAGGTATTTGGGTTCGCCGGACAGATATATTTTGCGGTACCGCAACAGCCACGCCCAGGATTTTAGTGTAGGGTTTACAATAGAAAAAGATGCCGGCGAACAATTTGCGTGGCACCCGGAACGCCGGCAATACGGCGCTGATTTTTATTCGGGACATTTACAGATTTACAATCAGGGTAAAATAAAAACATTAGCCATTGGCGATTATCAGTTGCAGTTTGGGCAAGGTTTGTTGCTGGCCGCAGGTTTTTTTGTAGGCAAAGGCAGCGAAACCATTACAACCCTCCGGCGCAGCAATATCGGCATCCGGCCTTTTACCTCGGTGCTGGAGAGTGCTTTCTTCCGGGGTGCTGCCCTTACGTACCGCCTCCGGCCACAGCTGGAAATTACAGCTTTTTACTCCGGTAAAAAATCCGATGCTTCGGTAGCAAATAACCCGGACAGCTTAAACAGCAACGGCGGATTATTTTCCGGTATCCAGGCTTCCGGTTTTCACCGTACCGCAACTGAATTAGCCAATAAGCACCAGGTAGGGGAGCGGGTTATGGGGAGTAATATCACGTTTAAAAGCTTCGATCAGCATTTTTCCGGTGGCCTGATGTTGGTATATACCCACTTTACCCAAACCTTAAAACGCCGGGAAGCCCTGTACAATTTGTTTGAATTTACGGGTCAGGAGAATTTAGCCGGAAGCATGAACTACAGCTATACCTGGCAAAATATAAATGTATTTGGGGAAACGGCTATTTCGGGGAGCGGCGGCTTGGGAACAATAAATGGGCTGCTGGCCAGCCTTTCTAAAAATATTGATTTCTCTTTGGTTTACCGGAATTACGGCCGGCGTTTCCATACTTTTTACGGGCAGGCTTTCGGCGAAAATACGCGTAACATCAACGAAAAAGGATTTTATACGGGCATTAAAGTAAAGCCTTGGGCAAAATGGGAAGTAACCGCCTATTACGATTTATTCCGTTTTCCCTGGCTGAAGTACCGCGTAGATGCGCCTTCGGCCGGTAACGAATATTTAGTCCGGCTGCTGTATAAACCCACCAGAGCCACTGTGTTTTACGGACAGTTGCGCGGCGAAACCAAAAGCCTGAACGTAACCGGCGAAAGTCATTTGTCTTTGGTTTTACCGGCCACCCGGCAACAGTATTTACTTTATCTCGATCATAGCCCTTTGCCCGCATTGAATTTAAGATCGCGGGTGCAAATGAGCCGGTACGAACACGCCGCGCCTACTTCTACCGGATATTATATCGGGCAGGAAATAAATACCAGCTTCCGGAAAAGTAAAATATCGGGGAGTTATGCTTTGTTTGATACGGATGATTACAATAGCCGCTTATATGTACCCGAACACGATGTTTTATACGCTTTTTCGGTGCCGGCGCTCAGCGGAACCGGAACCCGGATGTATATTCTGTGGCAGCAAAGCATCTTTCGGCAGCTCGACGGCTGGATAAAATTAACCTACACGCAATACCGTAATCAGCAAAGCATTGGTTCGGGACTGGAAGAAATAGCCGGGCCCAACCGCACCGATATCCGTTGCCAGTTGCGTTACCGCTTGCATTGATGATTCTGGTTTTGACTAAGGCTGTTTCTATTATCTCTTACCCACGTACCAGTGTAAACAGATGTCTCGCATTCTATTATAAAACCTGATCAGAAATAATAAACGCGACTACGCCGCTTTTTAAAGGGTAAACCACTTGGCAGCATCGTGGCCGCTTTTAATAGCTAGTTCCATCGGTGATTGCCCATCGTCGGTTACGGCATTTATATCGGCCTTATTTTTTAGCAGTAACATAATGATCTCTTCCTGGCCGTTTTGGGCGGCTACATGCAAAGGCGTATATCCACCGGCTGCGGGTTTATTTACATCGGCGCCTTTAGCCAGCAGCAACTCCACCATTTCTTTATTTCCCTGCTTTGCGGCCAGCCCTAACAGCGATTCGTTGTTTGCGCCCTGAGAGTTTTGGAGCAAATCAGGCTGGGCTTCCAGGGCAGATTTAACCTGGGCCGTATTTCCGGCTTGTACAGCCGCTAAAATTTCGGAAGTGTCGGACATGCGTTTTAATTTTTCGGTATAAAAAGAATAACCTGGTTCTTGATGTAAACGAGGTTATATACATACTGCTTATGGGGTTTATTTAGTTACAAGTACTACCTGCATTTTATCGGCTTTGCTTATTTTTCTATAAAAATCCTGTAGCTCCGAGTACGAAGAACTGGGATAGCGGCCTTTATACCGGGTAAGAGTGCGCGTATAGGTTAATATATCTTTTTCTAATTTAAAAGAAGCGGTATACTCGCCAAAACCCGATTTAACGGTTTGGGTTTCCGGCAAAGCTTCTATTTCAAATATGCCAGCAGGCAGCGTGTATTCAATAACGTCGGTATCGGCGTAAGCCCAGGTAGTAACTACATCTACTTTCCGGTTTTCTACTTTAGGCGGAATAGCCCGAACCTGGTTCATCAGGTTAGGCGTCAGAAACAAGCGTTTGCCGCTCAATGACCCGTATTTATTGATGTTGATCGCTAATTTTTCGGTTACTTCCGGCAAGCGGCCTTTTTGCTGGCTAAACTCAAACTTTTTAATATCAAAGCTGGGTATCCGGATTTGATTATACAGGTGTTTTTTCTGGTCTTCGGTACCGGCGGTTAAAAGCCCGCTTATATCATCTTGCTGCAGACCGGTATAGATGGTTTCGATGGTAGCGGCGGCGTTGCCGGCCGCATCTAATTGCACGGTAGCTTTTCGTTTCTGCAGATTATCAGTGGCATTATAAACCGGAGTTTTTACAATTTTGCCGCCTTCCGGCGTAATCATCAGGGCGTGGCGGTTACCGGTAAACTGGCCCGCATATCCCAACGATTCGGTCTGGCTGGTGCACTCTAACCACAAAGAATCTTTTGCCATGGGTACGCATAATACTACATGATTAAACTGGCTACTCGGAAAATCTACCTGAATATCACTTTCGTCTTCGCCGGCCCGGATAAGGGTATAGTTGGCGTTTATACCAATGGCTTTGAGCATGGCGTACATGTAATTCGACAACGCTTTACAATCGCCGTATCCTTTGCTATCTACAAAACTGGCCTCGAAAGGCTGAAAGCCACCTATTCCTAACTGAATACTAACGTAACGAGTGTTGGCTTGTAAGTAATCATAAATTTTCTTAATTTTTGTCAGATCATCGGGGGCATCGGCTACCAGGGTTTTCAGCTTGGCTACCGTGGCTTCGGGTAGTTTATCTTTGCCGGTGTTTAGTTGGTTTATCCATTGCCCGAAAGAAGCCCAGCTTTCCATGCTGCCTTTAAAACCTTCAATTTCAAACTCGGTAGGGGCAGTGTATACGGCCGGCATTATTTCGGTAAAAGCAGGCTGAAATGGTGTTTCTTCCAAAGCCGTTAAATTATTTACCTGCCAGGTATAAGTCTCGTTTTTATCGGCGGTGCTTACCGAGGGATTTTGATTTAAGTTTATGGCTTTGTGCCGGAATTTGAATCCTTGCGGCACTATTACCTGGAAATTTGCCTGCTCAACCGATAAATTAGTTGCATCCTGGGGGTGCCAGACCGGGTAAAAAAGCAGACCGTTATAAGTTACTTCGTATTCAAACTCTACGGTATACGGATATTGCACATGGGTGAGGCGGGCTGCCTTCACCCGGTTGTCTTCGTAAACCGAAAAATCCGAAATGGCGCTCATATCTTGTATATCAGCTTTTTTCAGGGTTTTTATTTCCTGGCCGGTTTTATCGTACAAGGCGCCTTTCAGGTAATTTACTTTGCTGAGTTTATCGTAAGGTACATACACATACGCCTCCCGCAAGGCGTTCTCATCCAGGATAGTAACAGCATAATGCACTTTTTTTACTGCGCTGTTAATAGATTTTACCGTAAACGTAGTTTCGTGGGAGCGAACAACAGCATGGGCATTTTCTTTTAAAGTCTCGGGCAAAGCCGCCGTGCCATACTTATCGGTACCGTTAAAAAAGGTGAGCTCCGCCAGGAGAGAAATAAAAGAAATAAAATTCAATATCATACTTAAGTTTTTGGGGTGGTGTTATTAGGTATAATCAGGCCAAGAGCAGCGTTAAAATTGCTTTTAATACCAAATAGTTTAAAGTTAATTCCATAAGTTTAATATCGATTTTAAGTACAGTTTATTTACCCTAATCGTACTTACTACCGTCATTCTGCAAGAATCTTCTGATTAGGCAACCCAGAAGGTTCTTCTGGAATTCTTCGAATTCTTGCAGAATGACGGGTTTGAGTGGAATAATCACTATTTAATGAAAGTATCTTCTTGCTATTTGGTATAATTACTGCTCCTGGCTTTTTAATTGGCTTTCTTCAATACAATCTGCTCCGCGTGCTTCGCAATAATCAGGTCGTAGAATTGTTTCAGATAAGGATATTCTTCGGCGGCAAAATTAGGCCGGTTAATCAGCAGTTTGCTCACCACGTTTATGGTACTGCCGACGTTGGTAATACTGTAAACAAAACGGCCGCCATTTTCCGGTAAAGAAATTATCGCATTTTTGGGTTGTTCTTCTATTTTAAATCCTTCCGGAATGGTGTAAGAAAACAAGTACGTTTCCTCAATGGGGGTCGCAAAATCTATGGGAAATTTCCGGGTTTCCAGCTTAAACGGATTTTCTTTCTCGCCCTGGTTTTGCATGGGGTTTAAATAAATAGCGTTAACGGTTTGCGCCTGACCGGCCACATTTACCTCATAATTCATTTTTAGGGCATTGGTCGGAGCAGTGGTGTGCTGAATAGAAAATTTATCTATTTCCCAGTCGGTTAATTTATTCCGGAAGCTTTCGATATATTTCTTTTCTCCTTCGCTCTGGATATTTTTCCGGTAACGTAAAGCGGTGTAGCCATCGCTGGTCGTTTCAATTTTGCCTTTCAGAGAATTGTCGCTGCCAATGGTTAAAAAAGACTGATACGTATGGCTGGCTTTGGCGCCGGGCACTAACGAAACCCAGCGCGCTTCCTGGGTATTTACTAACAAACCCTGGCCATTCAGGCATTTAACCGGTAAAATATTGGGCAGGGCCAGCGGCTCAGTAGCATCCAGTAAATATTCTTTTTCGCCTATTTTTACATGCCCGATCACGTAATCGAACTTAGAAATATTAGGAAAAGAAGTGCTGCCTACATAACCATTCTCGCGGGTACTTAAAATAACCGGATTGGCCTCTAAACCTGCTTCTTTCAGCATCGCAATTAAAAGCAAGTTAATTTCCGCCGAACTGCCGGCTTTGGTATCCAATACTTTGCGCAGGTTATTTTCGGCGTAAAGATGTTCGCGGTTATTGTAAGTAATATTGTCTTTTACATACTCATAAATGGCGGCCATTTGCTTTTCCGGCTCTTTGGCGTTGGAAATAAGCGGGGCGATGGTTTCTTTTACAAAACCGGTACGGCTGAGCTGCGTACCAAAACGTTCGCTGGTCATTAAGTTGCTGCATACTTTTCCCCAGGAGTTGTTATAGGTTTCGTAAACTTGTCCGGGTACGGTAAAGGAGCCTAGTTCAAATTCTATTTTTGATACGTAATTATTAATGGAGGTCATATAAGGCTCGCGCCGAATGGCCGGTACATCTTTCAGAACCCAGTGGTATTCGGTGCCGGAAGAACTGCTAATGCCTGCTCCTAAATTTACATTCATGGGTTTTTCTTCACTTACCAGGAATCTTTCGTAGCCTTGCGCTAATTTTTTATAATGGAAATATTCCGGAATAATGGTGGTATACTCACTCCACAGTACCGGTATGGTTTGCTGAAAAGTCCAGTCGCGGAGGTTAAAGAAAAAAACAGACTGAACGCGGTAAGAAAATTCAATAACCGATCCTTCTTTAACATTGGGCATGGTAAATTTTTGGGTGGTCTAGTTATCGGTATTTTTTTCCTCAAAAACTGATTCCTTCGTTAATTTACTGCTTACCATACTGCCATCTACCAAATTAAAAGTGGAGCCTTTCAAACTCATTAAGGCTTCTTTTTCGGCAGCGCTTCGCCGGTAAAGCGGTACGGAAATATCAGCCCATTTGTAGCCGGATTTTTTCAGGATTTTAATTTTTACGTGCCGGTCAAAATTTAAAACCAGGCCGGCACCGGGACTAACAGAAAAATAAGATTTACCGGCATCATAAAGAACTACGGCGCTGGCACTGGTGTCCTGTTCATAGCGGGTCATCTTTAAGTCGTCCATCGAAATATTCCCCAGCTTCATAAAGCTGTGTCCCGATTTTTCCTGCGCCATTGCCGGAATTAGCGAAAAGAAAAAACAGAATAAAAAACAGGTTTTGTAAATGTTTGTCATATTTAACAGGTTGGTATAATGCTAAATATGAGGAAAATTAATTTGATTTCAACCTAATGATCTACAAAATATTTTAAAAATTTAATATAATAAAAATAAATATCGGTTAAATAGTATATTTTGGTTTATGGTGCATTTTTTATGTAAAATGAAGATGTTTGGGCAAGTGAAAACAGCCGTAATTTAGAACAAGAAAATGCCTTATATATAAGAACCTGAATTGGGATTTTTACTATTTAAAAGTTGTATGGATAGAAACAGAAATCTGCGGAGGAACCTAATTAACTAATTCTACTTTTATGAGCTTGTCGCCAATTTCCAATTGATGCACCACCTCCATACCCGCCGTTACTTTGGCAAAAATAGTATAGCGGCCATCTAAATGCGGCGTAGGCGAGTGGGTGATAAACCATTGGCAGCTTTCGGTATCTTTACCAGCCGAAGCCATGCCTACGTAACCTTCCAAATAGCGTAAGTCGGCCAATTCTGAGCGTAAGGAATAATCGGTGCCGCCCCAGCCATCGCCCCGCGGATCGCCGCCCTGCACCACAAAATTAGGAACTACCCGGTGAAAGTTTTTGCCGTTGAAAAATCCGGCCTGCGTTAAAGAAACAAAATTAGCCACGGAGCCCGGCGCTTCTTCCACAAATAATTGCAGCGTTATATTGCCTTTGGGGGTAGTGAGGTGTACTTGCTGCTGGCGGGGCAGTTTCTGGATTACCTGCCAGTCGATCGGGTGGTTGAAAGGGTTTTGGGCAGCCGATGCAGATGCAGTACCTGCAAAAAAGTTAATGGTCTTATCCAGTTCCAGGTAAGTTTCCATGTCCTGGGGTAAAATAAGTTTATCGCGCGCGGTTTTCAGGAACGTATAATCCGGGTAAGCTGCCCGGAAGTTAAGCTCCGGTTTTTGCAGCACCCCGGCCGCAATACCCATTATAGCCCGATCTTCCGAAGCAATAGCTTGCCGGAAAATTTTTACGAAAGTATCTTTAAAAGCCGGAGGGAAAGCTTTGTTACTGCGGATATCGGCCAGGGCTTGCATGCCATAAGAAGCTAGTACTGGCGAAGCGCCGGAGAAAGTTACTTTCTGAATAAAAGGGTAAGCACTCATATCCTGGCTCAAGGCTGATAATAAGGCCGCTTTTTCGTACAGGTTAGTTGTTTGGGCATACAAAGTCCGGATAGTAGCCTGCACCGAAGTATTATTGGGATGTAGCTTTAAAACTGCTCCGTACAAAGTAGATCGTACCCGCCAGTTAGAGGCACTTTGGGCGCTGGCCAGTAAGCGGGATTCTTCCTGCGCCGGGGCTTGGGCCAGCAGAAAATCTGCGGCTGCCAAAGCCACGTTGGGGTTTTTATGCGTAAGGCTTTTGTAAACCGCTTCTTTTATCTGCAGGAAATCAGCGTTGCTTAAAGTCCGGAGCGCATTAATTTGTACCCGGTAATCCGGATCTTGCTGTACCAGTTGTAATAGGGTAGCAGCTGCCTGGCCGGTTTTAATTTTGCCCAGCGCCTGGGCAGCCGCCATCCGTACATCCGCCGACGGATCGGATTGAGCAGCTTTTATAATAGGTACAACCTGGCCGGAGAGGTCGAGCCCGGGCGTACGGGCCAGAAAATGAGCGGCTCCCAAACGCGCTGCCGGGCTGTTTTGTGTTAAAAGTATTTGGGTTGCAGTAGCAACGGCTTTTACATAATTTAAGTTTTTAACATTAGTCCGGTATAAGCCCCAGGCTTGCCCGGCTTTTATAACCGGGTCAGGAGAAACAAAAATAGTCAGGAAATCCAGGCCTTTTTGCGTGGCACATTTACCTATTGCTTCCAGTATTTCGGCTTGCACTGCCGGAGCGGCTTCCTGGTTGGCTTGTTCTATTAACGCCAGTTCAGCCGCCGGATCGCTGATCTGGCCCAAGGCGTAAACTGCCGATTTTCTCACCGGCACCGCTTTGTCTTTTAATAAATTACTTAAATCCGGAATAACCTTTTTATCCTGCACGGAAGCAAAAGCCAGGGCTGCTTCGGCACGGTAAACCGGATTGAGGTGATGCAGGTACAATACCAGCGAATCAGTTTTGCGTTCGTCCTGTAAAGTATAAATAGCTCGGATTTCGGGATCGGTAAATTTGTTTACACCGGTAGCGGTAGTCGGGTTATGCTGAAGCGGCCGCTGGCACGCCGCTACACATAGTATAATCAGAAAAGAAAAAAAATATTTCACAATGTTGCGTTTTGGCCGGAATATACATAGAATTTTTTGTTCCAGCAGTTGCTACAGATTTTTGTGTTAACTGAGATGCTCTACAAAGCATTACTTATTCCGGGGCGGTATTTACAAAAATACCGGGCCTTTACGATTTAAAATGATAACTTGCTTTATAGATTAGGCTGCTGTTCGATAATATAAAAGCAAATTTAACAGACTTGTCTTGTTTCTTTAACCTTAATAAAATCAAGTTGGTACTGATAATGATAAGATACATCAAATAAAACTACAACATGAAAAAAAAATACGTAATCTTCCTGTTTTCCTTATTTACGCAGGTAGGTATAGTTAAGGCGCAAAAATCAGACTGGCAATTGGTGCCGGGAAGAATTGTTTCACCCTGGGCCGAAAAAGTAAATCCGGCCAAACCGCTGCCGGAATATCCGCGCCCGCAAATGGTGCGTGCTAATTGGGAGAATTTAAATGGACTTTGGGAATATTCAGTTCAGCCACGGTCTCAGCAGGAAACAATGCCCACTTCCTTCTCCGGAAAAATATTAGTACCTTATCCAATCGAATCCGCCCTGTCGGGTGTTGGTAAGACCGTAGGCCAGGATAGTGTACTCTGGTATAGCAAATCAATCAGCATATCTGCCAAACTCAGAAAGCAAAATGTATTGCTGCATTTTGGGGCGGTAGATTGGCAGTGCGATGTTTATGTAAACGGCCGAAAAGTAGGCGCTCACCAAGGTGGCTACGATCCTTTCTCTTTCGATATTACCACGGCCTTAAAACCAGGTGACCGGCAGGAAATTGCCCTGCGAGTCTGGGATCCGACCGATAAAGGCCCGCAGCCCCGCGGCAAGCAGGTGAACAAGCCGGAAAGCATTTGGTATACGCCGGTAACCGGTATATGGCAAACAGTTTGGCTGGAGTCGGTACCCCAAACGCACATTGCCGACACCAGGCATTTTCCGGATATCGATCAGCAGACGCTTACGGTATCTGCCCAGGTAAAGAATCTGCAGGCAAATGATCAACTGCGGATTTCGGCCTGGGATGGAAAAAAGAAAGTAGCCGAGCAACTGGTGCGGGCAGACGCTACCGCCGCATTAAAGGTTGATAATCCTAAACTATGGTCACCGGAAAATCCTTTCTTGTACGACATGCGCATAGCAGTGGTGCGGAAAGGGAAAATCATAGATGAGGTGAAAAGCTACTTTGCGATGCGCAAAATCAGCATAGCCCCCGATGCACAAGGTATTCAGCGCATGATGTTAAACAATAAATTTGTTTTTCAATACGGACCGCTGGATCAGGGCTGGTGGCCCGATGGGCTTTACACCGCTCCTACCGAAGCAGCTTTAATTTTCGATATTGATAAAACGAAGGAAATGGGCTTTAATATGATCCGGAAACATGTAAAGGTAGAACCGGCCCGCTGGTACAATTACTGCGATAAAACAGGAATGCTGGTTTGGCAGGACATGCCTAGTGGCGATTTGGGCGCCAGCTGGGGCAATCACCCGGGCATAGAAGGAGAGGGCGAAGATATGAACCGTACCCCAGAATCGGAGAAAATTTACCGCACGGAATGGGCCGCCATTATGGATGACCTGTATAACTTCCCCAGTATAGTGGTGTGGGTACCCTTTAATGAGGCTTGGGGCCAGTTTAAAACCCAGGAAATAGTGAACTGGACCATGCAAAAAGATCCCTCGCGACTGGTGAACAGTGCCAGTGGCGGTAATTTCCATCCGGTAGGGCATATCATTGACTTGCACCACTATCCAGGTCCGGCTATGCCGCGCGCCGACTTGTTTGGCGCTAAGCAAGCTATTGTGTTAGGTGAGTTTGGCGGATTGGGCCTACCTCTGGAAGGCCATACCTGGCAGCAAAAAAATAACTGGGGCTACCAGACTTTTAAGAACGCCGATGAGCTTTTTGAAAAATATAGTTCTTTTACCCTTAAACTGCAAGATCTTATAAAAAAAGGGTTATCCGCGGCCGTATACACCCAAACCACAGATGTAGAAGTAGAAACCAATGGCCTGATGACTTACGACCGGAAAGTAATGAAAGTGCCCGCAAATAAACTAAAAGAGGTAAACAGTAAACTGTATGATCCTGCTCTGGCGCCCGGAGTAACAACTCGTTAATAAGTTATAAGAAGAGTCATAATGGTAAGCACGCTCTCGGAAAAAAAAGGTTTGCGGCCGGCCGGGTGCTTCGCATAGAGTCCTTTAGGCAAGGTATGGGAAGAGAAATAATGCGCGACTTCCTGGCAGAAATCGTCAATAAAGCAGAATACTTCCACCACTTTGGCAATATCTATGATAAAGTACATAAGGTTAATGATTTAGGTGAAACATCGGAAAATATTTCTACCTGATCATTGATTTTATTGTTGGTACAACAAGCAATTTTTTTATTCTTTTAATTCCCGAGTTCATGTTTATTAATACCAAATAGCAATAACCCTATACCTAAATCTATATTATAATTATTGTCATCCTGAAAAGATCTATTGATTAGTATGACTTACAGGTAACAATTAGTAAAGCTGGTATCACCTACTTCCGTTCTAAACAAAAGATCCTTCCAGCATGACAAGAAAAGCTTTTTCCTGGACTCGAACGGGGTTAATACGATTTGGTATAAAATTAACCAATCAGTAGCTCTTGCCGGGTGTTTCACTATAGCCGTCCGGCTAAGGTACATATTATGGCTTGCTAAGCTAATTATTGGTCATTTACCTAATTAATTGTTAATGTGCTTGCTGGTGGAAACACGCAACAAGGGCAAGCGGAGCTACTTTTGTTGCAGCAAAATCCACTATTGCAACTTAGCTTGACGGCTATGGTGCTTTCACCGGCAAGAAGTCCGGCAAAGGCTGTATATTTGGCGGTGACAACACCACCATTGGCGAATATCTATTCGTTGTGCTTAAGAATGCAAAGCACACCGAAATTTTTTACTCCCCACAACTTTTCGGCTTGATCCAATAGTTGTATGCAAATTGTATGTACAAAAAAAAAGCACTTACAGTTTTTATGCCGTAAGTGCTTTTTTATAAGTGGAGAATATCGGAGTCGAACCGATGACCTCTTGCATGCCATGCAAGCGCTCTAGCCAGCTGAGCTAATCCCCCGTTTGCTAAAGTGATGCAAAAATAATAGAATTTTTTTAAATGCCAGCAATCAAAAGAAAAATATTTAACAATAAAAAAGGCAGCCAAACCGGCCGCCTTTTTTATCTTATAGCATGTGTCTGAATTTAGAATGAGTAACGGACACTTAACTGTGCTCTCCATCGTGAGTTGTAGTCGCTAATTGTATAGGGTTTCAGCTCGCCATTTACATTGTTCATTTTGGTAATATCAAAAGTGAATTGTGGCGTTGCACCTTGATTCTGGTTAACAGCCGAGAATACATTATAACTCTGGTTTGATACATAATAGCTATTTCCCCAATCTTTGTTTAAGAGATTAGTTACATTCATCACATCAAGGCCAATCTCAAGTTTGTGTTGTTTTACTAAATATAAGTCTTGAGCTATTCTTAAGTCAAAATGGTTTTCCCAAGGTGTTCTGTCGCCGTTACGCTCGGTGTTTTCTCCCATGTGATCTCTCAAGTATTTATTACTTGCCAAAAAGGTTTGAAAATCTTCCCATTGTTGTTCTGGTGTGATAATTACATCTGAACGCGTAAATTCAGCGAACATCGTTTGTGCTTCAGCAAGATTAGCTGGTACATATAATAAACTGGCATCATTGCCTCTGCCAGTAATATCATCGCCGGTAACATTGCCATCAAACAGGTAAGAAAGAGGAAGACCTGATTGTCCGTTATAAACTAAACCAATAGTTGTCGCTAAACGACCATTTGAGTATTGGAAGGATTTAGAAAGATATCCAACCACTCGTGAGCCAAGATCATAGTTAGAACGAGCTAAATCCAGGTTATTCAAACCATTAATGTTGTAGGCATAGCGCCAGTTTGAAAGGGCAGTTGAGCTAGTACCATCATTTAAAGAAGTAGCGCGTCCAAATGTATACGCAATACTACCTGACCAGCCATTCTCGATTGGCTTTTGAAGTTGTGCAGTTAAGTTGTAAGAGTAACCTTTGCTGGTATTAGTCAGGTAAATAATATCGGTAAACTGAGTACTTGCACGTTGGCCATAATAAGGACGAGTTGTGTTTCCAAAAGTTATGGTACCTGTTGGTTCGGTTAGATTCAGGTTTTGATAGTTGATATTATTGGCTGTTTTGGTATACATACCTTCTAAGCTACCAATTAAGCCCCACAATGGCAATCTCTGATCAACCGCTAAGTTGGCCCGGAATACCTGAGGGAATTTGAAATTACGATCTGTAACATCTATTTCAGTAGCAACAGAGGCAACATTATCAGGAATATAAGCTCCTAAATGTGCATCTGTCGGATCATAGTTGAAACGAAGATCGGCAGGTGATTGCGTATATCTGAGTGAAGCTACTCCTGTGCCTCCGTACTGGTTTGAAATCCAGACAAACGGAACCCGGCCCGTGAACAAACCAGCACCACCGCGTAGTTGTGTTGTAGCATCACCTTTCACATCCCAGTTAAAGCCAAACCTTGGAGAATAGTAGACAGATGGTTTAGGAACTTTGTTAGTAGCTACATCATAATTACTTGCAAAAGTTGAGCTGTTAAAGGCTTGGTTTACATCAGGCTTATTAAAAAAGACCGGCATGTCCAGCCGCAGCCCGTAGGTTAATTTAAATCTGTCCGTAACATTCCAAACATCTTGGGCATACAAACCAAATTGTGCAGCATGCATAATAGAGGCGGCATTATCTTCATCTCCTTTTGTAGAGAAGTACACCGCATAGTTACTAGGATTAGTATTATTGTCTAAGAATCGGTCTATACCGGTATAAGTTGTACCGTTTGTAGTTACATCTCTATAGGTATAATTACCATAAAAGTTTTGTAAGAAGACGTTGTTGGTATTGTAAAACTCGTTGTTGGTACCTACTGTAAAGGTGTGATTTCCCTTATAAAAAGTCAAATTATCAACTATTGTAAAATTGTCCTGGCCTAAGCTGTTACGTCCGGAAGAACTTTCAGAGCCAAAGTTATAGTTTAACGAATTAGATTGGATATAAATACTTGGGAATAAGTCAGTTACTCTTCTATCTCTAATATTGTTGTAAGTTACCCGGAAAACGTTAGAAGTACTGTTGGAAAAAGTACTATTCAGTTCAAGTACGGAAGTATTGGCTTTACTTTCGAATGTATAGCCACTATTGGCGAACGTTATGGTGTTAGCAGCACGGCTTATCACATCGTTAAGTCCACCCACATAGCTATGACGAAGCGTTAATCGGTGCTTATCTGTAATATTCCAGTCAATACGGCCAAACAAAGACGTTGAAGTTATTTCTTTGTTGATGTTGGTGTATCCGCCTACATCATAATTGTATGTTTCTAATACGTAGTTGCGAATAGATTCTAAAGTTGCTACATCAAATAACGAGCCGGAGTTTGCCTCAGCTGGATTATATGGAAGCGGAGTAGAGTTTTCAATTCTTTCGGCGTTGGCAAAGAAGAATAATTTATTTTTAATAATAGGGCCACCTAAACTTGCACCATAAGTGGTCTTATTAAACTCCGGGTATTTTAAATTAGTTGTTATAGACTTGCCAATAGCTTTTTCATTTTGCAGATACGTATAAGCTGAGCCGTGAAAATCATTTGTACCACTTTTTGTAACAGCATTAATACCTCCTCCTGTAAAGCCACCTTGGGTTACATCATAAGGCGATAGAAGAATTTGTAATTCCTGTACCGACTCCAGCGGAATAGGGTTAGTACCTGCTTGCCCCCCGTTTGTTCCTGAGCTTGCTAAACCAAATGCATCTGTAGCATTTGCGCCATCCACAGTAAACTGGTTGTACCTGCTAGACTGGCCTGCAAAGTTAATGCCAAGCGGGCTTCCGTCGGTGCTGCTGCTTGTCACAGAAGCTTGTGGCGTTAAACGAGCAAAATCCTGGATATTTCTGGTAACAGTAGGTAACTGTTGAATAGTCTGTTGAGAAACATTAGTAGCTGTACCACTTCTTTGAGAGCTAATCACCGCATTCCGGTCTGTGGTAACTACTACTTCAGCTAAGGAACTACTTTGTACATCTAAATTAATATCTAAACGTAAAGGATTACCTAATGCTAAAGTAAGGTTGGGTATGGTGCGGGTATTATAACCAATATAGGTGATCGTTACTGTATAAGGACCTCCCACCCGCATGTTGGGAATAGTGTATTGCCCGTTTGTGTTGGTAGTGGACCCGTAAACGGTACCACTGGGTACGTGAACTGCCTGAACTGTAGCACCAATCAGGGCTTCGCCACCGGCATCCCTAACCGATCCTGTAATACTACTCGTTGTTACCTGTGCATAGATACTAACTGCACAAAATAACATGAGAAGAGTAGAAAGTAAGTACTTCTTCATAAATGGTTTTTATTTGGTTTGTGAACAATAAAAAAGGAATAATCAAATTAATATTAGGTACTACTGAATTTTAAAGGGTTTTCTGTTATATACTTGATTTTAAGTGGTTGTTTAAATCCGGAAAATAATATCCGTACGCAAAGTTAATCTGTGTTTTTGGGCTATTTGTTAACTTATTGTTAAGTATTTTTGGTAGAATATAAATAAATTTTAAGATTTTGCCGCAAATATAAAACAAAATTAAATATGTGGTCGTACGGCCTTTACAAATATTTTCTGGTAATGGGCTGCGTATAAATTATCTTCTACTACACCCAGGTGCGTAGAGGCATGTATAAAAAATATCTCATCTCTGCCTTTTACATCGGTTACCATACCCACGTGCGTTATTTGCCGCGGATTTCCCGAAGCACTAAAGAACACCAAATCACCTTCCCGAATATCGCGGGGCCGGACTTCCCGGCCAAAGTGGCTTTGATCGGTAGAGTTGCGGGGTAATTTTACATCGATGCTCTTAAAAGAAGTGCAGAGCAGGCCGGAGCAATCCATGCCGATGCGGGTGGTGCCGCCAAATTTATAAGGGGTGCCGCGATAGGAGCGGGCGGTTCTGATTACTTGCTGAACATCTTTGCTGACGCGGGTTTTAGCCAGTTTTGCGGCCCGGCGTTCCTGGCGCTCAAATTGCCGTTCCCGCCTTTGATATTCCCATTCCAGTTTTCTTTGGTCGGTGTTCGCAAAACCAGAGTCGGAAGAAGAATTGAAAACCGTGCTGGTGTTTTTACAGGAAACAGTAAGTGCTAACGAAAGTCCGATCAGCCCATACTTTGATTGAAGTGTCAATGTACGCCAAAACATAAAATCATGCGGATTTTAGACCGGCTTAAAGTTAAGGTAAAGAATTTAGCTAAAAAAGTGAAGTTCTAAATTATAGAATATTTTTATTTAACTTATTGATAATGAGATATTAGTATTGTAATGGGTGAATTTGCGGTACGGGAAGCAGCTTAAGCATAGAAAAAATAATTTTGATCCGGAAAATTGGCTCAGAAGAGTAAATAAGCACTAAAGGTAGGTTTAGGCTGCTCTTATTTACATAAAAAATTTATCAGGCTTTACGGTACATATAAGATTTGCCGGCTTGTTGGTAATTTTTATACTATAGTTTGGCGAAGGAAAATCCAGCCTAAATTGCCAGTGTTATAAAAGATAATCGGTAAAAGTTTAACAAAGAACCTGTTTAGGATTTTCAAACAAACTGATAAATTCCCTTTGCAGGGGGATGTTAATTGCTGAGGAATATTTTCTTTTACAACTTTTTACACTCCTATAATCCCTTCAGGGGGATAATTTAATTAGCCCTTTGCAAAATACTAAATAGCTTCAAAGAATAACCAATACATTTTGCGATATAAAGCTCCTTATTATCCGGGCCGAAAGGGCTGAATTTTAGTTCTTCTTACGAGCCAAGTACAAGTATATTTTTATAAACTCCTACCGTAAAATCGCAATAGTTTTTGTAAGAGGTAAATATTTTAGCACTTTTTGTATATCCCGATAGCAGCTGTTCGTTCGTAATAAGTAAAAGTAGAAGAAGCGGGTAAATTTAATTTTCTTTATTTACCTTTTTATTTCGGACCGGGTTAGAGCCTAACCATAAGTAACCTATTAAAGCAAAATTCGTCTGCATTCTGTAATACAATTAATTAAAGCCCGGCAGAAAGGTATTGCGGGTTTAAACGGGTCGCGCTCATTTTAATGGGTAGGAGCTGAACAGCCGGTATTTTAAAATAAGTTATTGTACTATTTACAGTTTAAATAGGCTATATATTATTGATTTTTAGCTTATTAAATATATTGTATTTTTTGTTTGTTCAAGTATAAAGAAATATTAATTTTGTTCCGTCTATGTGTGGAATTTCTGGTGTTTATGCCTTCAGCGATGTAGGGCACGATTTTCTTGATAAAT
>Ga0210040_10001182_pt1 | contig 40341 bp, 33 predicted proteins | sample CryGeyCG12114_NA_FD_185462 | JGI IMG/M metagenome (GOLD analysis project Ga0210040, IMG submission 185462) | Groundwater microbial communities from aquifer - Crystal Geyser CG19_WC_8/21/14_NA (SPAdes) (version 2) | ecosystem: Environmental > Aquatic > Deep subsurface > Groundwater | place: USA... | reverse complement strand
CCTCGAGTACACATTTATCAATAAACAGAGCAGAGTTTTTTATCTTCCTCGAGTGTAAATAAAGTTGGAAACTTGAGTGCAAACACCTAGTTATAATTTTTGAAATTATTTATGGAGCGGGCAATACTGTTCTTAAGAGCTGCCAGATTCTTGTTCATACTTTTTGGCATAAATCTAACACCTGTCATAGCTTCCAAATATCACGGGAAAATAGGGCTGCTTTGAGACACAATAAACTCGTAAGTGATCTGAAGGGAAAATTGTCTTTCTATAGATAAATTTTGGTGTTTAAATGGAGAATAAATGTTTTTCTTGTAAACTGATTAGAATGCACAGGGTTTAAAAGTCAGGCCAGCTTAGTTAGGGAAACTAAATTGCATTTCAAACAAATATAAGGCAGGCATGAAGAACTGACCAAGAAAAGCAGTGAAGCAGTTTTAAAAGCTTCTTATGTCCTCCTGTGATAGATTGTTTTTCCTTCTAGCCAAACAATTTTTTGCGTCTTCATAGACTTTTCCCCTTTTCAAAGGACATGCAATGCAATGGGTACTAAAAAGTTTCCCAACATACGCCTTCAGTTAGTTTTTTTCGAAGTTGAGGGAAACACAGAAAAGGTAGAAAGTGAATTGGTTCAGTCAGTCTTGTTTACCCAAATGATAAAATCATTGAATTCATTAGCGGCGTTCAAATGTGACCCAAAAATGCCATTAATTTTGTGAGTTTAAACTAAACCAGAACATGAGTTCCCTCGTTTCTCACTAATGAGCGCTCGCATTTTTTATTCCAATATACAACATGCAAACATCCTACACTTATTCACAAGCCTTAATATTTCACGTTATGGCAAACTAACTAACTAACTATAAATCATATTAGTTAGTAATTTCATAATATTTGCGTAAATCTAATCGGTTCAGTTACTAGGCCACTATACTATTGGTATATGGAAGAGAATGTTTGTTTCGATATTCAAGGTAACTAACTAACTATATTTCATACGATATGACAGCAGAAACTCGTAAATTACTAGCGAAACAATGCTCCCATATAAATAATAATGAAGCCAAAAAAATGTCTCATGTCAACTGCACATCATAACGGTTTCCTGGGACGCTAATTAAAGATTTGCATCGGTTCCTTTTGTACACACCATTTGGTAAGGACAAACAGTCGTGCCAAATAAATAAATCGATCCTATTGATGTTGTTTTTGTCCTGTAGCAAACTGTACAACTCTCATTTCCTTTCCTTGAAACCATATCAATCTAGGGCTCTAAATGAGCGCAAACAGAGATGAAAGCTCCCGGCCAATCTATATACATATACCAGCCTAACATGGGAATATTACAAAACAAATGGCAACCAACCAACCTCATGTTAATCACACAAGCAATCTGTGAACTCAAAAGACGAGACAAATTACACAATCATTTTTTTCATTCCATACAATGCAGTTTCAGTCGTGAAAAATTAACCATTTCTAATTCCTTGGATGCATTCCATTGTGTAAATACAGTGCAATAATAGAATGCATTACTCATGGCATTAGAAGTAAAATATACCTACCTAGTTAGTATTTGTACAGCCCGTCAAATAATACAAACTAACTATGCGTTACTATGTCTCTATTGAATTCATATTTTTATCAGCTAACTAACTAAATAACTTCAAATATACATTTTAGAATGAGGGTTCCTCCATGAAGGCCATTGAGCTATTGTCTCATCCTTTTGTATTTAACGTGTAGGGAACAAGTGGATGAAAAAAGACCTTGTCTAGTTAAAAAGCTTTCCCCTTTCATTCTAATTTTATATACGATTTTGAGACAACTTACTGTAACTAACTAAAAGATCGATAGATGAAGATGAAACGAAAAGAAATCAGGAAATGAAGTGTGAGACTGGAATTCAATTGATGTAAACCATTTATATATGTTCGTTCACGTCACACACAAGTCTTCTTTTCCTCCAATTGGTATTCCCTTCGGAGCTGCCATCTTCTCCTCAACTATTATGAAGCTCATGAATGTATCATCATACTCATCAGAATGATTACTTTATTGGGGAGATGTTCGTGTGGATGGAAAAGACTGCAGTCCAACCAACAGAACCCATTTCCCATTCACTATCTACTACTTGTGCCCTATGCACATAAATTAGTACGTGGGCTTACAACGGTAATACAGTACCTCAGAGTTAGAGGTTAGAGATAAATTTTTACAGTCAAATCCTAATACACAAATCTTGCTCATCATTACATAAAAAACATTCCCTACCTTTCCCAATAATAATACTAGTACTAAAAACCCTAACCAACATGCATGAGTAAGCATAGCAATTTTTAACTGTGTTTATTTACCCTATTGAATGAATAGTGTTTATAACGTACTGGGTTCTATTAAAAAGTGTTGAAAATCTTGATAGTATTAGCACTAATATCTACAGTTTATGATTAGCTAGTTAATTGCATATAAATGTGTGGGTACACTTGTATATACGCAAAAGATAGAGATTTAAATATTCTGTAGCAAATGTGTGGCTGTTCCGCACCAACGCCAAATAATACAATCAAACAAGTTTCAAATGGAGTGTCAGTCTATGATCTAAAAAAGTAGTTAGTTAGTGGGTATTTGATGATTGAGCACTCAGTTAGACAGCATGGAGAGCGCAGAACATTTTTGAACTACTGTGAGCACACATGTGTTCATTACGAACAAAGTGAGAGTATATACCTACAGTTAGTTAGTTTGTATGGTTCTTCCAACTGAAACTGTTAGTTTATAGTCAGTGCAAGAGTACGCATAGCTAAAAGGTATTTACTTGTCCTACTTTTTCTCATGCGCTCTTCTGTTTTTGGGGGTAAAACGTGAAAAAAACTATTGAATTCATAGACAACGGAAGTGGCCATTCTTGGGTGACCTTATTAGAATGAACATTTGCCTGCCTTCCCTGCATTACTCACTATGCATACAAGGATGAACTTTTGCCTACAAATGATTGTAATATAGGCTTGTAGGATCTATCACAGCAATTCCCAGTACTCACTAACTAAATAACTAAGTAACTAACGTTGGATTTCAATTTTGAAACCTCCCAGAGTTATTTCTACTGGGCTCCAAGGGTAGATTACATTGTGCAGGAGTTTAGTACTACACTGTACTTTCTCTGGACATCTCATTGATTTGACTCTCCCAGTTTGGACCAGAAATCGATAGTAAAATTGAAATGGAAAAGTCGGTTAATATGGGGATATCGACAGGTTTTTCATGAAATGATACATTCTAGTCCTAGTGGATACTAAAAATGGTATCTTTTTGGCATGATCTCTTGTTAGGTTCCAGTCTGCCCATTATATTGGCATCTCTCGAAGGGAACCAAATAACAAGTAAATTGAGCATTTGTACCAAATTTACTACCACACATTCCCTTACACACTTGAGTATATATTGAATTCTCAGTTTACAATCCACATATCGATGGATAAACGTAAACTTGGGACCACTAAATAGTCCCTCCAGCTACTAGATTGCTCGCGAGATCAATTTGGGAGAAGATCACTTGCTCTTGTATGCTATTAAGGGAGGAAATTGAAGAATGGAGAGCACAGTAAGTCTACTTTAGGTACTGTGAATCCACAGAATCGGCACTTCTCTCGGCTCTCAAGTTGAGAAACCAAAAGCTGATGCCAAGATGATTTGTTTTCCAATGATCAAAGTAATCATCGCCCAGTCTTTTATGTAATTTCCAGAGCCCAACTCTACTTACTGAAGGACATATGGCCAGATGAATCGTTGTGTTCCCTGTATTGTCTTTTAGTTAGTTAGTTAGTTAGTTAGTGAGTGAGTCCTCTTTTAGAGGTTCCGTGCCAGAAAGCAATTAAGACAGAAACCTCTGATCGTGAGTATAGATAAATTACAAGTACAAGTTGCATGCAAACAGTCTTCTTTCCTTTCTTCTCTTCAGACATGAAGACAAGTTCATAATGAATGTCTTTTTTTAATGTCAACAATATTTCCTTTCTGTTTCCCCCCTTTGGTTCACACACTTATGAGGCCCGCTTTTCATGTGTACACCCAAATATTTGCGAATTGTGTATGTATTCTAGACCTGTAGATACAAAAATGATGTCAAAGGCAAATGAGAGTAAATCAGGTATATAGTTGGTTTGTTTTAGTTTGTGAGGTTTTGCAAAAGTACCGTTATAGCTGGCTGCGTTTATGGAAAACCCTGTAATTACCTGATGACTAGGCATTCATGAGTGAGTTGGCTGTGCTCATTTGTTTACTCACGATGCAAAAGGGTAGATAGAAGCATTATTTTTGGCGTTCATTCCTATGCAATGTTTGTGTCTGTAGTTTTGTACGTGAGGAAAGTTGGAATGAGGGATGAACCGGAAGTAAGTGGGGTCAGAATAGAGGGGCCTATAGATCCATGCGTTAGGTTTGAATGTTTAGTGCTCCTACTAGTATGCTCCATATAGTGAGTGCGCGAGTGAGTTTCAAAAACTGTGGAAATACAGAGTTGATATAAGCTAGTTACCCCTATGATGTTGCATTTGCATTTAAGTGAATCCGTAAAGTTTGTAATGTATATTAGTAAACTAACAGCTAACTATATTATTATAGAATACTATTCTCATTATCTCATTGCTATTCAGTCTGCTTGGAATACTTTTACACTGCATATTCGTACTCAATTTATAATCGCGGGATGCCTTTAGCACTTGAGCCAGTTGAATTTTCCGAGTTAATATTTTGGACACTATTATTAATTATCAATACGTTCACTTAGACCACTGTATCTTATTTTGTGTTACGAATTTAAGGGTTCGACACAAGCAAAAAAACAGTCTTGTTTTAAAATCCCTGTTAATGTCATGTTGCAGGAGTACATTGTACGTAAATACATACTACAGCACAACAGATCGATCAGTGATCAGTCATTATGAAAGTTCTTTCATCTTCATCAAATGAACAATGTCATAGCATAGTAACCCACTTTATTTACACGCTTTTGAAAACGCAACTGTATTTCATTCCATGGGTTGAATACATGTCATTTTGTGAATTGTATTGACCTGGACACATGTAAATGAATTAATCAAATTCTCTCCCATAAAAAATAATCCTTCCCATTTCGTACTGGAATCAATGCTACCTGTGTTTCTTAGAAACTAAAAACCTTCCCTCTGCCTAATTAATTAGCACATCGAAAAAAGGCAAACTGATCAAAGGGCGTAATTTTACTGAACTGAATGAGAATTGGAGTTAGCTAATCAAATCTGCCTGCAAATGATGTGTGCTGCATAATGCTTCCAATAACACATTAACTACAATGGATCGTAGTTGTAACCAAAACTAAACAACTACGCTAGTTTCACAGTATTGTATCTAACAACTACTGAACTAATGCATTTCCTTTTATCATTCACACAGGGTTGGCCTTTGGACTACCCATCCATGAAGGACTTTGGATATTTTCTCTTTCTAAGTCTACTGGTTCCCACAAATGTCCAGGGTGAGCCTTCTAAAAACTTCTGGTGTAAAAAGATGACCGAGTCGAAAACTGAAAATTACCAAATCAATGATACATTGTCCTTTTTTTAAATCCTAGGGGAATGTTTTGGCGGTGTGGAATCTTACGAGAAAACAACTGGGAAGGCCATGACAGGTAGTGATTCACGTGGGCTTCTTCATCAACCAGGAGCCGCCATCACGAGAGACTGTAACGCCGTTTGTAAGCAAACCCCCACGTGCAAAGCTTTCACAGTTGGTAAGCTATCCATTTACAACATAAAAACTACAAATTAAACATAAACAATAACCAGCTCATAACAGTCAATCCGTAGTTATAGGTTCACAATGTTACAAAAGTTTTTGCGTTACTACTAACATCTCCTTTTTCCTTCTTGAGTTGTCTTAATTATCATATTTTCATTACACTAACTAACAGTATTTAACCAGCCGGTCATTATGCTACATGGTTTTAATTTAACTATTATGTCCGTCGCGGTAGTTGGTAGATACATTATAGAGTTGCATCTTGTATTCCTATTATCGGTGTTGCGTATGTCATGTCAAAACAAAGTGTTCTTAATTCCGAAACCATAAAAGAGTATATTGTCTTGTTTGACACATCGTTGCATTAAGCACAGGTGTGTGGTTCTTCTGGACTAAACACGGTATTTTAGGTTCTTTCGTCTGAAGTGATTGTTTGGTTACCTTAGCTATAGTTAGTTAGTTAGTTACTATTGAATACGCCTACGGGTAATAGTTAATGCTGTTGACCCCAATGACCTCTGTTTTGTTTCATAGACTATTCCAAGTCCATCTGTGTTTCCTTTGAGCATGACTCGATGGGAAAGCGAGACAAATTGAGGGATGACCCGAGAACGAACTATTTTGAGAAAGTTTGCTATCGTGGCCGTAAGTTGATTAAAGCTGTGTTGATGTTGTTAGTAGATTCAAAGATTCTCAGACAGATTGCAAAGTTCACTCGATTACGCGCATCTTCAAATCATAACTGAGAAACTGACTCGTGTGTCGTGTGCAATGCATACAACAACGAGTGTTGCTTGATTTTAGAACAGCAGACGGCTGTCTGTTAATTAATAATAGTTTAAATTTTGTTGATACTCTATCAAATACTGTGTGGTTTGCTTAATTCTCCATAGCACATGAACCCAGCTGCTATTATTATTTAAATAATTAAAAATCATATTACCACTTAATATTAAAAGCAATATGTTTTGTAACTCCGATTGGGAGAATCTACGTTGAAAACTGTGACCAGTGTGATTTTTTTAAGATTGCATTGTATTTTGCCGAGTTTGATGTTAGTATATCCAGTGTGCTGTAGTTTGGAAATGTATTATGATTTAGTCACCGACTTTCAACAACTTTGTGGAGAGCGGTTGTGGACATTTGAGCGGGTTGTAGGAGCATTCCTGGATGGCTTTGATGACAAAGAGGAGCGGTCAGTGCAGTCCAAAACAGATTGTGAGAAGCTTTGTCTCACCGAGACGGAGTTTGTGTGCAGGTCTGTAAAAATGGTCTAAACCAACCAACCACAATGTGTAGTTTAGCCACTAATATGTAGACAGGATTTCGAATTTATTGTTCTCCTCTCTGTGTCTTTGAAGTGACTCGAGAGCTCAATTTAATGCATGTTGTGTTGACTCTTGTCTTCTCTGTAATGGATCATTTTAGGTCGGCAGAGTATGATGAGGCTCTCAAAGTGTGTAAACTCAGTCGTGAAGACCGTAGGACTCAGCCTAGTGCTTTCCGGCATCAGCCGGACATTAAAGTGGACTACTTAGAAAATCAATGCGTGAAACGTAAGTTTATAGTAGTACAGTAATAAATACTGGTAACTGGTATAATAATCATGATGAAGCTGTCATTGGATTAAGCATGTCAGCTCATTCATGCGAGACAACACTCAGAACACATACAGCCGTATTAAATGATTATGCGTCCAGTTGACTGATTTGTAAATTTTAAAATGCTAAAATCCGCTTCTCCTTAAATCGCAGAACTGCCCGATTGTCGATATACAACTCGACAAGAAGTTTCCGTGATCTCTATGGATGAACTGCAATTTGCAAGTTCTAAGGAAGACTGCCAAACGCTGTGTGATCAAGTAAGTTTGGCCTTTTTTTTAATGTTCGCCACAAGTTTAATTCCCCAGGTTGCCAGGTTTGGGAATGTGCCTTTAAATGCTAACTCATAGAAACCCCTCGTTCTGCCTTCTAACTTGTATGGATGCACAATGGTTGCTAATTAATTTTTTGATAGTACAAAATCACCGGTAGTCAGTAATTAATTGCGAACTATGCTCTCCACTTTTCAGTCAAGAAAGTTTACATGCCGATCTACATCATTCAATGCGGATGAAAATCGATGTTTTCTCTCCGCCGACGACTCGGTGAGTTTGATGGGCGCAGCATTGCCACGAAAGAGAGGAACAGTTTTCTCAGAGAAACAATGCTCCATAAGTAAGTTCTCCAGCTTAATATTATATCTTCAAATATTCCTAACGTCGTTCAAGCATGCAATCGATTATAATTTTTTGCAAATCCAATTCTCTGTGTGCTTCCTCTCTCTCTCTCTCACGATGTCTATAGACAGCCTGTTTTTTGCCTTTTCGTGTTTCTGCTTTCATTCCTCCTCATTCTATTTATTTCAGACAATTGTGAAGGCGGTCTTTTCACCTTTGAAAAGGTGACAGGCCATTTTCTACGTACAGCTAAGCAAGAGCCAATCAGCTTGTCATCCACAGCTCCGGGCGTCACTTTAGAATGTGCTGAGAAATGCATTGATTCAGGAGCTGATTGCCCCGCATTCATTGTGGACCACTCTGCCATGAGATGTTTTAAATTGGATCGTAATACGCAAGGACGAGGAGAAGAGTTGACCAAACGAGTGGGACAAAACTACTTTGAGAAAATTTGTCTACGTGGTAATGCATAATATAATAACGTGTATTCTGATTTCTGAAGCACATAACTTTTCTCACTATGGGATAATGAAATAAGAGGGGAGGCATAGTAAGTGAGTCAAATTGTGGAAAGAGAAAGCAGGAGTGTAGTTTGTGAGTAATGAGTAATAGTCGTAATAAGTTAAGTGATGACTTTCTCAATCAGCAACCATATGAGCTTCAATAGTATTATACGCATTTGTTTATATTTTGGTTGTTCTCGTACACTACTATTTAACTATCAAACTGCACACACGACTCGTATGTTTGTTGTTGGTGAAAAGTGAAACTTTCTCGTTCCACTCTTTGATAACTCATTTGTGGAACTTGAGACTAACTGAAGGAGACTTGTTTATGGGGGAACGCAGGAAACATTCGTGGTTGCCGGGGGAAAGCTTGGGCTTTTGAGCGGAGACCAGCCCGGGAACTCAGGGGTCATGACAGTCTTGTTATTCACCATGTCCCAAGTCGTAGGGACTGCGAGGAGCGGTGTTTGTCTGAAACTCGGTTTGTTTGCCGATCTGCGGAATATCACACTCAAGTAAGCGTTTAATTATGTTATTGTTACTAACTTTCTAACTAACTAACTGTTGTTAGCTACAGCTACTAGTGGGTTATTTAACAGTGGCTTTGTATCTAGCATGTAACATGTATGCTTGTGTAGTATGAGTAGTATCGTTTTTTAAGTTATAGCAATGTATATACTATACTTTCTTGAGCTTGTAAATTTCACGGTCATTAAATGCTCCCTCTAAGTTATCATCATTGTTTCAACAGCTTAAGTTACACGAGAGTAATATGTGCAACTCCAAGCAGTAGTAAATAGCCAGTTGAAAAGTTAAACCTTGGGACATTCTAGGAGGGTAAATGTATTGTCTGCTCACTCACTGTGAGTGCGTTACACAATTGATTGAAGATAAACTGGATTTTGATGAACACAAAAAACAATGGGTTGGCAAAGTTTCTGTCATAACTTGGGAACAAGCTTTTGAAGTGAAAAGTTTTTCCCCGTCTTCGCTTCACAAAAATTACGACAAGCTGTAAAATTTTCTCAGGCAATCAAATTGTCTGGCACACGGATCCAATCCAAGTATTGCCTTACACATGGAGAAGAATGAAAGTGAGAACGAGTCAAACTAAAACTAAATACAAGGATACCATAGTTTTAGCTATGATGATGATGTTAGTTAGTTTTGAGTGAGTGAAGTGAGCTCTCGTGTGAGCAACTTTTCTTCTTTCCCTATATTTTCACCCACTAGGCCCACTACTACTGTGTATACTACCTTATAGTATCTGAGAGATTGAGGTGTGTTAGTTATTGTTTGGTTCCCCTCCTACGCTCTCACTCACACTGTAAATATACATGATGTTGATGTGCCTTTATTTGGTTCTTCTAGAGCCTGTGAATGTATCTTCTTCTCACTCACTCACTTTGATATCTGCTCCCTGTGTACAGCAAGTTGTGTGATGTGTGGAAAGCTAACTAACTATTTCACACACGCCTTAACGTTCTTTAATATATACGTAAAGTAGGGGGAACTGGTGCGTGAGTATCTACTGTTCCGTGGTGCTGATCTTGTTGTTATTATTATGAAGGGCTTTGTATTGCAATTGCCTTCCTCATTTTTTTCTCCACCATTATTATTGCTACTAGGCTTTACTTGATAATGTGAGACTGGATTACAGCTGGATGCTTGTTCGCTTTTGTACACAACTTTTGGGCTAGTCTTTTTAGGCGGGTTGGGTTGGGTTAGTTATTCATCGTTTGGAGTATGTATACTATACTATGTGTGTAATTGCTGTTTGCAGACCACTGAATGTCGTTTGAGTCGAGAGGATAGAAGAACTCGACCCAATGACTTTGTTGAAGCCCCTATGCACATTGAGTATTTGGAGAATCAGTGCATTGATCGTAAGTATTGAGAATATTTAGCTTGTCTGTACAGAGCATTATATAATATAAAGCGTTAAATGTTTTTATTGTCATTCGAAAATTTGACTTCTTATGAAGGATTTGCAAAAAATGTTGGAGTTCTAACTCTTGAGTTGAAAATGTTGAAATTCATTTTAGTTGCTAGTATTCGTTAGTTTATTTGAAAAGAGAGTTTTTGGCCTTCGAAAGTTATGAGGTCTGCAAGTGAATTGAAGATGTAAAATTCTTTTGTCATTGTATTTTATAGTTATTGTCAAGTTTGCATGCAGATAGCATGTCTTGAGTAGTTTGGCTTTAGGATAGAAACTTTCGCTTTTATTACGTCTGTTCTTCTTATTAATCGTTTGAGTTTAGTTAGTTGGAGTTTACAAACTATGGTTCTCATTTTCCTTTGAATTAAAAATGTGATGCACAACTTGTTATGGATGATAATGCAGCCGAGACACATTGCAATTTTGCCACCATTCCGGACTCGCATCCCCACTACTTGGACACTGTAATTAATGGGGTTGCCAACGAAGCCGAATGCCGTCTCAAATGTAACACAATGAGGAAGTTTGTGTGTCGGTCCTACTCTTATTATGCAACCCATTCTCAATGTTTCATCTCTGGAGATGACAGAGGTATATCTTTTGTAATACTTATAGTTTGTGGAAAAAGAAAGAAAAGTCCTCGCCTCTCTCTCTCTCACTCGCTTCTAACTTTCCATACCTACGTACCACTTACTTTACTTGCGGTATAATCTGCAATTCCATGATGTCATACAGATTTACAGTCCACTTTCTCTGGTATGCAAAACATTCCTACCAGTTCTACATGGCCCCGCTTTTGTTGCCAACACAAGTAATATAAAGAAAATTTGAAAATCTCTTTTTTAATTAATTCTAATATTTTGACTAGGACGCACAAAAAAATCTTGAATGTTCACAATAGTACTTACTACAGTTTCTATAATGATTTACGTGGCTTACTTAACCACTATTGTGTGTGCATTACGAACCATATCTTTCCCTTTTACCAAAGTATGTGACATGAAATCTATTTATCAAATAGTAGTGCCCCCATGTTTCTTGTACAAAAAACAGCTCATTGTATCAATAAAAGTTTTTTATGAGTACTATTAAAGTCATATTTTATACAATATTAGACCTATACCAGCTACTCATGCACAACCCACTTGTGCTTCCATCATGGCACACAAGTACGAGCTTTTCATGTGCTAGTAACTTTGTTTCAAGTATTCAGACAAAAACTTGCATTGATACTACACCAAGGACATTTAGTACTTGACGGAATACAGTATTATTGTGGTCGGTAGGTAGGTAGTACATATATAGATAATGGGCTGTATAATACCTTTGGAAGACAAAAAAAGAGTGAAGAGGAAAAGAGAGGACTTCCACTCTACAACTTTTTGACTTGACATGAGTTTTTTTTGTAGCATCTGGTGGAGACGAAGCTGTACAAAAGAGAACGGGCACGGTATTCTATGAAAGAGATTGCAAAGGTACGCCTGCAGGCCAGCATCGTCTTCCTAATGGAATTCCTGACCAGCCACTTCTGAGCCATGGAGGCTTCATTGGCACAAATCGCATTGACAGTCGAAATCCTCGTCCTGGTGCAACTGACACACAAAGTGAGTCTTTTTTACCCTTAATTATTCATGCGAGCAAAAGAGGAGAAAAAAGAGGAACAAAATGTCGAAAATGACATTTATTTTTGAGTGATGATCCTTTCTGATGGTTGCCATTGAGGAGTCAGCCAGTTATGCGACTAAAAGGAACATGATGCCATCATATGATTATGGTAGACTCAAGGAGTGTGTACCGAATTATTGACGTGTACGTGTAGAGATTGCATGGAGCCATACTGACTGACTGACAGAGTGACTTTAGAAAATGAATTGAATGCAAACAGTAATGAAAATTGAATTGGATGGAAAAGTTTTGTTCTTTCTTCAGCCATTGTGTACAGAAAGTCAGGCAGGGAAGAAACGTATACATTATTATTGAAATGAAGATTGATATTTGAACATTATTTATAGCTTACTTTCATTCTAAATCATGCGTGGGACAGTATGAGTAGTAGGTCCTAGACTTGAACTACTGGAGATATCGCAAGGAGTACAATAATGTGCTGCATTATATAGACTTCTGGTTTTATATTGTTGAAGTTGTTAGTAAGTTGTGTTCCTTCCCTCTGGCAGTGTATTATTATTATTTTTATTGCATGGATGGATGGATGAGTAGATGGTAATAGATTTGATGTGACAGGAAGCTTATGTGTATACACCATAATGTGTGCCCATGAATGTGATTTCAGTTGGGAGATGTGCCTTTGGACGGATGACATATGAGAAAGTGTCTGGCTATGAGTTGGATCGTGGACACAGCTACCTTCTGTACCGTGATGCGGCACGAGGGATCTCAGACAAATGTTCCAAGCGATGCCAGAGTGACGTGAAATGTCATGCTTTCAACCTAGACTACAATCGGAACGAGTGCTCCGCTCTCGAGTTTGCAAATGATGAGGTGCGCTACGACTTGCGTCGATCCTCTGGGGTCGCTTACTTTGAAGGAATATGTCTTCGAGGTATGTCCAACACTTATCGTTCTACTTTTTGATTTGTCAAACTGTGAGTCCCAGTTGATGTGGTTGTACCATGTACGGACGTACATGGTCTAACCTGGAGTGGGTTCAGACTTGTTCTTGTCGGTAAGAATGTGTCAAGGCCATTATTATGGAGCGCGTGGTGTGAGTCTTGAAACAGAAAGGGTGAACTATATAGATAGTTCTCACTTTCCTCTCCCGTGTGCTAAATTCTCATTGTCTTTATAGTCATAGTCAGTACCAGTAGTAGTAGTAATAGTAGTAGTATGATCCATGAAGAAGGATGTTGCTGCCAGGAGGATGTTCCATTATTATTATTTTTGTATGGAATGCAGGCAGTGCCTTTGGTTCGTACTTACTGTAGTAGAATGTGTGTACATGCGTTTTTGTCTCACCTTGTTGGCTCAGGTGGGGGTTGCGGGTTACTGTGGACGTTCGAACGGATTCCTAATTTCCAACTGATAGGCTTTGATAAAGAAGTATACCGTGACGTGGGGAAAACACAATGTGAAGATAGATGCCTGGAAGAAAGACGATTTATGTGCAGATCAGCATCTTATGACTGGAAGAAACGGGAATGCCGCTTGAGTACACAGGATCGATTCACACAGCCTAGAGCCTTCGCTCCCTCCCCAGACTCTGACTACTTAGAAAATCAATGTGCTCCACGTAAGAGATGCTTATACATACATACATACTGATATACAGGAAAGGACTAGTAAGGTTACCTTCATCCAATGCTGCTGCTCCTAACCTACATACCTACATTCATTTCAGAGACTCACTCTCTCCCTTGCTTCCATCCAACTATAAATGTGTGTTCTATGCTTTCACTTTGGACACACAGTCGCTCCCTTGCTTCCATCCAACTATAAATGTGTGTTCTATGCTTCCACTTTGGACACACACTCGCTCCTACTCCCTTCGTTTCTCTCTTTCCTCCATTTTTTCCATCTCATGTCTCTTTTGCTTTAGAAAAGGTATGAGTGGGCCCATTTGCGTATCTCTGTGTAGATAGCTTCCATATACTTGGGCAGCACAAGGTTTTGGGGAAAGGAATACGTGGAACCGTCGTGAAAAAATGAATTTCTTTCATCTCCACAATAGTGAGTAGGGAAGGCTTCCTAGGTGACCTTTCACCTTGGCCAAACTAATTATACCTTATGTAGTCTGGTTCATATTAATGTAATGTTCTTATATAATCACGGGTTTCTCAGGCAGCACACATCAGTAACATGCTCACCTAAGCCATAAATTCTGGATGACTGTTTTCTTTAATACAATTTGATCACTGTACAACTGGTTGACGAAAACAGAGCTTCCTTTGGGACCCCATCAGGGATTTACGGCTTCCAGTTAGTTCGCATATACTTGGGCATATACATACAATTACTGATACGGTTAGGGTTACCATGCATTTAGGCCTTCCTGTGCTCTCTCTGACACAACTCTTACTTTCTTCGTGCTAATTCATATCTGTAGGACATAGCACTTTTTGCTCACCTAGTTTCTCTTTCTAAACGTCTTGTATCTTTTTTGCTTCTTCCTTCTACTCGCACTCTACTTAATATTTGACCGTGGATGTGCAAAGGAACTTGTTATGCAATTACCCAGCTTCCTTCCATTCTGCATTCTAATGTGCTCTGCATAATATCAGATATTGCATGTGCAATCTGTGTAGCTGAAGTGAAGGTGGGTAATAGTTTTTTTATCTGCACTGGCACTGATACCATTCACTACCAGGTTGGTGAGTACCGACGGATTTTAGATTTTATTTTATCCTGCCCGGTTCGTTTCCTCGTTTCCTTGTTAGCTAGTTAGTTGGATCATATGCATGTAGGAAGATAGAGTAGCTGTTTTCACAATAGGGATCGAAAAGGTTCTCCAGGATCCGGTCTGGGTAATTGGATACTACTCATCTGCCTCCTGTAAGGTTTAATGGGAAAGTGAACTAGGGGAGTCACCAGTTTATGCAAACGCTAGAGTACAAGATAGCTTTGCCGTGTGTATGAGTTATTATTATGTGTGGAGTCTAAACTTGTTTCTTCTGGAACTGTCACAGAGTCAAGGAAATGTAGCTACAAGAACGGACAAAGAGATCGCTACTTGATTTATGTGGATAAAACGGAGCCTTCACCCAACGATGCGGCCTGTCAACGGTCCTGTGACAAAGAGCGAGACTTCAACTGCAGATCATTCTCATTTCTTACTCCAGTAGGTTCTTGTATATTTTTTAAAATGATACACTCCCTTGCCGTAAGCATAGGGACAATATGTTTGTATGTGTTTTCAGTTGTGTACATGCACACCCTGTGGAATCCAGGAGTGTGACTTTGTTTTGGCACACAAGACATACTATGTCACGGCATGAGACTAAATGAAAAAAGAAACCAAAAGAGGTTTCCGTTTTCCCAAGGAAATACTCTACGATCCGTCAGTATTCACTTTCATCAGTCCCTTTCCATATTATGTAATTCAAAAATTCTCTCTCTGTTTACATCGTTTACTTTCATTGTTGCTACAATGCAAACGTGCATATTCCTTTGATTCTCTTCACAATATCTTGATTTGCTTTCCCGTCAATGATTTTTTTCCGCACAAAATCATTCCAACTCCCATAGGCGTCAAACTGAGAGTTCAGACACACAAGAACAAAACATTACCGAACAATACATACTAATACTACTAATAATAATAATACAGCATGTTCCATTTTGAACACAATGTACACAGAAAGCTACTGGAGCCCAAGCCGCAGCCGGAGTTTGTCTTCTCAGTGGGAATACAGCCAGTAATGCTGCTCCCAATGCATTCCAGGTGCAAACAGGTGCAATCTACTCAGAACGAGAATGTGATCCTCGAGCCATTCCCGGAAGCGTCCCATCCGAAACTAGCCGCCCATATCCTCCAGGGCCTGATCCTTATCCTTCGGACCCACGTCCATATCCCCCGACGAGTCGACATCCGTTCCCCCCTGGTAGAGTGGACCCCTACCCAACCAGTGTAAGGGATCCTCCATATCCGACAAGTTCGCGAGATCCGTACCCTTCCAGTCGCTACCCCTCCACTAGTAGGTCTCCGTACCCTGCCAGAGATCGCGATTATTACACCAGTCGAGACAACTACATTCGGGATCCATATCCCAGTGGAGACCCTTACCGTAGGGATAAATACAGGGATGGATACAGCTACAGTAAGAACCGAGTTGAGCCCTACCCATCCGCTTATCCGGGATCACAAGATCCTGGAAACTATTTGGATCCTGATCTCACTCCTTATCGATGTCGGTATACTGTCACATATGAGAAAGTTATGGGCTACACGTATAATGGGGGTAGACGGTAAGTTTCATCCATATGGAATGAACCCAATCGCTTGTTCTATGTAGCACAGGTGGTATTTTATTTTCTTGTAGTGAGCTGATTCCTACTAGAGCAGAAGTTGGTATTACACGAGAATGTTTGGGTGAATGTGATCGGCTCCGAGATCGATGTCTGGCTGTGAGTGTGGAACCATTGAGAAGTAACGGGCAAAGGTGTTATGCACTAGACCGATCTTCAGAAGCGGATTCTTCAGTTTTGCATCCATCTGCGGACTTGAGTCACTTTGAGAAAATCTGTTTAGTGGGTAAGTCGGCCGTTGGCTGTGCAATTTCGTTTCGTAGTTGGCTAGTTAGTTGGTAAATATATGATGTAAATTCTATTGTTGGGAACAACTCATGTGGAATCTATTGGATCAAGTGGAGTGTCTATTCCATCTCTCAGTTGTTAATGGAAACAAGGAGGGCAGCTTACTAATTTGATAACCATCTTTGGCTAAGATAGCTCTGTTTGCATGATTTATTTGTTTTAAACTTATCGGTAGCTATAGTGTATGTCCGAAATCTAAATGGGCTTCCATAGTAGTGAGTTTGTTATTTTGGTTAAATGGCCATTTTTTAAATTTTGTCAGCAAGATAATCAAGAAAAAACAATCAGCTCCAAATAACTTTGGACTGAATTTATTCCATTGTAATGTTGAACACGCTATAACTAACCGTAGTTGAGAAGTTTGCTCTGCTAATGCCTTCAACGTCATGCGTATAGTTTGGAATTGGATTATAACTAGCCAAAGTTTGTATAGTGTTATGAATGGAGCAATAGTTAGTTAGTGGAAAGGCAAACAATTTAAGGCACATATATAGTTCTGTATGCACAATTAATTTGCATTTTACGGGATTACTGTACTCTCTTGTGGCTCGCAGCGATGACTTTAAAGCTCCAGTTGTTACCATATCTCTCAGTATATCCCTCACAGTTCCACCAACTTTTGCTGATTAAGCTATGAATATATGAATAATGTGCTGAATGCAAGTTAAGTTGCACAAGTGGGTGGGAGAAAGGATTCCGTGGATAAGCTAGTTAGTTAGTGAGTTAATCTTTGTTAAGTTTCCCTGTCTGTAACCCTATATTTATTCAGAACGGGGTTGCGGCAAATCTTGGACTTTTACCCGTGTGCCCGAATACGAGTTGGTTGGACCCGGAGATTTGGAAATTCGGAATATTAATACCAGAAGACAGTGCCAGGATGAATGCTTACGGAGTCCACGAGGACCTTGCAGGTTTCATTTATAAGAAAATATGATTTCCCTGATGCCATTTTTTTGTGGGTGTGCACTGTTTGCCACAATGATTTCTGGCATATGAGGCAACCTAATTTCACTGCAAATGCATTCATGTTCCCATATTTTTAATCATTTAGAGCTGCCACATACTACGGGAGAGAAAGGCTTTGCAAGCTTAGCAGTGAAACGAGAAGAACTCGACCGGAAAATTTCCGCAAGGCTAGTCCTGAAGTTGATTACATGGAAAATGAATGTGCTCCAGGTGAGTAATTATTCTTTAAAAATGCTAGACTACTCGCATCAAATCCGCTCGTTAGCTTAGTTGGCTTGGTCAGAGAAATATATTTTATGAACAATGAACTTGCATGGGTTGTGGAGCCAGTATCACACATTCTGATTGTGAATAAATGTTTCAGCTCCTCCACATTGTGAGTACACGGATACGCCTGGACGGTACCTTCCTGCCGCAGACAAGTTTATCCCAAGAATGTACACGGTGGAAGACTGTCGAAGGTCTTGTGATACTGAGCAAGAGTTTCAGTGTCGAGCTTTTAGTTTCCATTCATACCGACGAGATTGTCTACTTAGTGCAGACGACACTCATTCTACGACCCAAGCTCTCATTCCTGATCCCGATTTCTTCTTTGGGGAGCGAGGATCTTGTAATAATGGTAAGATTGCTTTGCATAATCCCTTCCTTATGAATTTCAAATATTTCCCTACCACCAAAGCAGATTAAAAGCTTAGCTCACTCACCCTCTAACTAACTACCCGCCCATAGTATATACTACATGCTAAACTCTGGTCATGAATCTAGTTCGAGTGGAATGCACCCCATCTGACATGATGGTCACAATAAATTTTGCCACTCCTTTTGCCGGCCGAGTTTTTGCCACCGGAAATCCTCAGTCTTGCTTCGAAATGGGAGGAGACAGGAGCCAAGTAGTGTTAAGAATTTCATTGGGTACACAATGTGGAACTTTACAGCAGGTAAGATTAAAATCATCATCATAATTATATATAACTTTACAACCCACCACATCTTTATCATGCATATTATAACGTTCGCTCAACACATGGACATTGTAAATTACAGGGTCGTGGTCGATATGTGAATCACGTTGTGATTCAACAGAATCCCGTGATCATGCAAGATTCTGACAAAACAGTGCGGGTTGAATGCTCCTTTGATGCCAATGACCAGACAGTGTCATATGCACCTAACGGAGGTCCAGGCTCTCGGGATCATGAAGGCGGTGGTATCTCTGTAACGTGAGTCTATACCGTATCTATCTATACACACTCCACGCACGCACTCATCAAACTATTGTATCCTAATAATGACACTCTATTCAGGATGTCACCATCCTCATCATGGGTATTATTAGTTTAGTGGTTTCGTCATCATGACGATCATGGCAACAACAAACACACTCTGCGTCGTGTTATATTTCTGGAGCACTTTCTGTGCAAACTTAGTTAGTTAGTGTTGCAGTTTGAGCGTGCTTTGTCGTCCGTCTGTGGTTAACAGTGACAAGCCTATGTTCACATTAAGGAAGCTCACATCAGTTAGAGTTGTTAGTTAGTTAGTTAGTTAGGAGCCACAGCTAGGCAGTCACCATTATAATATCACAGCGGATAGGGAAACGTAGGTAGTTATTGGTGTGCTGTGTGCATCATAATGGGGAATGCAACCATAGTTCCTTTCATTTTACACAGGCACATGTGTGTAGTGTGTTCAATTCAGGCATAATAGGAAGAATGCAAAGGATTAACTACTGGAGGTTCCGTTTTCATCTTCATCAGAAACTGCAAAAAAAAGTAATGTTTATGGAGTATGTCGCAATGTTTAGTGCAGTTTTTTAGCTGATGTATGAATTTCTAATTGCGTTTTATGTGTTCAAGTAAGAGGAAGAACTAGGTAGGGAATAAGTCTTTGCAAATTGTGTTGTATGTACTTTACCCTGGTAAGATTTGGAAATAATAAGTTGAATAAATGTTAGTTTTTTGTAGCTAGTGAATGGGAAATAATTGAACAATTTAACATGACTGAATTATTCGCTCCTGCTGCGTTAGTCCTTATAGTGCTACTTATAGTATAGCATGCATGCATAGAGTTATTATGTAATGGGAGTATGATATAAGGCATAGTAGTAATGGTTAGTCTAGATAGCAGGAGCAACGACTTGCATCATAAAGCAATTACAAATGTTCATAGTTTGTTTGTGAATCATGTTGAAATGCAGTGTACCATTCCGACCAACTGGAACAAACATTGTGACTGGAGCAGCTCCTACGCCGAATGTTCGCATGCGAATTATGATGAGAAATGGACAGGATGCTTCAGTAGTAGGACTTGGGGAGGAATTACAACTTCGGATTGAAATTGATCCTTCAAGCGCATTCGGGATTTTTGCTCGAAACCTTGAAGCCCGGACAGAGTATGGAGAACTACTCACATTGATTGACAACATTGGGTAAATGTGCTTCACAACTCATTGATGTTCTGGTCTTGTAGTCAGATCCTGGAACACAACTTAGTATAGTAGTATAAACTAGTGTGTCCAAACAAATGCCTTTCATACTTTTCTCATTTTCACAAACAAACATCCCACATGGAACCACCACAAATCTAATTCGCACATGATATTTTATGCAAGGTGTCCTCGAGATGCAAACGTATTTCCTGAGATGCAAGCAGAACAAGGCACGCGGAATTTATTTGCCGACTTCAAAGCTTTCCGATTCCCATCAACTGCTACGGTGAACTTTGTGGCTACAGTTCAATTTTGCCAAGATCTCTGTCAACCGGTAAGCATTCAACATCCCTCTTGTACCATCATATTGATGATGATGATGGGAAACCAAACCACTGACTGTATTAATTAAATTTCCCCCGTTATCATCTGTATTCTTAACTAACTAACTATTCAATGCCCAGGTGAGATGTCAAGGTGCTCTGGAATCCTTTGGTAGGAGAAGACGGTCCATTCCTGACGCTGTGAATTCTACAGAACAACTGATTGGCCAACAGGAGATTATCATGACTACCACCGTAACACCCACTGTGGCTTTCAGATCTGAGAACAAAAACACTACTGAAACTCTGTATGGGGGAAAATACAACATTTTTGAGTTTGGACGGAAGGCGGACAGCAAAGTGAAAGCTGGGAACAGTATGTACCACATATTAGTTAGTAACTAAGTCACTATGCATGTGTTCATGATCTCAATAGTGTCATTATTGCCATTCTTGAACATTGCGTTGAATGAGTGATTGTGAGGCCCTACACGTGTTTTCTCTTGTGTGGGTAGCAGACAAGGCGGATGGAGCCAATGCGCTCGACCATGGGAAGGAGGAGAGCTCGAGATCCAGTTCTGTGACTAGAGTGTCCTCTATCCAACACCCAAGTGGAATCATCCTGACTCGAGAAAAGAGCACACCAGGCAGCACGACTGTTCCCACGCCGATCCACGTGCAGACTGCTGACAAAGCTGATGATGATGGGTCACCAACTCCTATGACTACGAAGGCGACCACTCGTAAACCCGTTCCCGAACTTCCTAATGCTCTTCCTATACATTCACGAGTAATTTATTCTTTTGTTCATTTCTCCGGCTAACTCAGACTGATAAGACGATCCCATAGTCTATTGTCTGATTGCACCCAAAAGACTTGCATGCTCAGTCATTCTGACTAACTAATTATTCTTTCTCCTATATGGATCTATTGGGTACGAGATGAAGGTGTAGATGCTCATGTGGTGTACTTTTGTTTCTCTTTGTAGTTGGTTGTCTTATCCAAAGATGATGCAAACTTGCCACTCAGTCCAGAAGGAAAGGAGTCTGGCAGTCCTTTAGTATTCAATTCGACTGGTCCTTTGTTCAAAGTGGCTCCTTCTAGGATAACACCTGGTGAGTTGCTTCTTTGTTAACTACTCGGTCCCATGGATTGCCATTGCCATTAGCTAATCAAGTGTGAGTTGACAACTAACATGATAATTTTGATTTGCTGACCTAGCTGAGCGCAATTATGAAGGCTACGTGTGCAGCACGAAAGGGAGTGTGGTAGGAGCGATCATGACAGTGATTCTCATGCAAGCTGGCATCCTAGCCGCATTCTGGTTTTTTTATCGGACCAAGCAGAGACACTGGGAGAAGACGGGAGGTGGTTTCAATGACTCTACGATGCACTCTACTCAGTCTTCCAACTTTTCGTCGTCACCAGAAGTGATCTTCCGGAGTGTGTATGACCGATTGTCAGCAGGGGGAAGGCGACCTTTTCTGATTCCATTTCCTAACTCTCAAAGTTCATCAACGCATTGCACACCTAACAATTGATACTTACTTACTTTTTTCCAATGACTTTGTACTGTAGTGATTTTTAGGAATGTTTAGTTAGTTAGTTAGTTTGTTAGTATACTAATGATGGATTACTTGAGATTACACTGCTGTTTTTTCCTTTCAATGCAATGAATTGATTTGGATTATTGATGAAATAATTAGTTGGTGTTGGACGATTCTCTTGTCTGGATACAAAAATGTTTAAATTGGTGACACTTTTTTGCCCTTTTTCTTATTTATTTTTCTTGCTAAGGCCTAAGATTAGTTTTGCAATGTTTGTTTCCAATATTGTGTAGTTAGTAGCTGTGTACCGAAAAGATAGGGTACTATATAGGCTTAATTTAAATGCCCATGCATCTTTCAACATGTAATATTTGTAATATGTGGCCTTTAAGTTTTTGTGAAGCAAAGATAAGATTGATGTGGTATTATCTTTTTAAGAAAAAAGATTAGTGAAGGTAGCAATCATGGTGATAGCAATTCATCCAAAATTCGGTGCAAATTGAGCTTAAAAGAAATAATTCTTTTAAAACTTGGTAGTTCATTGTATATCAATTGGAAAAATTATGCTATAAGGGTGCAAATAAAGCTTTAAATGGTTTCTGGTTCTATATATATAAATGAAAATATATTTTAATGTAGCATTTATAAAGAAACATCATTCTTATTGCAACTATGCTACTATGTATTAAGTTTTGTATTAATCAAATCGCTAAAGTATTCCTAAAGAATTTTGAAAAAAGTAGACTACTTGTAATGTACTATATTTGAGCTCAGATGTTTTATAAATAAAGCTTTGAAAAGAGTACCAATCTCTGTTTTATTAATACTCGCGCACATTTACATGATTCCATACTTTACTATTCCATTAAGGCTCGTATAGTATATATATTTCTACGAGGCCCCCTTATGGAGCCACAACAATAATCCTATTCCTATTCAGTAACAAAAATAACAAAGGAAACTAGCTTTGTATATTTAACACTAGATGGCAGCTAATACAACTAGAAATGAAATGAAGTCGGGAGAGCTCAACCCAATCATAAAATTGCACATTATCCCTATTTCCCAATAACAATGCAATGTTGTGTCGGTTCTGGTTCTGGCTCCACTTTTAGTTTGCTTAGAATAGAACACACCCTTAGCATTTGAGTAGCAATCAAATCTGCTTAGAATCAACAACCCGATATGATAAGTAGGTTTAGTTAGTTCGAGCCAGTCCAAGTTGTAAGAAGGAAAATAAACTTAAATTCCACCAAACACAAATCTACATCGGTTTGCAAATGAGGCCAACGAAACTTTGTGGTCTGCAAGCAACGAAGCATTTTGTAGTTTTGGTTTTTATAATAATAACAACTAATGTAACATTAATCACTTGAGAAAACGTTTCCAATCTGTCAGCCACTCAGCAATGGGATTTACAACGAATAATATGGTCACTCATGATCATCCAGTAAAAATCCAACAAATTGCATAGCCCAATCTCCAACACTCACCATGCTAATATATTCTTAAACTTGAAATCATTGAACTGAATTTACACTCCCCTATTAAACGCATGATACAAATACTACTTCATTTCATACATTATTGCCCTTCGTTTGTTAGTCTGTAAATAAATACACGTCTACAACTGTTGTACACATGTAGACTTGTACACTACACACAATACATAAAGAGGACGATGATGCATCTCATTTTTGTGATCTTATCTGCTCCCAGCATTCCCTAACTATAAAGAAAAGGTACAAATAGCGTAGTACAACCTCTTGCCTTTGTAAGCAAGACAAGCGGACCGATATCACACAATAAATTGAATATCTGATTTAACATGCACAGAATAGGAATGGACTACATAATGCGCATGTAAAAAATGAACGCATTTAAGTCAATTCTCTACTGTAGTTTCACTCCCTCACTCATAGTTCCTTTACAATCAAATTGACCATAAACTAATAACAGCATTGTAAAAACATCAAGTCTAACCACTATACTCCAGTGATTGCTTATCACATATTTTCACACACGAACTTAAGATAACCAACTCGCTGTAAATTCCATTCATTCATTGAAAGGTTGAAACATGCTTATGTAAAAAACAAGGACAGTCGATAAGTGTATACACAGTTTATAGTTTTTATCTGCAACAACCAATGTTTCAATTTTTTATTATTTTTATTACTGACCAACCGACCGACCGGTGAATGGAATGTAAATGGCAGGTTTTTAATTTACTCACAAAAGTCCATCCTCAATTTCACACATCCATCGTCTGCTTAAAGTAACTATTAACTAACTGGTAGGGAAATCCACATATCTACTATAATATAGGAAGTCTATGTTAAACCAATGTGACAAATTTGACAACTAATATGAATCATACTAAAATTGGCCAAAGTGTGCTAGAAGAAAAGTGACACAGTAGCTTTTCATTAGTTAGCCATATATGAGGATGAAAAATTAGTTAGTAAGCATTAGAATATGTGACGCTATAGAAGAGGTAAAGAAGTCTAGAAGCTCAATCTGCCAATTATTCACTAAATGTGAGCAAGTTAAACTCGATTGGAGAGATGAAGTACGTCACACAAAGGAAATGAGCAACACCTTTTTGCGAAATCTCAAAGGTTAGATTCCATGTAACAGTTACATCCATCCTATCGTGAGTTCATAGGGTGAATGATGGATCGGATGCTACTATAACAACTATAAGTTATGAACATTATTGTAACCCTCCGCTCTTATCTAGTTTTGGAAGCGCTCTCTGAGCCATTCAGAATACATCCATTGTTCTGGTAGCTGCTCTCCTCGTGCATACGGTGAGTACGCAAGTCGAATCGCTAATAAATAATATACTGTGGTACAACATGGTGAACTATAGGGTGAGGTGAGTCCTTTCAACATGAAATAGTTTGACGAAGTACAAATTATAAATCTGCATATAAAAAAGTCTTCAATCTATTTTCTTAATATAAAGCAATTATATTTTAAGGCCAACTTGTAGTTACTCGTATTAGCCTTCTGTAGTTGAATTCAGCGAACAAATATAGTGCGCTTGACTGCATGTGCATATAAATTGGATAGCCGAGTTGAATGAAACTAAAAAGTACATATTGTAAATTTAAAAAACAACACTGGCTTGAAAATTATTCAGTTTGAACCGATTCACCCCACAGCTAGTAAAGTTAGTTGGTTGGTTATTAGTGGACTGACCGTCGTGTGCAGAAAGAGTTTAATCAAATTTCAACATCTCAAATAGGTTTGCAATATCGTAGGAAACAATAAGCAGAGCATGGTTTGCTCTGTAGGATGCTTCGTTGCGTTGTACATTTGCCAACAGCATGAGTACAAATCTCTTACTATTAGTTAGTTAGTTTATAGTATGATTATTGACTGTGCAAAATTCAAGAACATCTTCATCATCATGACTCCACATATTGACTGAGAAATGCACGTGAGCCGAATGAAATCCATTGTCTGCAAACTTATAGTTTTCAAAATTTAAATTTAGATCCTTTGGGATGTTACTTGGCTGGCTCGTTTGATTGTTTGCCATGGGCATCAGATTCAATATAGACTGAAAATTAATTTTACTTTTAATTACATTGGATGGAAATTAAAGGACTCTTGTAAGTATATAAAACTATGCAGCATAACAAATTAACAGTTTGATTGCAAATCACATTTTTGATTCTTGCTTGTGTTAATGAATATAATGAGTTTAAAAGCCCGAATTACGTTAATTACGTACATGTATACATTGTATCCTGCAGTAAATTTCCATATTGATTTCTTATTGGCACATTTTTGGAGTTGGTATCTGAACTTGAAACGGAAGGAAAGCTTAAGAAGCACATAAATAGCAACCACAAAGGCATATTTATGTTTATGAGTGCTAAGGGAGATGATTTATGTTGAACTAGCACTCATTCTAGCCATTGCCTTAGGATTCATTCTATAAATTTTTTCCAAGCAATTTTAGAGAGCATCAAAACCCTATATCAGCTTTGGTATTTACAAAAATTAATGAGATATTTACGGCTTCAGCAGATTTTGGCTACTTTGGTTTTCCTCATCTTCACACACCCAATAAGCCGTCCATAACAAACGCTATAACGTTATGTATACAAATGCAAATAAAGTTGTTGTACTTTACATACCCCACAGAACTCACTCATGATGGGCTGCCAAAAAGAATACCTGTGAAAAGCACAAAAGCTAATTGGATCTGTTTGCTCTTTTCATTTAAAATAGTGATTAGCTAGTCATCAAGCTTAACTAGGTAAAAGAGGTCATGCATATAGTGTTATGATAGGATAGGAAAGAAGTAAATGCGAGAGTACTTAAGGGTCTACGTAGTTCAACATGGAAAAAAGTCCTACTAGAAATTGGATGGGAACCTAGCTCAGTGGTTTAGAGTGTCTTTATTCATGTCTAGGGACGGTGGGTCAAATCCGCCTGGTTCTAACTTTTTCTATCCTTACTACACAAAAACGTAAGCTTAACAATAGCATATAGTAATGTACATACAAGCAATGGATTCCTTGAATGAAGACAGCTGCTTATTCATCAGGTACTGCAAACTAGCTAACAACTAATAATACTAACTAACATCATGATGAAGCATCCTGTCAATTTCCATTTCGTCATTGTTGGGAACATGTACTAGATTTAATGCAAAATTTTAACTAGATCGTGCTCAACTGATATTCACATGATCCTTCCTCCTACTACTAGCTAAGCATTCCAATTCTGTCATGTCACACTCATAATTGGCAGCAGCATCTATTTGAGTGGATAACCACGCGAAAACTTACCAATGATACATGTAAAATTCAACAAGACTTGTCAAATGCAGCATTCTGGTATGCCAGCATCTCCAGTCCACCCCAGAAATGATAACTGCAAACTTATTTATAATTACAAATATCGGTAATCGGTGAACCTTGGTTGTGTATAATCAATCATTAATAAATTTTTTTAAACTTCAGCACTCAAGTGGATTCTTGACATTTTTACTAATTACTTCCAAAATAGTTTGCAAACTGCAAACATATTTGAAAATCTGAACACACGTACATTACAAAATTCAGTTCATTATCATCACAGTCCTTATCTGTTTTTCTGTCGCAATGGAATTCTTGATTGGTCAAGTATGCTCAACAATCTCGTTCTTGATTGTGCAAAAAAAAGTGTTCCCTACTCAACGCAGATCCTAAAACAATAGGGCTTTAACAATTACACACTTGAAGCCGGCATTAAAACAACACTAGTGTGAAATGTGATAATATAATAGGGATTGTTCATACTTGCCTGCATAATACCGTATCAAACAAGCGCAAAATGCCGTCAGATTGCATTCAAATTTGTTGCCATATGTCATACACTTTCCATACGATTCCCCACACACCATGGTGTACTTGTAGTAGTTATAGTTTGCATTGCACAACCTGTATCCTTCATACCTTCATCATTTACGTAAATAACATTGTGCAATTACGCTGGAAGAATAATGTTCAATAAAGCAGATACGCAAGCAACATTGTACAGATAACAGTTTTCTGTGTCATTAATACGACACCATATCTTATACCCTTGTCATACACCTATCAGGACTAATAACAACAATATGACTTATTGACTGACTGATATTTTATGCATGACTGTCCCTAACTAACTAATTATCAGAACGAGCTTATCACACACACACACACCGCATAGGAGTCCTTCGATGATAACATTTTATCACTTTAATTATATAGTTTCCTCTGACGATTCCAAGGCAGTTTCGTGCCAGACTATTCCACAGAAACGTGAATCCAACTGTTTTCCTTCCCAGTTCTGGTGACTCCAGTAAACGTGTGGCTAGGATTTATACGTACAGTAAACAAGTGAGTATATTTTAGCCCAATTTTTTGAACCACAAGTCATTACGTACCGAATGTTAACCAATATTCTAGTATCTTCGTTAATAAATACATTTAACAGAATGAACCACTTACAATATGGTTATGGTAGTTAGTTAGTTAGTTGTAGACACCAAAAAAAGGCAAAAAAATTATCCTACCCCCACTTCTTTTCGTGTACTACAAACTACATTTCATTCATGATCATCATAAATAACTCTTGGTAGCGTTTAGTAAGTCAGTTATGGCTGGTAAATCCTATTTGGACACAAGATATGCATACACATGTACACATTATCAACGCAAGTACCGGGGATGAGTAAATGAGTTTTTGCTTGAGCTTTTTATGCATTTCATTTCTTTTTAACCATAAGCAAGCCAAGTTTATTAGGCAGGGCAAAAATTTAAAGCAGCCAGGATTATTCACTCACAGTCAGAGTAGTACAACTGAATGCATTGAGTTTGGGTGAGCCATTGTGTACTTTTCTATTCGTTAGTATATACGTGAATGCATGTACAGTCCCATTAGTCATCGAGTCAGAGGAGAGGTCACTACTTTAGTGAGTTACAAAAGTTACATTTGATTCTTTTAGTTCACTTTTGTTTTCTTCAAAGTGTGAAACAGTTAAGTTTTTTGGCTGGTTAGTTAGTTAGATAGTTAGTTAGTGGAGACAAATTTGTAAGTTTTTATAATCCTCGTGCGTGGTGAATCGAATTGCCTTCAAGTTTCCGTTTCCATGTCATCCGTGTAGGTGAGTGTATGTTGAAGGACACGTACAAATTTTCTAGACTGTAAAGTGAAACATTCCATTTCGAAAAAGACTGACAACGTCGTTCAAGACTGCTAGGAACCATATATAGTGGTTTGGTATCACGATTTGGAGCTAGTTAGCTGGTTCACAAGAATCGGATTTACATAAGTGAGTTTGTTTTGAATTTTGGGATTTGTAGGTTAGTTTTCGTTTTAAATGATTAAATTGCGCTCTCCATTGTGTTTGGATTTGGTTGGAAGGATACGTTTTGGCTTGTGAATTTTATGCAATAATTTGCTGGGAATTGTTGAAGCAAAAGATTAATCTGCTTGAATGTTTTATTTCGCAGAGTTGTCAAAATGTACCACGACGTCCAAATTACCCGGCAGTTGAGCGCGGAGGAAAACCGTGAGCTTGAAGAGTCTTTCAAAGCGGTAAGCGATGACTTATTTTTAAAGTGTCCGCAATTTTCTCATGAAACATTTTCTTGAATATTTTCTGAAAGTACTCCTTGAATCCTCTAGTTAGTATATACACTTAATAATAAATTTCCATCCGATGCTCCATCGTTCGTGAGCTGCAGTGTAAATAAAAATCCGGAAAAATTGGGCCCAAATAGGGTTCTAATTTTTAATTTTTCTAAAGGAAAATAAACGTATTAGTTCAGTGAAGACATGATGGTCTCTTTGTCGTTGCTTGTTAATTCCATGTTAAATTTTCACCGATTTTGCTATTGTGAAGCTCAACGGCTGCATCGGATTTGGGGGTTTATACTAGAGGATTTTAGGAAGATTTTGTGTACATTTGAGGAAAATTCCTCGCAAATACACTGCGGGAACATCGTTAGTTAGTTCAGTCCCAGTTGATTGCATTCAAAAATGGTCGGTTATATTCTTTCCATTTTTTATAATCATATTCGAGATATTCGCCTAATTCACCAAATTAATCAGCTACCGGGGGGCGCTGATGAATGGTATGATTGTGGATTTACGGCAACGGACAAGATGTATCGAAAACAGCACGACAACTTGAACATTATGTGGGATAAAAGCACTTATAGTTGTCTTTTTAATCTGTTTGATGGCTCTGTATTGTAGGAATTTAATTTCGATCATTTGATCAGCATCTCATGCCTCCTTTTTATATTTGGCATCAATTCCAGTTAGCGTGGGCGTTGTAATATTCTTTGTGTATTGTAGTTGGGCTGTTATAATATTCATATGCTGCTGCTGTATGACTATGACTCATTTATTAATCAAGATTGCATTCGTTTTATATATGGAAGATAATTATCAATGGTCAGTTATGTAGCACATTTAGACGGTAATTAAAATAACTATTGTTGTAACTATTTCTAGTTCCTCTGCAATCATATTGTCCAGGAATTTTTTACTTGCTAAATGAAAATCTGCTAGCAAACAAATTGAATGCATGCCATGAGCACAGGTGCTTTTTCTGTGTCATTGTTTCATTATATCCTGATTTGGGTTTGATGGAAGATATGGAATGAAATGTATTCAAGCTTAAAAGAAATATGATTAGCAAGACAAATAACTAAATACTTTGTAGCAACTGTCAAAGACTGCTGTTGATAATTTGTGTGTGTCATAGAAACTCACTTTCGTTTTCCGTTGATGAATATTACTTCTATAGCTAACTACTTTATAGACAAGTCATAGACTGGTTTACGCAACAACGCAACGGAATATTAACCATGAGTCATCTTCGCTCCGCACCTATTCGTCAATTAACCACTTTCTGTCAATAGTGACATAAAAACTTGTTTATTTTGAATATTTAAATACAACCTCCTATAAGACTCACCCGACTCACCATTGCGTGCAGTGATGGTAACTGGATACCCGAAAGCCTAAACCAATGAGGTATTTCCATTTCTGCTTACCTATGACGATGGCGATGGGAATTATGAATTGATTGGTTTATCAGAAACTAAGAATATGATTTGTGCAGCAAGCAAAAGTCAAACTGTTCTTGAAATAGTCTTATTCACGTGGATCATGTGTTCATTCTTAAACATGTGGATTTATTCATGTTATTGTTGAACGCATAGTGCATATTCTTTCATATAAAAGCAGTGGCTGGCACTGGTGTGGTGATATGTGGTATGATACTGGTGACATGATTTCTTCCATTAGTTGTTCTGCACTGTGATATTTATGGTTGGCTTTGACTCACTTGACAAACAAATCAAATAATTGAAGCATGATAAATGAATGTTGGTTACTTTGGCTGGTTAGTATACTTCAATTGAACCATTTTTAGATGTAACCTAATATGGTAAATTGGGTTGGGTTGTTTAAAAGTATTGAGTACTGATCGACTAATTAATTGATAGTTGCTCACTAGTCACTATTGAAAATTGGTTTAGTCTTTATACTCTTTCAGTCAAGTTGTAGTTTACACTTAAGCAATGCTTTAATTAGTTTATGACTTTACTTTAAGAATTGCATATGGAATTTTGTTTCTGCATTTTAATACATGGCACTTGAAACTTGAATATTTTCAACCGCCATATTTTAGTATAGAACTAACTGGCTGAGAGATTAGCAGTATTATTGAATTCCTGCAAAGTGGAGAAAAAACACCCCATGCCCCATATTGGTCTTTAAAACTCATCCGAAAATAGCTTTTACTTACTCCATGCGCATAATTTGTGCATCTAGTTTTCTTACAACTGTTGTAACTAAAGTTATTCGCTATTTGTACATGCAGGAGCTCGAGATTTTTGTTTATTGCTGCATGACATGTATATACATTATGATTGTTGTATTGTATATAATGATCGCGCACGATGTGATGAGACAGAAGATGCAACCAAACCATATCGTTTTCTGTTTATTGATCTCACATGCCGTTGAAGTTGTATTGCATTTTTTTGGTCATAAACCGTTTTAATGTGATATTCAATATTCATCGTTCAAAACTCTCATCTATTGTAGCAGTAGCAAACACATGTTGCCTGCCTGCGTTGGTCTTTACATTTTTTAAGCAAATTAAAACCCATGTGTAGGCTCGATTTTTTTATTATCTCATCATTCCTGGTAAACTTACATTGCTTCCAATTGAATTTCAGATTGATAAAGATGGGAGTGGATACATTGAATGTACAGAGCTTAAAGATGCACTCGAACAGGTTGGAATTAAACTTCCTGCATGGAAAGTTCGACAGATGATTTCGGAGTTTGCCACCTTCAATCCTCAATGTAGGGACCGTTTGTCAATGGAGGACTTTGAGAAAGTATGATGAGTTATGCAGTACTTTTTTCCACGTATTGTACAATTTTTATTGTTCATCGTTGAAACTCAAATCCATTTTCTATATATAGTTGTACAAGAGTCTGAAAAGCCAAGATATTGCCACCACATTCAAAAAGGTGGTGTCCAAGAAAGAAAATTTGCAAACCATTGGAGGAATGTCCGATGCCTCAAGTGAAGGTACTACCCACTCTGTCCGCATTGAAGAGCAACTTGCGTTCTCCCATTGGATCAACGATCATCTTGGCCATGACGACGATTTGAAGCACCTTTTACCCATCGATCCCGAAGGCAAAGGATTGTATGATAAAGTGAAAGATGGGATTTTATTATGGTAAATTCCCTTTTCATTCTAGTCATTGCTATGATGTGTATTGAAATGAGTGATTCTTCTAATCAAAACTTGCATTATGCAGCAAAATCATCAACCATTCTTGTCCAGACACTATTGACGAACGGGCGATCAACATTAAGAACTTGACTTTGTACACGAAGCACGAAAATTTAACGTTGGCATTGAACTCTGCTCAAGCCATTGGATGCAACATTGTGAACATCGATGGAAACGATTTGATTGTTGGGAAGCCACATTTAGTCTTAGGATTGGTGTGGCAAATCATTCGAGTACGTTTACTCTAGCATAAAAGGATTCTTGGTTGCACATTCGGCAATGTGTATTAATTTGTGTTTTTATGATTGACTTGCTAAAATTTTATGATTTTCTATTTCTACAGATTGGTTTGTTTAGTCACATCACTTTGGAGCATTGCCCAGGACTAGCAAATTTGTTGATGCCCGGAGAGAAAATTGAAGATTTGATTCGTTTGCCCCCAGAAGCCATTCTTCTTCGATGGGTGAACCATCATTTGGATCGGGCTGGAGTCGTTAGACGCTGTAATAACTTTACAACTGATATTCAAGATTCGGAAATTTACTCTCATCTGTTGTATCAGATTGCTCCCCATGATGCTGGTGTTACCAAAGAAGCATTGATGGTAAGAAAACAGAAATATTTGTGTAGCTGAGTTGAGTTATTTATTCATGATGCAGGATGTTTTGTTCACTAATGAAAAACTTTCTTTGAATTAGGAAACAGACTTGCTAAACAGGGCCGAGGTGATGCTTCAACAAGCCCAAAAGCTAGGATGCCGCTCTTTTGTTACTCCAAATGATATTATCAAAGGAATTAACAAATTAAATTTAGCGTTTGTTGCCAATTTATTTAACAATCATCCATGCTTAGATAAGCCTGATGACTTTGAGTTCGAGAATGTTGAAGAAACTCGAGAAGAGAAAAGTAAGTAGTCGTGTCAGCAATGCATTTTAGTTAACAAATGTTCACCAGTTTGATTTCATTCTCATATTAATTTGTGAACATCTTTTCAGCTTATCGAAACTGGATGAACTCAATGGGTGTCTCACCTCATGTACAGTACTTGTACTCCGATTTGGCCGATGGTATCGTAATTTTCCAACTGTATGATATCATTAAGCCCGGGATCGTGCATTGGCCCCAGGTCCACAGGTGAATGTTTATCTAAGCATTGAATTGCTCAACTGTCAATTTTATGAACACAGAACGAATAAATTTACTGACAACTCACTAATTATTAGAAAATTCTCCAAGATGAGGAAGTTTATGGAGAAATTGGAAAACTGCAATTACGCTGTGAACTTGGGAAAACAGTTGAAATTCTCGTTAGTTGGAATTGCTGGCCAAGATATTTCGGATGGAAATCCAACCCTTACCATGGGTAAGTAATTGAATCCAATATTCATCTCATTCTCAGACACACATGTATGTATACCAAGTAGAAGGAACTTTGCAATCTAATAACCATTGAAACCTTCACAGCTCTGATTTGGCAATTGATGAGGGCGTACACGTTGTCTGTGCTAACTCAACTTGCAAACAGTGACAGTCCAATGGTGGAATCTGAGATCATCTCGTGGGTGAATAACAAACTTAAGGATGCTGGAAAAACCACAAGTATTCGAAACTTTCAAGATGCCTCGATTTCCAATGCTCGTGTGGTTATTGATCTAATCGACAGTATTAAACCTGGCATCATTAACTACGATGTAGTGAAAGACGGTGGCAATGAAGAGGTATGTCAAAAAATATACTACTTTTTTGTTGTTTTTAGTGCTTTTTTGAAGTAAGTTAGTGAATCAATTCTGATTGTAAATTGTCCTTGTTTAACCAGGATAACACTGCCAATGCCAAGTATGCGATTTCAATGGCGAGAAAAGTGGGTGCTCGAGTGTATGCTTTGCCTGAAGATATTACAGAAGTGAAGAGCAAAATGGTAATGACTGTGTTTGCATGTCTCATGGCCCGTGACTACATCCCTAACATGGATAGTAAACCAACTGGAAACGCATAATGATTCCAGACTCTACCATAATCCATACCGTATACCATACTTTATTTTGCAAATCAAAGACATACTCGTCAGTCAACCAACAAACACTTTGATTAATCCAGTAAGTAGTGTTATTTACACAATGAATAGTAATTATTAACTAGAGATTGCTAGAGGTGTAGACGTGGAGAGAAGTCTCCAGTAGTGTTTAAAAGCATGACCTTCATTTTTAGGAAAATTGGCTTCGTTTCGTATCCATATGTTTCAACTAACTGTGGCAATTAGCAGCCAGAAAACGTACCAAAATATAGTGAACAAAACACACTTGAGCTTTATTTTTCTTTCAATGCATAGATTTTTTCAAGTGCTACCTTATTTGTGGCCGAAACAATTCTTGTATATTCTTGTTATTTTTGTTACATGTCTGATTGTATTCCAATGGTCCATTTTCTTATTGTGGCATATGTACTTCTAAATGGTTTAAGTTTTACAGGTCACTTAGGATATTCGTGGAAGGTTCTAGTATTGTTCTTATTATTCTTATTAACTCATGTAGCCATGTGTCTGTGTGATTTGAGGAGAGAAAATGTATTAGCAAGTATTCACAGTCCAATGATTATGAAAGCCAGAAAGGGGTAGTGTTGTGTATCTTTATGCCAAGATAGTAATTGTCGTATGAAAATGATAAACGGTTGAGTTCTATGTACACTTTATTTCAAATATATTTTAGATATCTTTACAAGACGACTGTTCAATAAGGTCTGACTCTAAATCAGACGGTCTGTATACTTATGATAGATGAGTAGATAACATGAATAGCACTAATATGATCTAGCCATGTATAGGGATAATTTGCCTTCATACACCACAGGTAGTTTATTTGCAAACTCAATCACAGCCCAGTCCAGCACCACAGCATTTGTTTTTTGATTCTATCCAACAGACGCTTTAATCATTGCAATCATAGTGTAATAAGTAATATCGCTGTGTTAATATGTCATCATAGATTAAGTTTTCAACTATAAACTCCTTACCAACACACAAAGCTTGATAGCCAAATGATGAGTACCAAACTTTTACTTTATCTACTTCAAGAGAACACAAAAGCAAGTACAGGATTATTTTTTAGCTAATTAGATACTTAGCTATAGTTAGCAGGCAAATTTGCTAGACTTATGAGTCTAATGCCTGCCTATCCAGCATGAGTTCAGAGCACACAAGATAATGTACCATAATGTTCTAGTATGATAGAGTACTAACAAACGTATGTACTAATTAAACGCTCAAGAAGGAAACTTGACAATGAAGGTGAAAGCATTTTATAACTTGTAACGAGGACTTATTAGCATGTTCATGTTGATGGGTTTCATGAGTGGCCAAAGTCATTTTAGCGTGTTATTTTATCCACCATTGTGGTATGTAATGTATATGATTCTATATTTAAGCCTTATGTGAACATGTGTTTTTTTTGGGTACGACATAGCTCAATGGATACAATGCACAGTGTCTATTCTCTACTTTCATACCATTTGTATCAAAAGCAAACGCGGATGGGAACTAATGAGACAATATACATGGGAGCATTTTTATGTATATGAACATGTGTAGAAATCCGTTTTTAAGAAGAGAGTGGTGTTTTGTGATTATGGATTCAACGAAAATATAAATGTTGCTCATGGCTTAAATGTAATTAGTTAGTTAGTTCAAGTTAGAAATGTTGGACCAGAAGAGATGCCAACCAGCATTTTGAAATAATTGTAAAGGAGCATTTTTCAAGTCCAAAAACCTTTCCATTTTAATATATACTAACTACGTAACTAAAGTTGAGAGGAGTAAACTAAAAGCAACAACACTTTGGCTTTTCTGCTATCCATTTGTCAGTGTACAATTGTTTGTGCTTATTTAATCAATGAATTTACAATAATAAAAACATGTGACATTGTACAAACTCGTGACATTTACTCATGCCCTGTATACCATAAAGGAGGTCACTCCGAAGAATTACGTAAGTACGCACTTACTTCCTTTCACGCCTGTAATTAAACGGGGAATGGCTTTGATTTATGTTGCAATTTACGATGAACGTGATGAGCACTATCAAATAAACATACTACTAATGTTGCTACTGTGTTGGCTGAAAAGCTCTAAAGCTGAATGCAAAGTCCGATTTGTTAGCTAATAGTATAGTTAGATAATATGATTCGATCCAAATTTTTAGCTGGAGCAGAACTTTTTCTACTAGCAGGTAACTAACCAATGAACTTCTCATTGTCACATAATTTACGCTGGTGAAACAAGCTGAAGAGAAAGTATTCCTAACAAACGATGACCTTTCACGGTGTGTGTACTAACTAACTAAAAGATCTGTGTGTACTATGAACGCGGTAAAACCGGACTTGAAAAATGAAATCCAATGTAGTGCATAAAATATGCTTTACGAGCATATCGTACGTGCAATCATTCAGCATAGTGAACAAGGAGTCTGCAAACAGTCCATATCGGGAAAAAACTTGTGTCAGATCTGACATATCTGTGAAAGTTTGTGAAACTTCTTACATAAGTAAATTGTGGTTCCCTTTGATATCTGTTGTAGCGAATAATGGAGTGTTCAAACGTGTGCTTTACTACTACTAGTACTACATGAGAAGAAAGAGTGGAATTTTGTGCATCATTTTTTGCGTCTGCTTTAATTTTTTTCCCTTTTCACAAAATATATGCCGCTTGCTTATGGAGCTCGTCATGTCATGCTCCCCATATAAAATATATTGACTCTGAACTATTCAACTCTAGAGCCAAAGGAAAGTATCATTTTTGTAGTTTCTAACCCTGGAAGTAAAGTAATCCAGCCAACTTCACAGGCCTTACACAGTACAGTTAGTTGTAGTTGTGTGGCTGGGTGAGCACCTTTACATGCACTCTCTAATACCCGCATGCTTTTTTTGTGCACCCAAAGTTGAAAAGAAAACGGAATGGACAAACTCTTTTACCTTGTTATGTGATTGCTAGCTCCAGTTTGCAATCTGTGAGCCTATTAGTTCCATAATATTGTGGAGTCCGCTTCCAGCTGTGCACTTCAAAGGGAGATGGTAAGCCATTAAGTAGCTATTCAGTTAGTTACTCTACATACGGCAAATGTCACGCTGATCGAAAGATGATAACTGCTGTGATACTATAAACTGCTATGGACATGTAAGAAGAAAGTTTTTGTGGTTTGCTTGTACAATGTATATTTGTAGCTATTGAATCCGGATATTATGATTCCTTTGAGCAACAATGGTTGAGATGAAAAAAAGGAGAAAATGGGAGCGATTTTTGGGGAAATCCGGAATTAGTGCATGTCGGTCCTACTCGAGACTTGCTTGAGCTTTTGTCAGCAAAGCTGAGCTAGTTGAAATAGCAATTCTTCTTTTATCCATTGTGCCGTATTTAGCGAAAGGTTTGGCCAGAGCACTCTCTCAATGCAATAATAACTTTTTGAGAGTTTATGTTTTCATACAGAGTCCAATTGATTGATTCATTTTGCCAGGATGCACTGAGGTGGAACATCTCTTGCATTGTATTTATACAACAATGGTTTATCCTATGTTGCTGAGTTTGACTAACTACGAAGGAAATTGTATTTTTATTCTTGTCAAAATACCGAAGATATTATAATTGCAGTGTTTGCAGTGTTTTCCATGCCTTAACGATATTGGTTAAAATAGCTTTTTTGTAAATATATAAATTCAAACGCTAAATTATTTAGAGCTAAAATTGTCTAAATACTCGGGATCCAGGATATCTGTTTTGGTTGGTTTGTGCGCTTTGTAATTTTAAAGCATTGAAGGATTTGTCTAATGAGCGATCATTAGTGACCTTATAGTTATAGGACTAATGTAGTGCAAATTACTTCCCATATTCAATCTGAAGGCTGGTTATTACTTCCTTGATAGACTATACTATAAATGGAACAAGAGTTCTAGCTGAATGGGCACAACTACAGGTTTTTTACTCACTTATTCACGCAAACTAATGAGTGATGTTGTATCGGCACTTTTTAATCTACTGTATAGAATGTGATTCCTCTTAGTCAAGCCTTATTATAGAGTAGGGCTTTTAGAAACCATTCCAATTAAATTGAGTATATACGTTGGTTAATATTTAAAAAGTTAGAAATCAAGATTTCATAACTACTATGACTTATGTGTATTAGCATTCATATAATCATTACTTAAGTAATATAAACTGGGGAATCAGTCAGTCTTTATTAGCAATAGTTGCTACAGCCTGTCCAATTTTTTTAAATATGTCAGAAAAAAAGTTTGAATACAAACAAATTGTTTCCATACACTTATAAATCCTGTAGTACATACATTAGTAATAATGGCCAATCATAGTCGGCAAATTCTTGCAAAATAATGAATCATCAAAATATTTCACGCACAAAGTGAAAGTAACTTCCCTTTCATGTTTTTGACGTTTGTTGCCAGCAATTAGACTGCTATGCTAGCTTTGCACTCATGTATGGTAAATGGCATTCGTTGAAAGATATATAGGTATAGGTGAGTAGTGTGTTCCCAACTCCCATTGTCATTACCATGATAATAACAAGGATTTGTCAATGTCATTGACTGATGAAGATTACCTTGGATATTTACCTTTTGTCTCAAGTCAGCAAATCTACACCGTGTGGGAGAGTTGCCAGGTCCTAACAATACAGCTCATTTTCCAGCACAACTGATTAAAACGCGTTGGTTCAAATATATAATCTCATGTTGCCTCACACAGCTAGCACACTATGTGTGCGCATTTGAACATGATTTGCCTGCATGCTGAAAATTATGCCTATAATGACTAACGTGCTGAGTGTGCTGTGTATTATGCGTGTCTGTGTGACAAATGGTTCAAAAATATAAACTTACTGACTGAATATAAGATTTACAAACCAAATACAATATGTTGTGCAAGTGCAGCCATTTTTTACAATGCATAGTCTGTCCCACATTCCTTTCGTGCACTGTAAACCCAATGGAAGTATAAATTCCAACTATGTAGTTTATTAAAAATGACACGAAACTTTTGCAAGACAACAAAATCTGTTTTCCAAAGTGCTTCTTCAAAAAGCTTACAGGGAATGAAGCTGCCTTTTTTTGCAAACACATCTTTATTGTGTTATGTACATATATACTCCATTCCATCATCAATTTTAATTTTTCCTGCTCAGATGACAGCCACTACACCTGAGCAAGTCATCACATGTAATTTCCCATTCAGGGTGAGCCAAGGATAAAGAAAGTTGTAGCTATTGGGATTAATGACAAACAGTGCCTATGATTTTATCCTCATTGTTCTGTCCCACCAGCTCGTTCATCATTCTTATCACCTAATATCATCGCAAATGGATGTGTGCAGTGCACTGCACTATACTTACTGAAGCTAACTAAACTACAGTACTCTGAGAGTGAGTGTTCACACATTTTTGCAATAACAAAAACAACTTGTGCTATCCAACTCTCATTTCCTGTCAAAGACGCACACAAAATCATAATGCCATTGTCCATTTCCAATCATTTGATCGGATATTGTTGTGAACAACCATCACATTTATGTCAAATGCTTTCTTGGAAAAAGTGCATTGTTTTTCTCCGAACATTTCTTTTGCTGATGAGACACATTGTCAATTCTCGCATTTGATGGACATTCAAACTAATAGAAATTCTACCCGTTTTCTCCGCATTTGTAGCTCTTGACGATTAAGACACAGGAATTAGTGCATGTACAGAATTTATATTGACAAATTTTAGTACACAGTTATGTGGTAGTGGTTTTCGTGGTTACCGTGCTAGCAAAATTTAACAAATGACCACAACATAATAGAACATTCCTTACTGTGGAGGTCTCTTTTGATTTAAGACATACCAAGATGGTCTTTGTAATACAATTTATTTTTCTTGCCACATACACAAAAATGCGGTATGATAGTTCAGTATTTCGGTCGCTATCATTTGAGCTGAACTGTTGTGAAAATGGCAAAAAATCTTTTTTTTTTCAATCAAACTGTCTCAACCCAAAAAAGATGCTCCAAGAATTGGTCATGTC